>QQTW01004058.1_pt1 | contig 10929 bp, 9 predicted proteins | sample 1904831 | NCBI WGS metagenome assembly QQTW01 (sample SAMN09435610, study PRJNA476489) | Subsurface metagenome, whole genome shotgun sequencing project.
CCCCCGCTTCCCTGCTCCACTACACCCACCCTACACCCCATAGCAGTTAAACTAGTTGTCATGGAAAACCCTCGCCATCTGGCTTTTGTCGCTCTCCGGTCAGTTCATCGGGGGGCTTATGCTGATGCCGCCCTCGACCGGGTGTTGCGTCAAGCTGAATTGTCGGCGGCTGACCGCCGTCTAGTGACGGAATTGGTTTATGGAAGTGTCAGAAGACAGCGATCGCTTGATGCCCTCATTGATCAACTGGGCAAAAAGAAAGCTCACCAACAGCCCCCCGACCTCCGCGCAATTCTCCACCTGGGTTTGTACCAATTGCGCTACCTCAACCAAATTCCTGCTGCCGCTGCTGTCAATTCCACAGTTGGTTTGGCGAAAGAAAACGGGTTTTCCGGACTGAGTGGGTTTGTCAATGGTCTATTGCGGCAGTACATCCGTTTAGCTGAAAAGGCTGACCCCCTCCAGCTACCTGAAAATCCCGTTGAGCGCCTGGGCATCTTGCATAGCTATCCCAGCTGGATTGTAGAAGTGTGGTTAGAACAACTGGATCTAGCTCAAACAGAACAGTTGTGTGAATGGCTGAACCAACCACCAGCGATTGACTTACGAGTAAATCCCCTCCGCACTACCACCCTGCAGGTTGAGTCGGCGCTACAGTCAGCTGGTGTCTTAGTTAAACGCGTACCCAATTTGCCCCAAGCACTGAGATTGATTAGTAGCACTGGCCCAATTCAAAATTTACCTGGTTTCAGTGAGGGTTGGTGGATGGTGCAAGATAGTAGCGCCCAGCTAGTAGGTCATCTGCTCGACCCCCAGCCAGGTGAGGTAGTGATTGATGCTTGTGCTGCACCAGGGGGAAAGACAACGCACATTGCAGAATTGATGCACGACAAAGGGAAAATCTGGGCTTGCGATCGCGCTGCATCTCGTTTGCGAAGACTAAAGGAAAACGCTGAACGGTTACAGTTACAATCTATTCAAATTTGCGTTGGAGATAGCCGCGACCTCTGCGATAAAAACTTAGCTGACCGCGTGTTGCTAGACGTACCCTGCTCCGGTTTAGGAACCCTGCATCGCCATGCCGATGCTCGCTGGCGGCAGACAACCGAGAGTGTTCACGAACTCTCGGCTCTCCAGGTAGAACTATTGTCACAAACAGCTAATTGGGTCAAGCCTGGTGGCGTTTTAGTTTATGCCACTTGCACACTGCATCCTCTAGAAAATGAAGCAGTCATTCAAGCATTTTTAGCCAGTCACCCCAATTGGCGAATTAAACCTCCAGCGCCTGCTTCTCCTGCCTCTGCTGTTGCGACATCAGAAGGATGGGTTAAAGTATGGCCTCATCGGCATCAAATGGATGGCTTTTTTATGGTGATCTTAAGGCAAGAATATCAGTAAGCTTGTAGGCAGTTTGGAGTTGATTGTTAAGCAGAGGAAACAGCAATGGTGAAAAATTTAGTTAAAATCCTGATTGGAGCGGCTTGGCTGGATGGTATAATTCAGCCAGAGGAGCAGGAATATCTCCACCAAGTAGCTCAACAAGAAGGTATTGCTGCCGACCCAGAAATCCAACCTTTACTGAACGGATTAAGGAAGGTGCAGCCGAAAGAGTGCTACGAGTGGATAAGAGACTATCTAGGAGATAACCCTAGTACTGAAGATTACCAGAATCTACTTGAAGCAACTAGCGGGTTAATTTACCGTGATGGTGATGTGGCGGTCGAAGAAGCCAAACTTCTAACAGAGTTACAATCTTTAAACCCAGCTAGTGGACACCAACACAATTCCAGTGTTGTACTCAAAAAAATCCAAAAGCTCTACCGCCATTGGGTTGACAGTAAGAGCTAACGAAGCGCTGGTAATACTGTGCAACAATACTTAAGACTTCGGCTCTCCAAGTCCGGGAGTTTCTTCTTTCTTGACCTCAGGTACAATATCAGGACGCTCTTTGTTTTCCCAACCGACGGGGCGTTTAGAGTTGTACCAAGCAACTGAACCAATCGTTGTCGCCGCAATAAAACCAACGACATATACCAAAGTGGCAGATATAGGGAAATGGGGCGTGTTTCCCACTGCTTCTGCTGCTGCTTGCATCAATACATTCATAGTGATATCTCCCGAATTGAGCAATCGTACTTTTAAGACTGTATAAAAAGAGTGTAGCACCTGCATCCACCGCAAGTTTGATCCCAACCTTATCTGAGTTGCTCCCGCCAAGAGGGTGCTGCCGGTGATTGCTCTCTAGCGGGCGGAGCGGCTTTTGGTGATTGTCTCAATCGCTGCCGCCAAGGAATAGACTGCCTCAACGAGGAGTCAGCAGTTGGGCGTCTAACGCGATAACGACGACGATAGCGCCGCTCAGAGGATCGGTAATTACTAGAGTCTTCTTGAGTAGCTGTACGGTCAGAATCGCTTTGGTTTAGCTGATCAGGAATTCTGCCAGAAAAGACCCGTTTTGGCTCAATCGGTTGCGCTTTGATACTACCCATGCGACCTTCTAACTTTGGTTGTTCCGGGAATTTTTTTACAGGCATTCCCTCTACCGCTTTCACCATAAATTGATGCCAAGTAGAAGCTGCGGTGCTACTACTGCCCGATGTGGGAGCGTTGTCGTCATTACCCAGCCAAACACCCGTTACCAGTTGGGGAATATAACCTATGAACCAGAGGTCACGAGATTCATCCGAGGTGCCAGTCTTACCAGCGACGGGTCGATCTAACTGGGCAGCGCGACCAGTACCCGATTGCACTACATTTTCTAGCATCCAGGTCATAATGGCGGCACTACCTTGATCTAGAACCCGATGCGGCTTGTATTCAGCGGCGTAGATAATCTCACCGCGCCGATTGAGGATGCGCCGGATACCGTGGACTTCTGTATGAGATCCCTGAGTCGCCAAGGTGCCATAAGCACTCGTCAGTTCCAGCAGATTCACCTCGGAGGAGCCTAAAGCCAAAGAATAGATGGGTGTGAGTGGAGATTTTATTCCCATCTGGTGGGCAAGTTTGATTATTGGCTCAAAGCCCACATCAATTAACACCTTAACGGCGATTACATTAATTGAAGATGTAAGGGCATCTCGCATCGACAGCCAACCCCGGTAATTACGGCTGTAGTTTTTAGGTTCGTAGCCTTCTACCATATAGGGGGTATCGAGGTAGCTTTTATTGGGGGAAATACCAGATGCGATCGCTGCCGTGTACACAAACCCCTTAAACGTTGAGCCTGGCTGACGTTGGGCTTGAGTGACACGATTAAACTGGTTTTCATTAAAGTCCTTACCTCCCACCAAAGCCCTAATTTCACCATTGCGCGGATCAATTGCGACCATTGCCGCTTGCTCAAATTTCTGCCACTGACCGTTAAGTTCCACCGTGTCTTGAATTGCCTGTTCTGCCGTTTTCTGCCACTGCGGGTTCAAACTAGTTTCAACAGTCAACCCGCCCGCTTCCAGCACTTCTGCCGGGACGTACTTCGGTAGTTCCTGCTGAATATAGGTCGTGAAGTAAGGTGCTTCCACTTCGAATCGCTTGGGTAGACTGGACTTAAGAGAGAGTGGTGCAACACTTGCCACCGCCGCTTCTTTAGCCGTAATTACCCCATCCTCTCGCATGCGCTGCAACACTATATCCCGACGTTGTTTAGCCGCTTTCAAATTTACAACAGGCGAGTAGAGGCTGGGGGCGGGTGCTAAGCCAGCAATTGTTGCCATTTCCGGCAGATTCAGTTGATTCACTGGTTTACTGAAATAGACCCAGGCAGCATCAGCCACCCCGTAAGCTCCCTCCCCCAAATAAACCAGGTTGAGATAACGCTCCAGAATCTGATCTTTGCTCAATTTCTGCTCAATTTTTTGAGACGTACGGACTTCCTTAATCTTGCGCCACAGACTACGCTCCTGATTGAGGAAGAGAATCCGCGCCACCTGCTGCGTGATAGTGCTAGCACCTTCCACCACGTTGCGGGCTTGAAGGTTAGATGCAAAAGCCCTAAGAATGCCCTTGTAATCAACACCGTGGTGTTGGTAAAAGCGCCTATCTTCTGAGGCAATAAAAGATTGAATAAGCGGCTTTGGTATTTCCTCAAGCTTCAGATACTGTCGGGTTGCTGGCCCTTGTTGCTGAAGTATACTGCCATCAGCGGCTTTAATAGTTAGCGTTTCGTCCCGAACAGACACGGTGAAAAGTTCAGCCGTCTCCGGCAGACTTTGCTCTAAAGACCACCAACCGTAACCCAAAGCCATCATGCCACCACCGACACCCAAACCCACCCAAAACCGATAGCGACGGTAGAGCGGTTTATTGCTAGAGACTTTAAACAGTTGAGGCGATAGGCGTTTTATCCGAGACAGCAGCTGCATCATCGGTGAACGGGGTGTTTGCGGTTGGTCCTCCTGCCCAGATTTGTTATCGTTACCAGGTATTAATCGCGGTTCAACTGGCTCAGAGTCACTCAACTTAGTTGCTCGTTCCTTGAACCGGGGGATAAACTTCGGCACATCAATTCCTCTCTCAAGCCATTTCAGACCCAGCTAATCACCGCTCTTATTCTTGCTTATTTTAGGGCTTGGGATCAGGGTTTTTTGTAAAACAGCAGAATCTTGCTTCTACCAAGGTTTTTCAGAAAAGGCACAATCATAGATAAATCGGTAGACCAGAGAGGGAACGTGTGAAGCTAACTGGGCTATGTGCAGTTGCTCTTGGCAGCAATTTGGGAGACTCTCGCGCCATTTTGGAAGCAGCCCTAGAAACCTTAGCGGCAACACCAAACATTATCCTACAAGCGAGATCCAGCTGGTATCAAACCAAGGCTATTGGACCACCGCAACCGGATTACATAAACGGTTGTGTCCTGTTACAAGTCCAACAGACACCCCAATTATTGCTAGAAACCCTACTAGACATTGAAGCTAAATTTGGTCGTGTCCGGACTCTCCACTGGGGACCGCGATCACTGGACCTTGACCTATTACTATTTGATAACATAATTCTCAACACTCCCAAACTCGTACTACCGCATCCACGCATGAGGCAGCGAGCATTTGTCCTCATGCCCCTATCAGAAATTGCCCCAAATTGGATAGAGCCAGTTTCTGGGAAAGCGGTCACAGAGCTACTCCAAGCGGTAGACTGTTCAGAAGTTAACAAAATCTAACCTACCTTGGCGTTCTTGGCGTCTTGGCGGTTCCAGTTTCTGGGAAAGCGGTCACAGAGCTACTCCAAGCGGTAAAATACTCACAAATCCACAAAATCTAACCTCCCCTTGGCGCTCTTGGCGTCTTTGCGGTCCCATGCCACTAGGTCAAGAACCATCACAACTGCTAAAACAACGCCTATTCTACCGAGGGCGCAAATTTAGCTTTGAAGTCAATCGCCTCCGCTTACCAAACCAGGTTGAAGGAGATTGGGAATGTATCCGTCACCCTGGCGGAGCTCTAGCTGTCCCAGTCACTCCAGAAGGCAAACTTGTTCTCGTGCGACAGTATCGCTTTGCAGTTCAAGGGCGTCTTTTAGAGTTTCCGGCTGGCACTGTGGAGCTAAACGAAAACCCGGCGGAGACAATCAGGCGAGAACTTGAGGAAGAAACTGGCTACCGCGCCCAGCAGTGGAAAAAACTGGGAGAATTCTTCCTGGCTCCTGGCTATTCTGATGAAATTATTTACGCCTTTTTAGCTCAAGACTTAGAACGCCTAGATACGCCTCCTAGTCAGGATGCTGATGAGGATATGGAGACGGTATTGATGTCCCCTCAAGAATTAGAGCAAGCTATTTTGGACGGGCAAGCAGTGGATGCCAAATCGATTTCTAGTTTTCTACTAGCTCGTCCTTTCTTAAAAGATATTCGCGATTAGTCAAAAATTGGGCTTATTCTTGAGCATCGAAGCAGTGGGAGCGGGATTGCTGCTCTCTTTCTACTGCTTCGGCAATCACTTGCCGCAGCCATTCTGTACGATTGGGTAGCGATCGCACCCAAGCATCTATTTCTACTGGCAGCTTTACGGATACTGGCTTTCCCGCTACCTCTCCTGCATAGTTTGATTTAAATTTGTACTTTGGATTAGGATTTCCCATATTTTTTATGTGGTATACCGAGATTCGTGTTATAGTATATTTTATATGAAGTTAAAGCCAGAGGCACAAAGAGCGCCAACTCATCTCCCTCTGGCTTGACCTCAGATCAAAACACACCGGAACGAGGTCCATATGAATTTTAACTCTATTGACGAAACTGCGATCGCTCAGGTTGGGCTAAATCATTACGTACAGCAAGCTAGCCTGATTACGCCTGAAATTAGACCTTTAGTCCCCGCCCAAATAAAAGTGGAGCGCATCGGTTTCACTCGCAACGCTTCTAATACCCCCTATTTGGTCTACACAGTAGACGGTCGCCGTTGTTGCTCTTTTATCAAGCGATCGCGCTTCCTAGAGTTGGTACAAATGCTGCTGAAACTTAAGTACAGCATCGAAGACCGCATCCAGAGCATGGTATCTTCGCCGGAATTTGGCGTATCTGTAAAACTAGGCGAATACGTCAAGTACATCCCTAGAGTCTTCCTTAATAAATTCTTCGAGCGCTACAACCAAATAGGATTAGAGAAAATAGAACCATGCGAGCAGTGCAGTTGCAATGATTTGTACGACATGTGCCTGCACGCGATCGCAGTATTGTTTCAACCAAAACTGATTACCTAGATCCTTTACTCAAGGTGGATGCCGCATGCAAGATTCCTAATAGTTTCTTTATTTCTTTCGTTTACGACACTCATCTGCGAATCGCGACATATAGTCTGCGAACGGACAATATGGTCAAGTTGACTGAGGGAGTTAACTCACTTTCCTGCCTCTGAAACATCTTTGAACACTAAAAAGTAATCCATGCCGTCTGGTTTGACGAAGTCGTATTCCTCAATGAGTTCAAATCCACCCTGTCTGGCTTCACTGACGACAATATCGCGGCTAAGTCCATGATCGTCACCTGTTCCATTACGATCAATAATGCCAAGTCGTGCACCCGATCGCATTGACTGCCGAAGGCTCTTTAACAAACGGATTGGCTGTGCAACTTCGTGATAGGTTTTCAAGAGCAACACAGCATCAACACTCTGTTGAGGGAGTAATGGATTGTCTTGTTTGCCTAAAACAGTGCGCACGTTTAAAAGCTTCTCTTGGTAGGCGCGAGCTTCGATGTGCTTGAGGTAGTCGCGATTGATATCGACAGCGTACACTCGACCACTACTGCCGACACGTCGGGCAGCGCGAACAGTGAACCAACCGGACCCTGCTCCAATGTCGGCTACATTCACACCTTCTTGGATTTTCATTACGTCCATTACACGCTCAATTTGGAGGTTGCGATCGCGTTTTGGGTCCTCAAAGATTTTAAGATCTCCGGAGTAGGGCTCGCTGGTTGGTCGGTCAATGGTATCACGACTCGCCTGGAAAGAAGCCTGAGGATTGGGCTGAGTTGATTGCGTGGCTCCAGCGCAGGTGACTAGCACAAGAGCCAACACAGATAAAAGAACACCTCGTAAGCCGAGAGATGAACGGATAAGAAACATAAACTTTTTATGAGTCATAGAACCGCGAAGAAGTTATTTGCAAATTGAGAATTTAATCTTGAGTTTGAGTTATTTAAAATCACACCAAAGCTTTATACAGCTTCTCACTGGAGCGCGCTTAGCACATACAATAAAGATTAGCAACTCATTTACGTCACAACCTCTTAAGAGCAAGCACAATGCTCCAGGCAAAAAGTCAACTGACACTGCAAGAGTTTCTCAATTTTCCTCAAGAAGAGGGAGATATTAACTACGAGCTCATTGATGGTCAGGCAGTTCCAAAGGTGTCGCCAAAGTTTTTTCACTCTAAGCTTACCCGCACATTTCTCAATCTCATCACTCGGTGGTGTGAAGGTCGGGGTGAAATCTATCCAGAATGGGCTGTCGCGTTAACCCGGAGCGGTCAAGATTGGGTACCTACGCCAGACCTTTTATATGTTTCCTATGAGCGATTACCCGCCGACTGGGAAGAAGACGAAGCTTGTCCCGTTCCCCCTGATCTGGTAATAGAGATCATTTCACCAGGGCAAACTTTTGGACAACTGGCGGCTAAAGCGAGAGATTATTTAGATGCTAAGGTGATGCGGGTTTGGGTGGTGGATAGCAAAGCCAGAAGCATTACAGTTTTTCACCGAGATGTAGCACCACAAACTTATCAGGGAGACACAATACTAACAGATTCTCTGTTTGAAGGCTTAAAATTCACCCCAAAGCAGGTGTTTCAGCAGGCGAGGATACCAGCAAATAATAACTAGTTGTAAAACCGGTCTCATGGCTGATCCCCACGGCACTGGTAGCCCTTTATCCTGATAAAAGGAGACAATGATACACAGTATTGATTGAATGTCTGATTTAATTCTGTTTTGGCACCGCCGTGATTTACGCATTTCTGATAACACAGGGCTCGCCGCCGCACGGCAGCAGAGTCAGAAGGTAGTAGGAGTGTATTGCCTCGATCCTAAGCTGCTGGAACGGGACGACGTGGCACCAGTCAGAGTCAGTTATATGATTGGTAGTCTGCAGTATTTGCAACAGCGCTACGCCCAAGTAGGTAGTCAATTGTTGATTCTCCGCGCCAATCCGACTCAAGCGATACCAGCTCTGGCTGCGTCTCTCAACGCTAAGGCAGTTTTCTGGAATTGGGATGTAGAACCTTACTCGCAAGAGCGCGATCGCATTGTCATGGAAGCCCTCAAAGAAAAGGGCATTCAATTTCTCCCCAAAAACTGGGACCAGCTTTTACACGCACCAGAAGATATTCGCGCTGGTTCTAGCCAGCCTTACACGGTTTATACTCCATTTTGGCGCAACTGGAGTAGCAAACCGAAGGTTGCGCCAGTCAAATCGCTCCACGATGCGATGGAGCTGACTGAAGCCGAACAGGAGGCAGCACGACAAGTCGGGGTGATTGAACTGCCTACAGCAAAAGATTTGGGATTCAACTGGGATAGAGAACTAGTGATTGCCCCAGGGGAAGCGGCGGCGCAAGAAAGGCTAGAGGAGTTTAGCGATCGCGCTATTGCTGAATACAAAGATCAACGCAATTTCCCAGCTGTTATCGGCACGTCTCAGTTGAGTGCTGCTCTCAAATTCGGGGTAATTGGCATCCGCACCGTCTGGGCTGCCACTACGGCTGCTTTAGAAAACAGCCGTAGTGATGAAGTCGCGGCTAATATCCGAGCTTGGCAACAGGAGCTTGCATGGCGGGAGTTTTACCAACATGCGATGTATAATTTTCCAGAATTGGCAAAGGGTGCCTACCGCCAACCTTTCAAAAACTTCCCTTATGACAATAAGGAAGAACATTTCCAAGCTTGGTGTGAAGGCAAAACGGGCTACCCCATTGTTGATGCTGCTATGAGGCAGATGAATGAAATTGGCTGGATGCATAATCGTTGCCGCATGATTGTTGCCAATTTCTTAACCAAAGACTTGCTGATTAATCCTCAGTTAGGGGAAAAATACTTTTATCAGCGGCTGATTGATGGTGATCTTTCATCTAATAATGGTGGTTGGCAATGGAGTGCTTCCAGCGGCATGGACCCTAAACCAGTGCGAATTTTTAACCCAGCTAGTCAAGCCCAGAAGTTTGATCCAGAAGGTGAATATATCCGGCAATGGTTGCCAGAATTACGGTCTGTTGATACAAAACTGCTAATTAGTGGTGAAATACCAGTTGCTGAACGCAACGCTCTTAGCTATCCGGATCCGGTTGTGGATCACAAACAACGGCAGCGCGAGTTTAAAGCGCTCTATCAACAGCAAAAAGGTCTAGCGGTATAAGTTAGTTATCGTAGTTGGGTTTGTTAGCGGTATGGAGCAGCCAGGCAATCGTACCCAGCACTAACAACAGCGGCGTCAACCAATCTCCCCAACGTACATACAAAGTCTCATTTTGCCGGCGGTAAATCGTTGTCGCATGAATCTCATAGGCATGAAGCCTGGAAATCCACACAGTTCTGCCGTGGGGATCTACAACAGCTGAGTAGCCGGTGTTTGTTGCTCTTAGTGCCCACCGATCAGTTTCAATTGCCCGCATCACATCTTGAGCATGGTGCTGGGCGGGCATTGCAGGGCTGAAGTGAGCATCATTCGAGGGGCTAAGGATAAACTGCCCCCCTTGCTCTGTCTGATATCGGAACTGCTCAGGAAAAGCAGAGCCGTAGCAGATAACTACAACGGCACGACCAAAAGGTGTGTCAAATAACTGGGTTGGTGAACCTGCAACTTGGTGTTCGTCCAAAGGCGATAGCCGCTTGATGAGGCTGCCTAAAAATTGCTCGAAGGGAATGTACTCCCCGATAGGTACCTGCTTTACTTTGTTGTAGCGGCTGAAAATTTCTCCGTCTCCGAGGAGAGTGAAGAGGCTATTGGTAATGCTACGTACGTCAGTCTCACCGGGACTTGCTCCAAATGCTCCTACCCAGGCAACGACGCCTTTTTCTAGAACGGCTGAGTAGAAAGAGCTACGCATCACCTCACTCCACATAAAAGGTAAAGCTCCTTCTGGTGTTAAAACAGCATCAACTCCTTGGGAAGCTAAGGTTTTGTAGCCGGTTGTGTAGCCTTCAATAGCGCGGCGGAAGCCCTCTGGATAGAGTTTGATTTCGTTGGGGACGTTCCCTTGGATGATGCCCACTTTTAGGGCAGTAGCTGGTAGTTCGATGAGAGGCTGACTGTAGAGTGCAAAACCTATTGTGTGCAAGCTAATTAGTAGTCCAGCTGGGTACCGCCCCAGCGTAGCGAAGCGCTTCAGCGCGTTAGGTCGCCAAGGTCGCCAAGAACCTTTGAGGTTGGTGTTTGGGCGGTTGAGCCATGATTCAGCTATTAGACCGTTTACTGCTACTATGGCTGCTGTCACTGTGCTGGG
>QQTW01004059.1_pt1 | contig 10929 bp, 13 predicted proteins | sample 1904831 | NCBI WGS metagenome assembly QQTW01 (sample SAMN09435610, study PRJNA476489) | Subsurface metagenome, whole genome shotgun sequencing project.
CTGCAATCCAAGTCCGGTTGGGGATGCAAGACAAGGGACTTCACCTCGGTCAGGTCTGCAGCCAATGAGGTCTTCTTCTTATCGACGCTTGACGAAATTGATGGGTTCGCTCAATTTCGAAAAGCAGAAGTCCTGTGCGGCCGACTTCCCGCTTGTCTGTTAGCAGCATCCAAGAACTTCGATAAAATGACTGATGAGACTACGCAACGCTTCCAACAGGCCTGCGCCTACCCAGATCAGCTGTGGCTGTTCATCGAGATGAGTGACGCAGGCATCGACCTTGAGACTGCCCTGAAGAAGGATCTTCCTAGCAGAAATGGCTCAATTCTCCAAGGAATAACGCGGGACAGATATCTCTCCGTGATCCTAGCAAGGGACATCTTCTGGCAGGTGGCAAGTACACTGGCAGTGGCAGAGCAGAAGCTCGAGTTCGAGCACAGGGACTTACATCTTGGCAACATATGCCTGTCAACCCCTCGGAACAAAGTGGAAACAGATGGGGGCTTTGAACTATGGACCGACAAGCCCAGTGTCAATGTCACAATCATTGACTACACGCTATCAAGGGCCAAACCTGCCGACTCAGAAACGGTTTTCAACAATCTTTCGAACTTCCCAGAAATTTTCCGAGGGAAGGGAAACTCGCAATACGATGTGTACCGAAAAATGAAGTCGCTTGCAGACAAGCAGGATAAGAGCTGGGAATCTTACATGCCATCGACAAACGTGCTATGGCTTAACCACATCCTGGAGATGCTATTGGAAAGTGCGGCGTTAGCCCGGCAATCGCCGGAACACATTCAACTCTGGCAAACTCTGAACGAACTAAAAACGAACCTTGGTGGGCCTCATCCGTCCTTTAGCAGTGCCCAAGAGGTAGTCGCGCGTTGCGAGATGGGGATGTCGGTATCGAGAAGCTTGAACGAGTATGCTGGGACAACGGACATAGTAAAACAGCCTTTCGAAATATCATGCTGGAACGTTTAGAACGGTGTACTGGATGGGCAACCAGGCTGCAAGATGACTCTAGAGTTGGAGCATGTTATGTTTGGAAATGGAGCCCTGGTGACATCTGATGAGATGAAAGCGTTCTTCTAGCGGCTTGGCATTGATGGATGACACGCGCTCTTGTTCACTGCATGTACGGTGCACTCTATGATGATAGCAGGCACCGGCATTTGTCACAAGACTATAAGCTTCCAAGAGCATCTTCAATGAACCATTAGCAATGGAATTCAGAGGGCCCATTGTCATTTCTGTTGAGTCGGACTATGGATAGAATACGGAAGGCTCTCAAGGGCCAACGACCGCGGTCCCCTTCCTATGAACCTCTAAACGGGCATGATGGCGATGAATCGAGTTCAGCATGTGTACCTCCTCCGCTCTCTTCATGGCACGAATATGCCATCTTTCTTCTACTCGGCGTTTCTATGCTTTGGGCCTGGTGAACTCCGAGACTTTCAGCGAGCACTCAGAACCAGCTAACCCTTAGACACAGGAATATGTTCCTAGCTGCTTCTCCGTATTTTCAGCGACGCTTCTCATCCTCAGCTTATCTCCTCACGCACTTCCCGGCGTATATTACATCCATATCCACCATCACGAATCTTGCTTCCGTAACACTCCTTACCCACCTTCAACGTTCAGCGTTGTACCCTCGGCGTATCATAGCCTCATTATGCCTAAACATTGTCGGTTTCACCCTTCTGGCCATTTCCACGACTCTATTCCGATCTGTCAGTGCGCAAGGCTATTTTGGGTTTTTAATGGTCATGGTCTTCACAGCCAGTTTGGCTACGGGGCTTTGCCAGAATGGGGTGTTTGCCTACGTGTCTGGATTTGGTGTCCCGGAATATACGCAAGCAATAATGACTGGTCAAGCTATCGCTGGCGTGTTGCCCTGCATTGCCCAGATCGTCTCGGTGTTGTCCGTTCCTGAGCATGACGCACCAGAATCCGGCGCCGCTCGAGAGAGTTCAACATCAGCATTCGCTTACTTCCTGACCGCCACAGCCGTATCAGTGGTCACCCTCTTAGCGTTCCTGTATCTTGTAAGAACTCGCAAAGACGGTCACAAAGTGGTTGAGACAACCGAGAGTCTCGACAGTGCTCAAGAAGAGGGACAAGCCCAGAAGAAGGTTGTCAGCTTGTGGACATTATTCAAAAAACTACGGTACACGTCTATGGCCGTATTTCTGTGCTTTGCAGTTACCATGTTCTTCCCCATCTTTACCCAGAAGATCCTTAGCGTCCGACCCCAAGACACTGCGCCGAGACTCTTCCAGCCGTCGTGCTTCATACCATTGGCTTTCTTGTTGTGGAACACAGGCGACCTGGTGGGTAGGCTGCTGACCGGCATTCCCCAGCTGACGCTCGTACACTGGCCACGAACGCTGTTCTTGCTTTCTGCGCTCCGTCTTGTGTTCATCCCTTTGTATCTCCTTTGCAATGTTCGAGGTCAGGGAGCAGCAGTCAATAGCGACGCATTCTATTTGATTACCGTGCAGTTCTTATTTGGTTTGACGAATGGCTTTGTCGGGTCCTCGTGCATGATGGGAGCCGGCGAATGGGTCGAAAATGAAGAACGAGAGGCGGCTGGCGGCTTCATGAGCCTCATGCTTGTGGGCGGTTTGACTACTGGGAGTCTGATGAGCTTTCTAGCCGCCTAAAATTTAAACACCAGAGGCATGAATCTCTACCAATCTTCTCAGAAAAGTTTTTGATCCTAGACACATGACTTAGCGCTCGGTCGTCTTCATATGTCAGCTCTGATTATGGAGTGCGGAGGGCTTCGAGGTGTCATAATGGCGGCGTTTCAATTCTTGTGCACTTGTTTCTTTGAATCCTAACAATTATTGGGAGGCATCTAAGGGCAATCCGTTCATATGAATACTGCACTACCGGGATCACAATTTGCTTGTAAGATAATCAGTGCATCGGGAAGAACTATTGGAGATCGCGACTCTTCCAGAAAGGCAAAGAAGGAATGCTTGGAAAGAGACGGCATGTTGGTGACTGAGTTTGAGGCAATAGACGAACGGGCCGAAGAGGTTGGAGGTGCTGCAAAGCTGCTTGCTTCTCGCTCCATTCAAAGCAGAAAGATAGTGGCTCGATACCTAGCGGTGATCAAGTCGAGGTTTGATTACTTGTTCAAGAATGGAACCATGGAATTGATTCATCTGTACTGCGTAGTTGTCGTCTGACCTCTTTCTGGATGTGACTTGATGCCCATGCGAGTATTAGTCAGCAGCCTAGTGTGGCCGGCCAACCGGACCCGATCCATGTTTGATGTTCATACATTTCCCTATCAGACATTATATTTTGCTTTCCACCCTCGCATGTATGCCTGCCTTGCCGTACTGGTCTCGCAAACCGTGATTTGGGCTCATGGCATTCAACTTCAACTGGTCACCGTTGACTGCTGATGCCTCCTTTTACACCCGGGCCCAGGAGCTTCTCACAACTGCCCTAAACAAATACCCAAAGCCACCCATTATCGTCGACGACATCATTGTCAATGAGCTCAATCTCGGTTCAGTACCTCCAGACCTGGAAATCCTTGAGATTGGAGATCTTGCAGAAGATCGTTTTCGCGGCATTTTTAAGATGTGTTACACCGGCGATGCTTATTTGACTTTGAAGACTAGAGTTCAGGCATGTCTTTTTCCAACTAAACAAATCGCGTGTCCATAGTGTCCTAACACGAGGCTGCAGGCCAATCCACTCAATACTTATCTATCCACGAGACCATCATTTACCTCTCCGCAACCTCTCGCGGCCTCCTCCGGTCTCACAATACCGCTACAGATCACCCTGTCCGAGATCAAACTCTCCGCTTTCATCATTCTAGTATTTTCAAGACAGAAAGGCCTCACTCTCGTCTTCCGCAATGACCCTCTCGAGTCTCTCAAAGTATCTTCCACCTTCGACGCCATACCTTTTGTGCGGGAGTATCTACAAAAAGAGATTGAAGGGCAGCTACGGACGCTTTTGATGGATGAAGTTCCAGCCATAATACATCGCTTATCATTGCGTCTCTGGGTCCCTGAATACCGTGCAAAGGAAGACGAGGAAATTGCCCGGCAGCCTCCGAACCCCACTTCCGATGAACAACCGGTTGATCCCTTAGCAAGTCCACCCCAAGATCCAATCGATGTGTCAGGCAATTTCCTCGACGCTTCCCAGATCGCTTCCCTATCTCTGGACTCCAACTCTGAGCATCATTCTCTTTTCTCACAGAAGAACCTCCTCCGCCTGGCCGCTTTGACCGACTCACACAGAACGCTATCCCTTTTTACTCCAGGAATCCGAGACGCCGTTTTTCGAGTGTGGACGGGACCTAGCGAAAGAGGGGAGCATCAATCATCGTTCGCCAGACCCGTACCTCCGGCTATCTCAAGGGCACACTCCTGGGCAGGAACAACAAGCCACATGTATGCGTTCCCCGACAGCCAAGAAGGGCCGTCCTCAGTAAGGCCGACGCTTGCGAGCTTTGGGTCAACGGGTACGGGATCCGGTCCAGGAGCAAACAGATCTTCAAAACCCCCCGGGGGAAGAAGGAAAAAGCATAGGGTGGTGAATTTACGAAAGAAAGCAGCTAACGGCGAAGACTTGCAATCCATGACTGACGAAGGAAGTACCATGTCCGGTACAACATCGTCCGCTCAATCGGAGTATGGTGCACCTTGGTCATCCCAGGATCGGGAAGGCGAAATGGTGACTCCTCCGCAATCTCCACCAGAGAGACTAGCTTCGAGGGACAGGGTTGTGCTTGTCGAAAACATGCCAGCGCCTAGCAGACATCTTACACCGCGGAATATGTTGGTTGAGCAGTCGGATGACTTGACACCCAAACCATCTAAAGATCGGATAGCCAACGACCGCCCAGCGTCTCCCTCGAGACGGCCGAGACTGCGAACATGCCACACCTATCAACCATCCGATCACCGTTCAAAAAAAGGGCAGCGCCAGACGTATACACAAGCACCCCAGAGGTCCAGTCTCAATCCATTCCAGTATCTCGAGTCACCAACAGGCGGGATTCTCGAGCAAGCGTGGATGATGAAGATGGCGGGAGAGATAGCCCGGAGGGTCAACGAACAGAAAGCAGCAGAAAGTGGGTTTTGGGACAGGGCGGACGATGGAGTGGAGGATACACCTCCCCCTGCTTATGGGTCATGAAGAGCACTCCAGTTTACTCTGTACCTATATTCTGTTACTGGGGTACCACGATTCATGAGGTGGGAATCATGTATAGTTCTACCTTGGATTTGCCTAGTTTAGAAGATACCCCATTAAGTCGACATTCAACCGAGCATCGTGCAATTAGCCATGCAAACCGCGTGACCAGAAATGATACTGTAGAGACCATTCTTAGCTACTTCGTAATAGTTGCTTCCATGTATTTCGAGCAGTGCGCGCCAAGGCCGTCAATTATGCAGATTCAATGACGAGAGGATCCCGCTAGCTTGAGATACTTTGTGATTTTGTAAAACCATCGACTTTGTTTGAAGGGTCCTCCAGATGGGATTCCGTTCGGGCAAAATGAGGTCGACTGGATATCGGTGAAAGTCTACAATGCGCAGCTCCAAGCTGCTGGCTCAGCAACTATGCCGTTCTCCTTTCCAGCACCTGGCGCAATCACCGAGCAAAGAGCTGAACCAACTGCCACACAAGCTTACTTTCGCCTTCCGTCCATTCTCGTCAGTCCACAGACCTCATCAGTCGCTACTCTCTATAGGGGCTGGCAACCTACCAAGACGTAGCCCTCTTCAGCCCATCTCGATCTCCAGTCGCCCACTAGTCAATCGGAGGTTCTCACAATCCGTGCTAACCCGCGAATCGTCTGCTCCACTTACGAAGAGCACAGGCACACAGACTAAAGACTACGATGGCCCCGACACTGAGCTTGGTCTGGAACAAGAGCAAGAGAGAAGCTTTGGCAAATCGGAAAAAGCATCCCAAGCCGCTCAGGTAAACCTGAGTGCTCGGTTGTCGAAGGAGGGAAGACCTCATGGACAGAAAGCCGGTTTTTTAGAGATATGGCGACTCATCAAGATCGCCAGACCAGAGGCCAAGGTCTTGAGTGTAGCCTTCGTCTTTCTATTGATCTCGTCCGGCATTTCCATGTCCATTCCTTTTTCAATTGGGAAAATCATGGATATTGCTACAAAGCCGGAGACCGGGAGTGAACAGCTGTTCGGTATGGACCTAACGACCTTCTATATAGCCCTTGGAGGGGTGTTGGCGTTGGGTGCTGCTGCGAACTATGGCCGGATCATTATTCTTCGCATTGTAGGAGAAAGAATCGTGACTCGGCTACGCTCGCAACTTTTCCGGCGGACGTTTGTGCAGAACGCCGAGTTCTTCGACGCGAATCGCACGGGTGATCTCATATCTAGATTGAGCTCGGATACCATCATTGTCGGCAAAAGTATCACGCAAAATCTGTCCGATGGACTTCGATCCCTAGTCAGTGGTGGTGCTGGTTTAGGACTAATGGCCTATGTTAGTCTCAAGCTCACCAGTATCCTGGCCCTTATGTTTCCACCAGTAGCCATAGGGGCTTTCTTCTACGGCAGAGTCATCAGGAACTTAAGTCGAAAGATCCAAAAGAACCTGGGTACCTTGACAAAGATTGCGGAAGAGAGATTAGGAAATGTAAGAACCAGCCAGGCCTTTGCTGGAGAGATACTCGAGGTAGCAAGATACAACAAGCAGGTCAGAAAGATATTCGAACTCGGGAAACGGGAGGCTTGGATTAGTGCCACCTTCTTCAGCACCGTAAGCTGACAGTAGAGGCTGCCTAGGATAATAGCTAATGAACGCCAGACTGGCCTAATGGGCAACATGACGATCATTGCCATCCTATGGGTTGGAGGCGGCATGGTCAAATCCGGAGCCATCAGTATCGGCGAGCTCTCCTCCTTCCTCATGTACACCGTCTTCGCCGGCTCCAGCCTCTTCGGTCTCTCAAGTTTCTACTCGGAGCTTATGAAAGGAGTTGGAGCAGCCAGTCGACTCTTCGAACTCCAAGACCGCCAGCCTACCATTTCCCCTACTGTAGGCATCCCCGTAAAATCCGCTCGAGGTCCCATCCGCTTTGAGAACGTCTCATTTGCCTACCCAACCCGGCCCGCCGTTAATATTTTCAATGGTCTTAACTTTGAGATACCACAAGGTACAAACGTCGCCATTGTTGGTCCATCTGGCGGTGGGAAGTCCACGATCGCATCACTCATGCTTCGTTTCTATTCGCCAACGCAAGGCACAATCAAGATCGACGGGGTTGATATCTCAACTATGAACGTGAAATCCCTTCGGAGGAAGATCGGACTGGTAGCTCAAGAACCGGTTCTTTTCTCTGGTACAATCGCCGAAAACATCGCTTACGGCAAACCCAAAGCAAGCCAAGGCGAGATCAACGCTGCCGCACGCAAGGCCAACTGTAGATTCATTGAAGACTTCCCCGATGGTCTCAATACCTTTGTCGGCGCTCGCGGCGCCCAGCTCTCCGGTGGCCAGAAACAGAGAATAGCGATTGCCAGAGCCTTAGTTAAGAATCCTGACATCCTTATTCTCGACGAAGGTGACTCTACGTCTCTTATTCCTATATCACTCTCATAAACTAACAGCACCGAAATAGCAACATCCGCCCTAGACGCCGAATCCGAAACCTTGGTCAATAGCGCCCTCGGAGCCCTCCTCGCTGGCCACAACACCACCATCAGCATCGCCCACCGCCTCTCAACCATCAAACGCTCCGATACCATCATCGTGCTCTCCTCCGACGGTAAAGTCGCCGAACAGGGCAGTTATGCTGAGTTGAGCACTAACGCCGAGGGGGCATTTACCAAATTAATGGAGTGGCAGATGAGTGGGGGCGATACAATGGGAACCCCGCATCAGCAGCAGCAGCAGCAGGTACAGGGGGAGGTAGAGCCCGAGGTGAATGAGGGAGAGGAGTTGACGCATGATGTCGAGGAAGGAGAGGGTGAAGGTGGCCAGGGAGTCGACGAAGGCGATAGTGTAAGAGGAGAGGAGGAAGGGACCGCGGAAAAAGTGTTGGAGAAGGCGCAGCCCGGGCTGAAGGAGACTTGACAACGTACCTTTACTTATAGAAAAAAGCGATGGGCTGGGGGTTGTCTTCTTTTGCATAGCGTATGGCGTTTTTTTCCCTTCTTAAACTTGTTTTTATCAAGATATTGCTCTGCTGGCTATATACAGGCTGGGCGGGCGGGAGGACAGAGAGGCATCGTCTAAAAGAGAACGGCGAATATCCCCACTTGAAACGGCGTACAGTCATAGAAGCAGAGGGATTGGGTTTCATCGATATATGGGTCTCTTGTTCCCTCGACCTTTAGTGCTGAGATCAAAACATCAAGAAAGAGCATTTCATCACTCCTCTCCCCAAGGCGCATGCATATATCGAAGGACCTTGGATCTGAGTTTCCATTCAAATATCACTATATAACCTTTCACAGACTGGTTCCCTGGTGCCGTCAATATTAACGCAATGAGAGACCCCGGGAAGAAAGCTCATACCCGGAAAAGCGGACGTCCCCTTTATACGAACTCTCGGGATGATAATGAACATGATAGTCCTACTAACTACCTATTATCCATCCCCCGGGTGCAAACGAAACGCATCGCCGCAGACAAGGTGGTGGAGATGATGGTGGTTTCATACAAATCAGCTTTCAAACATTCAAGGTGTTGTTTGTTATCTTGAAGAGTAATTACGCTGATAAAAAACTACGATGGAAGAGGGTTTACAGCTTCCAGGAGAAGTTCCGGATGGATATCATTTGAAGTTATGGTTCGGAACGGGAGGATGAGTGACGGAGTACTACTACAAGCATTGCACAGACAATGCGAGACGTGAAAAGCTAGTAAGGGCAAAGCCGTCTGGTATCATGAGTAAATACCTTTTTATCAATAGATTGCCGCCAGCAGCCAATCAATCAATTGGTGACCCTTCCCCTAATCTGCCCCGTCTCCCCCATCGTCCGCCTTTCACCACAACGCAGCCGGTAACTGCATCACGCAAGGCCTAATTCCCGATAGAATGCGTCGGTACTTGGCTTCCTGCCCAAGAAATCTTCCAACGTCTGCATCTCGTCCTGGCTGCCACCGCGCTCGAGTACGGTGTGGCGATATCGGCGGCCTTCCTTGGGGTTCATGGGGTCTTTAGCGAAGACGGTATGGAACATATCGGCGCTGTAGACTTGAGAGCTATACCAACATTGCGTCAGATGAGGATCAAGAAGTGATGTATCCGTGGGACATAGTGGAAAATAGATTGGGAAAGGAAGGGGAGAGTAGAGGGGTTACCTGAGGTAGCCATAATATCCGGCATCATACCCACCCATCAGGTGACCAAATGTAGCATGTCCATTGCCTTGAGTGAAGAAGTTAGCTGCAATAATTCGGCTAGACGAAGCAGACCCGGTTCTCATACCCCATTTATAGCCTTCGCCCAGATCCTCCGGCCCATCTAACCCAGAGATCTCTTTTCTCAACCGGTTATACAGTCCTGGAATGTCATATCCCTGCAACTGCTCATGGCTCTCTGGCCCATGAACGGTCATGTCGAAGATACCAAAATGCAATTGTCGAAGATTGAACAAGGCGTCATTAACATGCTTCGTCTTGATTAGGTTCTCGATGAGTTCATCTGGTAGCTTGGGGTCCGGCTTCGTCTCGCTCTTGGCATGCTCCTTCCAGGCGGTCTCGTACTCTGGAGATAACGATGAGTAGTGACAGCTGAGTGCTTTGAGCTGACTTGGAGTCCAGCACCAATTCTCCAACATTTGACTCGGCGCCTCCACGAAATCGCGAACGGTGTTGGTGCCGTGGAACCGTGAGTAGATGGTCCTTGCGACAAGATCGTGGATGCCGTGACCCAGCTCATGGAAGAGCGTCACAACTTCATCATGCTTCAGAAGGCTGGGCTTTTTCGCTGTCGGCTTAGAAAAATTGCATACCAAAGCTGTAGCAGGGTATCTTCGTTTGCCGTTGTCGTCGATGTAACCCGGCTGGACGTTGAAATTGGCTGCATGCCCATACTTCCCATCTCGAGGGTGCAGGTCCAAGTAGAGATAACCTACGAAACCATTGCCTTCACCTTCATCGTCCCAAACACTGTAGAGTTTGACATCCGGGTGCCAGACGATGTCATCACCATTGCCGGATGGAGCGATGTAAGAGCGATCGGAACCTTCGATTTCCACAAAGACGAGTCCGAAGAGTTGCTCAAAGATGTGCAGCATCCCACGTATTGAAGTCTGCAGAGGAAAGTATTCTGCTAGCTTTTCCTGGTCTAACGAGTAATCATTTTCGAGCATTAGGCGGTCGTAGAACCGATTATCCCAGAGGAAGTAGTGACCATCGATGGTCTTTTCCTCCCCTCGACTTTTCAGATCTTTCTCCTTGAGTTCATTGAGCGCTTTCCTTTCCGATGCCCCCCCTTTTGTCAGCCGCTCTCTCAGATCACCCAGGAAATCATCCACAGTCTTCGTGGTCTTAGCCATCTTGTCCTCGATCTTGAAGGCAGCATGATTAGGGTAGCCCAACAACCTAGCAGCTTCATCCCGAAGATCGATGGCCTCCCTGAAAAGCGGGACATTGTCGTTGCACTTGTTCTCATTCGCGGTGAAGATCTGCCGTCGTGTGTGGATATTCTTGCAGTATTTCAACGTTGGGAAGAGGTCCGGGTACTTGAAGCTCATTCTCAGCTTGTTAGCATTTTCACCCTCGCCTTTGGCGAAGCCCGAGACAACATCATCCGGTGTCCCATCCAGCTCTTCAGGCGTGAACCAAAGGCCTTGGTTCTCTTCGTTCAGATTCTTTTGGAATGCTATGCTGATATCACTCAATCTCTTCTTGATTGCTTTGAATCTGTCTCTTTTCTCTCCAGCGGGGAGGCCC
>QQTW01004060.1_pt1 | contig 10926 bp, 9 predicted proteins | sample 1904831 | NCBI WGS metagenome assembly QQTW01 (sample SAMN09435610, study PRJNA476489) | Subsurface metagenome, whole genome shotgun sequencing project.
CTAGCTTATGGGAAGGCTTTGGCTTTCCGGTTTTAGAAGCTATGGCTTGCGGTACGCCTGTAATTACATCTAATCTTTCGTCTTTACCTGAAGTCGCAGGCGAGGCGGCTGTACTTGTAAATCCTTACAGCATCGAGGAAATTAGCCAAGCAATGGAAAAAATTGCCAACTCCACCGATTTGCGATCGCAACTGTCTCAACTTGGTTTAATGAGAGCTAGGGAATTTAGCTGGCAAAAAACTGGGCGTTCTACCGTAGAAGTTTTATCAAGCTACTTATAGCCGCTACTATACGGCGGCTTGTTGGCATTGATACAGCGCAAAGGATTACCTAGTGCGATAATTACGCCTTTCTCCAGAATGGTAACTAATCTAAATAAATCAGCTAACTTGGAGTACCTAACTTTTTCTGTTTACTTGCCTTAATAAAATATTAATAATTCTCTAATCCTCTATTGCTCCAGAACGAATAAGATAGTAAATTCTTAGACACCTACTAGGGAGACAGTTAGATAAATATTACTTATTTAAACTGCGATGCTAGTCAGAAATCTACCTCTAAACTGACGCAAGAAAGTTAAACCTTCGGGCGATCGTACAAAACAAGCCAATTAAGGAGGTCGAAATTCCTGATCCTGCTTTAAACTTAGTGAGGGAACACAAATCCACACTTAAATAGTAGCGATTCTACCCCACGGACTACAGGTAACACCCAAAAAATCTAGTTAGGATCGAGGTAAGAAAAAATATATTTGACTAGCGTAATTTTACAAAACCTTTATCAAAAATCAGCCTTTTGGTTTTGTAGTTTACGTCAGTAATCAGGAAACAAGAGTTAGAATCAATGCGTCGAATTGTAAGGTGTGAGTGTGTAACGAGTGTGATGACTCCCGATAACAACGACCAAACCTCAGCCTGGTTGCGTGGACTGCTAACAATTGCCTGGGCAGACGGCAACTTTGATACTGAAGAACAAAAATTAATCACAGCTTTGGCGATGGATGGCGATAATACCAGCCAATTAGAAGTTATAGAGCCAATTACAAGCACCGAACTCGCGGTGGCATTTAAGAGCGGTGATACCGCCGCCGCCGAGAACTTTTTACGCACCGCCGTAATGGTAGCGATCGCGGATGGTGTATATTCCGCCTGTGAAGCTAACCTTTTGCATGAATTTTGCCAAGCTTTAGGACTGTCAGAAACCGCCCTAGACAGCTTGAAACCTACCCTGTATGACGACCAAGAAGAAGGCATGATCCCCAACTTTTATTTATTTACTCAAATTGATAGCCATGCCTTGCGCCCTATCCGCAACTGGCTTGACGAACTAAAAATTCACGATCCCAAAGTAGCACGGTTTTTTGTGCAAAATGATTCCCGCTCAATGCCCTTTCGAGCGAGATGTCAAGTTATTTGGACGCAAGATCGTTCATATTCCGCCAATGTGCAAAATTAACCCAGTGTACGAGCAACTGGTAGGTTTGCGCTTCCGCGCCTTATCGTACTTAGCCGATGAATGTCATGAAGATATCTCAAATTATTGTTAGCATTTAAGCCTTAGCATGGAGTAACAACTTAGTAGAAAAGGTCGTAGAAACTGCCTTGGCGAGAAATCCAATTTCCAACCCCCGGACGTAATTCTACAAATTTAATCATACTCATCTACCAAGTAGCCAATAGCTAAGAAATTATGCAATTTATCGATCGAGCCGAAATTGAGATTGAGTCAGGAAAAGGTGGTGATGGCATGGTAGCCTTTCGCCGAGAAAAGTACGTTCCTGCCGGAGGTCCGTCGGGAGGTAATGGAGGTTATGGCGCTTCGGTAATTTTTAAAAGTGTAGAAAACTTGCAAACCTTACTCGACTTCCGCTACAAGCATCGCTTTAAAGCCGAAGATGGCGGGCGCGGTGGACCAAATAATTGTACGGGGGCTTCAGGGAACGATCTGATAATCGAAGTTCCTTGCGGGACAATAATTTATGACGCGCAAACAGGCGAACTCATTGGCGACTTAACTGCGCCGGACCAAACTTTGTGCGTCGCTAAAGGTGGTAAAGGAGGTTTGGGAAATAAGCATTTTTTGAGCAATCGCAACCGCGCTCCCGAACACGCCTTACCAGGATTGCCTGGAGAAATTCGCCTGTTAACTTTGGAATTGAAGCTATTAGCGGAAGTCGGAATTATTGGACTGCCAAATGCAGGGAAATCTACGCTGATTTCGGCTTTATCTTCCGCGCGACCAAAAATAGCTGATTATCCCTTTACTACTCTAGTGCCGAATTTGGGAGTAGTCCGCAAGCCGACTGGAGATGGTACGGTATTTGCGGATATTCCTGGATTGATTGCTGGCGCTCATCAAGGAGCCGGATTAGGTCACGACTTTTTGCGCCATATCGAGCGTACCCGCGTACTTTTGCACCTAGTTGACGGTACGGCAAGCGATCCGGTTGCTGACTATCAAATAATTCAAGAAGAATTACACGCCTACGGGCGCGGATTAGCTTCTCGCCCGCAAATTGTCGCGATCAATAAAGCTGATGCCATAGATGAAGCAACAACAGAGGCTTTGGCTCAAAAGCTCAAACTCTTGAGTCAAAGTCATATTTTTCTAATCTCCGCCGTTAGCCGTCAAGGATTAAACGAGTTGTTGCAAACTATTTGGACGATTATTGACCGCCAAAAAGAAGCGCGAGAGGCACAGGAAGTATAAAAAGGGCGATTTTTCCCCAAGAACTTCACCAGCTTTTACCGCTCCCTAGACGGAGCTGTAGTAATAAATGGTGTGGGGCTAGGCATTACTTGGGTTACGGGTGGTTTAGTAAATTGTTGGTAACTGATACGAGAAATTTGCCGAATTAATTCTTGAGCGCGACTGTCGTTATGGGGGCGCTTGACCATTGCCACGGCAATATAGCGCTTGCCACTAGGCATATCAACTAATCCAACATCTCCCACCATAGAGCCAATATCGCCAGTTTTGTGAGCGATAATTGCCCCTTCTCCTAAGCCTGGGGGTAGTAAAGTTCTAGTTTTGGTGCGGCGCATAATTTCTAATAAGCGATCGCGGGATCTTAAAGACATCAACTCGCCTCGATCTACCAAACTCATCAACTGCGCCATATCCTTCGGACTTGTAGTATTTGTCCCCGTTAAATCGGGCAGAGGGTTATTGATTTTTGTTGATACCAAGCCCCAAGATTGGAAGCGTTGATTTAGGGCTGCTATCCCCCCCATGCGGGCAATCAGCATATTTGTTGCCGTATTGTCGCTGATGACAATCATTTTAGTTGCTGTGGTCAGTGCAGTAAACTTTGTTCCTAGCGGTCGATACTGCATTTCTCCAGAGCCGCTACCAACTAGCTCTTTTTTGACTATGAGCTTTTCATCTAAACGAATTTTTCCGGCATCTACATCTTGAAAAAAGGCAACAAGTACGGGAATTTTGATGGTGCTTGCCGCCGCAAAAGGTAAAGAGCCATTCCAATCTAAATAATTATTGGTATCGAGATCGACAAAAAAAACTCCTGGTGTTAGTCCCTTGTTTTTTGCTCCTAACTGCTGGACGGCAGCTTTTAGGGGCATAATTTCTTGATTTAGCTTGATAGCTGGAGGTGCAGTTATAATTGGCTCTGCTTTTGAGACAGTTTGGTTAATTTTTTCCTGGGCTTGTTGATTCATCCGCGTTGCCGGATTTATCACCGACAACAAAGTTCCAGCGATCGCACAAGTACCCACACCAAAAATTATTAATCGCAGCGCATACACCAAAAAACCGTCAGATTTTTTGCGCTTTACAGGGCGCTTTTTTGTTGGTGATGTCACCTTAAATGCTTGTGTCGGTACTACTTTGTGCCGGGAGTTAGTTGACGGCGACGAAGGTATCCGTTGGTTATTGAGCGCAGGTTTTGGTGGTAAGTTCACTTGACGCGATCGCGATTTGCCGTTCATTACTGATGTTTCAACCCTAGCTTGCCCACCTAGCCTGACTTCAGAATTTGAGTTATCCCTTGTGGCTGTTGGCTGCAATTTTTCATTCTTATAAGGAATTTTAGTATCTTGACTGAGCTTTTGGGAGTTTTTATTCCCACCCTCTCTAAGGGAATTAATCTTCACTTGCGATCCCAGTGACTTCTTCCCTGCCAACGACTGTTCCACGCTTTACTCCCCCACAACTAACGATTAAAATCAATTGATAATAAAAATATAAAAACGTTTGATGCTTACCTTAGACGAATTAATAACATAAACTAGCGCAACTAGCTGCCAAATATGCTTAACACCGCGCAAATCAATCTAAAAGTATTGCTTTAGCAATCTTCTACAACCAAAAATCTTAGCGTTGCCGAATATATTTACGATTTATCTTTTGGGCTTTCTGCATTTTTCTGTAACGCCCACTGTATTTGAGTTAAAATCCCTCTTAACATACTTAGCTCGTTTTTGTCAAGATAAGCACGATTAAAAATTTGCCTAAATTTTTCCATCCGACTAGCGGCAGTATGAGGATAAATATAGCCAATTGTGAGCAAAACCTCTTGCAAGTGTTGGTAATAGCCTTCTAGTTCTTCAAAAGGAGCATAGTCTATTTGTGGTGCAGAGCGATCGCCCTGGGAAAATGAAATTGATTGCGTAAGTTCGTAACAGCAAACTGCCACCGCTTGAGCCAAGTTGAGCGATGAATAGTTGGGGTTGGAGGGAATGCGGACAAAGCGCTGAGCGTAGTTTAATTCTTGATTGCTTAAGCCCCGGCATTCTGGACCAAAAATCAGGGCGGAGGCTTGCTCAAGAGGGGTTTCTAGTAGCCAAGGCAAAGCAGTATGGGGGTGTTCTAAGGGCGCTTGGCGATCGCGGGCGGTGGTTGCGATCGCTCGAACGCACCCCTCTAGAGCCTCTGGTAGTGTCTCGACTACCCTTGCTGCCGCCAAAACATCCCCCGCGTGAACAGCCATGTGTTGCGCGTCTTCCGACTGGGGATCGCACTGAGGATTAACCAAAATTAGTTGCTGCAAGCCAAAATTTTTCATGACTCTAGAAATTGCTCCTACATTGCGATCGCCCGCAGGTTCTACCAAAACAATCCGTACCGATGCTAATTTTTGTTCTTGAGTAAACATTTGTAAAATTAAAGAAAATGTATTATAAAAACTGCTATGTCACGCTCTAAATCAGATTTACCAACTAAAATCTGTCCTGTATGCCAGCGTCCTTTTACGTGGCGCAAAAAATGGGAAGATTGCTGGGATGATGTGAAATACTGCTCGGAACGCTGTCGCCGTCGTAAAGGACAAATGCCTCAAGAGAAGGGCGCAATTTAGTATATCTACAAGCAAACATTATCTGGCTTGTAAATAAAATAAGTATCGGTTAGAACCAAAAAAACCTAGCTTTTTGACCATTTCCCGACTTCAAAGGTAGAGTCTACTGGTAGCAAGTAAATATATAGATGGAGTTCAAAGGTGCAGCCTAAGTTAATTATTCATGGTGGTGCGGGAAGTTCGCTCAAAGGGAAAGGAGGAGTAGAATCCGTTAGGCGCAGCCTCAACCAAGTAATAGAAGCAGTTTACGCCCTACTAAAGTCAGGAGCAAAAGCCAGCGATGCTGTAGTGTTGGGTTGTCAGCTATTAGAGGACGATCCCCGCTTTAATGCAGGTACAGGTTCGGTACTGCAATCTGACGGGCAAATTCGGATGAGCGCCGCCTTAATGGATGGTACAAGTCAGCGCTTTAGCGGCGCTATCAACGTCTCGCGAGTCCAACACCCCATCGATTTAGCCCACCACCTCCAAAATTCTCCCGATCGCGTTTTATCCGATTATGGAGCGGCTGAACTATTAAGAGAATTGCAAATCCCTCTCTATAATCCCCTCACCGAATTGCGATTAGAAGAATGGATGCAGGAGCGCCAAGAAAATTTTGTCAAAACCATGGCGGGAGTAGTGGCTGAACCTGAATTAGTAGAAAATGCCGGACGCGGGACAATTGGCGTTGTTGCCCTCGATAGCCAAGGAAACTTAGCAGTAGGGACATCAACGGGAGGCAAAGGATTTGAACGCATTGGGCGGGTGAGCGATTCGGCAATGCCCGCCGGAAACTATGCCACTTCTCACGCCGCCGTTAGCTGTACGGGGATCGGTGAAGATATTATCGATGAATGTTTGGCAGCCCGAATTGTAGTGCGCGTTACCGATGGATTGTCATTACACGAAGCCATGAAGCGTACTTTTGCTGAAGCCCATCACAACCAAAGAGACTTAGGAGCGATCGCTCTAGATGCCACTGGGGCGATCGCTTGGGGAAAAACCAGCGAAGTTTTGCTGGCAGCTTTCCATGACGGCGAAAAAATTGGCGACACATTGGAAAGCGATGAGGGAACGCTTACAGATTGTCTTGAATAACTTAGTTGTCCTCTTGCTTTCTTTTTAGCCGCCAACCGCGCTTAATTACCTGCCGACTTCGCCCGATAACCAAGCAATCATCTGGTACATCTTGAGTAACAGCAGATCCGGCGGCAATGTAGACATCAGAGCCGATATTTAATGGTGCAACTAAGACGCTATTTGCCCCCGTTTTTGTGCGATCTCCGATTTTAGTCGAGTGCTTGTTTACGCCGTCGTAATTAGCCGTAATTGTCCCCGCACCAACATTTACCTGCTCTCCTAAAGTGGCATCTCCCAAATAAGACAAGTGAGCGATATTTGTGCGACTTCCTAATTTTGTTTTTTTCAATTCCACAAAATTTCCCACCCGGCAACCGCAGCCTACGTCAACCTCTGTCCGAAAATGAGTATAGGGACCAATTTGACTATCAGCACGGACAATGCTGTTCCTAACGACCGAATACAGCACAGTTACGTTTTCGCCAATATGACTATCTTCAATCAGGCTACCAGGTCCAATCCGACAGTTTGACTCAATCTCTGTATTTCCACGCAGATGAGTTTGGGGCTCAATAATTACGTCTGGGTGCAAAATTACTGTGTCATCAATGGTAATGCTGTCAGGATCGATCATTGTTACCCCTGCCGTCATCCACTGTGATTTCACCCGTCTTTGCAAAATTTCGCTAGCCGTTGCAAGTTGTTGGCGATCATTGATACCGAGCATTTCTTGATAATCTTCAACATCAACCGCCATCACCTGTTCTAGCTGATTTACGGCATCAGTTAAATAGTATTCCTGCTGATCGTTATTTGCTTGCAATTGAGGCAGCACTTCCATTAATTTTGACCAACTAAAACAATAAACTCCAGCATTAATGCGGCGATTTTGTTTTTGGGCGGTGGTACAATCTCGATCTTCCACAATTTCTTTAATAATATTTTGTCCATGGCAAAATACCCGCCCGTAGCCTTGAGGATTGGGCAATTGAGCGGTGAGAATTGTCGCAGCGTTTTGATGCTTTTGATGAACCTCTAACAAATGCTTGATAGTTTCAGGTCTTAAAAGCGGTACATCGCCATTTAATACTAGCAAATCTCCAGTAAAACCTGCTAAATGCGGAATTACCTGCTGAATAGCATGACCTGTCCCCAATTGTTCTGTTTGCTCGATAAATTCCACTGTTGGCAAGAGGTGAGAAGTGTTTTTGTCCTTCAAAGCTGTTTTCACTTCCTCCGCTTGATAGCCCACAATCACCATCCGCCGTTGCGGGGAAATTGTCTGCAAACTCTCCAACACTCTTTCGATTAAACTCCGCCCACCCAATGAGTGTAATACCTTGGGCAAGCTCGATTTCATTCGTGTTCCGCGTCCCGCCGCTAAAATTACTACTGCTACCATTCTTACTTATTAGCTATCAGGTGTCAGTTTAGATAATAACTGAGTGCTGAACTCCTACAGCAATTATTGAGCTAGCTAAGTAAAAGTTGAAAAGCGGATAAACTCAGTAAACTGCTTTACAAGTTCAGGACTACGCCACCCCAAATCTCGCTCACGCGCAAGGATTTCTAAGGCTTCTTCTAAAGTGAAAGCGCGTTTGTAAGGGCGATCGCTTGTAAGTGCGTCGTAAATATCAATCATCTGAAATACTTGCGCTAAATACGGAATTTCATCGCCCACCAATCCATAGGGGTAGCCCGATCCATCCCAACGCTCGTGATGATGGCGAATAATCGGGATCACGCCTCGCATCGTCCGTAAAGGCTGACAAATCTTCTCGCCAATTAGAACGTGCTGCTTCATAATTTCCCATTCTTCTGGTGTTAGCTTTCCTTGCTTGAGTAGCACAGCGTCAGGAATGCCAACTTTACCAATATCGTGCAGATAACCACCCCATTGCAAGTTTCGCATTTGGGAACGGGTCAATTTTAGAAATTGTCCAAAAGTTTCCCCAGAATTTACCAAGCGTTCGCAGTGATCCCCGGTATTTGGATCTCGACTTTCTACAGCGCTAGCAATAGAAAATAGCACTTGTTCGGTGTGATCCAAGTCTTCATTAAGGCGCTTTTGCCTCACCAACGATTTGACTCGCGCCGATAGTTCGGGGCGATCAAAGGGTTTAGTTAAAAAGTCATCTCCCCCAGCTTCTATACCCCGGATTCTTGACTGTTTATCGTTTAGGGCTGTAATAAAAATTACTGGTATTAGTCTAGTTTGTTCGTCTTGTTTGAGTTGCTGACATACTTCAAACCCGTCCATTTCCGGCATCATGACATCTAGCAATATCAAGTCTGGCTGAATTTTCATCACCCGTTCTAGCGCTACAGCCCCACTTTCGGCTTCGGAGACATCGTAGCCTTCTAATGCCAACAGTGCCGTAGCTGTCATCCGGTTAGCTGGATAGTCGTCAACCACTAATATTTTGGCTGGAGATAAATCAATGTCAGCAGTTAATTTTTTTGTTGTATAAGTAGAAACCATTGCTTTACCAGTTCAGTCAACACGGGTAGCTGTTTACAAATCTCTATTGGGAGATTAATTTTTTGAAAAAATAATTTATGTCTAAAACTTAATTTGCTTTTAATCTAGTATAAGCGCGGAAAGCTGCTAGTCTACCAATCAATAAATTTTTGTATAACTTAATACATTTATGTAAGTGATTTTGAGGTCGTTTGCGGCTATATTTTCGATGAGAAGCCAAATTAAGGAAACTTAAACAAAGTATCGATTATTACTTAGAACCACTGCTAGGTAAGCTAAGAAAATTACTTATATTAAGTTAATGTACTTACAGTATGAATAATTGGTTTAGACAGTAACTCAGTTATTTTACGGTTCTTTCTTAAAGTTTTCGACGAGTACGTCGATGCCAACGGGCGGTAGGTTCTAAAAGGCTAATTTGTTGTTCTTTTTGCCGCCGGAGTAAAATCACTGCCGTTAAGTCTTGCAAGGAAGGATCTCGGTATGGAGTTGCGGCACGAGTAAGCAAATGTTCTTGCTGAATTTGAGATAGCGGCGGTAATTCATACTTGGTAGCGATGGTACTCGGCGATCGCCTCCCTATAGAGGTTGTAGTGCCAATATGCAGCCCCGCAGCTTGCAATGCCGTTCTCACGGCGGCGGCAGCAGAATAAGTTGCAAGTATTCCCTCCGCGTGTAAATAACTAGCAACTAAGTTGATAAATTCTACAGTCCACAATTGCGGACATTTGGGGGGTGAAAATGGGTCAAGAAAAATTGCATCGGCAGCAAAGCTTGATGGGATAAACTTAATTGTCTGCCTAGCATCACCAATTAGTAAATTTCCCTGACATCGCGCTGTTTGCACTTGGTAGTCATTAGCTAAGGTAGTTAAAATTTGCCGAATACTTGGCTCCCAATTATCTAATAAACCATGAGAAATCGCACTTCTTGGCACATCAGCATTGCATTCTAAAGCGATTACTTCTACAAAACAATGGGGATTGACTGCCCAAATTTGAGCTAAAGCTGCCGCCGTGTTATATCCAAGTCCATAACAAATATCTAATAGCTTAATTGCTGGCTGACGAGCTTTGATAGAAAGCCCAGTTGGCGCAACAAACTTGTGTTCGGCTTCAGTTTTCGCTCCCTGCTGGCTATGAAATGTCTCCTCAAATTCTTCAGAATAAAAAGTATAGGAGTTATCGGCGGTCAATTGTAGTGAAAAATCACAAGTCATAGCACCGAGCATCAAGTTTAAAATATTATCAGAACTATTAGCCTAACTAAAGCTAGTATTTCGTTAACTATATTAAATTTTTCTATGGATACAACAGTAGTATCTGCCACTTGGCTTTACGAACATAGAGACGCTCCCCATATTGCGATCGCCGATTGTCGTTTTTCCCTCACCAATCCTCAATTGGGAGCGCAACAATACAACACTAGCCACATTCCAGGCGCTTGCTATTTCGACCTCAATAAAGATCTTTCTAGCCCCGTGCAGCAGCATGATGGGAGACATCCCTTACCCGATCCGGAGGTACTGGCACAAAAATTATCAGCAATGGGTGTAGATGCTGAGACTTTAGTTGTAGTTTACGACGATTCGTGCTTTGCTTTTGCCGCCCGTTTGTGGTGGTTGCTGCGCTATTTGGGACACGATCGCGTTGCTGTATTAGATGGTGGCTTCAAAGCTTGGCAAAGCCTGGGATTGCCTGTTACAGACGCTATTACTCAAAGGACACCAAAACAATTTAATTGGCAACTGCGATCGTCAATGCAGGTAGACATTGCCGACGTTAAAGCCCGTAAAGATTTACCCGGAGTAGCTCTAGTTGATTCTAGAGAAGGCGATCGCTATCGCGGCGAAAGAGAACCTATCGATCCGATTGCTGGGCATATTCCGGGCGCAGTTAACTATCCTTGGCAAGATGTTTCTAATCGCGACGACGGGTACTTATATTCTCCTCAAGCACAACGCCAACATTGGCAGCAACTACAAGATCGGGAAATTATTGTTTATTGTGGCTCTGGTGTTACTGCTTGCGTAAATTTATTATCTTTACATTTAGCTGGGATTGATACC
>QQTW01004061.1_pt1 | contig 10926 bp, 10 predicted proteins | sample 1904831 | NCBI WGS metagenome assembly QQTW01 (sample SAMN09435610, study PRJNA476489) | Subsurface metagenome, whole genome shotgun sequencing project.
ATGCCGACCAGTCCGGTATTTGTGAGGAACCGTAACAGGTCGATGGTGGACGAGTAGACAGAACGGACCACAGCAGTGACGACTTTACTCCGTTTCGGCGTTCAAGTTTTCAGCAGCAAGCGCGGGGCTAATGAGCTTGTTGGCGTCAATCAGCTGACCAATCCATTGGAGATAGACGTCTCCAATATTATCAAAGCGTGGACAGCAAGTGTGTGGCACGTCGACAGATAGACTCGAGTCAATCCGTACCAGATGTATCAGATTGCGGATGTCGTCAAGCAGGCTTTTCGGCTCGTCGGGGCGTGGTATTGAGTGCGCCCTTATCGTTTGCGCTTTTTACTTTTGTCCAAGCCGGTGGCCATGCCGCTCAGGATAGCGCCGGCACTCTCATCAGACTCTGTAGATACCAAGGCATCTTTCTTGACCGAGACGCCCATGTGTCGACCAAATCGACCTTTGCGACCGTTTCCTTCATCCTCACTAACACACCCTTCTACGCCAATACCAGCATCCTTGCAACGTTGACAGGGACGTTGACGATCGCAGCCTTTCTTACTCTTGCGGCAACGCTGGCAGCGCGGCTTGGAAGAGAGATCATCCTCATCAGCGCCAAGGTGGTGTTGAAAGTTCAGGGTGGATGCCGATGAGGTCTTCCGTGGCTGTGTTGTTACGGAGGCCGGGGACAATGGCAGCTTCGGGCCTGACGAAAGATTCGGCGTCTTGGACTTCTTATTGCTGGTTCCTGCAGGATGCTTTAAACTCTTTTTCGAAGCTGAGCTGCTTCGAGATTTGTGAGCACCAGCATGAGCAGCCTTCGGCCCAGTAAATTTGGACGGTACTGCCTGGCCATACTCGTCGCTGACGCTATCTGGATCAATCTTGAACATGCAGTCCTTCTGATCGGATTTGTATTCGCCGTGAGCTTCGCCTTGAAGATCTTTAGAGTTGTTGGATTGTGGCAGGATACAATTGACATCGTCGTAACGAGCGTCCGCGGTTGGCTGGACGGAGTGGTCTCCATCTTCGCTATCATCATCGCTATCGCTGTCGCTCGTCGCAGAGGAAGCGATCTCGGCACGTCCGCTGAGCGCATCATCCAGAGTCGAAGCAGACGTTCGGCCGTGGGAGATGTTGGATGCATCCCCAAGCCGCATCAATTGTAGTGCGACATCTTCATCAGAGATACAACTGGCAACAGTAGGGTCCGGGGTCGGAAGAATTCCGAAAGCTTGTGGTCGAGGATATCCTCCGGCTGACCCAGAATATGACTGACGAGGAGCATAAGGACGCTCACGGAGGCGGTGACCATGGGATGCAGACAAAGATGCAGAGGGAGGAGCGTTCCTTGCCATGACGATGCCATGTGGATACTCCCCATATCCATAACTCTGTGGGGATTGGAAGGGCTGCGAGTAAGTGTAGGCTCGCTGTGGAGGTCGGGCGAATGGCGAAGGGTTGTCTTGGCCGTTTGATCGCCTCTGAGGAGATATAGAAGAAATGGAGTTTGTTGCAGGAACCTGAGGTGGCACGAACAGAGGCAACTCCTGGAGAGACCACAGTTAGCTCTGCCTCAAGATGTACAAGGGAGATCTTACAGAGCTTTCAAACTTAGCGCGCTTCCTTCTTCCACCTTCGACAATGTTGTCAACGCTGATCTCGGCGCTGGCAAGCTGTTCGCTGCGGGCTTTGCGCGAGCTTGTGACGGAGCCCGCCCCTCCGTCGCTGTCACTGTATCCGTTCATGGCATCGCTGTTGGGTTCTTCACCGTCGCAAGGTAGATTACCGTCTTGGCCTTTGACCACTGAGCGAGAGCGGTGTTTTGGAGCAGACATGCTCCGGTGGTTACGATTGGGCCGAGGAGAAGCATCACGCTTGCGAGCGACCCGCGAGCTAGGTCGAGAGATGGGCGCATCGTAGGCGCTGTATTGAGCCAGCTGAGGTGGAGGCATCCGAAAAGCTTCATCGAGATGAGGAGCGCGGCCCTGACTCACTGGAGATGTGGCATCCCATGCCACCCGACCGGGAGGGAACGGTTGTTGCGAGTAATCTGGGACGACACGGACGTAGACCGTCATGTTGTTCCTCAGATTTTCGTATCTGGCGATTAATATGTTTCCTTGCTCGTCCTCAAAGCTGACGCCCGCTGCTGCGCCGTCGTAGAGACCATAAAAATTCTTCACGGTTGTGACGATAGATTCTGTGGTGTCATGAGGAAAAATTTGTACTCTCATTGGCAACCTTGCGCGAGTGTTTGGCCCATCAAACAGCAACTCGAAGGCGACATTCTTGGGAAGGCCGGTTGTCGAGGTTGAAGGCGGCCCATAGCCAATTGTCCCATGGTGGATATTTCCATTGTAGTCTTGGTCGACCGAACCGGATGGATTGGGTTGTCCGGCAAAAGACTGGTGATTGATAGACAGCGACTGACGGGTAGGGTATTGATGCGCTCGTTGCTGACCGTTCTGGGAGCCCTCGGGCGTCATGAGGTTGTGGAGCGGTGGTGGTGCGTCATGCGAAAGGAGGTTTGACACATTCATGGTGCGACGCTGTGCAGGTTCTCAACCACGATTTTCTTTCGGATGTCTTTCAAATGGCAAGGGCTGGCTTATCAAGATCGGGCGATCCCGCTAGGCCAGTGTGTCTTGCTTGTCGCAAGTTGTTGGACTGGTGGGCAAGAGACAGTCTGTGTAGCAGAAGACATTAGCGATGTGCCTGACCATTGCCTTTAGCCAGATAGAGTATGACAGAGGTGAATGGATATGAGTTCAGTTGGGTTAGCCCTCTGGGTTGGAGATGATCTGCTGACTCCCAGGTCGCCGGTCAAGCAAGGAAGCGGGTGTGGCAAGATTCTCAGGACGTACCAAGGTGTCTAGATAATCGCGAAGAATAAGAGTATGAAGCGGAGATACTTACAAAGATGTGAGATAGTGCTTAGAAGATGTGGACAGTCCCCTGTGGTTGATTGCCCTCCTGGCTTGAGAGGATTGTTAGCCAAACGATGGTGTCGATGTGGAACGAGCGTGGGTCTAAGTAGAACGAGGAGGGTAACGATGAAGCTGATGACGGCGAAATCAGCATCAAAGGAGCCCAGTAGGAATAGGCGGACCGTTGATGGCTGCTGATGGCCTGAAGAGTGGATTGAGGAGGAAGAAGGAGGAAGTGGGTGAAAAGCGAGCGGCCTTGATGCACCGTCGGACTTTGTGCAGTCGGCATAAAAAGCTGCGAAACGCAACAATCAACAGGTGCAGATGCAGATGCCTACGGATACACCCCACCTTGGGCACTTGATGGAGAAGTCACGATTGCGCATTATTGCGATTGCTACGTTTCATTGTGTGTTGGGAGAATAATGGATTGGCTACACAAGGCAGATGGTTGATGATCAGCCCAAGCTGGGACATCCGGTGCTACTTTGAATCTTCAAAGCCTATCGCATGAGAACCAACCAGCTCGGCGCATTGCCCGGATCGATTCGCACGCACCTTCTTCCAGGCAAAGTGCGATTGGAGGGGTCGGATGGTAGGATGGTTGGGAGGTCTGATGTGATTTGCGGCCAAAGGTCGACTACTGCAGGATGAAGTGCCTGGCCTGGCCTGTCTATTATCTCGTACCTTATGTAACGACCAAAGTGCGGAAGCACATACACTAACCCCCTCTCCACCGATTGAACTGTAAGGAAGTAGTAGTACCTAAAAGTAGTGAGCGACAAGAAGGTGGGCAAAAGGGCTAATCAGCCTGCCTATCCCTTGGCTGTAGCTGTTCGCCAGTCCAGCGGGTATGCCGTTGGATCGATTGACCAACCGTGAAGCAGCACATCGGCCATGGTGATGCGCCGGCAGCGACAAGTACTCCGGACCAGGCAAGGCACCAAATCTGCATCCCAATCTCCTCACGCCGGGTTTCACAAGGTCATCATGGTATCAGAGCAAGTGGTTGGCAATAATGCTGGGACTCGCGGTGCTCCTCGCCTATTTCATTCGCAGCCGTTCGCTTGTGGAAAGCAGCGTCTTGACTTTCCAACCTTGGTGAGGTGTCAATGTTTCATGTTCGGAAGCCTGTCTATATCCAGCGTCAATCTGTGTGCAGGATCTCCTGCTTCAGCTTTCATACCGAGTACATTAGCATTTGCGCGCCTTAAGCCTCATCATCGTTCCCAGTCTCGTTCCTACCTTGGCTGCTTTGTACCCTTTTGCGCATCCGGGCTCGACCTTCGTTCAAATTTTAGCAATGACAGTCAATACACGGCTTTCAGAGTCAGGTCTCGATGCCAGTTTCTTCATTGGGATAACACTAGCAGAGCAGCTCAACCTCATGTGCTAATGGTCCCGGTAACACCTTTGCGGTCGAGAAGGTGCGCGATAGTCCAAGCTGTCCGGCCTCCACGATCGAGAGCGAAACCGAGAAGGGTGTGGGAATTGTAGTCATGAAAAACTTCATCGCTTTGGTCCCAAGAGTTTCGAGTGCGGATGAGGCTGTGCCAATTATAGGCTCGTCGACGGAGTAGCCCGGTAAAATGGGCGGTTACTCAACTCAAATCTTGTCAAGCCTCTCCTATGGGCACCAATCTGTGTTCAGCTTCTAGTCGGAATATGCGAAGATTCAGTTCGGTGACAGGCTCGGCATGAGTAAGTTGTGTAGCATTTGAGGTTGCCGACAAAATCTGTTGGACCGTTACATTTCCAGAGAAGCCTGATTTGGGCTTTACGACTAGTCACGTGATAGCGTGACTATCGATACCAAAAGAGAGATCGCGACAATGAAGAGCAAAAGCTGCAACTATATTGATTTACGCTGCAATCCATAACTTCTTAAAAGCTTTGTAACTTTAGTAAAATAGTGGAGACGGTATTGCTCAGGTTTTCCGACTTTCACAATAAACTGCTTGTTGCCTGACACCGATCTCAAAAAATGACTATCGCTGGGGAGACGCGCCATCGATTGTGCGGCATCCGGGAGCGCTACGTCAGTAGATTTTGTTGTCTTCCCATGGTCGCTGCAGCAACTAGATCTTGAAGAAGCTTGGCGCGAACCCCTGGAGATCCCGCTTGGGCTTCTCTCCCGCTGTCAACAAAACACAATGCAATTCTACTCAGCAGCATTACCATCAGCACTCTTACCCACCGTCGCGATTGATCGGAGAGCCTGTAACTAAGCTTGGTTGCATCCAGGTGCAAGCTGGCTTAGTCAATCATCTTTGCACTCTCTCTTCTCCCTTCTTCAAACGCGGGACGTCGCGGCCGGTGGTGAGGGAACTTTGGCTCGTTGAGAAGACTCTCGGGAAACACTCCAAGTGCATCAACATATCATGGACGCCAAGGTTAGTAAACAATCGTCCACTGTCGCGCAATATCTCTCTACTTAGACATCGAATTCTTGAGTTTCTTCGGCGTTGTCCTTCGATGTCCAAATGGGACCAAGCAGCAATGACGATGGCTCATCTGGCGTCCTTGTACTCTATACGACTTCTACCTGGTGTCGATTGTTCTTGGAAAGTCTGCTAACAATTGTCATTCAGCCACAGAGACCTCTTCGGAGCATACGCGTCTATGGCGATGAGAATGTTGCACCCGGCATCGGCCTCCAAAAGACGATCCACCAACGCAACAAATCAAGTCCAGCACTTTCGTCAATGGTCCACAATGGGGGCTTGAAGGCAGCCGCGAAAAGGACCGCCTTCGGAGAACTCAGTAATGCAGCAAATGTCTCGCGCCCAAGCAAAGACGATTCAGCTATTCTTACCAAGCCGATCGTCAGCGTATCGGAGAAGCCTGTCGCCTTTCTACCCATTGACAAAAAGCCAGTATCTCTGCTGAGGCCGGCGCAGCGCCCTCTATCGGTTTCTGGCTTGAAGAGCCTCCTCCAAAATGTTTCTGGTATCCACTCACAAACCTCGGTGAAGCAAGCGCCCATCGAACCACAGCAGCATACGCAGCCTGTGCAGCAAGCAAATACAAAGAAACTCGCTACGAAGAGAAGCACGGCTGTATTCAAGGATGCCGCAGTGAACCACCTTGAAGCACCCAAACCGGACAACGATATTTCGAAAGCGGCCCCCTTACCTCCAGTTCATCGTGAGCTGCTGCCTTCCCAGCGAGTGCAGGAGACCAAGCTGCCCGACAATCCACAACCCAACCAACAGCGACGTCAGGACACGATACTAGAGGACCTTCAAACATATCATGCTCCTGAGAAAACCTCGAGTCTCGTTTCCTCATCAGAAGCAGCGCCTTTCCGATCGGATGGAATATACATTGACAACCATGGAGAGGTCCAGCATTATACCTTCAGTGAGGACAACGAGAATATAGAAAATCAGGTGCTAGAACCCTCCAAGGCAGATGTCCTTCCTGCTCAACCGACAGATCTGAAATCGCTTGTACAGGTAGACGAATACTTGAGGCCGCAAGAGGATGATAGCGAAGCGGACATGGCAGCTCAGCAAAAGCTTCCCCCGGTCTTGGAGCCAGAAGAGTACTGGGATGAGGAAGACGGAAATTATGACGAAGAAGGTTATGTGACAGCTCGGTCGTTCAAATCACGCGGTGATAACACCACCAACGGCGTCACTACGGTCGTCTTCCCCAAGGTCAATCAAAAGATAAAGAAGGAGCTGGCCGCCGCGAAGGAGCTAGTAGAAACGTCCAAGACGCCAGAGGAGATTGACGACGAGACGTGGGACACCAGCATGGTGGCTGAATATGGTGACGAGATTTTCGGATATATGCGAGATCTTGAGGTGTGTAGGCCACTTGACGGCAAGAGGTGCACAAGGCTGACGATATGGTGACAGATCAAGATGTTGCCCAATGCCCACTACATGGACAACCAGGCAGAGATCCAATGGTCGATGCGATCCGTATTGATGGACTGGCTGGTGCAAGTTCACCATCGCTTTGGACTCTTGCCCGAGACACTCTTCCTCTGCGTCAACTACATTGATCGCTTCCTGTCTTGCAAGGTCGTTTCCCTCGGAAAGCTGCAGCTTGTGGGAGCAACGGCGATATTCGTTGCTGCCAAGTATGAGGAGATCAATTGCCCGTCGGTCCAGGAGATTGTGTACATGGTTGATGGCGGTTACGCGGTCGACGAGGTACTCAAGGCTGAGCGATTTATGCTTAGCATGCTACAATTTGAACTTGGTTGGCCGGGGCCGATGAGCTTCCTCCGGCGAATCAGCAAAGCGGATGACTATGATCTCGAAACACGGACGTTGGCCAAGTATTTCCTCGAGCTTACGATCATGGATGAGCGATTCGTGGGCAGCCCACCCAGCTTCGTTGCGGCTGGTGCCCATTGTCTGGCGCGAATGATGCTGAAAAAGGGCCATTGGGTGTGTACCTCCAAGGTGTATGGTTGGCAGGCGAAGCTAATGGAGATTCAGACCACTGCACACACCTATTACTCCAATTACACTTACACTCAGCTATACAGCTTGATACTGCTCATTGTTGAATGCTGCGAAGATCCGCGGAAGCACCACGCCGCCATCTTTGACAAGTATACAGACAAGAGATATAAGCGTGCTTCGTTATTCTCGGAAACCGAGATGAGACGAGGCTTTCAAATCATGGACATCAGCAGCAACAGTTCCTCGGGCTTTTCGATGTCATCGGATGAGCCACAGCAATACTGGCCGATCAAGACATGAACCGACGGCCATGCCACTGCAGATCCTCCTAGCGGTTCCATAGGGGAAGAGTGCGACCGGCGTCAACATCATCCTCCGTGCTGGATACAGTGCTAAGCCTCGATATCAGCAACGGTGGCCGCGGTCGCTGAACGGCTTCAAGCACTTGCATCAGCTCTCCATCTTCCACCTCGGCCCGTTGGACTGCTCCATGCATAGCGCGGCTTACCACTAACGAAAAGCATACGACGTGATGTGCTTGATGACCTTTCTATTTTATCTCCGGGGCGCCCTTCTATTGGACGTCGAGTCTGGCCGGACGATTTCGGTCTCTTGGCAGGCCAGCAACTCACATCAGGGCTGGTGGCGACCTTTATGGAAGGCAATATCATCAGACGGGAAGGTCACTCAGGCGCTCTCCGAAACTCAGGGATCCTTCTTAACATTGGGGGCGCTCGGGAGGCAGTTCATGGCGTTTGTAGATACCCAGCAGTATGCCACATCATCCATCTTACCACGTACATTGACATTTCATTCGCCTCTTTTCCCTCGTCATTGACACCCTCTTATCTTCCTCCCACGTCTCATTTGCGTGCACGCACGCTCTGTGTTGCGTCCTCGATCCGACTGCTGCCTCTCGGTCATTCGAATCAACCTTGCCCGGAGGAGGTAAGACGAGCTTGTACTGTCAAGTATAGGTTTTTTCAGCATCTCATAGTCCGTTGCGACTCATGGTGCAACCCTGTGTTCTCTGATCCAGAATCGGCGTGGTTCAACATCGGTCCCCGTCAAACACACGGCATGGGTGCAGGCTCAGTATGGAAGGAGGAGCCACCTTACGCTGTTCAACCAGCCACAAGCTCCGGCAAGCGCTGCAGTCACACCGGCGGAATTAGCTTGATGCAAGTGACTCGCTGTCGTGCCTGGCCGGTTAAGTACCGCGGCCGCTCGCCGACGAACAGTGGACAAGCACCGCCAGCGGCCAGACGGCTCAGGGACTGTTTAGCCCACCTGCAGCATTTTAACGGTTCGCGCGGCCTCTGGTCTAGCCAGGATAGCGTAGGTGGGCGCAAGCGGCCAAGGGCCCAAGATCACACTCGCCTGCTCGAACAGACGGTCATTTGGACGACCAGCAAGGATGTTTGGATCCTGGCGGAAGCATTCCCATGCATCCGACCATGGATCTTTACCCAAGCGTCTAAAGCATGTCAGGACGAATCAAGAGCCGAAAACCCCACTGTGAACGGCCCGTGTTTAGACTGGTCGCGCATCAATTGTGGCCGGTTGTGCCTTATGCCACGCGGAATATAAGCTTCCCCACGGCTCCACAAACTTCGAATTTTCAAGTACTTTTGATCTCTCTTTTTTGTCGCATTCCGTTGAACTTAATTCCTTCTCGTCATATCATGGCCACCCCCCCTACCGCTGCTCCTCTGCCCGCGAACGAACCTGCCCCTCCAACCGCGAACGAACCTGCTCCTCCACCGGCGAACGAATCTGCCCCTCCACCCGCGAATGATCCTGTCATTGAACCAGACCCTGGCGTGTGTCCAAGCTCGTTCCCCTGGTTTGAGGAGCTCCGAGCTGAGTGATTCTGCCAGCTTACTTCCGACGAAACCGATTCAACCCTCGGTGATGATGTGTGAGTTTCATCTGCCTGGTTTGGCTTAGTTGTGCAACATTGACCTTTTTGGCTCAACGTAGGTCGCGCTACACAGCGTCGTTGACGAGCAGCATCCAAAGATATCCTGTCGAGAACAATCGTCGGTGAGAGTCTTTCCCAGCAGATAGACGACCTCTCATTGCCTTGAGAATGCTAATAACGACGACCAGCTACCATGCGTACGTCATGTCCTCTCTTCACATCATGCACCATACGTTGGATTGACGTACTTCGACCTGCTGCTAGCTACAAAGATGGATGTGCGTGCAACTATTCTCGGGAGATCATGACAAAGTCGGCGCTGACAAACATCGACCTCCAGCCTACGTTATGCCCAATGACGAGGTATGGAGATAATGCCCACACCAATCACCCCGTTCCGCGAACATGAAGCGCTGATCCTTTCTTCAGGAAGAACTCGACCGCCTCGATCTGACACACCAGAAACTCCGCATCCTGCTCGGCAACAAATTGCTCCTATGTCCCGCTCCGAACCCGAAGAGAATACTCGATATAGGCACCGGGACCGGAATATGGGCCATCGAATACGGTAATTACTTGGTCAGGTCCCCTATGCGCCCAGTAGCTAACATGGGACATCATCCTACAGGCGATGACCACCCAGACACCGAAATCCTAGGCACCGATTTGAGCCCCACGCAACCGTCTTGGTAAATACTGAGAACCACCCCGTCCCGTCCCGTGCAGTCCCACTCCAATCCCGCACTCCCAATTCCTCAGCATCCGTCCATTTCCCCCCTCTCCAGAATTGACCACACCCTCAGGGTCCCCCCCAACGTCAAATTCGAAGTCGACGACGCCGAAGAACCCTGGACTTTCCAGGAGAAATTCGACGTCGTCCACGCGCGCTACCTCGCCGCCGCCATCGTCGACTGGCCGCGCCTCATGCGCCAGGCCTTTGAGTTCACCAAGCCTGGCGGGTGGGCCGAGTTTCAGGATTACGATCTCGTCTACTACTCCGAAGATGGAACTATGGGGGATGATCGTGAGTTTTGCTTTCTTGCTCTGCCACTTCCTCTTTTACTTCTTTTCCTCCTGCTTCTCCTCCTCTTGCTTCGTTTCCTCGCAAAAAATCCGCATTGATCCTGTCTGTCGGTTCGACGGGCATCAACGCTCGATGCCGATGTGCTGACGGTTTCCGGTGGTGGGAACGATACAGTGCCCATCACGAAATGGATCACCACCCTCCTGCAAGCCGCGCGCGATTTCGGCCGCGACCCCTGCCCCGGCCCCAAGCTGGAAGGCTGGATGAAAGACGCCGGGTTCAAGGACGTGCAGGTGTCAAAGTATAGGATACCCATCGGGCCGTGGGCGAAGGATGCGCATCTTGTGAGATCTTCCCATCCTCCTTTCTCCATCCCTCCTCACATACCCCTTCCTCACACACTCCCCTTTCTCCATCCCCTTTTCCTTCCCTCCCCACTCTCCTATACCAACCCCTCCCCCTTTCTATCATCCCCCTCCCACCCTTTTCACCACCAACCCCTACAGCCACCAAACAAGCGGAGCCCCCTCGCAAACTAACCTGTCCGGGCAACCCCACGCAGAAAACCATCGGCGCATGGAACCTCGTGCAGATCGAGCACGGCCTCGAGGCCTTCACGCTGCGCCTCTT
>QQTW01004062.1_pt1 | contig 10925 bp, 9 predicted proteins | sample 1904831 | NCBI WGS metagenome assembly QQTW01 (sample SAMN09435610, study PRJNA476489) | Subsurface metagenome, whole genome shotgun sequencing project.
ACCAGCGGCTCGAAGATGGCGGCCAGCGCCGCGTTCCCGCCCACCACGTCGCGCACCCGCTCCGCCCAGCGTCCCCGGCTGACCGCGCCGAGCTTCAGGCCAAAGCCGCGCAGGAGGCCACGCACGCTGTTCTCTACGTCCAGCAGCCGCCGTGCCATCGTCTCGCGCGCCGAGAGCAGGGCGCGCTGCTCCCGGGCGTCCATCGACTTCAGGTGCACCGGGCGGAACCACCCCATGCGCAGGAGCTGCGCCATGCCGCGCGCGTCGTTGCGGTCCGTCTTGACCACCATCGACGACAGCGCCGCACGCACCTGGCGCGTCTCCATCAGCACCACCGGCGCGCCCAGGTCGGCCAGGCCCCGGGCGATCCACTCCGACAAGGGGCCTGCCTCAAGGCCGACCAAGGTGTCCGGCCCCACGGCCTCCTGGCGGCCGAGCGCGGCCGCGATCGCTTCGGGGTCCGAGGCGGCCGTCACCTCGGCCACGATCGTGCCGTCCGCCAGCATGACGCAGATCGCCGTCTTCTCCAGCGACACGTCGAGCGCAACAAAGGTCTTCATCGCGGTCCTCCTTGGTTGATCGCCGCAGAGCCTACCGGCCCCGCAGCCCCATGACCGCATCTTGAGGGGACCGCAGCGGCCCACCCTCTCGCATGTCCCTTCCGAGGCCCCTGGCATCGGAAGGGACTGCCCAGCGGCGAGCGTCCTTCCTGCCTGCTCGGCGGCCTCTAGCCGTAGGTCGGGTAGTCAGGCTTGGCCACAGCCTCGAAGAGCCCCCGCAGCCCCTTCCTGAACGGGTCGAGCGCTTCCGCCCGCTCCTCGGCCCAGGCGATCCACTCGGCAAGCGACCGATCCTCGATGGTTGCCTCCCCCTCGGCTTCCAGGCGCCGGCGCAGCTCGCCGACGAATGAGAGAAGCCGGTCGCGTTCCTCCCACCTGTCCGCCCGCTTCTGGAAGCGGCCCCAGCGCTTGTCGTCGATCTCCTGGAGCCGCTGGCGCTCGTAGCGCTCCGCCTGCTCCTGCTGGTGGCGGCGATGGCTCTCCTCGCGCTCGCGCGCCTGCTCGGCCAGGACGGGCCCCGCCTCGATGATCGCCGCCACGACGATGGGCAGGAGGGCCGCCATCTTCTTTCTCGGCCCGTCGATCCACTCGCGCTGCCGGCCGCCCACGTAGGTGTCGAACCTGATGCGCAGGAAGCCGGTGGGGACGAGCCCTGTCTGGCGATGATGCGGGTAGGCGGTCCACGTCTCCGACCCCTCCGGCGCCTTGGTGGGCCGCGTCATCTTCTCGGCGATCGTGGCCTCGATCTTCTGGCCGCTGACGAGGAAGAACACCTTGCCGGCGAGGAGGGCTTCGCCGACCTTGCCGCCCTCCTTCTCGACGGCATGGAAGAGGGTGCTGGTGGCACGGAAGCGGTAGCGATCGCGCTGGGTCAGGTTAGCTAGGGGCGTGGGCGTCCAGCCCCAAGGGTCGTGCCTGCGCCGGCGGCCCTCCTCTCGCCGCTTCTCCTGCTCCTGCCGGTGCTCGGCGACCCAGGCCTTCACCTTGGGGTGGAGGCTTCGCATGGTGTCCAGCCCGTCGTCCTCCTCGACCTCGGCGGCAGGGGACGGCTCAGAGGCGGGCTCAGGCTCAGGCGGCGCCTCTGGTAGGGGCACCGCTCGCCGGCCACGGACCCGCACCAGCGCGGCCGTGCCCGCGGCCTGCGTCTTCGCCAGGGGCTCGGCCGAGGCGGGCAGGGGCGTCGTGGGAGGGGCGCGGCCCACGGCCTTCTTCTGCCAGTAGCCGAGCGGCGGGGTGGGAACGCGGAGCCTTCGGCACAAGGAGGCCAGGCCTGGCCCGTCCGTGCCGAGCTGCGGGCCGAGCTGGCGCAGGGGTGTCTGCCACACCAGCTCGTGCAGCTCCTCGCGGGACAACTCCTGCGCGGAGCGCGTGACGGCGCCATCCATGTCAGGTCCTCGCTGTGCTCAGCCCAGTGGACGATAGCCTCGCCGCCGCTTCCTGCCGACCGTCTTCTCCAGGGCGACCCGCGCCGCGTCGGGCGCGGCGTGCCACTCGGTCAGGCTCCGCCCCGTGCCGCCGATCCGCCCCCACTGGCGCACCAGGCCCCACTCGCCAAAGAGGCTGCGCGCCACGCTGAGCAGGTAGAAGCGACGCATGTTCGCCTCCGCGTCCACGCGGTGCAGGAGCACGAGGTCGGGCAGGGCTCCAGACGGCCTGGCGTCGGACGGGGCGGGGCAGGCCGGCCGTGCCTCGCTCCAAGCCCAGAGGTCGAGCTGATGCGGCGCCTCGCCCATGCTCACCGTCGCTCAGCCCGTCCGGCTCTTGCGGGGCCGCCCGCCCTTGGCCCCGTTCGCCCGCGCCGCCGCGGCCTTGGCGGGCGTGGCCGCGCTCCCGGCCATACGCGCCCACTCCTTGGCCATCCACTCGCGCGTGCCGAACACGCCCGCCACCAGCGCGGGGACGTAGAGGTCGGCGTCGAGCGCAGGCCAGTGCAGGTTGAAGCCCACCCCGTCCACCACGACGCCAGCTAGCTCGTCGTCGCCGGCGCCGTGCAGCTCCTGGGCAAGCTGGGCCGGGAAGATGTGCGTGCAGCCGTTGGCCAGCTCCACCACCACGCGGCCCGTCTCGCGGTCGTAGCGTGCCCCCACCGCCCGGGGCTCGGCCCTCAGCTTCTCGCGGCCGCGCGCCTCGGCGGCCTCGAACTCGGCGTCAGTCAGCTCACTCAACTCGGCCATGGATGCGCTCCCATTCCTGCAAGAACTCGTCGCGGCGCTCCGTCACCTCCGCCAGCAGCCGCCGCAGGTCGCCCGCCTTGATGCCGACGACGTCCACCACCTCCGGCCTGCCGTCCCGCCCTAGGAGATGGATCTTCGCCAGGCCCGCGCCGACGAGGTGGACGTGCGCCGGCTCGTGGTCGTGGAGGTAGATGACGAACCGGTAGCCGTGGGCGCGGTAGATGACGACCATGCCTCAACATAACCCATCTGTTGGGTTATGGGAAGGGCGCAACGGTCACGTTAGGCCTGGGCGTCCTAGGCCTGAGACAGCCGCCCGATCGTCGCATGGTGGACGTTGAAGCTGCGCGCGATGGAGCTGAGGCTCTCGCCGGCGTCCCTGCGCTCCCTGGCCTCGCGCTGCTGGTGGGGCGTGAGCTTGTGGGGCCGGCCCATCTTACGCCCTTCCGCCTTGGCCCTGGCGCGGCCCTCGCCCGTCCGCGCACGGATCAGCTCGCGCTCGAACTCGGCCAGGCCCGCCAGCACCGTGAGCATGAGCCGGCCGTGCGCCGTGGTGGTGTCGGCCCAGGCGTCGGAGAGGGAGCGGAATGCAGCGCCTCGCTCAGCCAGGGCCGCCAGCACGTTGAGGAGGTCGCGGGTGCTTCGGGCCAGCCGGTCGAGCCGGGTCACCACCACCACGTCGCCGTGCTCCACCTGGCGCAGGAGCTTGGCGAGTTGCGCCCGATCCGCCTTCGCCCCCGAGGCCGTCTCGCGGAACACGCGCGCCGCCCCCGCGGCCTGGAGCTGGTCGAGCTGCGCCGTGAGCGACTGGCCGTCCGTGCTCACCCGCGCGTAGCCCAGGAGCCGGCCGCTCGGGACGGGGCTGGCGACGGGGGCGCTGGGGGCCTGCGTGGGCTCTACTTTCGCGCGGGACATAAGCGCGACCTAAGCCCTTGTGACGCTTAGGTCCAGTCACTGGATAGAAAATCACAAACGGCGCGCATGGGGGCTACTCCTTGCTGCGCCTTTCCGATCTTACTACGATCAGGACTGTTAAGAGGGGCCCCGGGGTCTAGCCTTCTTAATAGATCATGATCGTAGACATCATCTTTCTTCTCTATTCAGAGTTGAAATTATTAACTAAGCGATCATAGTAATCATAGAAGCGCTCAGGTACGATCGCCGTATTTGCTGCCACCCGTTTCTCTCGTAGATATATTCCATGGCTTTTTAGCACATCTTTCATCTTTGACTTATCTTTATTAAATTCTCGCGCGCAGGCGTCGTTGAAGAATGCGTCTGCCATTGTCTGATCGTGTAAGTGTTCATATGACATTCTTGATTGCGGCTTAGTCCGCATCTTCATGCGGCACTCATCGCAATAAGCATGAGCTCGGTCGGCTGCGGCTCGATAAGACTCAACCGAATGTGCCATAGGCTAGTCCTCAAAGTTCACGTTTACTCACGGGGTTTCCTTCCAGAAATCAGTACTGTGGTTATTTAGACCGCCCGAATATCCATCAACCTTGGCCTTGAAAGATGAGGGGATTGCACTCCCATCGCCTCCTTCTTTAAAGAAGTCCCGCACCGAATACAGCGCCAACCTCATAAGATGTTCCCATTCCCGGGATAGGTCATTCTGCAAATCCTGCGCTTGCTTCGCGGCAGTCAGCTTTCTTTTTGGAACAGACTCGGCGAAGTCGAAACGCGGTTTATATTCGTGTTGAAATGTAATGCTGCCATGGGTCCAGGAGTCCTCAACAGACCGCCGCCAACGATATGAGATCCTGACACTTAGGCTCTTGGTGAACTGACGCGGCCAAAGAATATGGTCCTCAACATAAAATAGCTGCCCATCCTGCTCATCTTCCGCCACTCGCTTCTTCATCGAAGCGAGCGCGTCGGAAAGATCGCTTGCTGCGCGCCTCACATCATAAATTTTTTGCTCGCGGTTTTTAGATGATTTGGCCTCCCGAAGCCTCCGCAGACATTCATCTAGATGAGATAGCTTGCCTGTCACGTAAGGCCCGCAGCTTGAAAGCGGCAACTGGCGGAGCGCTGTAGAACTCTCACTTTGCACCGTTTGTTCAAGAATATCGGTCAACTTGCCTTCGTCAATAGCTGAAAGGGCAGCCTTCTCGCCAACGCTGAGATTGATCATGCTTGCTCTACCTTGCGAGAAACATCTTTCGGGAGGCTCCAAGTAGTCAGGCCGGAATGAGCCGCCTGACCTCGGCCTCGGCCGTAGAAGGCATGCCGTCCCGCTCGTGCTGTCGAACCTTAACCACAATATCTTTGGCGCGCTGCACCTTGTCCTTCTTCCATTGCACATTTCCGGTGTAGTGCATCACGTCGAAGACATGAAACAGATACTGAGTCTGGTTGTAGCATGTTGCATAATACTGCTCGACAATCCATTTCTCCAAAGCGTAAGAGTCGAAGACGTATCCCGCATCGGCGTTCCAAAACTTCGCCAAGCGGACGGTCGGCTTGATCTTGAACAGCTCGGCGTTGTTTTTCTCCGTCAGTTTCTTGTTGAAGTCGTTGGGGTCGGTTGTTTGCCAGGATAACGTGCCATTCGGGATTTGATAGCCGCCCCAAGTATAACTCAGGGCCGGAACCAACTCGAACTTGATGTGATTCAGGTTCAGCACAATCGTCGGCGACGACTGAAAGATTTCAGAACTCCAGTAATATTTATCCACAAACCGCTTTAGCCGATCGAGGTAGGTCTGTGGAGTGTATCCTGAGTCACCGAAGACGACCATGTAATCAACGTCTGAGTTTGCATCCATCACACGCGGAAGGTTAGTTCCGCGTGTCGAAGAGCCGAACCGGAAGTGGCTCGTCACGCCACTGCCAAAGTGCGTAGTCAGGCGTGAACTTAGTGTCGAAATCGACGTGCTGATTGATGCGTTCTCGTCCGACGACAATACTGCCTCGCTTGCGCGCTTTTCAAGGTAACTGAGGACAGACATTACATTTCTTTCTTATCGACAGCATGGCGCGCCTCGCCCTCTTCGATCCCCTTTCGGGCCTTCTCGAAGTCGCGTCGTGAGACGGGGTTGCTCACTTGGTTCAGCTCGTTGCGTCGCTTGATGATCTCATCAAGGCTCGCAATGGCCGTCACTTCATCGGAGGCGGCGTTGATCCTGACCGTGCGAAGGACTCGTGCGTCGTTGCGGAGCGCAAGGTACTGGTCGCCGCTGTTCTTGTGCGACAGGGCGCGCTCGGACGGCTTCAGGAATGTGAGGAGGGCTGTGAGGATGGCTGCGACCATAGAGATGCCGCCAGCTATGTTCGGGCGGCCGTCAAGGAAGGCCGTGCCTGCGAGCGTCGTGATGAGAAGGGCGGGGATGCCGAGCGACAGGTGGTAAGTGCTCCAACGGTCGCTCGCGTTGAAGTGCGCCTTACCCGAGTGGATGCTGTCTTCTTCGACCCTCTCCAGCTCCTGCCGGATCGCAGCCTTCGTGTTCTCGGGTGCGCTCATCTTCGGATCGCCTCGGCCGCGATGTGACCTGCAAAGGCGCTGACGAAGCTTCGCAGGCTCGTCAGCTCCGACATATCGGTGAAGGTGCCGCTGTCCTTTGCCTCCCGCGGCGAGGCCAGCGTGCAGGCGGCCGTGTAGAGGCTCTCGCGCACGAGCCGCTGGCACAGCAGGTCGTAGCGCTGGAGGTAGGACGCGCCCCGGAACTCCGGGAAGATCGGGTAGTGGAGCGAGGACTCGCGCTTCGCAGGCCCACGCGACCTCGGCGCGTCCTCCACCATGACCAGCCACCCCACGAAGGGGCGCGCGGTATCGAGCCCAAAGGCGCCCTCCCGGTAGGCCGTCCAGAAGTCGTGTGCCGTGCCGATAGCCTCCTCGGCGCGGTTGTTGGCGTTGTTGCCGAAGGACGGCCCGACCTGACTCTTCATCTCCAGCGCCGCCACGAGCCGACCCTGGTGGATCACGAGGATGTCCCACAGCTTGGTCGGCCGGAAGTATCCAGGCAGCGTCAGCACGCCCTTGGTCCGGTGAATGTCGGCGTGTCCGAGCCCATTGGCGCGCACAAGGTCGATCATCATGGCAGCGAAGCCGTCCATGGTGGTGCCGGCCGTGACCGCGCCGCGTTCGCCCTGGTCGAGGGTGCCGGCCTGTCTCTTGGCCTCCAGTGCCTTCGCCCGGTTGCCCCAAAAGGCCATCGTCGCCTCGCGGGCCTTCCTCTCGTAGTCGGCCAGGTCTAGCGCCATGGGTCAGGCCGCCTCGGCGCTGGGGCCAGCAGGCGCCGCGTCGCCTGCCAACACCACCTGCTCGGTCGGGCTCAACTCGTAGAGCGCGAAGACGGCCCGGTTGCAGGCCTCCGCATCCCCCCGCTCGGCCGCCGCCCGCAGCTCGGCCCTCAGCGCCTCTGGCACGTCCTCCCAGCGTGGCAGGCGGATGCGCCGCAGGTACTGCGCCTGGAAGCGCAGGTAGCCGCCCCTCATGCGCGTCGAGTAGGTGGCCACGAAGAGCCGTGCGATCCCCGACAACAGCACCGCCTGGAGCGCGCGGGCGTCCCAGGTGTCCGAGGTGATCCAGTAGAGGTTGTGGTGCGGGTAGAGCCGCCCCTCCTCGTAGACCACGTGCGCCTCGCCCTTGATGTCGGGGATGAGGAGCTTGGGCGTCCAGGCCAGTGCCGGCGTGATGCGATCGATCGTGCGGTACCAGTTCGCTGGCGCCTTCTGCGCCACGTGGCGACGCGCGATCTGCTCGCGGTGCCTCTCCAGGTAGGCCCTGAGACGGGGGTAGCGCGCGAGGTCCACAAGGCGGCCGTCGTCGGCGAAGGGGTTGATGACGCCCAAGCCTCGCCAAGCGACGTGCCCCGCCTCGATGTCGCGGGTCATCACGAGGGGGAGCTTGCGGTCCTCCTCCACGTCGAGCTGGTCGAAGGGACCGATGAACGCGCGGTCGGCGCCGGTGGCGACGCCGATCCCCACGCGGCACCCCGCCTCCTCGATGGTGGGAAAGCTCGCCTCCAGCCGGCGCACGAGCGCCAGCTGGTCGGACGCCTCCAGCACCCATGGCTCGGCGCCGGCGGCGACGCAGGGCAGCTCGCGCACGGCACGGGCCGGATCGGGGCCGAGGCTCGACGCCGGCAACTCCGGCGCCGTCAGCTCGGCCGCGAGCGCGGCGAGCGCGTCCGCCTCGATCTCGGGCCGGTGCGCGATGCGGGTGGGGCCAGGCGCCTCGCGCGCGAGGAGGGTGATGGCGGGGTAGGCCACCACGTCCGAGTGGAAGGGCTGGGTGCCCACCATGTCGATGTGGGCGCGCAGGTGGAAGCCGCGCGCCACGTGCGCCCTGAGCGGCCCGCCGTAGCGGTTCTTCATCCACCGATCCGAGCAGATGAAGCCGCACCGCCCGCCAGGGGCCAGGAGGTCCAGCGAGCGCTCGATGAAGGGCACGTAGAGGTCGGCGCGGTCGTAGATGGTGGCATAGCGCGCTCGGTACTCGGCCATGAGCACGTCGGGGATCAACTCCTGACGCACGTAGGGCGGGTTACCGATCACCATGTCGAAGGTGGCGCCCGCGAAATCCGCGAGGAGGAAGTCGCCCTGCATGAGCCAGGCGGTCGCCAGGGTCTCGGCGTCCGTCCCGGCCAGGCCCTCCTCGCGCAGCCGCGCCACCACCAGCTCACGCGTGCGGCGCCACGAGGCGCGGTGCAGCTCCACGCCCCAGATGGCGTAGGCGAGCGCCCTGACTGGCTCGGGCCGGCCATGCATCCGCCAGGAGGCCAGGAGACGGTCGATCGCCGGCAAGAGGAAGTCGCCGTGCCCGAAGGACGGCTCCAAGAGCCGCAGGCGCGCGAGGTCCTGGTCGGCCGTGTAGCCCGCGAGGTCCAGGATGAAGTCTACCACCTCGCGGCGGGTGAACACCGCGCCCCGCTCCTCGACGCCGGCTGCGGCCATGGCCTCGACGGCATCGGTGACGGGGCAGAAGGCGGGGAAGGACGGCTGGAGGGCTGCGGCCGGGCGCCGAAAGGCGGTCGTCACGCGAGCCTCGCCATGCTGGCGAGGAGCAGAGCAGGCGGCGTGGCGGGGTGGGCGTGCTCGTCAGGGTCCATGAGAACGAAAGTAGTCCGCGCTGTCCCCTTGCGGCAAGCTGCCCCTGTAAGCGTCCGCAAGTCTTTCACCATCATGCGGCGTGGGCTCCACGAGTCGTTGCGACTACCCCACCTGCTCCTCACAGCCCCCAGGAGTGCCCGTCCTCATCATGCGCCTCGCGCTCGCGCCGGGCCGCGTGCTGGGCGTCGACGATCCCGTAGGCCAGGCTCATGCGGGTGGGCGACCGCTCGGGCTCGCCCTGGGCGTCGAGCCACGCCTTGGCGATGCACAGCCCGTCGAGCCGGTTGTCCGCGACCTCCGCCAGCGCCCTCTCCTCGCCCTGCCCGAGCCGCTGGAGCGTGCCCGGCTCGAAGCGCCGCTCCATCTCCTCGCGGAAGGCCTGCGCCTCCCCGGGCGTGCGGAACGACGCCGCCCGGGCCGGCTCGTCGCGCACGCGCTCCACGAGGCGCGCCACGGGCCCGTGGCGCTCGGCCGCGGACCGCTCGCGCGCCAGCAGGGCGCGGAGGCGCTCGTTGATGGGCTCGGGCGCATCTCCGTGCCCTCGGTCATCCTGCCCGTGCGCGTGACCAGGCTCCTCCCGCTCCTGCCCCGCAGGCCTGGCCCGGCCCAGCACGCCCCTCAGCTCCTCACGGATGGCCTCGGCGCTGCGCGGCCGGTGCGCCTCTTGGGTTCGCTGCCGCTCTTGCCCGTGCGCCGGCAGGCCCGCCGCTGGCTCCTCGCGCTGCGTCGCCGGCCGCGCCCGGTCCCGTAGCGCCTCCAGCCGCTCGCGGATGGCCTCGGCGCCGAGTCTGCGCTCCCGGTCTCGCGGCCCATCCTGGCCGTGACGGGTGGCCTCCTCCCGCCCGGTGAGGCGCGCCAGCCGCTCCTTGATGCTGTCTCGGCTGGCTTGGCGCTCCGCCTGCGGATCGCGCTCACGCCCGTCGCCGGACGCAGGCCCATGGACAAGGCCACGGGTAGGGGCGCGCTCCTGCCCGATCCCCTGCCGCTGCGCCGCTGCCCTTAGCGCCGCCAGCCCGGCGCTGATCCGCGCGGCGCCCTCCTCGCGGGCGTGCGCGTAGGTCTCACGCGCCGCCTCGGCCCTCTGCCGCACCTCCTCGCGCAAGGCCTCCCTGACCCGCGCCAGCTCGGCCAGGAGTCTGCGCGCCTGGCGCGCCTCATGCACCTGTGCGCCTCTCTCCGTGAGGGGGACGTACGCCCGCTCCTCGCGCTCGGCCGCCCTCTCCTCCCGCCGCTCGATGCCGCTCACCACGGGCCCCAGCTTGACCTCCGGCGCCCGGTCGAGCTGCTCGGCCGCCGGCTCGTCGCCCCTCACCAGCGCCGCCTCCCGCTGCGCCTCCAGGGAGCGGTGGTCCACCCGCTCCTCGTGCCCCTGCCGCTCCAGCGCGTCGTTCTGCAACGCGGCCCATCTCTCGCGCATGAGGGCGATCTCGGGGCCCCCGGTCGCCTTGGCGTCGAGCGCCACCGTCTTGGCCGTCAGCCCCTCCGCCTCCAGCTTGCGCGTGGTGGTCAGCACGTGGGCGTGCCAGTTCCTCTGGTCCCCCTCCCGGTGGGGCGCGTGGATGGCCACGTCGGCGGCCACCCCGTAGCGCGCCACCAGCTCGGCCGCGAAGCCCGCCACCAGGAGGCGCCGGCCCTCGCCGTCCAGCTCGGCGGGCAGCGCCAGCTCCCACTCGCGCGCCACCACGCTGTCCTTGCGGTTCTCGCGCGCCTCCGCGGCGTTCCACAGCGCCTCCCGGTCCTGCGCCCAGGCGGGCGCGTCCTCGGGCGCCACGGTGAAGCTGTGCTCGACGCCGGCCTTCGCGCGGTAGTCGTGCACCCTTCCCTCGCGCTCGCAGACGATGCGCGCGGCGTGCCGGTAGGCCGCGGCCGCCGTCGCTGAGCGCCCCGCCGAGCGCTTCACCGTCTTCACGCTGAGGTGGAAGCTCGCCACGGCTGGCTCACCCACGCATGGGGCCGCGCCCGCGCGTGGGGACGTGCCAAGCGGCGCGCGTGACGAGGGCACCGGCGAGCGCCCGGCCGAGCGCGCAGTCACCAGCCGCAAGCGAGGCCACGTCAGCGGCGCGGACTGAGGGCGGCACGGAAGCAGGCGCGCCAGCGCCGCCGCGCGGCTCCGGGCGACCGCACCAGCAGC
>QQTW01004063.1_pt1 | contig 10922 bp, 9 predicted proteins | sample 1904831 | NCBI WGS metagenome assembly QQTW01 (sample SAMN09435610, study PRJNA476489) | Subsurface metagenome, whole genome shotgun sequencing project.
ATCAGCCGATTTGCGCCGCTACTGATAATTTCATCAATCGGTAATTCGTAGGTACTCAATACTTGTTCGGGAATTTGCGGAATACCTAAAGAGGCAATAATTAAAGATATTATTTTACCGCTTTCTGGATTAAATACAAAGCTGCGTACCCTGCCTAAAAGTTCGCCAGTTTCGGTAATTACTTCGTAGTTAATTAAGTTGCTATAAATTTCAACATCAATGTCTTCAATTACGTCTTCATTGTCTACTAGCAGCACGTCGCCGATTTTGCGGATGCTACTTAAGTACATATATCTTGGCACACCGGAAAAAGCGATTAGGTTGTCTCGTAAGCTTAGAGCTACAACCTCGCGTTGGTCGATATCTACCCACAGTTGACTTACTAAGCCTAATTGCTTGGCGTTGTCGTCGGTAATCACTTTGGTGTTTAAGATGTCGGAACGTCTGATAATTTGTTCGGAGGTCATTCTATGCCGAGTCCTGATCTCGAAATCCGGTTATTTCAATACTATTAATAGCAAATTCTCATCTATTAAGATGTTCGGCTATTACAACTTGATTCCCAACACTTGAGTATACGCCCCTCGTGCTTGAGTCACGCCTATAGTACGTTCGGCTGATTCTATCATTGGTCGGCGCAAACTGACGACTATAAATTGCGCTAGAGTAGCTTGTTGTTTAATCATTTTAGCTAATCTTTCTACATTTGCCCCATCTAAAAACATATCTACTTCATCAAAAGCATAAAAAGGCGATGGGCGGTAGCGTTGCAAAGCAAAAATAAAACTTAAAGCGGTTAGAGATTTTTCTCCTCCAGACATGGAAGCTAGGCGTTGGACTGGTTTTCCTTTGGGGTGAGCTACTAAGTTTAATCCGCTATTAGAGGGTTCTTCAATATTATCTAGTTGCAGGTAGCCGTCGCCTTCGGAAAGAGTGGCAAAAATACTTTGAAAATTCTCGTTTACAGCATCAAAGGCTTCTTTAAAAGCTCTTTGGCGTAGGGTTGTAAAATTTTCTATTCGTAGTAATAATTCTGTGCGTTCTGCTACCAATGTCTCTAATTTTTGCGTCAGTTCTTCTAAACGAGTATTAGTACGTTCGTATTCTTCTAACGCCAGCATATTGACGGGTTCCATTGCTTCTAAGCGTTTGGAAGTCGCGCGTAAGTCTTTTTGCAATTGCTCCAAATCTACTTGGTTTGGTACTTCAGGCAATGGTTCGGGTAATTCGGTAGCTTGTAATTTTATTTTTAGTTCTAATAGTTCTTGTTGTTTTATTGCTTGAGTTTCTTGCTCTTTTTGTTTTTGCCATTCCAATTGACTGTGGGTCAAATGTTGTTCGCGCAATTGTTGTTCGGTGCGATCGCGCTGTTCTTTTTCGGCGGTCAACTGTTGGCTTACTTGACTTAATTGGGTTTGAATCTGGGTGATTTGAGTAGAGATTGCTAGTAGTTGGGTTTCTATTTCGGCAGTTTGACTGGTTGAAATTGTTACTTGTTGTTGATATTCTTCTTTTCTGGCAATACTAGCGGCAATTTTTGCTTGCAAACGCGACTTTTGTAGTTCTAAGTCTTTTACTTTCTCCTCTCCTTCTCTTAAAGCCTGTTCTTTAAATTGCAATTGTTGCTCGTTGGTTTTAATGATTGCTTGAATCTCTTGCCATTGACTATTTGTTTGCGATTTTTCTAGTTCAATTAATGCTAGTTTTTTTTGTTGCAATGTAGCTTCAAGGGGCGGTAATTCTCGGTTCAATAGTTGCAGCCGAGCTTGAGCATTAGTTAATTGTTCGTTAGTTTGGGTAGTTTGAAGTTGCGTTTGTGCTAATTGCTGGCTTAAATTATTAATTTCTTTAGTAAGCTGTTCGCATTGAAGCTGCTTTTCTCGCCTTTGTTGGCGCATTTCTGTTAATTGTTGATTTAGTTGCTTGGTTTTTGCTAAAAGCGTATTAATTACTTGAGTGCAACGCTCTAATACTTGCGTAATGTCTTGCAATCGATTTTTTAGCTGCGTAATTTCCCATGACTCGGTTGCGTCTCCTCTACCAAAATGCAAACTCGAACGCTGGTTACTCATCCCTCCAGTCATTGCGCCGCTAGTTTCTAATAACTCTCCGTCTAAAGTTACAATTCGATGCTGTCCCAAATAGCCCCGCGCTGCTTCTAAAGTTGCAAACACTACCGTATTACCAAACACATAGGCAAATACATTTTGATATTTGGCTTCGCATTCCAGCAAATTAATTGCATAATCTACAAATCCGTTTGCATAACGCAAAGCTACGGTAGGCGAAAACCGCCCGGATTGAATCTTATTTAAAGGTAAAAATGTGATTCTCCCAGCTTTTTTTTGCTTCAATAACTCAATAGCTGCCGCCGCTACTAAATCGTCTTCTACTACTAACTGCCCTAATCTACCTCCGGCGGCGGTTTCCAAGGCTAATTGATAGCGCGACTCTACACTTCCTAATTGAGCAACTAACCCGCATACACCACTTAAGCCAGACTGCAAAATAACTTTAGTAGCGTAGGTTCCTTGAGTTTCTTGAATTGCTTGGACTTGCGCCTCTAATTTATCTAAATTACGTTGTTTTTCTCGCTGTTCTAAAATTAATCTATTTTGCGTTTGCTGCTGGATTTGTAATTCATTTTCTCCCGCAGCCAAGGCTTTTGTTAGCGATTCAGTTTCGCGCGTAAATGTGAGTAATTCAGTCTCTAAATTAGTTAGCTGGCTTTGTTTTTCGGCTATTTGTGGCTCAATTGCCAAAATTAATTGACTTTGCTCGTCAACCTGTTTAGTTAGCTGATTGTGACGCTCGTTTAACTTGGCTTGTTCGGTACGTTGGGGTTCAATATTTTGCAGTAAAGCCTCAATTTGACGGCTCAAAACCGCTTGTTGCTGTACCCACGCATCTGAGGCATCAGCGATCGCATTTGCAGATTCTCGGCTTTGTTTTACGGCAATTTGTGCTTCATTTTGCGCTTGACGTAAGGCGATAATCTCCTGGGTTTCTAATACTTCTTGTTCTCTAATAAGTCGGCTCAAAAAATCCCGATCTTGCCCAATTTCTCGCTCTTTTTGCGATATACTAAGCATGATACTGTTTGCGGCGTTCTCTAACTCTTGTTTGCGTAGTTGGAGTTGTTTTTGTTCTGCTAGGTGAGTAGCTAACGTAGACTGCAAAGCCAAAAGATCCGCTTCTCCCAAGGCTTTGACCCGCTCGTTGAGTAAGTCGAGTTGGGTAGTAGAGTGTTGTATTTGTAACTGCTGGTTCGCAAGCTGCTCGGTGAGTTCGGCAATAGTGCGATCGCCTTGTTGAATCCGGTCAACAAGTTGCTGTTGTCGAGTTTGGAGATGCCGCCACTGTAGCACGGCTTCCCACTGTTGCTTTTGTTGAAATTGGGCGCGGAGTGCTTGGTATTTCTCTGCTTTGAGCCGATCGGCAGATAAGCGATCGCGTTGCAGGATTAATTCTTTTTCGACAATTTGAAAGCGTTCCTCGCGATCGCGCACTTCTTCCAAAGTATCTTTTGCTTGAACAATTTTGCGATCGAAATTGGCAACTCCTGCTAGTTCGTCAATAATTTCCCGCCGCTCTTTAGCATTCATAGAAATAATGCTAGTGACATCGCCTTGCAGCACCACATTGTAGCCTTCAGGATAAATCCGCAATTGCGACAATTGGGCGTGTAACTCTGTCAGCGTACAAGCTTCGCCATTGATGTAATAGTTTGAGGTGTAACTATCAAGCTTTGTAACTCTAAGCTTGCGCGTAACGCTCCATTCCGTAGAAGTATTTTGCTGTTCGTCGCTAATATCAAAAGTAACAGTAACGCTTGCTTCAGTTTTACCGCGAGTGCCTTGATTGTGATTAACTAGATCGGGTAAGCGATCGGCTCTCATCCCTTTAGAACTAGATAGACCAAGGGCAAATAATAGAGCATCGAGAATATTGGATTTACCCGAACCATTGGGGCCAGAAACTACTGTAAAACCTGGCAGTAAGGGGACTGTGGTTGTACCGCCAAAAGATTTAAAGTGCGAGAGTTCCAGTCGCTTCACATACACCATAGGCGCTGGTTAGGTTTTTGCTTACTAGAGGTGAGAGCGTATTAGTGTTAAACAGATTAGCATGGTCGGCTTAATAGGGCTAGATTTTTATTGAATTTAGGGTAAGGAAATGAGGAGACAAGGGGACAAGGAGAATTGCTGTATTGTTAGTTTGCTTATAGACTACGCTGGAAACTTTTTGCTTTCGCGATCGCTTCATCTTACAGGGCGATTGACTTAGGCAATAAGTAGTTATGTTGCTTGAAAATTAAGCACTCCGCTCGTGTAAATAAGTAAAAACTGATTTATCGCCGATGTCTGGAGGAATTGCTTGGATTGCTTTACGTACAGCAAATATACAAAATAAAGCAGCCCAACTAGCAAGCATTATTTGCTCCCACTGGAGGGGTAAAATGCCGAACATATGCCCTAGTAGCAAAGTTGGAACTAGGGGCGTGAGAAATTTAGTTTCTAAGCGATGAAAACAAAATGCTTCTTTGAAATAAATCCCCGTTAAAGCAGCAAAAATAAACCCTACCCCAAATAAAGCTAGGGGCTGATGATAAATAGTTACAGCTAGAGGTGCTTTACTTGAGACTGTCCAAAAAATTGCCGCCGTAGTGCCGATCGCCCAAAATAACTGCAATACTCTATGCAGTACCGCAAGATAAATGTGAATTGTCAGCAAACTAACTCCTAATCCCAAACAAAAACAAAAAAATATTGGAGTTATCAGCGCAATATTCTCAGTTTGTAGCAGCGCAATCGCACTACCCAAGGCAAAACTCAGCGCGGCGATTGCTAAACCAGTACGGTAGATAATTACACCAGTGCGATCGCTTTGCTCGATTGTAAAATTGCCAAACTGTCCTTGATAAATTATTGATTCTGCTGCTAGTTGCTCGGTCATAATATATTTTTATTGAATTTGCATCACAACTAAAGTCATATCATCTGTATTTTGACTTGCCGTACCGATAAATTGCCGGACTTTATCAAATAAATATTCTAAAATCGATTGAGGTTCCAATGAATGCTTGCAAGCCCACTGAAAAGCGCGGATTAAGTTTTCCTCATTAAAGCGATCGCCACTTTGACTAGCAGCATCGGTAAACCCGTCGGTGTAATAAATAATTGTATCTCCGCTCCGCAATTGTACTTGAGCATTTTCATACTGATTGTGAGCGTCAAGTCCGATTAACATTCCCAAAGTATCGAGCCGCTTAATAGTTTTAGTTGCTGCGTGCCACAATAAAGGTGGATTATGTGCGGCATTGCTATAAGTCAAAATTTGCGTATCGGGGTCGTACTCCGAACAAAACAGCGTTACAAACCGATGGGAATTTTCTAGGTCTGCATACATGACCCGGTTTAAGTGTTGTAAAATCCGGGCGGGAGAATGACCGTTTAGCACTTCTCCTCGCAACATTCCCCGTGTCATTGTCATAATTAGCCCCGCAGGTACGCCTTTGCCCATTACGTCGCCAATTACGAGCGCCCAGCGAGTAGAGTCACTACCTACACTTTTTTGGGTGTTGCGATCGGTAGGAATAAAATCGTAATAGTCTCCGCCGACTCGATTGGCTGGTTGGCATAAAGCCGCTAAAGATACACCAGGAATAGTCGGGCATTGACGTGGGAGTAGTTGTAATTGAATTTCTGCACCAATTTCTAATTCCCGATCTAAACGTTCTTTTTTGCGTAATTCTACAGTAAGTTCGCCATTTTCAATTGCTACGGCGGTTTGATCGGCAATCAAGCGCACGAGCTTTTGTCGGTCTTCTGTCCAATTGTATTGAGGATTGCCGCTAAAAACATACAATCTACCTCTTTCTGCGTGTTTGACCAAAATACTCGTACCAAACAACTGCATATTTGTCCCTAGTTGGCTGCTGACTTGAGCGTCTATGGTGGCGGTTGCAGGTACTAATTGAGCCGCCGTTAAAGAAGCTGTAACTACACCTGTGGCTGTTTCTAAAGCTTTACGAATTATTTTTTGCTGACTGCTATCTTGGCAATGTAATTGCTCTAACTTTACTTGCCCGTTAGCTTTGTACAATATTAATGCGCCAACCTCTGCGTCAGTTACTCGCGTCGCCATCAGTGGAATCAACTCTAAAAATTGGTTGAGGTTGTTGAAGCTTCTCAGCGCAAAACCTAAAGAGCTTAGTAAGTCTTGAATTTTATGTTGTTCTCGATGCAGCCGCGCTACCAGTTCTTTGAGCGCCAAAACTGGGTTGATGTCTGTTGAAGCATTTTTATAGTCATTAGGTTGTTGAGAGGGCGGTTGAGGCACAGAAGTTAGGCTTCCATTGAGAATGCTGTGGTGAGTGGGGGAGATTGGCAAAAATTCAGCTTAAAGTATCGTAACTTTGAGTTTTTCCGGTGTTAAGTCAAAGATTATAGCGTAGGCAGAAGCGCGATCGCACTTTTTAAAAAATCGCGATGCAGCTACATTATTTATATAAGCAATTTCAGTTTTTAGACGCAAATTCTAAAAAATGCCTGTTTGTCCTAGTACCTTTGGGGCATCAACTACCAAATTTAGGCGATCGCTGTGGACTGTGAGGATTGGCTGACCAATTTTTAGGGCCGCAAAGGGGCTAGTTGGGGGAATTTCTAATTTAGAACTAACTAAGCCAAAGCTCGATTCCACAATGGCTGGAAATATGGCTAAATTGCTACCCAAACAACTAAAAGCTGAAGCGCCTAGTTTTAGAGGTAAACCAAAGCTTTGACGGTTGCAGTCCAACTTACATAACAATTTATTTGCTTGACTTACAGTGACGCTGTTTTCTGTCCAGTTAAATTGAGCTAGTTCTTTGGGCAATCCCCAAACTTCTCGCCCACCAGCTACCGAGTCTGGATTATCTACATAAATATGAGAAACCCAGCCCCCAAATTTTCCTTGATAGCTCAAAAAGCCAGCAATAATAATTAATTCGCTATACTCCAATACCGAACCGGAACTGTACTTAGACAAATAAACGCCACCGATAGTTTTACCAGGCAGTACAGAAATAATATTTAACTCTGTAGGAATCAAGGGACGCACTTGCCCAATATCTAATAACTGCAAAGTTAGAAAAGCATCACCTTTTAAAGTCCAAGGTGGCTGGGGATAGCTCATTTAAATTATTCCTTAAAGTTTCAATCTCTGGGCATCTCCAGGGCGTGGCGGTAGGGGGGCGGTAGGGGGGCTTGGAGGGTTGGGATTTGCCGTTGGCGATGAACTATTTGTTGAAGACGATTGGGTATTTTGATTAAATAAGCTAACTAAAGTTTGTACCAGATCGTTACGCTCTTTGCGGGTGAGGCGATTAATAGCAGCGCGATCGCGTTCGATGGGATTTGTCTTTAAAGTCGCATTACCAGGATAGGCGGCTTCACTTATTAGCTCGTTAACACCTAGATAATCAGCCAAAGTTAGTTTCCAATCAAGTCTGTAAGCGGGGGCGCGACCTTTGACGTATATATGATATTGCAGCAAGCGAGTAACTAGGGTACTGTTTTCATCTACTTTGTTTGTTTCTTTGCTGATATATTTGTTTTCTAAGGGTAAATTCGGCAACTTTTGATAAACTTGCTGCCAAACATCCTGAGGTCTGGGAGTTTGAGCAAAGCTAGGTTGCGTATAAACGGCATTCAAAAAGCTATAGGTATTATTTGACCCTATGCCTAGAAAGATTAGACCTGTTATACAGGCGATCGCAAATAGCTGAAAGTACGAAGTTTTTTGCCTGTTCACAATAATTGTTAGTAATTTACCTCAGATTTTTGCTTTCTTTTTAGCATCAACTTACAGCAAATGTTGCCGGAACTTTACGGTTCGCCAATAATTTCCGGTTGATTGAGTTCGTCGGACATTTCAATAATTGCCCGCAAAACTGGTTTCATCATCGGATCGTCCATCGTATCAAAGTCTTCATAGCGACGGCGTTTGGCACGGTTGGCGACTTGAACGGTTATGCGATAGCGATTTGAGGCTGCACTAATCAACTCCTCCGCTCGTTGGATGACTTCGCTTTGGGGTGTCTCGAATTTAGAACGCTTAAGCATGAAACCTGTCTGTTGGGGTCAATTCCATTTTACAATCGATCTTACCGAAAATCTTGAGCTTGGGCTAGAGAAATTTCTACCCTCGGCGTAGTTACAAGCTTGAGCAGCGATCGCCTATATACTAAGTTTTCTTTAATAAAAATATGGCAAGCAGCGATTTATTTGATTCTCCTGCAAATCTAACCGCGCCTAAGCTGGGACTTTTAACTATGTTTCGGCTGGGTTTGTTTCAGATGGGATTGGGGATTATGGCAGTCCTTACCCTCGGCGTACTTAATCGGGTGATGATTGACGAACTAAAAGTACCCGCTCTCGTGGCGGCGGGAGCGATCGCTATGCACCAATTTATCGCCCCAGCACGGGTGTGGTTTGGGCAGATGTCGGACTCTAAACCCTTGTATGGCTACCATCGCACGGGCTACGTGTGGACGGGATCGGTATTATTTGCGATCGCCTCTTTTCTCGCCGTGCAGGTAATATGGCAACTTGGCTTGAGTTTGCGATCGGGCTGGACGATGCAAACCTATGGTTTAGTAGGGTTATTAGGGCTTGTTTTTGCCATTTATGGTTTAGCTATTAGTGCTAGTTCCACTCCTTTTGCGGCGCTATTAGTCGATGTTTCGGAGGAAGATAATCGATCCAAGCTAGTGGGGATCGTTTGGTCGATGTTGATGGTGGGGATTATTGTTGGGGCAATAATTAGCAGCAGTTTGTTAAAGCAAATTGCTCTAGACGCGCCATTGGAATTGTTGCAATCATCTGTAAATCGGTTGTTTTTAATTGTTCCTGTCGCCGTTGTGGGATTGGCTTTTATCGCAACCGTAGGCGTAGAAAAAAAGTATTCTCAGTATGGGGTGCGATCGCAGTTAGTAGATAGAGAAGATAGTATTACTCTTGGTCGGGCTTTAAGAGTTTTAACCGCTAACCGTCAAACAGGAATATTTTTTACTTTTCTCCTCGTAATGACGATTAGTTTGTTTATGCAGGAAGCGGTATTAGAACCCTACGGCGGTGAAGTTTTTGGCATGACGATTTCTCAAACTACTAAGTTAAATGCTTTTTGGGGTACGGGTACGCTAATAGGCATGAGTACGACGGGTTTTTTGATTGTGCCGCGTTTGGGTAAACAAAAAACTACTCAAATTGGTTGTATTGCTGTCGCCGCAACTTTTGGGCTAATTATTTTAGCGGGTTTAACGGCTAATCCCCAAATGCTTCACGGTGCGTTATTAATATTTGGCTTGGCTTCGGGTGTAACTACAACGGGCGCTATTAGTTTAATGTTAGATTTGACGGCGGCGGAAACGGCGGGTACTTTTATTGGTGCTTGGGGTTTGTCGCAGGCAATGGCGCGAGGAATTGCCACGGTTTCCGGCGGTGCGGTGTTGGACATAGGTAAATCGCTATTTACTTCGCCAGTCTTATCTTATGGTTTGGTATTTGGGTTGCAAGCAGTGGGAATGCTACTGGCGGTAGTGTGTTTACGGCGCGTTAATGTGGCAGAATTTCAAACAAAGACAAGAAGCGCGATCGCATCGGTTTTAAAAGGTGAATTAGATTGAATACTGATTTTTGGCAGCAAGTTTTTGATTTTGCCCAAACTACCGCTCATCGCGTAGGGGAACAGTTACTTCAAGATTTTGGGCAAGTTTCCGCCGATGAAAAAGCCGATGGTAGCTTAGTTACACGTTCTGATAAATGGGCGGACTTAGAAATACAAAGCGCGATCGCTTCTACCTTTCCAGATCATGGCATTCTTACAGAAGAAGGATCCCATACTTTCCCCGGTACCGAATGGTGTTGGATTATCGATCCCGTGGATGGTACTACCAATTTTGCTAGAGGTATTCCGCTTTGGGGCATTTCTTTAGGTTTGCTCTATCGCGGTACTCCGGTTTTTGGGTACGTTTATTTTCCGCCGATAAATCAAGCATTTCACGGCTATTGGTGCGATGCTCCCGAGCTTATACCACCTCCCAAAGGTGCTTTTTGCAATGGGCTTTCCATTCACTCTAGCTCGGAACAATTAACGGGAAATCACTTTTTTAGTATCTGTACTCGCACTTTGCAAAGCTTCCCGATCAAAGGTTTTCCCGGCAAAATTCGGATGCTGGGAGTGGCAAGTTACAATTTACTTACCGTTGCTAATGCTTCAACTCTAGGCGCTGTGGAGTCTACGCCCAAAATTTGGGATATTGCAGGAGTTTGGGTTATTGCTCAGGCGGCAGGCTGTACGTGGATGCCTCTAAATTCTCTGGCTATGTTTCCTCTAACTCCTGGCAAAGATTACGGCAATTACTCTTTCCCAACGCTGCTTGTTAGCCGCCCCGATTTATTACCTATTTTTCAACCCTTTGTTGATTTAGTAGACTTTTAAAATAGTTAAGAAACTGCACCAGACATTAAGCCTGAAATATCTAGCAAGCGTTCTGACCAATTGTGGGCTTGTTTAGCGACATTCATACGTTCTGTAGGATTTGCCCAAACCTCTGTCCAAGTTAGTTGCCATTTAGCTAGTTGAATTTGGAACTCGATTAAGTCTGCGGCTTTATCTAGGTCTATATCAGTAGCTACCCATTCAATAAAAAACTTACTTTCTTCTATTAAACTTTTAACCAAGTCACCGTTAACGGAGTTATTAGACGAAGATTCAATTCGAGCTAAATTAACGGTTAAATTACCTAATCGTTTAGGTAAATCGTCCTGTAGATAGCGTTCTTTTTTTGCATTCCAATCTTTCATAACTACCCAATCAATTTTTGAACAATCGCCGTAACATTAGCTTTAATATTAGGGTCAAGGATTTCTATGGAACGA
>QQTW01004064.1_pt1 | contig 10922 bp, 7 predicted proteins | sample 1904831 | NCBI WGS metagenome assembly QQTW01 (sample SAMN09435610, study PRJNA476489) | Subsurface metagenome, whole genome shotgun sequencing project.
AGGGGAGGGTGGTGCAGACAAATATTACTAATGCTACGGATACCGGACTCTACTTCATCACTCAAGCCAGCACATTTCGTGATGACTGATGGTTGATGATTGATGGATGAGGAGACGGAGGAGGTAGGGAAGGGTGGGATGCAGGTGAAACAGTGTCTATAGATTCGACTGTATATAGCCGAGAGGATGAACATGCTGCTGACTATGTAAAATGGTCCACTGCATGGGATAGAGTGCTGTCCTCTTCAGAATTTCTGAGCTGGCTTCACCCAATGGCTGACTAACTCACCCCATCTGTTGCCAAGAAAATGTGCCCCAATTGAGTAGCTTAAAATTCAACTGTAATGCTTGATTAATTTCTTCTCCATGACTCGAAGATGGTAAAGAGCGAGACATGTCTGATGATCCTGGAGAATGTTGTGATGAATCGCCGCTGAGATGGCGAAGATACGGCGAGAACCAGTCTCGTCTGCTTTCTATGCCAGTGATTTCCCCCCTATCTTTGCGCCTGATTCTTCACACCTTCAAATACGATCGGAACTCAATGATTCTTCGGATACGACCCTCTACGGCGGAGATCCGGTACTCGCTGGAGCGAAAAGCAATGTAAGCTTGCTAGATTTTGACAATAGGACTATATCACTTGAGGTGGGTCTCAAACTCCGGATGTAGCAGTCACGCAGCCAAAGAACCACCTACAAAGACAAACTATATTGGAGACATCTCGGAGCTGCCTGCCAACGACAATCATTCCGGCCGAGTTGTTCAGCCTGCCAAATGCAGACCCCATGAGAGATCAGCCGATTACCCGAATAGGCAATCGTGGACTCCAACCTAATCAAAGAAGAGAACACTGGTTGCGTTCGTTGTGCTCTACATCGTGTTGCTCGTGGGTGTGATTTGTTGCGGCACGTCTCCAGAGATAGAAGTGGGTTTTCTCCTCGCATCTTCACAAACCACTAAACTCAGACCTTTGGATCTGTTGTGGTACTCGAAATTGTCGTTGGCCTCTGGCGTCAAGTAGCTAACTACTCTTCAAGTCTAGCTCCCTGGCATGAGATGAAGCGAGGCGCAGAATCCTCAAGGGGTCTCCTTCTTGACTACGTGTCTCCTTTTGAGTTTGTGTGTCTATAGCTGGCATTCAGGCATAGAAGCATGTCTGTCATTGCAGGTACTTATCCCTGGTTTTGCATGCCTAAACCTGATTGTAAGTCTTCCGACTTGCCAACTTTCACATGGCGTGACCCCTTGTTGCTAGGTTAATCTTCTCTGCCGGCCTTCTGGTAGGAAGTCGTATCCTGATGACGAACCCGACCTATCCGATCGAAGTCAGAACAGTTTTTGATGCAACATCGCCATTCAAAGACCCTTCGAACGCTCCAGTCCTCGCTTACTACGGTCATTCCACGAACATTCTAACCTGGCCTGTTGGCGCAATAGATCATCTCGCTTACCCTGGCATTGGAGCTTGAGCAACATCATTTATCTACCATCCAACTCGAAATTATCTGTGGAGGTTGACGTGTTGTGACCTCGATTTGACTACGACGCCGCAAAAGTTACTATTCATGATCCGAATCTTGGGTATGACTCTACTGATGGTGCAACCTTCAAAAATGCTTCTTGAATTGCCAAGGATGTAGTCCCTGACGTACTTCATCCGGAAAGCGAGATTTGCCCATCAAGACAAATCGTTGGACAATATATATTGGTTGACTGTATACCTAGTATACTTACTTTCGCTAGGACTGCCGGGACTCCTTCCCCTTATTGGCGACATGACTTCAGATTTATGGTTGCTGTGACCGATCACCGACACAAGCAGACTCCAGCTGATCCGACTCATGAAAATTCTACTTCCTTCGAAGCGACTTTATCTTCAACGGCTGTTGAGAGCATTGATGGAGTCATCTGCAAACCTGCTTATTCGATAACCAAGGCAAATCTCACCTACGATACTTTCAAGAGGCCGAGAGTGATCGATACTCCGTCTCGAAGCCGGAGGTGCTGGCTGGTAAATGGCTTGAAAACTTTACGGTGAACGATGTCTCCCTTGCTCTAAACAATGCAATCGATAGCTCTGGGGGAAAAAGGGCGACCGATACGTGGCCCTTCCACAAGCATCATACCAAAGAGGCCTAATATCCTCTCCGGGTCGATGCTTTCAACGCAGGAAGAATCGAGTCTTGAAGTTGTCTTGGCTGACATGGAGACAATGAAGAGTGCTGCTGCGAAGGTCTTGTGTAGGACTGCTTCACAGCACGCTCAGCAGTACTTGCTCAAGCCAGCTTCAAAGACCAGCCTAGGTCGGAAAACATCTTTGACCTTACGATTCTGCTGCACAAGCCCACAAATTACAATTTTCTTGCTGGACATCTTTGGCAGATCAGCATTGCCAAAGCACTTGACGACATCTGGATCCGTTCGTCTATTCGGAGGACAGACTGAAGGTTCAGACTACTTCAATGGCCCTGATCGTGTCTTGTCCAGTGCTTCTCATCATTTTGGCTCTGATTATGCTTTTTTATGGGCCTCATGACGTGGTGCCTCGGAACCCTCATTCTCTAAATGGCATGGCACTGATCATAGGCTGTAATCAACACTTACAGAACCTCCTGGACTTAGGTTGATTTACTACCGACACAATACGGCACAACCTGTCTAACTTTCACTCTGTCAAATAGCTACCCAGGACGGAATTCGTACAACGACGCCAGCTTCCAGATTCATGTATCTAACCTTCAACCAGTGGCAGGTATCGCAACAACACCATCTGACAGCGGCCATTGGCATTATCCAACTGCAATCCAGAAAAGCTTCATTGCAGCCGTGCTACCATTACCGCTGATCCTCATAGTTGTTCTTGAAGGTTTGTAACGAGCATCAAATCGCCACAACGGCTTCTTGACACTACAGCAAAACACGACACAGGAGGGTGAAAACGAAAAGGCTTATTGCCTTGATAGCGACGTTACCCTACTAGAGATACTTCTAGACCCGCAAATGCAACCAAACAATCTGAGTTTACAAACTGTCTATACCCCAAATCCACAGCTTAAGTGATCAATTCAGAAAAGCGAAGTGCGCCGCTCTACCCGAACGCTACATACAATGCCGCCATCGCCCTGCCGACCGCTCGTTTGTTAATAAATAGCAGCAATAAAACCTCGCTTCAGATCCTTGTTGCAGTCATGTTTGTCTGTGGAAGTCCTGCCTACCTGCTAACAGACATGCGGAAAACCCCTTGCCATATTATCCGCGTACGAAAATACGATTGCAGGGTCAATGTCGCTGTTGACGGGTAGTGAGATGGCTTCGAGGGCTGTAGTAGTCCCCGAGGGTGCAGACTGGATCGAGTGATGAGGAGTTGATGAAAGTTGGGGTGTTTCAAGGGTACTTTTCCAGTCTTGGATGATGGGATGACGGGGTCCCAGGTGAAATGTTGAAAGAGAGAAAAGAAGAAGCCCCCATCCCTCAAGATCAAGATCACCACACCATCCTCGAATATCCCATCTTACCACCTTCCTCGCATGAAGCACTGCTTTTAGTCTAAGCAGACTGTTACAGGGTGATCGCAAGTAAAGAAGATGAAGACGAAGAAAAAGAAACCCTAGCCCATCACCTATCCAGCAATCCGGCACCCGTTACTTACCCCGTACGGGAGGCGAAAACTGAAATAAATACATACCAAGCCAGAAAACCGATAAGAAAGTTCTTCATCACTGCAGCGCCAGCAGCTTCTTCCAAGCCACCCCGTAGGCACTGAGATCGCTCTGTCTCGCATGCACCGCCCTTTCCCCCATTCAGCAGGTACACCGCACGTACTACGTACTACGTACAGGCTATAGCCCAAAGGGTAGTAAACTCAAAACCGCTGAGGAGCGTAGAGTTTCTACAAACAGATTACAAGCTTGAGTTTCTTCTCATCCTGCATTCATTGAACGTTGCTCTCTATACATGACAATGACATATGAAAAATATCAAGTATTATGATGTACATGGGAAGAGAGTTGGAGCGCGGTGCGGAACAGACAGACAGGATCACTTTGATAGCCGGAAAGAAATGTTGTCATTTCCCATCTGAAACCTTGTGTCATGAGCATGCTCCCTCCCATCGCATCGCATCGTATATACGGGTTCTGCTGCAGCTCATGAAGCGTTCCCGCATAGCAGCAGGTAAGCCATCTAGATAGATATGAGAGGGCCGGGTAGATCAGAAACGTGTCGTCGTCTTCGCGCAACCGAAGAAGAAGAAACGAGGATGGAAAACTACAAAGGTATTCTTCATCATGTTTGGATGCTATGGCTATAATCCCATCCCACCCAACGACTCCTTTACCCTTAGCGACGCCGGCTGTTTATATTGGTCTGCGCATCGACCGTCTTGCCCCGGGGCGGGAAGCGTTCTCTCAGCAAGGCTTCCTCCTCCGGCACACCGATACCTGTGCTCCCTTTGTCCTTTCCTTTCATGTTCAGTAAGTCCCTAGAATTCCGCTCTGAACCCGACCCGTCAAATGCAGAAGCACAAGCGCCTGAAACACCCGCCCCTTCATGCTGCCCAAACACAGAACTATCCTCGCCAGTCTCACCATTGTCCTCCAACTCGATCAGATCCCCCATCCGCATCTCACTCGCGCCACCAGCACCACCAGCCAGCATTCTATAAACCTCCTCAGGTTCCGGAGTTCCCGTGATTTTCGATCCAACCTTCCTCACCCACCCCTCAATCACGCCTCCGACGTTCTCGAGCCCCGCCGTTGCACTTGAAGCCGTGGAACGTACCGAGTCAAATGACTCCCTTGGCGCAACGTTCGGCAGGTGATGGGCAAACATTTTATTCAAGCTATCGTCTGCTGGTCCCGGGCCTACTGTTCCTCCCGGGCCGGAAGAGCGGAGCGTACCCACGCCGCCGGGGCCTTTGAGGCGGTCAGCCCAGTAGGAGGAGGAATTTGACTTGGAATTGCTGCGCTGAGGACGATTCGGGCGGTTGCGGGAGGGAGAGGCGCTTAGGGAGAGGGAGTCGAAACGTGAACTGATATCGAGGGACGTCTTTGGAGTGTCGGAGTAGGGGTCTACATCAGAGAGGGTCTGGGATTTTCGACGCGACGGAGGAAAGAAGCCAAGGGTTCGGCGTGGAATGCGAGCTATTGCGATGGATTCGGGGATGTTGGGGAGGGAGACAAAGTATTCGTGTTTGTACTCCGGTTCAAGGTCTGAGTTCGTGTTTGGAGTTATTGATGGAGATGTCTCATCTGTAGGGAGGTGAAAATGGTTGCTAGAGTTGCTCTTGGACTGGTCAGGGGCAGCACAGGTGGAGATGTCGTGTACTGTCCCTGAGTGGTTTTTGTCGATCCTTCTGCCGCGAATGGCACAAGCTTCAACAGGTAGAAAGACGTGGTCTCGAATCTGTATGTTGTCGTTCGGCCAGAGTCTGTTGACTTTCCGGAAGACGGCGGGTTGACACTGGTATCTGATCATCACTCCTGCTAAGGTGTCTTGTGGCTTGACTTTATGTACATAGACAAGAGCGTCTCCATCGTGTTCGGGAGGCGAAGCAGAATCAGACAGCCTAAGATTGGAATCTCTTCGTTTATGAGAAGCGCGCAAACTGGAGAGTCCATTCGCGTCTGCCAGGAGTAACGTTTCTCGCTTCTTGGCTTGAACCATGGCCTGCCTTTCTTCCTTCGAACCCGCTATATGTGTCTGCCCAGTACTTGTTTCCGGGCCCCATTGAGCAGTAGTAAGCCCTACACCAGAGGGGTTGCCGGATTTCCTCCGAACTGAATGATGGAATGTACCACCACCCTTGCCTTTGGTGGTTTGTTGCGGGTCACTTCCGAGCAGAGTTGAAGCAATGCTCTGAAGTGAAGACCACGACTCCCACAATCCCAAACCAGAAGTTGCAATCGTCTGTCCGCGGCCATTTTTCCCTGAAGAATCGATGGAAGGAGCTGCTGATCTAGTGTTGGCGGCTGACGGGAGTGGTCTTAAGGGATGTGTACCAGGAATCGGAGATACTCGCCGTGACGGGAAGGGGGACGAGGAAGTTAAGCTGCCGGCGTCCTGAAGCGTGGAGCCATCTGCATCATCGTAGGATATGAGGCGCCTGTTGTTTCTGGGTCTGATAGAAGGATTCCTGGGGCCAGTAGACGTGTAGGTTGATTTGTCCGGGTTCATGGCAGCTGCCCTCGGACTGCTGCTGAGTGAGCATTTGTGGGACTTGGAGCAGACATTCAGCAACCTGGACTGAGCTGTAAAGATTGAGAAGCTTCCAAGTAAGTAAGAGAAGAGAAGAGAGGAGGGGAGGGGGTAAGGGGCGAGAGAGAGAGAGATAGAGAGATGTTTGTGTGGCATGGATACCGAGTCCAGGAGGCCCCCCCACTGCGCAGTCGTCACTGCAAGGGTCAGACCACGCTAGGCTGAAACAGAACAAGCAGCTTCTATTTCTAGCAGGTCAGATAATTGGCCCTACAAGTACTATTGAGTATCCCACGGAGTATACACTACTTGTAGGAACAGCATCTTTCAAGTTCTTTGGACTTTGTCGATGGAGGGTGACATGTATGTATATAGAGATTGTAGCTTGCCAGCCATTGCAGAAATTGGGATGCGCTCCTCAGCAAGCGCCCCATGTGCTCCAGGGCCCGCCCTCCACCAGTTTGCGTGCATCTCAATGACTGTCAACGCCTATACTACTCACATCACCATTGATTCCAAAGAATTGAAACCTATAATCAGGATCAGCAGATGCCCGGTGGCCACGGCAGACACCAAACTGTGTTCACTAACCAATCTTCCACATTCAGTGTGTTCGGCACAACAGGCACGCTCCGCGAGCTATTACTCCAGTCATCATCCTGTGGTTGACGGTCCATGCCATGACCCATCATCTCATCCATCGACCACCCCTGATCATGCATGCCCATGTTGACCTGCGCTATAGTCATGTTAGATGCCATCCCTTGAAGACTCGAGCTGCCATCGTCTTGCGAGTGTGTCGACATCTGTAGCTGAGGATCAACGGGGTTGCCATTGGGAGAGGAGAAGGACATTGTCATGTTCGTTCCATCTGGAAATAGCTGGTCAGGCTGGAAATTCTCCCATAAAGATTGTGGTATTGGCGGCGAATTGCGCGTTACCAGGAAGAGATCTGGAGGTGTCGCAGGGATGGAGAATCCTCCAGGGAACGGCGAGGCTGGTCGTGTGCCGCCTCGTGATGCTCCAGGCGGTAAAAATTGATCCGCCGCGTTCCTTAGAGGCGGGGAAGATAGAACTGCTACCCCTGCATGCTGCTGACCCAGGTCACGATTGGGGGTGAGGGAAGGGGTTTGTGGACGTGAACGCTCATATGAAAGTTGTGGCGCGGGTGGTCCGGTCGAATAACCAAACTCCATGTCATCGTACTTTCGCTTCCCGGTCGCTTGAATCTTCGAAGCAGGGTTCGAGGGACCCGTCTTGCTCTTCTGGTGTCGCTTTCCTGCCGCTTTTTGTAGCCTTTCTTCGAGTACCTTGTTGCCGAGAATAGATTCGAATAACGTATGAACCATTCTAGCTACCAGCCAAACCTTGGAGACCTCTTTCAAGGCGTGCATACACACATTGATTCTTTCTTGACTGGCAGATACTACCGAAGGAACCGAGGATCGCATCTGATAAACATGCATGATCAATGCAGAGAACAAACTGTACACGCTATCCAAACAGTGTTAGTGACTACCATCGCTATTTTCGCTGATGAACCTACATAAAAGCAGGGGTGTATCGCACTTCGTCATGTGCTTGCAGGTTTTCGACAATGGAAGTGATCATTCCGGCGGCTTGAAAAGCGATATTTCTGGAAGGGTAGGCCATGTCCATCGCTTGATAGTCATTCGATGCAGAAGCAGGTGGCATGTGCGCCCGATGCAACAAGCATAACGTCGTGCTGAGAGTGGTTTAGCATTAGCACCACAGAGAAGGTTCAGAGGTCGTACTAGTAGTTGGCATGAAGCAATGCCGACCAGAAGTGATGTCGCGGACGCTCCCAGTACACTTCTCGCGGACAATTCTGAAGCCAGTCGGCCAGAGCCATATCGCTATGAGTCAAATCAATGGCGTTTGTTCTCCGTGCTTTGGATGCCACCGAGTACTGCTGTGATAGGACGAGTCCCATGATTTCGCAGAGCTTTACGTACTGCAAAAAGAATTGCACGTGGATGTGGTCTGACGGGTACTCAGCAGGAGAATCCACCTCATCTTCAACAAAGTCATCTTCCGACACCATGCCAACATCAGAATCATCAGTGTTGATTGAGACTGGCCTGCCAAGTGCGACAGCGACGGATCGATCGCGAGTAAACAATGTCCACCATACACGTTTCCACAATCTCTTGTCCGGCCTGCTCAATTGAGAGTTTTCCACACTACAAAAGTCAATATACATTCGGAACCGTGAGAGTAAACTTCACCTTCGGTGCATGCCAGAACCTTGGGCAACCACGATTGCTACTCTTGTCCAGTAGAAGACATTCTTGGTAACATCTAATGCAAAATGGTCAATAATACCTATCAGTACGATTCATTTCTCTGCACCCACCTTCAGGTCCCTCCCAATACCAACCCATCAAAATCAGGGCTTGCACGATGGTGATACGGTCATCCTCGTAATTAGCATCGTACAGAGCTTTGGCTCTTTTGTAGAAGGTCATGGCGGCCGGTGTAGTAGAGCCATTTGCGTCCATGAGTTGAGGGTTACTGCACACCCTCGACCCTGCAAGCAGAATAGCTTGTAGAAGCAGAAGTGAAGGAGGATTCTTATTGTCCTGATATCTTCTCATGAACCGACTTCGGTTGATCACAGGCACCACGGGAGCGACCCATTTGAAAAAAGAGTCCACCAACTCATCACACAACGATCTTGGAGGAAGTAAGAATGCGCCTCGTTGTTGAAGGATGTCTATCTCTTGCTGATCTGGCTCTGTCAATCTGGCTCGCGATCCTCGGATACTCTCCGGTAGCGGATAATGGACGACGTCTGTAGTGCCATGCCGGTCATGAACAAGGAGGGAGAGGTTCGAAGACTCCCCCAAGTATGCAACACGACCAGCTTCTTTGATCGGAGCGCGTGCGAACTTGGGCTTCATGAACTGAGTGAGGACGGTCGACTGAGACTCTTGCTGTGCCACCTGCGCCTCAGATAACTGATATGTTGGTGTCCCATCTGGAGGGGTATAGCCATGATTACCATTGTCTTGATACTGGTGTTGTGCGTCCGGAAGGGGTGAAAGGTCTTGAGGGGTGTCTCGGTCACTTCAGAACAGTCAGCCGAACAGAGATCTCCACATAAGCCATGATGTCAACCTGTCTCCTTCCTTTGCTTTACTCGTATGAGTCTTCTTGCGCTTTGGTATGGGGATCTTGCATTCGATTGAGAATGCGACGCAGTTTGTGCATGGTACCCCTAAGGACGCTGCATCACAGCGGACCTACTCACATCAGTCATGGTATGATGTTTGACTCTGAGCATTGATACTAACATACCTTTCGAGAGTGGCATGTCTATTGCAGACTTCCAATCAGCATGGAGGACAGGTCGCGCAAAGATACGTAGGAACCCTCTCGCTGCCGAGGTACTCGGCCTGTCGCGATAACTGTAGAATAACGTACCTCGCACGCCCGGCTGGCTCGTTGTCTATGCAAGATGTCAAAACTTAATACTTTACTCAATAGAAAGATCAATTTACCTTCTGAAACTGGGGTGACCTGGTGTTTGCGAATTAGGAGCAGGTGAATCGCTTGGGCCGGCATGTCCATTCGCCGGAGGCAGGTCCTCTGTGGAAGCGCTCATCGCCGACAAAGTGCTTAATGAACGGATGGAACTGCTGCTATGATGAAGATTGTGCGCGTTTTCAAGACGGGATGTTGTCGTCCATGACCGGGTCTCAGAAAGATCAATTTGAGTCGACAAGGTGTTCCGCTTCTGGCAGGTGACCTACATGGACTTACCGGGGGCAATTTGGATTCTGCGGGGCATCACTCCAAAGCATCATTCATATCAAGTAGAGGAACTACAAAATCGTGATTGCAGAACAGCCACCTTAGGGTATGAGTTAGAATTACAGATCATGCCGTAGAGACTCCTCTGCAGCGTTGGTATCCTCATCCATGCTACTTCGATGGAATTGTAGCTACCAATCCCCAATAATGCGCCGCAATCATCACAGCTGCTGTACCTGTGCGGCATCTTCCATATCCGACTCGGCTTCCACTGATGACGATTCTGTGCTCCATTCTTTACTCGCCCTTGTATTGTTATGATCCTTGATGCTCTTCTTAATCGTTTGGATACCTCCGGCGCGTTTGAAGAAGTCCTCTGTTCGGATCCCTCGCACATCAAGACCGTGGTCAGCCTCCATGAGCTCCCCTTTGTCTCTCTTACTGCGGATCATCTCTCGGACTGGTACCATGGCAGCATCACGACATGCTTCCTTGATATCACTTCCCGACATTCCTGCCATGACCTTGACCAGGTATTCCATTTCGAACTTTTCTTGGTTAATCTTGGTATCCTTCAGCACCAACTTTAAGATCTTATATCTTTGCGAAGCCGAAGGTAATGAGACTGGGAATTTTTTGGGCATTCGCCGGAGTATCGCTTCGTCGATATCTTGTATTCGATTTGTCGCGCCCAATATCATGATGCGTTGTGGTTGACCGTTTGTATTTGCCGACGTTAGACCATCCCAGTGGGTCATGAATTCGGCCTTCGCCATACCACTTGCCTCGTGCTCACCACTCCTTCTAGTTCCGAGTACTGCATCAATCTCGTCTACTCAACACTAACGTTGTTTAGGGTGCCTCAGTATACTATGTGGTCAGATACCTTACAAGCAAGATCAATTTTGATCCAGAATCGGAGCAGAAAGAACAAGCCCGAAGGAAAT
>QQTW01004065.1_pt1 | contig 10921 bp, 9 predicted proteins | sample 1904831 | NCBI WGS metagenome assembly QQTW01 (sample SAMN09435610, study PRJNA476489) | Subsurface metagenome, whole genome shotgun sequencing project.
CGCCCCCGGAATATGCCCTGCAATGGGATCGATGGGTTCTCTTTCGCCGCGATAGCGATCGCCTTCTCTAGAGTCTACCAGCGCCACTTTTGGTAAATCCTTACGAGCTTTAACTTCAAAGATATCTACCGACATCGACGATCGCGGTTGCCAAGTAAATTGTTTTGGTGTCTTTTGAGTAATCGCGTCTGTAAGAGGCAATCCCAAGCTTTGCCAAGCTTTGAACCCCCCATCTAACACAGCAACGCGATCGTGTCCCAAATAGCGCAGCAGCCACCACAAACGGGCAGCAAAAGCAAAGCGCGAATCATCGTAAGCGACTACTAAAGTTTGAGCATCCACACCCATTAATGATAATTTTTGTGCCAAAACTTCCAGATCGGGTAAAGGATGTCTACCACCATGCTGCTGTACGGGGCTAGAAAGGTCTTTATTTAGGTCAAAATAACTAGCACCCGAAATATGACTAGTATTATACTGTTGCTGCCCCAATTGAGGCTCGGCGAGGGAAAAACGACAATCGGCGATCGCTATTTGAGAATCTTCTCTATGTTCGTAAAGCCAAGCAGCAGTGACTATTGTTGGTATATCCATAAAAAAATTTAATATATTTAGCTTTAGTTAAACCAAACAATTCTGACAATATTTTAAACTCGTTGCCTGGCGCTATGACTTGTAACTTTATACCGCAATTGACCGCAGATAACTCCTACACTTTTTACTCTCAGGAATTTGAAGAAACATTTCACAGCCACCAAGGAGCAAAGGCTGAAGCCGCTTGCAAGTTTGTTGCTCCTACTAAGCTAGATATCAAAGCACAGCAACCAGTAATTAAGTTATTAGATATTTGTTATGGGCTGGGATATAACACGGCGGCGGCTTTGGAGCAAATATGGGCTGTGAACCCCCATTGTTTTGTAGAAGTAATCGCCTTGGAATCTAATGCGGATGTTCCAAAAAGTGCGATCGCTCGTGGTTTACTTGCCAGTTGGAATCGAGATATTGAGCAAGTTCTAACTACTTTGGCTAACGATAACCAAGTACAAACTGTGCGATGTCAGGGAACTTTACTCTTAGGTGACGCTAGATCGACAATTAAACTCATCCCACCAAGCTTTAGCGCCGATGCTATTTTTCTCGATCCGTTTTCGCCCCCCAAGTGTCCGCAATTGTGGACTGTAGAATTTATTGAGCTAGTTGCAAGTTGTTTGCACACAGAAGGGATACTTGCAACATATTCTGCCGCCGCCGCCGTAAGAACGGCTCTAAGAGCCGCCGGACTGTACCTTGGGGCTACAACTTCGCTCGGCAGGCGATCGCCTAGTACCATTGCTACCAAGTATGAATTACCACCCTTATCTACAATCCAACAAGAACATTTGCTTACTCGTGCTGCGACTCCGTACCGCGACCCCGATTTGCAAGACTTGACGGCGGTAATTTTGCTGAGGCGGCAACAAGAGCAACAACTTAGCCTTTTAGAACCTACTGCCCGTTGGCATCGTCGCACTCGCCAAAAAATTTAAAAAAGATCCGTATAATAACTGAGTTACTATTTAGTTCATTTATTCATACTGTAGGTACACCAACTTGACAAACGATAATATTTTGTTTGCCTAATTAGGTTTTTAAGTGTTAGTTGGTAATTTTTTCAACTTTAAATTAGTTCTTTGGCAAGTATAAAATTTAGCTAAAAATTATCGCTTTTATCTTAACTTGTGTATTAAAACATACATTAAAATAATTATTAGTTTTCTGAGCGTATACTGGATCTATATAAAGACAAATTATTAATTTTTAAGCAAAAATTAATTTTAAATAACATTTTGTAAACAGCTACTTATGTTGACTGGATTGGTAAGGCAATGGTTTCTACTTATAAAACAAAAAAATTAGCTAATGACATTGATTTATCTCCAGCCAAAATATTAGTGGTTGATGACTACCCAGCCAATCGAATGACCGCCATGGCCCTGCTAGCATTGGAAGGCTACGAGGTTTCCGAAGCAGAAAGCGGTGCGGTAGCTCTAGAACGGGTGATGAGAATTCAGCCAGACTTGATCTTGCTAGACGTAATGATGCCAGAAATGGATGGGTTTGAAGTATGTCAGCAACTCAAGCAAGACGAACAAACTAGGCTGATTCCAGTAATCTTTATTACCGCCTTAAACGACAAACAGTCAAGAATTCGGGGAATAGAAGCTGGGGGAGATGACTTTTTAACAAAACCTTTCGATCGCCCCGAATTATCAGCACGGGTCAAATCTTTGATCCGCCAAAAGCGCCTTAATGAAGACTTGGATCACACCGAACAAGTGCTATTTTCTATAGCTAGAGCCGTAGAAAGTCGCGACCCCAACACCGGAGATCACTGCGAACGTTTGGTAAGCTTGGGAGAGACTTTTGGACAATTTTTGAAATTGTCTCGTCCCCAAATGCGAAACTTGCAGTGGGGTGGTTATTTGCATGATATTGGCAAAGTTGGTATTCCTGATGCGGTGCTGCTCAAACAAGGAAAGCTAACACCCGAAGAATGGAAAATTATGAAGCAGCACGTTCTAATTGGCGAGAAAATTTGTCAGCCTTTACGAACAATGCACGGAGTGATCCCGATTATCCGCCACCATCACGAGCGTTGGAATGGTACGGGCTACCCTTATGGGTTGGTAGGCGATGAAATTCCCCATTTGGCACAAGTATTTCAGATGATTGATATTTACGACGCACTGACAAGCGATCGCCCCTACAAATGTGCCTACACTCCCGATGAAGCATTACAAATTCTTGCCCAAGAAAGAGATTTAGGATGGCGCAGTCCCAAATTGGTACAGGAGTTTACAGAGTTTATCCGCGCTTCAACTTTCACATAAAAAATCAATCATAGCTGCGAACGTTCGGCACTCAGCTATTATCTAAACTGACATCTGATAGCTAATAAGTAAGAATGATCGCAGTAGCAATTTTGGCGGCGGGACGCGGAACGCGAATGAAATCGAACTTACCCAAGGTTTTACACTCGTTGGGTGGGAGGAGTTTGGTAGAGAGAGTTTTGGATAGCTTGCAGACAATTTCTCCGCAACGGCGAATGGTAATTGTCGGCTATCAAGCCCAAGAAGTTAAAACAGCTTTGCAAGCAAAAGCCACCTCTCATCTTTTGCCAACGGTAGAATTTATCGAGCAAAAAGAACAGTTAGGAACAGGTCATGCGATCCAACAGATAATTCCTCATTTAGAAGGTTTTACTGGAGATTTATTGGTACTAAATGGCGATGTACCGCTTTTAAGACCTGAAACCATTAAACAGTTGTTACAGGTTCACCAAGAGCATCAAAATGCCGCAACAATTTTGACCGCTCAATTGCCCAATCCCCAAGGCTACGGGCGAGTATTTTGCAATGGGCAAAATATTATCAAAGAAATTGTCGAAGACCGAGACTGTACTACAGCCCAAAAACAAAATCGCCGCATTAATGCGGGAGTATATTGTTTTAACTGGACAAAATTAATGGAAGTGCTGCCTCATTTGCAAGCAAACAACGACCAGCAGGAATATTACTTGACCGATGCTGTAAATCAGCTAGAACAAGTAATGGCGATGGATGTTGAAGATTATCAGGAAATGCTCGGTATTAACGATCGCGAACAACTGGCAACGGCTTACGAGATTTTGCAAAGACGAGTGAAATCAAAATGGATGGCGGCAGGGGTAACAATGGTCGATCCAGAAAGCATTACTATCGATGACACGGTAAAACTGCATCCTGATGTAATTATTGAACCCCAAACTCATTTGCGTGGGAGTACAGAAATTGAATCAAATTGTCGGATTGGCCCTGGTAGCTTGATTGAAAACAGTCATATTGGTGAAAACGTAACCGTGCTGTATTCGGTAGTTGTAAATAGTATTGTCCACTCCAATACTCAAATTGGGCCCTATACTCATTTTCGGACAGAAGTTGAAGTCGGCTCAAACTGCCGAATTGGAAATTTTGTGGAACTGAAAAAAACAAAATTGGGAAGTCGTACTAACGTCGCTCATTTGTCTTATTTAGGAGATGCCACTTTAGGAGAGCAAGTTAATGTTGGTGCAGGAACGATTACAGCTAATTACGATGGTGTAGACAAGCACCCAACTAAAATTGGCGATCGCACAAAAACCGGGGCAAACAGCGTTTTAGTTGCACCATTAAATATCGGCTCCGATGTCAATATTGCCGCCGGATCTGCCGTTACTGAAGATGTACCAGATGATTGCTTAGTCATCGGGCGCAGTCGCCAGACAATTAAACGCGGTTGGCGACTGAAAAAGCAGCTAGAACCGGGAGTTTAAAGAAATTTTTTATCCGGCTAGGCAACCTGTAAGCGTACCTTCCTCGCTCTCTAAAGTGTCGCCAATTTTTTCGCCGTCGTGGAAAGCCGCCAGTAAAACTTCGCTAGTTTTTCCCCAAGCGATCGCTCCGGTGGCATCTAGAGCGATCGCCCCCAAGTCGCGGTGGTTGTGATGGGATTCGGCAAAAGTGCGCTTCATAGCTTCGTGCAAAGATAATCCATCGGTTACGCGCACTACAATCCGGGCAGCTAAACATTCATCGATGATATCTTCCCCGATCCCCGTACAGCTAACGGCGGCGTGAATAGTGGCATAATTTCCGGCAGGCATCGCCGAATCGCTAACCCTTCCAATGCGTTCAAATCCTTTACCCCCCGTTGATGTTCCTACGGCCAAGTTTCCCTGACTGTCAAGAGCAACAACGCCAATGGTTCCGCGTCCGGCATTTTCTACTAATTCTGGTTCGGCGACAACTCCCGCCATTGTTTTAACAAAATTTTCTTGGCGCTCCTGCATCCATTCTTCTAGGCGCAATTCGGTTAAGGGATTGTATAACGGTATTTGTAATTCTCTGAGCAGTTCGGCGGCTCCATAATCAGATAAAACGCGATCGGGAGAATTTTGTAAGTGCTGGGCTAAATCGATTGGATGCTGTACTCGCGATACATTAATTGCACCGCTAAAGCGCTGGCTTGTCCCATCCATCAAGGCGGCACTCATGCGGATTTGTCCGTCGGATTGCAGCACCGAACCTGTACCTGCATTGAAGCGGGGATCGTCTTCTAATAGCTGACAACCCAAAACTACCGCATCGCTTGCCTTTGCTCCTGATTTCAGTAAGGCGTAAACTTCTTCTATTACTTGGTTGAGGCTGCGCCTAACAGATTCTACTCCTCCTTTGCCTTTTAACGAACTTCCCGCCCCACCATGAATGATTAACTTAGGCTGCACCTTTGAACTCCATCTATTATTTACTTTGTGCTACTTAAAGTTAGAATCTGGCTCTAACTGCTACTTTTCTCTACTTACACCCAAGGTAGCTATACTAAATTGCGCCCTGATTGCTTGTGCCTTTACGACGGCGACAGCGCTCCGAGCAGTATTTCACATCATCCCAGCAATCTTCCCATTTTTTACGCCAAGTAAAAGGACGCTGACATACAGGACAAATTTTAGTTGGTAAATCTGATTTAGAGCGTGGCATAACATTTTTAATAATATATCTTCTTTAATTTTACAAATGTTTACTCAAGAACAAAAACTAGCCTCGGTACGAGTTGTAATAGTAGAACCTGCGGGCGATCGCAATGTAGGAGCAATTGCCAGAGTCATGAAAAACTTTGGCTTGCAGCGACTAATTTTGGTTAATCCTCAATGCGATCCCCATTCGGAAGACGCGCAACACATGGCCGTTCATGCTAGAGATGTTTTAGCGGCAGCGACGGTAGTAGATACGCTCAAAGAAGCACTGCATGGGTGCGTCCGGGCGATTGCTACAACAGCCCGCGATCGTCCAAATGCGTCTTTAGAACATCCCCATACTGCTTTACCTTGGTTACTAGAGACTCCTCTAGAGCAAGCTTCTGCACTGATTTTTGGGCCGGAATGCCGGGGGTTGAGCAATCAAGAATTAAATTACGCTCAACGCTTTGTCCGCATTCCCTCCCATCCCAATTATTCCTCTCTCAACTTAGCTCAGGCAGTCGCCGTTTGCTGTTACGAACTTACTCAGTCGATGGCATTTGCTCAAAGCGATCGCTCTATGCCACAAGTAGACTATGCTGCCTTTGAAGAACTAGAAGGCTATTACCAGCATTTGCAAGAGGTTTTACTCGCCATTGGCTATATTTATCCCCACACTGCCGCTAGTCGAATGGAGAAATTTCGGCAAATCTTTAATCGCACTTACCTTGACAAGCATGAAGTGCGTATGCTAAGGGGTATCTTAACTCAAATGCAGTGGGCGTTACAAAAAAGTGCAGAAAGCCCAAAAGATGGTTATAACTAAGTGCGGCAACGCGGAGAATTTTGCTAAATAAATTGCTAAACAAGTATGGTGAGATAGGTTACTTAGCGTGGCTTTAAGAATAGTTGGCGGTCAGTTGGTCTAGTTTATGCTATTAATTGAGCGTCTAAGGTAGGTGTCAAAGTTTTTATAGTTTTATCGTTAGTTGTGAGGGGTTAAGCGTGGAACAGTCGCGGGCAAGGAATAAGTCGCTAGAATCGCAATTTAAGATTAATTCTATAAGAGAAGACAGAAGTAAAAACTCCCAAAATCTCAGTCAAGATATTAAAATTCCTTATAAGAATGAAAATTTGCAGCCAATAGCCACAAAGAGTAACTTGAATACTGAACTAGGGCTAGGTGGGCAAGCTAGGGTTGGAACATCAGTAATGAACGGCAAATCGCGATCGCGTCAAGTAAACTTACCGCCAAAGGCTCCGCTCAATCACCAACAGGCAAATTATTCCCCGCCAAATACTGTCCAACAAAAGGTAGTATCAACAAAGAAAATTAGAGTGACATCACCGTCAGCAAAAAAGCGACCCTCCACCCGCAAGAAGTCTGATGGGTTGTTTACGCAGGCGCTGCGATTAATAATTTTCGGGATCGGAACTTGTGCGATCGCCGGGACTTTGTTATCGGTACTAAATCCTGCAACTCGGCTCGAGCGAGAAGCCAAACAAAGCGTACAGTCCCCATCAAAGACAGCTAAAACTATAGTTCCACTACCAGCATCTTTAACGCTCAATCAAGAAATTATGCCCTTAAAAGCTGCCATACAGCAATTAGGAGCAAAAAATAAAGGATTAACCCCCGGAGCTTTTTTCGTCGATCTCGATACCAATAATTATTTAGATTGGAACGGCTCTTTACCCTTTGCAGCAGCAAGCACCATCAAAGTTCCCGTACTAGTTGCCTTTTTCCAAGATGTAGATGCTGGAAAAATTCGCTTGGATGAAAAGCTAACTCTTAAAAAAGAGTTAATTGGTGGCGGATCGGGCGCAATGCAGTATCGACCCGTAGGCACGAAGTTTACTGCATTGACGGTGGCAACCCAGATGATTATTATCAGCGATAATACGGCAACCAATATGTTAATTGCCCGGATGGGCGGGATCGCCGCCCTAAATCAGCGCTTCCAATCCTGGGGTTTAGTATCGACAAAAATTAATAATCTCTTGCCCGATTTAACTGGTACAAATACTACTAGCCCCAAGGATATGGGGCAGTTGATGAGTTTGGTAGATCGAGGGGAATTAATGTCTTTAAGATCCCGCGATCGCGCTTTAGAAATTATGCGGCGCACCAAAACTAGAACTTTGCTACCCCAAGGCTTAGGCGAAGGTGCGATCATCGCTCACAAAACTGGCGACATTGGTTCAATGGTGGGAGATGTTGGGTTAGTTGATATGCCTAATGGCAAACGCTATATTGCGGTGGCAATGGTCAAGCGCCCTCATAACGACAGTCGCGCTCAAGAGTTGATCCGCCAAATTTCTCGTACTACTTACCAACAGTTTACTAAGCCAGCCGTAACTCAAGTAGTGCCTAGTCCAACCCCATTTATTACTACAATTCCCCCTGGGGAAGTCGGGGGAGGTCGTCAAGCACCTCGGTAAACTTAGACTTCTTGAGCTTCCCGTACCTCTTTTTGGCGATCGATAGTTGTCCAGATAGTTTGCAACAACTCACTTAATCCTTGATGGCTAACGGCAGAAATTAGAAAAACCTGGCTTTGACTTAAAAGTTTGAGCTTTTGAGCGATCGCTTTTGTTGTTTCTTCATCTATGGCATCGGCTTTATTAATTGCTAGAATTTGCGGACGGGAAGCTAATCCTCGTCCGTAGGCTTGTAATTCTTGCTGAATAATTTCATAGTCCGCAACCGGATCTACTGCCGTACCATCAACTAAGTGCAGAAGTACGCGGGTGCGTTCGATATGGCGCAAAAAATCGTGACCTAAGCCTGCTCCTTGATGCGCGCCAGCAATCAATCCAGGAATATCCGCAAATACTGTCCCATCTCCAGTCGGTTTGCGGACTACCCCTAGATTTGGCACTAAGGTAGTAAAGGGGTAATCAGCTATTTTTGGTCGGGCGGAAGATAGCGCCGAAATCAGCGTAGATTTACCCGCATTTGGTAGACCAATAATCCCGACCTCGGCTAATAGCTTCAATTCTAAAGTTAAGAGGCGAATTTCTCCGGGTAAGCCCGGGAGGGCGTATTCGGGAGCGCGGTTGCTGTTGCTTAAAAAATGCTTATTGCCCAAACCGCCTTTACCGCCTTTAGCAACTAGTAAAGTTTGATTGGGTAGGATCAAGTCACCGATTAATTCGTCGGTCTGCACATCGTAAATTGTCGTACCGCAAGGAACTTCAATTACTAAATCGTCTCCCGAAGCCCCGGTGCAATTATTTGGTCCGCCTCGCTCGCCGTCTTCAGCTTTAAAGCGATGCCTGTATCGAAAATCCAGTAAGGTTTGCAAGTTTTCTACACTTTTAAAAATTACCGAACCGCCATAACCGCCATTACCTCCCGATGGGCCTCCGGCGGGGACGTACTTTTCTCTCCGAAAAGCTACCATGCCGTCGCCGCCTTTTCCTGATTCAATCTCAATTTCCGATCGGTCGATAAACTGCATAATTTCTTAGCGGTTAGATACTTGGGGGATGGGTGGGAGCAAATTTTTTAAATTCTACCCTTGGGGTTGTAAATTATATCACTCTTGGGGGTAGTTTTTACGACCTTATCTACTAAGCTCTTGTTGTTCGCTGTTTGGACTTAAACGCTAACAATAGTTTGAGACATCTTCGTGGCATTCGTCGGCTAAGTACGATAATGCCCGGAAACGCAAGCCTACTAGTTGCTCGTAAACAGGGTTGATTTTGCACATGGGTGGAATATGCACAATTTTGCGTCCAAATAACTTGACATCTCGCTCGAAAGGACATTGAGCGGGGATCATCTTGCACAAAAACCGCGCTACTTTGGGATCGTGAATTTTCAGTTCGTCAAGCCAGTTGCGGATAGGGCGCAGGGCATGGTTGTCAATCTGGGTAAATAAATAGAAGTTGGGGATCATGCCTTTTTCTTGGTCATAAAGGGTAGGTCGCAAGCTATCTAGGGCGGTTTCTGATAGTCCTAAAGCTTGGCAAAATTCATGCAAGAGGTTAGCTTCACAGATGGAATATACACCATCGGCGATCGCTACCATTACGGCGGTTCGTAAAAAATTTTCGGCGGTGGCGCTGTCACTGTCCTTAAATGCCGCCGCAAGTTCGGTGCTTGCGATCGGCTTTATAGCGTCTAATTGGCTGGAATTATCGCAATCTAACGCTAAGGCGGCAATTAATTTTTGTTCTTCAGCATCAAAATTGCCATCTGCCCAGGCAATTGTGAGCAGTCCGCGCAGCCAAGCTGAGATTTGCTTGTTGGTATAAGGAGTCATCACACTCGTCACATCACACGGTTTTACAATCCGACGCATCGATTCTAACTCTGGTTGCCTCTCTACTGACGTAAACTACAAAACCAAAAGACTGATTTTTGATAAAGGTTCTGTAAAATTACCCCAGTTAAATATATTTTTCTTATCTCGATCCTAGCTAGAGGTTCGGGGGATTGCTTCCTAGCGGTAGGAGTAAGATCGCTACTATTTAGGTGTGGATTTGTGTCTAGTCGTGCCAATAAAAAATACATCCACCTCTAAATTTTCGGTTGGTCAAGCAGGTTGTTGTGAGAACCAGAAGTGATGCCATTGACGGTTGAGTTCAAGCACTTTGAGTAATCCGAGTGCGCGGCTGCCTTGAGGTCGCCAACTCTTGCCTTTATGCTTTTGACGCTCCCCAATGACTTGATCAACAGCCTTTTCTACACGTCCACTCCCAATCGATTTTCCTACCTGAGCGCGGCACCCATAGTTGATAATCTCCAATTGGTGTTTTTCTAAATAGGTCAGCAATTCTTGCCATTTTGCACGGTTATGAGGGGTAACTTCCTGGCGCAAGTAGTTGATAGCTGCTTCAACTTGTCCCTGCCAAAGATGCGTGAATAAAACCTTAAGATGGGCTTGCTTGTCAGTTTTGGTGGCAACAATCATCGACATCAAGAGTAGCAGTTTCTGCGTCAAGTGATCCCAATCCAGGATAACGACAATGTCCTTGCCAAAGGTTTGAGTCCACCGTTGACGAATAGTTCTTGCTCCATCGCAAATTACTACCAGGGTAGGGGGTGAGCGCGATGAGCGTAAATTTGTTGCACTTTGGCTTGTACCACCCGGGCTAATGAGCAGCGCAGAGAACCATCGGCGACTATGGGAGCAGTAACATACTCAAATTGACCGGGAGCAGTTTGCAGCTTTTGCGACATCCGTGAGGACACGCTCCCCATACTTTAGTTGAAGTTGCGGCGAGGCTTGTTCTTGGAGATTAAGGGTTTGCCCTCGCTCTGGCTTCTGAGCTTTGACACTAATGCCATCATCGAACAGCAGCACTTCTTCGGCATCAGCATCATACAGGTCAATCGCTTGGGTGACTTCAACTGGACGACCGCTCAATAAGTGCTGCTTGACACCCTGTCCGATTTCG
>QQTW01004066.1_pt1 | contig 10921 bp, 8 predicted proteins | sample 1904831 | NCBI WGS metagenome assembly QQTW01 (sample SAMN09435610, study PRJNA476489) | Subsurface metagenome, whole genome shotgun sequencing project.
GTAAATATTTTAGAAAACTTATCTAAAAATATAGACTATGCCGTTCGTGCAGGTGTGGCAATGAATATAAATACACCAGTAAATATTTTAGAAGAGTTAGCGGCAGATAGCATCAAATCGGTTCTTAGAAGTATTGCGAGGAATATAAATACAACAGTAAATATTTTAGAAAAATTAGCAGTGGATAGTGACCAGTCTGTTCGTGAGAGTGTTCTTAAAAATGTTAATATACCAGTAAATATTTTAGAAAACCTAGCAGCAGATAGCTATCGCTTTGTCCGCGTAAATGTTGCTTGGAATACTAATACACCAGTGAATATTTTAGAAAATCTAGCAGCAGATAGCGACACTAATGTTTGTAAATGTGTGGCTAGTAATATTAATACACCAATGGATATTTTAGTTAAACTATCAAGACATAGCGATCGCACTATCCGCGAACAGGTTGCTAGTAATGTTAATACACCCGTAAGTATTTTAATTGAGTTAGCAGCCGATAGCGTTTACGATGTCCGTGAGTGTGTTGTTAGTAATGCTAGTACACCAGTAAATATTCTAGAAATCTTAGTAAGAGATGAAGATCGCATTGTTCGCGAATCTGTAGTCAGAAACGCTAATACACCAATAGAAATTTTAAAAATACTAGCCAAAGATAACACTAAAGAAGTTCGTGCAGGTGTGGCAGAAAACCCTAATGCTTTAGTAAGTAGTTTAGATAAATTAGCCGCAGATAGCGATCGCATTGTCCGCTCCTGTGTAGCCAAAAATGCCCATACATCAGCAGATACATTAGAGAAATTAGCCGCAGACAGTGACTCTACTGTTCGCTATGAAGTAGCCAAAAATCATTATACAAGAGTGGAAGTTTTACAAACTTTAACAAACGATAAATACCAAACTGTTGCAACCGCAGCAAAAAAACGACTACAAAAAACTAAACCACGCCGTCACAAAAAAATAGATGCAAGCTAGATAAGCCTGCACCTATATCAATTGCGTTAGCTGAGAGAGCGAATTTGAGACTTGTAAGCATTGCTATCTAAACCATTGCCTACATTTGCCCTTTGGGGATCGATCGCGCGTTCTAGGGCGGCAACTCGATCTTTCGTTGCGGGGTGGGTACTCAAAAACGTAGGAGTCGAACCAGAGCGGAGTAGCTTTTTCATAAACGAAACCATCGCCGATTCCGCGTAACCCGCACGTCTTAAATTCCGCAGTCCGATTTGATCGGCTTCTAATTCATCTTTACGACTATTAGGACGACGCAACGCCAAATCTACCCCAATTTGTACCGCCGCATTGCGATCTAAACCCGCCGCTTGCGATACACCTTGAGCTAAAGCGCTTTCTCGCATTTGTTCAACTAAATGCTTACCTGTAATATGCCCAATTTCGTGCGCCATGACACTAGCAAGTTCCGCTTCGTTGTCGGCGATTTTTAGCAAACCTGTATTGACATAAACAAAGCCACCCGCCGTCGCAAAGGCATTAACGCCTTTATCGTCAACAACTTGAAAAGTAAATGGCAGGTTGGGTCGATCGCTTGTGGAAGCAAGTTTTCTGCCAATTTGCTCTACATAAGAATTTATATCTTGATTGCGGTAAATCCGCACCTCGCGCTTTAGCTGCTGGTCGATTTGTTTGCCAAGTTCCACTTCTTGGCGATCAGAAATATTTGATAGCTGAATTATCTGCACACCCTGACGGAGCAAATCAAACACAGAAATTGCTTGGGATGGCAAACTTGAGCTTACAGTCACACTAAGCGCTACAAACACCGATAACACTGGGTAAAACCAACGCCGCGAGCGACCAGATAAAGAAAAAACCTTCAACATACAACAGTAATTATTAAATGAGGACATATCTACAATTAGACGATCCGCTCTGGCAATTGTTGCAATTAATGACCATCTTTTAGCAAGAACTCAACCTGCAACCAAGTTTTTCCGGCATTGCTGAATTTAGATATGATTATCCCTTTGCAGCAACCCAAGCTTCTTGTTATCACCTTGTCACCTCCTCCCCTCCTCTTTCATCCTTGAGTTCAGCAACGCCGTTTTTCCCTTTGTCCCAGCTATGATAAGCTGACACCAGATTAAATAGTTGTTACTGTTATCTAAGAAATTTACATGGCTATTTTGGACTCTCAAGGTCGTTTATTCGGCAAAATAAATTTGCTCGATTTGGGCGCTGTTTTCGTAATTGTTCTAGTTTTAATCGGCATCTTTTTGTATCCTGGCACTTCGGGTTCGGTGGCTCAAGTTAATGAGCCAATAAAACCTGTAGAAGTCGATTTAGTAGTGCGCGGGTTGAACGTTAGAGATCCAGAACAATTATTTGCCAATGGATTGAATAAAGGCGGCAAAACCACGATTGTTATCCGCAATCAACCCCACGGAAACTTGGAAATAAAATCTGTTCAGCAGTTACCTAGAACTATCTTAGTACCTCAACCAGATGGCGCGTTAAAAGAGTACACCGACCCTAGACCGAATCAATTTAGTACAGATATGCTTTTGACGTTGAAAGGCAAGGCGACAATTAGACCGGATGGGGCTGTAATCAGCAATAGCAAGCTTAAAATTGGCAATCCTATTGAACTAGAAGGATTTAATTACAACTTCAATGCCACAGTGATTGATGTACGCATCGTTGATAGTAAATAAGGACAGAGGGTGACAAGGGGACAAGGAGATAAATAGTAAGGTGGTTGCTGCAAAGGGAAAGTTATATCTCAATTAAGCAATGCCGCAAATAACTGCTTACGCTAATAAAGGTAAAAATCGGCGAATCAAACCAATGGTGACGGCAGGTAATTCTAGTTGAGGTGTCAGCCCTACATCGTCTAATTGTTGAAAAACTTTAATTGCTTGGGGGTTCATAGTGGCAAAGCGATCGCCTATCTCTGGTCCTGTAAATTGAGACTTTTGTCCCCAAATAATTGCTGTCGGAATAGTTAGCTGCGAAATATAAGTAGATAAATCGAAACACAAGTCGCCGCGTACAAAAGACAGCGCGGCATATTCTGCATTGGGTTGTTTCGCTGACTCTAAGTAAGCATCTACAATTTCTGCGTAAACTCGGTTAGGACGAGCAAATTGTCGTTGTTCTAAAAAGCTACGAATACCGTTACTGGTAGCAACACCTGTACTATAAAGCAAGCGATCGAGAATCGGCGTACTAATTAATTGAGCAAAGAAACTCTTTGTATAATCAGCGCCAAAATCCGACAGTCCCGCTGGGGTGGTGAGAATTAGCGACTTAAATAATTCAGGACGCGCGATCGCAAGTCTAATTGTCAAGGCTGCGGTCAGCGATGAAGCGACTACTGTTACAGGAATGCTAGAAATTTGGGCTAAAAATTCGCCAATGGTATTTAAATAGTCATCGATTTGATAATTGCGTTCGGGATGCTCGGAATTACCCCAGCCAATCAAGTCCGGTGCGATAATTTTATACTCGCTGGCAAAGGCGGGATAAACTTTCGACCACTCGTAGGCAGAAGAACCACCACCAAATCCATGCAAAAATACTAAAGTCTCTAAATCTTCTCCATTGCCAGAACTCCAAGGTACTCCACTATTGTTGTAATAAACCATTCTGCCTAAAGAAGTTAGCACAGAATTTTGCTCAAATCCGAGGGGCTGAAACATCGATTTATTTTCCTAAATCACTAAAGAACCCAACCAAAAAGTTAAAGTTTTAACTACTTACTTAGCTAAAGCTTTTTCCACAGTGTCATTATTTACACCTAAAGTTAATTGTAAAGGTGCTTTTTGGGGATAAGCTTTGACTACTTGGCGATAAACTTGATAATTGGCAGGCAAAGTTTGTTGCTGGTCTCCTACGGTATAAGTTAACCGATAATCTACAGACTTAATCAGTTGTGGAGTACCAGGTTTTTGAGATTTTTGCCGTTGCTCAATTTCATCTACAGTTGGTCTTGGCGGTAAAGCCGCCCACCATAAGCCTTTGTCATCGGGACCTGTAACGGCATTTTCTGGCTTGATGCCATTGCGATTGAGTAAAGATGTAGAAGCAAAAGTTTCAAAGCGAGTCAAATTATCGCTACTAGGGTTAATCGCATACTCAACTTGCCAAGTGTATGTAGTCCGCGCGGTGGCTTCGTAATCCGTTGTAGTTACCGTAGAGCAACTGGTAAGAAAAATTGTACTTAACCAACTGCAAAAAAATATTAATTTGCCGCTTTTAGCGATCGCATAACTCATTTAATAGTTGCTAAAGTTAGGACTTCTAGTTAATTTGCGCTTGTAAAAGTATCAAAATGCAATTGGCTCCATTTTTTCCGGTTCTTTACCGCATTTTACAACCTACCTTTCCTCACTGTCTTTGGTCTGGCAATGCACGTACAAAAGAAATTGCTTTAACCTTTGATGATGGCCCTCATCCAGTTTATACTCCCCAACTGCTCAAAGTTTTAGATTATTACGCCATCCCCGCGAGTTTCTTTTGGTTGGGTGCTTGCGTCCATCGTTCCCCCATGGTTGCTAAATCTGTTAGCGATCGCGGACACTGGATTGGTTTACATGGCTACGATCATCGCTCTTTTCCCCTCCTTACTACCGCCGAATTGCAGCGCAGTTTGGAAGCAACTCAAAATGCGATTTCTGTTGCTTGTGGGATAAATCCCACCCATATCCGCGATGTCCGCCCTCCTAACGGTTTATTTACTCCCCAAACTTTGGAATTACTAAATATGTGGCAATATCGCTCGGTGATGTGGAGTGTCGTCCCAGAGGATTGGGTAAGACCGGGAATTAAACTTGTCGTCCAGCGAGTATTAGAACAAGTGCAAAATGGCTCGACAATTGTTTTGCATGATGGCGCTTGTGGCGGTGCGGACGTTGCTGAAACTACCCAAATCCTAATTCCCGAACTCCTGCGGCGCGGCTATAAATTTGTTAGTATTGACAGCTTTTGGCATTCGCGAACAAGTTATAACCAAAATCCGCCCTTTTAATTACTCCTCAAACCCTTGATTTTTTGATTTTTGTGTCCAAACTTGCAAATTATCGCTATCCTAGCTGTAGTACCAAATATTTATTCACTACAATAGCGAGAGAACTTCGCCAATTTGTCAAGTTCTCTGAGGTTGAAATTTCACCAAGCCTCAGTTAACTTAAACAAAGACAGGTGGGTTTAAGTTTAGGTTAAACCAGAGTTGGTGTTTAGGAGCATATAGGGTAAAACCTCTGACTTTGAATTTGAGGTAATTTACTCACATATTTCCAGCGCCTATTGCACATTGGCAAATTGTCCTAAAGTGAATTAAGGTAGAGAACGTCAAAATTGATGGTTGAAGACCTTTATGCTTGATTAAACAATTTAAATGCTAACTATTCCACTCAAAAACCGGGAATCGATGGCAATTAAGTTAAGCAAGTTTAAAATATTAAACAAGTATGGAAGCAGCTAAAACATTTGGAGCCATTTAATTTAATCGCCTCTAAGTATTACCTTGCTTTCAAAAAACCAGTTTAACTAATGACCTTGTAGATTTTACGATCGAAACATTAAATGCAGGCAATTTCTGTGAAACAGGCTACAATCGGAGGGGTCTTAGCAACTCCAAGCATTAATAGCAGCTTTTGAAGCTACTATTAAGCATTAGATTTTATAAAAGGATAAACTTTTGTTTTAGGCAAATACTCTAGGGCGATCGCATCGGTAATTTTTAATATCTATAGTCGGTCTATTGAATTTTGCCACGGACGGTACAAGCAATAACAACTCTTATTAAATAAGCTACTAGCACAGTTAATAAGAGTACGAAATAAATGTCGGAAGATTGATAGTTGAATCAAGGAGCATGAGGAACGCGGCATGAACCAGGCTAACAACGTACTCGAAACCACTCATCAGCCTGAAATCAAAACAATTAGTCAGCCTGAAAGCACTTTAGAAGTTTTGATTGAAGAAGAATTTAACCCTTTAGACCTAGACGAACAAGATGAATTGATAGAATCTCAGCCGGAAGAAGAAACAAAATCTGCAAAAGTTGTCAAGTCTCGTCGTCGGGCGCAAACTAAGAAGAAGCATTATACAGAAGATTCAATTCGCCTGTATTTGCAAGAAATAGGTAGAATTCGGCTGTTAAGAGCGGATGAGGAAATTGAACTAGCTCGGAAAATTGCTGAATTGTTGGAAATGGAGCGAGTGAGGGAGCAACTATGCGATCGCCTAGATCGCGATCCTCATGACAGCGAGTGGGCAGAAGCGGTTAAGTTACCCATCAACTCTTTTCGCTATCGGCTGCACGTAGGAAGACGCGCTAAAGATAAAATGGTGCAGTCGAACTTGCGTTTGGTCGTTTCTATTGCCAAAAAGTACATGAATCGCGGTTTGTCGTTTCAAGACTTGATTCAAGAAGGAAGTTTAGGACTAATCCGAGCGGCGGAAAAGTTCGACCACGAAAAGGGTTACAAGTTTTCGACCTATGCAACATGGTGGATTCGTCAAGCAATTACCCGCGCGATCGCCGATCAATCTAGAACTATTCGTTTACCCGTCCACCTTTACGAAACTATTTCCCGCATCAAAAAGACCACGAAGCTGCTTTCTCAGGAAATGGGGCGCAAGCCAACAGAAGAAGAAATTGCGACTCGAATGGAAATGACGATTGAGAAGCTGCGATTTATTGCTAAATCTGCCCAATTACCAATTTCCCTAGAAACGCCCATTGGCAAAGAAGAAGATTCTCGCCTGGGCGATTTTATTGAGTCAGATGGCGAAACGCCAGAAGATCAAGTTTCTAAAAATCTTTTACGCGAAGACTTAGAAAAGGTTTTAGATGGTCTTAGCCCCCGCGAACGCGATGTATTGCGCTTGCGCTACGGCTTAGATGACGGTCGGATGAAGACTTTAGAGGAAATTGGACAGATATTTAACGTTACCCGCGAACGCATCCGGCAAATAGAAGCTAAAGCTTTACGTAAGTTACGACATCCTAATCGCAACAGCGTTTTGAAAGAATATATCCGCTAAATTAGCTTAATTTTTAATTTACTAAAACGCTAATGGCTCTTGCTGTTGGCGTTTTTTATTAAACTTTTGTTTTATAGCTGTAGTTTGACAGGTAGGGGAGGCAAGGAGACAGGGATTGGACTTCTTGCAACAGTCTAATCTCTTTTTCTTCAGTCCGCTTGAGCCGACTTTAGCTATTAGCCTGGGGTTTCAACCCTAGGCGGGCTGGACTTTAGCTATTAACAAATGGGTTTTCACCCTAAGCGGGCTGAAAAGATTTTTTATAAATCGATACATACCTCCAACTTTTGCTAAAAGTTTAGTTAAAAAAAAATGACCTAGGAGATTCTTGTTATCTCTTAGGTCGAATTCCTTGTCTTTGATACTTTTTTGCTGGGTACTACATGATGCCCCAGAAGTGGAGGAAACCTTGACCAGAAAACAATTCGATTGCGGCGGCGGCTAAGAAACCAATCATTGCTAAACGACCATTCCAGATTTCAGCTTGGGGCGTGAAGCCGTAGCGCCAAGCGTTGCGATCTTCCATTACTGGAGTTGTTACGACTTTAGTTGTATCCTGCATAGCTTGCGTTCCTGTTAGTTTATTAATTTATGTTTCCTTCTATGTAAATTAATGTAACACTATTATTTACAATTTGTCTATGCCTTAAGTGAGAAAGACCTAGTTATTAGTCATACCAAATTGCTTTACCCGTATCAGGATCGAAGAAATGCAGTTTATCGGGGGTAAAAGTTAACCACAATTGGTCGTGAAACGAGATTTGGCGATCGGGTGGAATTCTGACTTGAATAGAAGCTGTACTTGTTGAATTAACAGGACTAACGGACAAGTAAGTTTCATTACCAAGAGCTTCTACAAGGTCTACTTGCACCGGGAGATTAGTCGGCGCGGCTTTGTCAATGCTAAAATGCTCCGGTCGAATACCGAGAATTAGGGGTTGGCGATCGTATTTGCTTAGAGCTTTTTCCCAAGCTTCGGGGAGAGTAAAACCAAATAAAGGATGAGAAATTCCTAAAGGCGCAAGAAACTCCACTTCTAAAAAATTCATCGGTGGCGAACCAATAAACTCCGCAACAAACTTAGTAGCCGGACGATTGTAGAGTTCTAGAGGACGAGCAACTTGTTGTAAGGAGCCTTGGTTCATTACCGCAATGCGAGTTCCCATAGTCATTGCTTCGGTTTGATCGTGAGTAACGTAAATAGTTGTCGTCCCCAATTGGCGTTGCAATTTCACTATTTGGGCGCGAGTTTCGGCGCGGAGTTTGGCATCTAAGTTAGAAAGTGGTTCATCCATCAAAAAAACTTGAGGATTGCGCGAAATTGCCCGACCTAAAGCCACGCGCTGTTTTTGCCCGCCAGAAAGTTGTTTGGGTAGTCGATTTAATAACGCCTCGATTTGCAGTAACGCCGCCACATTTTTTACTCGCTTATCGATCGCTCGTTCGCGGTCGTTAGTATAGCGTAGGGGTGAGGGGAGAAGCCGCGTCACGCCTACAAGCGCGTCTGCCCAATTAGCTTTTTCTTTCCCTGCCCTTGCTGTCCGGCGCAGCCCAAAGGCGATATTATCATAAACCGTCATGTGGGGATAAAGAGCATAGTTTTGAAACACCATGGCAATATCCCGCGCCTTGGGAGGCAGATCGTTAACCAAGGCATCTCCCACCCAAATATTCCCCCCCGTCATTTCTTCCAAGCCTGCAATTAGCCGCAAAAGGGTGCTTTTGCCACAGCCTGAAGGCCCCACCAGTACCATAAATTCTCCATCCGCCACCGTAAGATTGATGCGCCGCAGAACATGAACGCTATTGCCATCAGGCATAGTTTCCTCTACCGAGGCAATTAATGGCTGGGCGGCGATGGGAACGATCGCTTTTTCTGCCCTAGCAGCGTTGGAAAAGCTTTTATAAATGTTTTCTAAAACAACCTGTGCCACGAGCTTTATTCTATAACTGCAATACAAAATTATCTAATCGATCGATATCAGCATCAAATGCCATTGCCTGACTTTACCGCAGTTTATACGAAAACAGAAAATCATCAAGGGCGATCGCATTAATTGGCTTAGGGGATATTAACAAAAAGAAAAGTTACACGAGCAATACCGCCAAAAAATTAACTAATTTAAGATTAGAGACAATTAGAGATTTTGCTAATGGCTACCAATCCAGACTCAATTGGGGCTTTGAATTTAGACCAATCCTTATTTGGTGGCGATCGCCAATAGTGAGGGATTTGCCAGCGCGATTAATTGCCTTTGGAGCTTTTCCAGTCCACGTAAAAGCGCAGCCTAATTTAACGGCGGTGGCAAAACAGTAACAGACACAATCTTTTCATCGCGGTTAAGTTCGGCAACACGACTTCCAGTACCTTCTTTACCCGTAACGCTGATTGCGCTCGCGGGCAATTGTAATAAGCGTTGATTAGTAGTGACTGCTAACATGGAGTCGGTCGAAGCCAAAACTAAACTAACCACTGCATCAAACTTGCTTGTAAAAGATAAAGCTTGAGTGCCAATATCGCCGCGATTAGCGCGTCGCACCGCTCGCATTTGCATTTGTTTGGCATATCCTAGTTGAGAAAATAGCAATAAATTCTCCTCTACATCCTTACCTGTAACGCAACCAACTAATGTTTCATTTTTCCGCAACCGCAAAGCTTGCAAGCCTACCGCCGTCCGTCCCAAGATTGGCAATTGTTCGTCATCTACTCTAAATCTGAGCAACCGTCCGCCCGCCGTAGCCAAAATTGCATCTTCCCCTTCTCCCGTAATCTGACAAGCCAATAAACTATCTTCATCTTTAAATTTAATCACCGTTAAACCGCGACCGCTCAAACCTGCCAATTCCTCAAGAGCTAATCGTTTAATTCGCCCCAACCTTGTTAGTAAAACCATCTGCGCTGCCTTATCTGGCAACACAAACTGCGAAACTACACTTTCGTTCGCACTAGCACTAGCACTAGGCAGCAAACTAATCAACGGCGCACCCCGTCCTGATAAATTACGCCCTGACAACAAAGGCACTTCTCCCACCTTAACGGGGTAAACCTTTCCACCACTGGTTAGCACCACTAAGTCTTGGTTAGTATTAGCTGCAACTCGCTGGATCGCACAATCATGATCCGCCATACCGTTGGGCTTTTTACTTCCTTTGCGATCGCTAACTAGCCTGCGTACATACCCGCGTAAAGTAAATTCTATTATTGCCTCCTCGCCCTGTTCCTCTTTCTGGGCGCTCTCTGCATCTCGGCGGTGGTTTTTTTCTCTTTCCTGGCGCAATACTTGCTCGTCTATAAATCGAGTCCGTCGCGCGTCTCCATACTTGCGCTTAAGAGTGCGTAAATCTTTTTTTAACGCCTTTAATAACTCGCGGCGATCGCTTAACAACCGTTGCAAATTATCAATTTCTGCTCTCAAACGCTCAAATTCTGCTTGTAAGTTCTGCTTTTCTAACCCTGTTAATCGCCGTAAAGGCATTGCCAGCACGGCATCTGCTTGGGTTTCACTCAAACCAATCGCACTTTGCAAAGCTATTTTTGCCGTACTTCCATCGGCGGCTTGGCGCAAAATTCCAATCACTTCATCTAGCCTTGCTAAGGCTTTATTTAAACCTTCGACAATGTGAATCCGTCCTTGGGCTTCTTCTAATTGGTAGGAGTAGCGACGGTTAAGAGTTTGTTCGCGGAATTTTAAAAACTCCTGCAATAATTGCTTCAAACTCAACTGTCGCGGTTGTCCGTCAGCGATCGCCAGCATAATCGCCCCAAAATTTATTTGCAACGCTGTTTGCTGATAAAGGCTTTGCAGTACGGCGTGGGAGTTAGCATCCCGGCGCATTTCAATTACTACTCTCATGCCTTCGCGATCGCTTTCATCGCGAATATCGGAAATTCCCTCTAGCTTGCCTTGGTTGA
>QQTW01004067.1_pt1 | contig 10921 bp, 13 predicted proteins | sample 1904831 | NCBI WGS metagenome assembly QQTW01 (sample SAMN09435610, study PRJNA476489) | Subsurface metagenome, whole genome shotgun sequencing project.
TGAGCATTGTGAGGTCTGCCATTTGAGCAATCCATCAGCGAGTTCCATGTTGCAGCAACAGTATTACAATATTCCTGGAGCCTACCTTTCTTCTTGTTGATTTGTTGTTGTATGTAGAAGTAAATACCCAAAATGATAACATTGGAGGCAATGTACAGGGCTCGCACGCCCATGAGGACTTGTGGATCATCAAACGGTATCTTCTTCGATACCTGCATCATCCCAAGGATGATGACCATATTTGTTCTGCGAAAGCGAACCTGTCAGTGGAAATACTCGTAATGGCATCACGTCCGCGGAGAGCTTACATCTGCGGGCTTATGGCCATCTTTGCGATTGCGTAGTTCCAAGCGCAAGAGTAACTGTTTGGCAAAGAGGAGTAGTTGGATATTCAAGGTCAATCAAATCTTTAATCGCCAGACAGATTCAGTCTGCCAGATGCCTGCGTACTAAATGATTTCCTGCCACTGCCAAGCCGCATCTTCCCAAGCCACTTGGGGAGCCAGTTGTCCTCATCTTACTACAGTAGTAGGAGGCATAGTTAAGTATTGTTAGCGTGAGCTAGTAACAACTAACTCTCAGTACAATAGCTCGGCGTCCTCCAGAGCGCCAGTATATCTTGATCCCTTTTTTATGATTATGATTAACTGAGACCAATACTTATGCCTCCTACCGTAGTAATCTTCCCTTCTTCAATCACGTACTGCACAGGGAACAAGAAGAAAGGTAGGCTCCAGGAATATTGTAATACTGTTGCTGCAACATGGAACTCGCTGATGGATTGCTCAAATGGCAGACCTCACAATGCTCAAGTACGTGGAGCCTGCGCCGATGGGCAGTAGTGAGGACCCCAAGCTTGTGACAACGACGATTCAAGAGTATGACACCAGCCAACTGAAATCATTATTCAAGTCACAATTGATGGGCGTCGGAATGATGGGTGTGATGCATCTCTACTTCAAATACACCAATCCTCTCCTGATCCAATCCATCATCCCGCTCAAAGGCGCTTTCGAGGGCAACCTGATCAAAGTTCACCTTTTCGGCAAACCAGCATCAGGCGACCTAAAGCGTCCATGGAAGGCCGCAGGTGGGATGATGGGTATGGGTGCGGGCGAAGTCAAGAGTGATAAGGCCAGCATTGAAGCAGCCGAGAAGAGCGGACGAGGAGGAGCGAAGGAGGAATAGACTAGTTATCTCGCAACAGGATGTGTTTGCGGTTAAAAGTCCTCTGCTGTCCTTTTCGATACTACCTGTGATATTAGAACCAATAGTAGATTCGTTTTGGCCCTGCACCTTCGCCCAAATTCTTCATATGAGTCAAGGATAATACGAGCACATCACAAAGCAGGACGCAATATTCTGCGGGTTTCATCACTCATCGATGGGGTCCGAATCCCAAAGCCGGTAGAGACGGTAACGACGGCGAGGGCAACGGATCATTGTTGTTCCCTCCCTTGACCCGAGTGCCGTTGTTGAGAGCTTCGCCAGCTAAACCGCTTCTGGCCAGTTTTCTGACTAAAAAGGACCGTGACGCAAAGCTTTGTGAGATGTGATGGTGGTATCTAACCAGCATCAGCAGATAAGCGGAGGATTGCGGTTAGAAATTAGAAACATCTAAGTCAGCCAAGAGGCAACAGATATATAAACCAACGAATACGCTGCTCTGGACAATCGCTCAATCTTGCTGCTTGTCTGTCCCTTCTTCACCAAACTCACATCATTGTCCCTTCTGCATCCACAGTGCCCCTCCTTCTCCACGCTAACTAGCTCCAATCAAAACCCAAACCCCACCAAAAAACTGTACGAAGCTCTCAATTTGAACTCGATACCTTGACATCACAACCCACTTCCTCTTCCTCTTCCTCTTCCGCTTTCATAGACGCCTTTCATCGCACTCAGGCTTCTCCTGCACCTCGGTCACTCGTACTGTGAGGCATACACCACAGCTTCCATCCATCTTGCAAGATTATAGAGTCCTAACCTTACCCCACATAAGCAGCACACTTTTTTCAATAGACACAAAAACTCAACCATGGTTACGAAGGTTGGCATCAACGGCTTTGGCCGAATTGGTCGTCTGGTAAATCCTCACCTTCTCTTCACCTCCAGAGCTTCTATCCGACTTACTGACGTTGGGTTCAGGTCTTCCGCAATGCGTAAGTTGTGCCCGTCATTTGTCGGTTCTGGGACATGCTCCAAACGCTGTGCTAACTGCCTTGGTAGTGTGGAGCATGGTCAGGTCAATGTGGTGGCTGTCAACGATCCGTTTATTGACCCAAAATACGCCGTAAGCAACGATGACCGACTTTGTACACTCTCGTCCACATCGCTAATCCAAACTCTTGACAGGCCTACATGCTGAAATATGATTCACAACATGGCCAGTTCAAAGGTAGCATCGAGGTCAAGGGGGAATCACTCGTCGTCAATGGCCAAGAGGTCGCATTCTACATGAAGAAAGATCCAGCCGAAATCCCCTGGAGTGATACCGGTGCATACTACATTGTCGAGTCTACCGGCGTCTTTACCACCAAAGACAAGGCCGCAGCTCACCTGAAGGGTGGAGCCAAAAAGGTCGTCATCTCTGCTCCATCAGCCGATGCTTCCATGTTTGTCATGGGTGTTAACGAAGAGAGTTACAAATCCGACATCGAGGTCATCTCCAACGCTTCATGCACCACGAATTGTCTCGCACCTCTTGCCAAGGTCATCAACGACAAGTTTGGCATCAAGGAGGGCTTGATGACTACGATTCATTCCTACACAGCAACACAGAAGACAGTTGATGGACCTTCTGCTAAGGATTGGCGCGGCGGTCGTACTGCTGCCCAGAACATCATTCCCAGCAGCACTGGTGCAGCAAAGGCTGTCGGAAAGGTCATTCCTGAATTGAATGGCAAGCTTACCGGCATGGCCATGCGTGTACCAACCTCCAACGTTTCCGTCGTTGACTTGACTTGTGTTCTCGAGAAATCTTGCAGCTATGATGATATCAAGGCTGCTGTCAAAGAGGCTGCCGAGGGTCCAATGAAAGGTACGACTTCAAGATACTGACATGATGAGTGACAGCTGACTGTTGAAGGTATCATGGCCTATACCGAGGATGAGCTGGTTTCCAGCGATCTGAATGGTGACGAACATTCTTCCATCTTTGATGCCAAGGCCGGTATTTCTCTGAACGACCATTTCGTCAAGCTGGTTGCCTGGTACGATAACGAGTGGGGCTACTCTCGTCGTGTCTTGGATCTCCTTGGTAAGCGTCTGGCATGGCATTCAGACTTCCTACTGACTCTCTTTCAGCATACATTGCCAAGGTTGATGGCAATGCTTAGATTTGAAACGACAGCGATGGCCAGACGGGTGATGTTAACGGAAAAAGGATGAAAGTTCTACGGCTTAGTTGTTTGGTACCGCATTACGAGCGTCTACTAAATGAGCATAGATGAAGTCACGAAACATTCGTCTCCCAGCAGCGGACTCTACAATTCCGATATGGTTATTAAGATGAATTGTATGTCTTCAAAAGCAGGGATACGAGATGGAGTGTACAAACTCTCTAAACTTCCCCTCAATACTTCTTGATTGTCTTGATATCTGCTCGTGCCTTGATCTACAGCTGTAGCGGTGGCTCCTTTCCAATTGACTCTCCTACTGTCGATTCTATCGGTACTGCCCACGCTGCCATGTCCTCTGGAGCTCGGAGCGCTTCGTTGTGCTCAAAGTATTCGGTGACAACTTGCTGCGTCCCATTCCTATGCGCTGGCACCTTAAGTTGGGGCCAACCAGTACGAAACAAGATCCCAGCATCCACTGATCTAACTTCGCCCTCCTGTTGCACTCGAGTGCTCCTCTCTAGTATATTGATAGTCATGACCTTCTTTCCACCTGCATGCCAACGGAATTGTGAACAGCTGCAATAATTCTTCAACTGGGTAGATGTCTCTTCTTCTCAATTCGCTCAAACATTGTGTCAAGACTGCGACGGGGATTCAGGTTGCGACGTCGAACAGGGTGAGGTGAGCCGAGGGCAGGAATAGGGAGGGTAAGGCGAGTGCTAAATAGAGGAGAACATGCTATGTATTTGACGTCCATTCGTCCATCGTCATGTACCTACATGCACTCTGGGCCAGACACCACCACCAACGCGTCGCATATTGCTTCCGAGCACGAAGAGACTCGCAACTCCAGCGCCACCCGCAAGAGCCCAGGCTACCGCCTTGAGCACTGACACCGTATCGCCAGATAAACCAGTAGCGTCCTCCGCAGTCGAATGTGATCCGTCCACTACCGCTGTCGCGGGCGTTTCTGCCCCTGGCGTCACTGCTGTAGAAGTCTAGTAGATGCCATCCCTCTCCAGCTCCATCCTCAACCACTCCGCCTCTACACGCATCTCCTCTTCACTCCTCGGCCTGCGCTCCTCCTCGGCCGGAACCCTCTCCCCCTTTCCTCCTCCTCTTCCCCCACTACCATGCTCCCGCCCTCCCCTCCCATCCCGCGCCCGGAGATGCGCTCCCACATCGCCCTCCTCCCCCTTCTCGAGCAGTTCGTGCACCCTATCCCCTCCGCCCCGCGCATCCATATCCCCCTCCGTCCGCGGTATGACGTGCACGTGCAGATGCGCCACGGATTGGCCGGCAGCGGCGCCGTCCTGGAGCGCGATGTTGAAGGCTTGCGCTGAGTAGAGACGGGTTAGGGTTGGGGTTAGGCGGCGCACGGTCTGGAAGAGGTCGGCTGTTTGGGTGGGAGTGAGCTGGCTTAGGCGGGAGGGTGGGGGGTTGGGATATAAGGAGGTGGAGGGGGAGGTGGAGGATGGGGATGGGGATTGGTGTAGCGGGCAGATGAGAATGTGCCCTGGGAGGAGGGGCTTGAGGTTTACGAGGGCGAAGGTGTGGGGGGTTGTGTGGAAGACCTGTCACCTACGTGTTAGGTTTGGGAGTTTGTGAGATTGGAGGGCTGAGGGAGGTCTGTACCTGGGATGTTACATCAAAGGGCCCGAATCGGATGGGACCCGCTCGTGGAATCATCTCTTTGGGTTTTGTAGATCCCTTGTCTTCATCGTTGGCAGCGGCAGCTTGTATTCCCTGGGGTTGATGTGGTGACATGGTATGCAGAAGTCGGAGAGCTCGCGGTTGGAAAGTCTCAAGATTATACTTACTTGTATGTAACGCCAACAGATGCATACTGTAATTCATTCAAGTTCTATTCAACACGTCATGCTATCAACGCTTGCTTTGCGCAGTTCGATCTAGAAGACGCTCTTGGGGTATCTTCGAATAAAGACTCGCTACACAGCCTTGCCATTACTCACACCGTAATACTGGTCTTGTTGCTCTCGGAGCGTCTCCGCTTCTTTTGGCTCCTTTGCTGTCATTCCTTTGTTCTCCCACAACCGCGTCCTCTCATCAAGTATCTCCTGCGCCCAGTCCTTCATCTCTGGTAGAATGAGTCTCTTAGCCACCCAAGAAAATTCCGAAAGATCCAGTGACGTGTCGTGTGCCCGTTCGTATTCCACCATTTGCAGGATCAACTCCACCTTGTCCACATCATGAACAAAGTGACTTTCTGCTGTCTCGCTGTCCTCATACTCCTGCCATATCTTGCGTATGCTGGCGCCATTCTCACCTCCATGTACCTTGCCCAATAAGCTGTTGCATATGTAGTCCATGGTTTCTGCTTCTCTTCTATTTTTCTCGACTTTCGGAACATTGTCTACTGGTGTCAGATCGCCGACCAATGCCTCCGCCATATCGTGAACCAGAGCCATCTTCGTGCATCGAGGTATATCCAGTCGCGATGAGAGGGCTGGCGGAGCCATCATGGTCATAATGGACATTCTGTACATATGGTCTGCTATCGATTCGCCATCTTTAATGCCAAAACGCCGCCATCCTTCGCGCTTTTCTCGTTTCAACCCTTCAACCAAGTGAAAGAAAGGTATAGGAGAAGTAGAGTTTTCCTGCACTCGATGGGGCAGCGCTGCGAGAACTGAAGAAGTCAGGTCAGATAAGGACCTGGTAGACTCGGAGACATTTTACCGGCTTCGACTGACCATGGATATGGTCTTGGAAGGGTTGATGTGTGGGGCATCGTTTTCGAGGACACTAGTGACACTGTCAGATGAAGATCCTAGAGCATCCCTGAAGCTGCCATCACCTTGGGTACTTTTATCGCTAGATTCGCCCATGGGATTCTTGATTGAGTTTGTAGCTGCAAAGGATGGTTTGATGAGAGGAAGATAGAAGTACAAGTGGCTGTAGTCAGGTTATTTATTAATCTGTCCACTATGACGGTACTGAGTAGAATATGTATCAACAAAGCTGGAAGGCAAGCAGGGAAAATCGAACAAACAGGACAAACAACACAAGCTTTTTGTCTAGGATACACAGCGCAGGCGATCTGCCGCCAGGAACCAGATAGACTGCACCACTCTTCTACCCCTCCGATTGGTCGGCAGTATCACCATTTGAACATCCACGAAATCAACAAAAGATATCCGCAACAACCCCCAGCCAGAGTAGTGCTGATGCGGTGTCAGTGGATAAGACATGCAGGCGTCTGCATCAAAGATTGCGCGAACCGTAACACCGGCTAGTCGCAGAACGCAAACAGCAGACGTTACTGCATCAAACTGGGCTGGGCCCAGCAATATTGTGACATTCTCACGATGTCTGCGACTGCTGGACCTTGACCTACGGGATGACTGGCCCCTCATACACCAACAGCTATTCTCTGCCAAAACATCACAACAGAACGTTCAGCAGCGGGTGAAATGCGTCGAATGGAGTCTATATCGCCTCTTCGAGACCTGGGATCCAGCATACACAAAGGATGTAAGATGTGAGGTCCGCAGGTTTCAGTCTAGTTGCTTATAAGTGCTTTGCCAGAAACTTCGTCCGTTCTTTCCTCCGCTTGCTCCTCTTCAGTCAATAAACCTACGTGCTGCTCTATACCGTGGCTTGACGGAGCTTAAGAAAAATGGCATCCTCGGTAAGGAGGTGATTCTCCGAAAGACAATGCTGGATGAGTGCAAAGGAGACAAGTTCGAAGAGGTTCTACGCCTATTTGCAGTTGCTGTCCTGCGGGAAGAGGCAAAGCGGAGATTTCACACCGCATCGGCCACACACACTGGACACATTGAGGTGTTGACGGCGCCTGAAGACCTGTCAACCGAGCAACGAGAGAGACTTTTGCCGCTTGTGCTTGCTCACAGGAGAAGTCTTCAAGGACAGCTCAATGAAAGCCGTAGAATTGGTGCGGAGTTTCGCGATGAGATTCGACATTTGGAAGATGCCCGTGTGAAATTAAGAGAGAAGCGAAAGGCAGTGCTGGTGCAAGAGCGAGACTTGCCGAGCATTACGCAGGAAGAGCTTGACTTGATTGCGAATGGCGTTCAAGCAGCTTGGATAGGAAATGAGCAATGGGCTGAGGTGCTACTTCATGGAGGGCCAGGCAACCTAGGGCTTCCTTTGAGTGGAACTTCCTACCGTGATGGAGCACAGCAAACCTGTAGCACCACGCAGAACGAACCTCTAACTCACCCACCAAATAATTTACTGGCAGACTTGAACGAGAGGATAGAAAAACATCACTCCAGACTTCGAAAATGGACTGAGCTTCGTGATTCCTTGGAGAAGTCTCGGAGAGACCCAGAGAGAGAAACGCAGGTCGAGACGAGAAAACCGCTACTGAACTTTAGCGCACACCAGGGACTTCGACCCGGTATACCGAAAAATGAATCATCAACTTCTACGGGAATGGACCCACAAGTGCCTTCACATCACAATGAGATAATCGACGCGATGAGGGCAGAGTTAGCAAATCTCAGAGGATCCAATTCGCCCCGAAAACTACCTCTAACGAAGCCCAGTAGCCAGCATTACCTCAAAAGAGATGTCCAACAGAAGAACAATAATGCAGGTACCATAACCAATGCAGACGGGCCACTTGTCGAAGGAATATCAGGTGACTCTGAAAACTTCTGTGGCGATGGTACCACCGGTCAGTCTAACCGTCAAGCAGCCGAATATGATGTTTGGCAGCAAGACGTCTCCAAGGACAGAGAGGACTACTTCAGCCGGATTAAAACAGACGGCACTGATGGCACGGGTCCTATCCAGAACATTCATATTGCGCAACAGCCCTCGGAACCAAGTGGAGCTAGTGTTCCCAACGATAACATCGAGCAATCGAACACGCCGCTTCCCAAATCTTCCAAGGGTCACTTCACGGAATCTTCCATAGTACAACTTCCTCTGGTCTCCAAAAACAGACATGACGACGAAATTTCATCTCACACGCCCAAACAAGGCAACCATCCTTTATCACCTCAACCACGACAGCTCCTCCAGAATCAAACCACCCCCGAGCCGCCCACAGATCCAATTCTCATACAATCCGAGCCGGACATCTTCTCCCCAGCAAACCCCCCATTATCATCATCACCATCCAAACCCATTGGAACAACCCTCCTCGAACGCACCCGCCAATCCATGGCTCTTCTCCCATCCTCCTCCACCGACACCGTGCTCAATCAGACCCACCAACCCCCTATCAGCCAAAACAATCACCACCAGCAGCAGACTCTCAAACCCAGACCCAAACACCCTCGCCCCTCCTCCTCAACCACCCTCCCTCCAACCCACTCCAACCCCACAATCCCAAAGCACCCGCATCCCCTCACCAGAGCCAAAACAACACCCAATCCAAAGAAAACAGGCCCCGCCACCAGACCCAGAAACCAAGCAACAAAAACGCAGGAACCAAGCTCACCCCCCTCCTCCTCCTCCTCCTCCTTCTTCTCCTACTCAACGCCGCAGCGCGCCTCCGACCGAGATCGAGATCCAGACCCAGATCTCTTCAGCGAGCAGACGGATTACGCGAGCGTGTTCAAGAGCCGGCCCCGCGTCGCGGTCAGTCCGCCCGTCATCAGCAGCAGCAACGGCGGCAGTCCGGAGGGGGGTAGGCTTATTTCGTTTGGGAGCGCGGAAGGAGGGGCGTGGTGAGGAGGTTGCTGAGTTTGTGGGTTCTGGGTTGGGTTGGGTTGGAGGAGGGGAGGGTGGTGATGGTGGGTCGCCTACCTGTTTTCAGGATTGGGATGGATATGTCGATGAAGTGAGAATGGAGAGATAGAGTCTACTATGCTATGTCCGTGTTTGGAAACGAAGTCAGGCCAGAATGAACGCATGAGCGCATGAATGCTTGCTTGATACTCCGATTCAATAAATTTATACTGTGCAAGTTCTATACATCGCCTTGAACAAGGCCCATTTACGCTCCACTCTAAGTTAGCCGCTAGTTAATAACAGCGACCTCGAAACGGTTGCGAACCCCAAGAGACTCCCCGCTAAGTACGTATGTATGTATATATGATATCTATATGCCGTATCCAGAACCCCATTTTGTCCCGCTACCACCATATGCTCCCATAAAACAATACACCGTGCACCCCCAATCCCAATCCCAATCCCATTCCCTTCCCATATTCACCCAGGCAATTCCCCAACCGGTCTCCGCGCCTCCTCCCCCAGCACCTCAGCGCCACGATACCCCGAATCCATCTCCTGAGTGACGGGCTGATACGACGACGCCACCATCTCCGCCGACGATGACGGCTTGTAGTAGGCGCCGGCTCCAGGCGCGAAACGCGCCGTCTGCGCATCATCGCTCATTTCCTGCGGTTTGCCGTCCTAGGCCTGCTCCGGGGGGTGAAGGGGTGGTGATTGTTTGTTCGCGATGCGTTTGCGGCGGCGGAGGAGGATGAGGATGATTGTTGTGAGGAGGGCGAGGAGGGCGAGGCCGCCGACGACGCCGCCGGCGATGGCGCGGGTGTTGGTTCGTCTGGGTCGGTTGTTGGTGTTGTTGCGGTTTGAGGAGGAGGTGGAATCGGAGTCGGAGTCGGAGTCGGAGTCGGAGTCGGATTGGCGCGCTGCAAGGGGGGTGTAGCGCGCTGCGACGGTGGCGAATGCGGAGGTGAGGGCTGAATCGTTGAAGCCGCCGTTTGGTTGTGTCATTGTGGCGCCGCCGTCGCCATTGCCGCCGATGATGCGACTGACTGCGACAGGGACTGAGTATGGCTCCGGGCTTCCGTCCCATCTGTCGCTCCATTCGAAGGTGGTGAGGTCGAGAGCCCGGAGAGCTGGGAGGCTTCTGTTACAGCGGCCACCGTTTTGTGTCTCTCTTTCGATTCGGAGTACGCCGCCCAGGACGAGCATTTGCCGTTCCTTGTATGCTACGCACCTGTGGTGGTCTCTTCCCGAGAGTTCATTACCACCGGAGAGGCGCGAGTCCGGGTGGAAATTGTCCGTCACGTCGATCCATTGAAAGGCGGGAATGGAAAGGACGTAGGTGTCTGCAAAGGCGCGGGCGCCAAAAAGGTCCCAGCCTCCGTAGATGGTGATTTGAAAGCTGCTGTCATCCGGAGCAGAGGAAACCACACTACAGAAGGCAGATCGATCGCTAGGGATATCGCCGCTGGCTGTTACGTTAAACCAACGTGCGGAGTCGATGTCGTAAACACTGATCTGTGCGAATGATCTGCGGTCGTATGACCAGCCCGTGTAATTTGGGTTGATGTAGTCTTTGTTGTAACCACCGAAATTGATCAGTGAGCCCTTGGGACCCAGGCGGATGAATTCCATGCTCCCTTCGAGAGTGAGAGGCGGATTGTTTTGTGTTTCGTTCTGCCATTGTGGGTTGGCTGGGTCTGAAGCATTGAACCGAACCATTCCACCTATATCATCCCAGCCTCCGAATACAAAGCCGAGAGCTTGTGATGTCCCTTGACTTATAGCATGGGAGGTTGATGCTCGTCCCGCGTAGTTAAAGTCGCCACCAGAGACAGTGACGGACAATTTCCACCCGGACTCGCGCCTCTCCGGTGGTAATGAACTCTCGGGAAGAGACCACCACAGGTGCGTAG
>QQTW01004068.1_pt1 | contig 10921 bp, 11 predicted proteins | sample 1904831 | NCBI WGS metagenome assembly QQTW01 (sample SAMN09435610, study PRJNA476489) | Subsurface metagenome, whole genome shotgun sequencing project.
GGCGCAAACCAGAGAGATATAGAGAGCACAGGAAGGAGAGTAGGAGCAAGAGTAAGAGGAGCGAGGACCAAAAAGAGGATAGGAGGGAGAGTAGGAGCAAGAGTAAGAGGAGCGAGGACCAAAAAGAGGATAGGAGGAAGAATACGAGCAGAGAGCAAGAGAAGGGAAGATAAAAAAGAGCACCTACCGCGAAGGAGACTCGACTGGTGGCGTCGATCTACCAACCACACTCAGTGGGTTGAGAGTGAAAGGATATAAAGAGAGCAATAGTGACAGCGATCGCACAAAGCCCGTTGGTAAAAGGAGAAGGAAGGAAGCAAATATAAAAAAGACCGATAGAATAAGGCACAGAGAGAGCAAAGTACGGAACAAGCGCCGCCGGAGAGACTTGGCCAGAGAGCGTACACAAGAGAGAACGTATCTTCGAGATCACCGCAGAAAGGAAGAGCGTGCTCACGACGAAGATAAAGAACCAGCGAGGGAGCGTATTCACGAGCATTGGACAGAGTAGCAGGCGGTGTAAAGGGCAAAAGAAGATAGGTTCTGTGTGTGTGTGCGTGTTCGTGTGTCTTGGTGTTGACGAAGATAGAGGAGACGGTGAGTGTATGTTCGAGAGTGAGAGCGTGCTCCGGGACCAAAGGGAGGACTAGGGAGAGAGAGACGAAGAAAGAGTATTTGTGCGTTTCTTGTTGTCGAAAGAGCAGAGAGAAGTCTGTGAGTGTATGAGTGTGTATGTGAGTGTCTCCTGTAACTAAAGGAGAAGATAGGAAGAGCGTAAAGAATCGAGAGCTTGTGTCTGTGTGCGTGTGTGTACGTCTACCTTGACGACGACAAGAGAGATAAGACTGTTTGTTGTTTCAAGTCCACACAGCCGCACTCACCTCCGTCAACAAGACAAGATGGATCGTGAGAGAGTCGTGCTCCCTGCGTCGACTGAGGCTCGTTGGATTGCGGCTATGCGTAATCACATCGCCACCAGGCTGTAAGTATTCCCTCCCTTGATCTCGGCGTTCGACCTTCCTTCTCTTCTTTGTGCTTCCGTGCCCGCCGAGATCACATGTTGTTGTCATGGCCCACGTCCCAAACCCTAAACACCTCTTATATGTTCTGTTGTCGTTCTTTCCTCTCTTTCCCTCTCCGCGCAACCACCAACGTTGAACGAGACGCTCACGCTCGTTCACAGGGGCGCCCCCACCAGCCTGGAGGACCAGCTCCAAGGGGAGGTCGACGAGCTCCGTCGCGAAGCGGGGACGTCGGCCTGCGTCGTGGGCATCACAACGTCGACCCAGGCGGTCAGCTTGTGCGCCGGCGGCGGTCGTCACCGGGCGGCGCGCTCGGCGATGGAGGCGGCGGGGGTTAACACGACCCGCCGTTTCTTCGTCGAGCCGTCGCCCGACAGGGTCGACACGGAGACGGCCTTCCGTTTGGGGGCCGTCTCCGAGACCCTGATGGCGGTCGTCGTCGGTGCGCTTGTCAAGGGCAAGCTGATCGCCTGGGAAGACAGGGTGACCCGACGCCTGCCGGAGCTGGGCACCCTCCTCCGGGTCATCCGCGAGGAGGACGAGATCGCGGGGACGTTCACGTTTGCGCCGCGAGAGCCGGCTATCACGCCCGACACGCCGCAGAGCTACTGGGACCGGCGGACCATTCGAGATCTGGTCCACAACCGCTGCGATCGTTTGCCGCCGACCGAGGCGGGACTAGGGGTTCACGAGTTCCCCATCCTCGGTCGGGCCGGCCTGATGCGAACGATCCGATACTTCACCGAGAACGACCTCGCGGTTTCCAGCTTCGAGCGTGAGCGGTCGGAGCGCACCGCATTCAGCTATGCCTTGTTAGCTCTGGTCCTGGAAGGATGCGGCGCCCCGAAGCACCGTCAAGGTATCTGGCACGCCTTCTTCACCGACTCACTGGTGAAACTTTGCATGACCACTATGACGACCATCAGCACAAAGAAGGTCGCCAAACACGGCAATATGGCCCACTCACGCCGCTTGACTAGTGGTCGAATCAGCGAGGACCGAAATGGATTCGATCTATGGGTCTCGACAGCGCGATGGGCGGGAGATGCGTCGGAAGTCTTTGCGCCGGCCCGAGGAGCCTGGTCGAACATGGACGACATGATTACCTTCTGCGCCAGACTGTTGCGCATACTGCGAGAGCACCCGGAGGACTGCGCGACCTTGTTTGCGCCACCCATACCAGGACAGGAACAGGATCGATCGGATCCTCAGTTGATTGGTTGGGATAGCTCGTGGGCGCCAGTGCAGATCCCGATGTTTCAAGACAATCCCGTCTATACCGAGCAACAGACCGGGCAGCAGCAATTCTCCTTGGGCCAAGAACGAGCCGGATATGGCATCCTGGAAGTCCGCCTTCACCAAAGCATCTCCCAAGGCTCCGACCATCAAACAGCTGTGGCCATTGTACCGGATCTCGATCTCGCCGTCATCGTCCTCTCCGACACCGGTAGTCGAGTTCCCTTTGCAGGCCTGGTGACCCAGCTGGTTCTCGAACGGGTCGGTGGGCTACGACCAATTGATCTCGACACGGCCAGTCTCGATCGACGTCGCTTGGGCCGCAGCTGGTATCTCCGAAAGATGATCGACCCATGGATGGCGGGACGCGATCTGCAGAGATTCTTTCACGGCTTTGCTCCGGCCGACGCACCCATGGTGGCATTCCGGCTGCGCGAGATGTCTGGTCGTTACGTGAACGCGGGCCTGCGTCGATCCATCACTCTGACGGCAACTCCGATGCAAATGGCATTATTTGTTCGCCAGCTCCACTGGCGCGAGATCGACCTTCATTGGAGCGTCAACACATGGCGTGGAGAGGCTGGGGGGAACAAGTCTCACCGTCAACTCGAGCTCTTGGCTTGCATATGTCAGATGAGCATGACCCTCGGGCCAAACCGGGCCCATCAACGCGTTACATTGTTGCCGTATCGGGGCGAATCCAACAGCGAAACCTGGTCTTATCTGCCTCTGTCGGAGCGTCGAGCTGCCATAGCCGGATTAAGCCATTATCGGAAACCGGAGCAGACCCTTGTGCGCGCGATTCGCAGCCCGACTCAAGGGATTATCGTGGCGCTGGAAGTTGACATCGGTGGGCGTTTGGTGCGTTTCGACAAGGACATAAGGGATATCAACACCCCACAGCCGCAGCGTGACCACAAGTACTGGTCCCGACGGATCCGCCGCGACTATCTGCACCTCAGTCCAACCTTCATGCGCGAGCGCAGCCAGAGCCCGCTACCGCCTGTGCCCGCCCCAGTTGACATGCCGGATGCAGACTATCTGAGACGGAGAATCTGGAATGCCCCAACAAGCTTCTGAAGAGTGCTCGTTTGAGCGAACAGCACATGATAGAGCGTGGCAACGTAAGTTGTCGTCCCTTGTAGTGTTGAGCCATTCTGACCAGCAAGTTTGGTAGTTCAGCGGGGATTTCAAGGGCACCAGTGGAGCGGAGTAATCATTTCATCAGAGAGGTGGCGGTTCTGACTGATCTGTAGGATGGCCTCTATCAGGAAGGATGATGGTTTAGCGGGATGCACACACAGTACACTTTTCTTTCCCCAGGTATATCAAAGGAGGATGGAGAACTATACCCGGTGGATAGAAACACGGAAGAACTCAATTCATCCTATTTCATAGTCTTGACCAACATGGGTCACTGAATGATAGTACTGGCAGCATTGACAAGCAGCTGATGCTCCTTCCATCTTCAACCTTTTCCTAACGTGGAGGAGGTTACTCGCTCGATCTTCTTCGAGAGAGAATCTCCTTGGTTCGCCAGTGCTTTCGGTTTTTCCGAAGCTTCTGGCCTCCATGACTCTCAGACTCATTGCTCACGGCATATGGACCACTCGGAGCCAATCAAGTGATAGTTGTGGGATAGTCCAAGATGGGCCAGTAACAGAATGCTCACTGTTTAAGAGAGCAAGTGGGGGACCGACGTCCGAGCAAGCTTCGCGGCTAAAATGTCCCTCCGTGTGCGCACCTTTCCTTACGGCTATCTCGCTTGCGCTTGTCTTCCCCGCGCTTAAACCGCCACCAGTACTAAAGTTGAGTGAGCAACCGCGCGGCTAACTTAACGAAATGAATAGGATCGTCTAGCAGTCACCCGCTCAAAAGCCCCACGCCGGTGACGAAATAAACGGAATAGCTCAGCAGTAACCGTTTCATCATCCTTATGACGAAAAGGAGCTTCATCATCTTGATGGCGAGGCCATCTTCGTCACACTGATGATGGTGATGTATCCTCCCTTTCATCAGACTCATGATGAAGATTACGAAACCCTCGTCACAATTATGATGATAACAGTACCTTCGTCGTGAGGATGACGAGGCGGTTACTGCTGCTCCGTTATTTTGTCATCCGCGAGGGCCCCCAGGAGTTTCGTCACCCTTGTGCCGAAGACCGTCTCATCATTCATGGCACTGACGATGATGATGTAGCCTGTCTTTCCATTGGGTTCCTGATGACGATATCTCATTAAGTCTGCTCTTGGATCTTGCGACCTTCTCTTCGTTTTTAGTCACTGCTGAGCTTTACCTTTCATATTGCTAGCCATGTGCAACCAACCGCCCTTCGTCTATTCTGAACCCCACATTCCACGATAGTGGCCATGCTCAAAGCCAATATGGCAGAAGAAACGCTAGCTCATGGCACAACCAACGGCCTCTTGACCATCAGCTGGCTCGGATTCGGCATCTTATACTGCCCCGCCGATGCCAACAATCCAGCCCAAATCCCTTGGTTCTCGGTAGGATTCAGGCCCCCAGGAGTGCCTCCAGCAACCAACCTGAACTGCGTCAACAAACTTCCGGCGGATTTCCCTAGGTCCATGCGAAGCGGCTCTCCCGATCCTGGTTCCACTTTCTTTCTCTTCCTTCTCGGATTTTTGGTCTCAGTCGTCGAAATCGTCAGTTCTCGAGCTACCCCTCCCCCTTCCAAGCGTAGGAAATGTTTTTGGATCTTTCCCCAGAGCGCCCAATTGGGACTCGTTCGATGTCGACTGCCTAGCCAGTCGGTGCATTCATCTAGAGCCGTTGGGTATACGTTGACGCCTCTGGCTCTTGTGATCTTCTTGAGCTGTTCGGCACACGATTTTTCAGTCAGCCATTTCAGGATCTGAGCACTCCCTCGCTCATAGATACGTACAGCTCATCGATTTGATCTTTCTTTGTCTCTGGCATATTCGCAATACCAATGGGCATGAAGAGAATGAGCACCATGTTGCATCCGCAACATGCGTTAAAGCATCCAAGGATCCCTCTCGAACTGATGAAACTAAAGATAAGAACTTACGCAAGAAACGAACTTCTCATCAGCATCCGTCGCTTCCTGTTCTTGCTTGAATTCCTCATAAAGCCTGTTGATATCGTCGATTTTTGCGCTGTTTTCGACGATTTTTCCGTTGTTTTCGACATGGGGTACGATCTTTTTGGATATGTCGTTGGGACTGTGTGGGCTGAGGCCATTCCCATCGGCACCGCTGTTTCGTTTGGAGAGGCTTGAATGCTGTGGATGGTCATATAGTGCTGTTGGACTGGCGTGGATGAGAATTGCGAGTGAGACTCCAGCCAATGCATATTGCGTTAGCACACGCATGGTCATGGATCAGAAACTGTGGCTTGGCTGGAGATATCTGATCAAGGGTCTGACAGACAGGACAGAGAAACGGCTGGAAAGAATCCGTAACTAGGCGTTGAACGAACATTAGACGGCAATAGCGAGTCGTAGGAAAGGGGCTGTCTGCGTCTTTGTATGCGTAAGTTGCGATGCCCAGTTGACGGCATCCGCGGCCAAGCTTAAACACTAGGCATACGACCTGCATGCATGTAGCAGCATCGGCAAACACGCTCGTCTCGAGAAAGTTTCGACTTCGGACTACTGCAGGTTCTTAGCTTGGGAGCACGAGGGTGTATCCTAAGTCGCGCATGATGAGCGGTTTCAAGATGGCATTCTCTCGGAGAGCAACATGCTCAAGTTCGACTGAACACTCTAGCTACTAGAAGATGAGTAAGGCGATACGTTAGTCGAACGAGTGCGGTGATTAAAACACAGTTCTTTGGAGAGTGTCATGCGTACTGTACAGTAACCTCCGTGATGTGGTGGCCCCGCTCGCGATGCGGTATTTTGAAGCCGAACACGAACAACAGGACAAAGCATGCGCGTAGTTGTTTGAATGATTAGGCCTAGAAGCGAGGATTCAGTAAACGTGTTAAAAGCTCTCGAGACTGTCACTGTGGGCTTTGATCTTACCATGGGAATAAACCATCGAATAGTAACCCTTTGAGTTGGCACGATACTATGGTGTGCCGCAAGACTGTATCTCGCTCATCTCGTCAACGCATAACGATTTGGAAATCTCATGTGCCGAGACTGCCAGGCCATTGCCAGCTGTATCTTGTGCAATTTAGCTTCTCTTAGAGCTAGTAAAGTATTTGACCTCGCACAACCGTAGAGCACCTATTGATCTTCTGTTTATGCCATCCAATGTGAAGCAACTCTCTCTTGGGTGCTATTGTGAGGTATCTCAACCTAACTCTAACTAGCTCTTCCTCAAATCGGGAGTAAAACGGAGAGGCCGGGTTGGTAAGATGTAGATGCTCTTGAGACGTAGTGACGTATGGCGGAATTCAAACCGGCATGCCCATTGGCCTCGCATTTACGCGACCCCAGTTCTTCGGCAACCGATAACCTCGAGCGGACGCCTCAATAGCCTTGGCAGCCTGATTCACGGATGCTTGCGTGTCGCCCACAGCCACGGATGGAATCGCGGATTTAAGGCGATGAAATGTGTCATCCAGCTCGCTGACGACCATCTTGACCATTGAACTGTCTCCTTTTTGATCTTCGGTATCACTTTCCTTCACGGGGCTTCTCCTTCGCTCTTCCTGTTCACGTGCCTCTTGTTCTTGTAGGGCTTGGAAGCTAATCCGTAACTGTCTGTACAGAGCTGGACTTGGCTCCGCATTCTTGTGTTTGTGCGATAGGGAGTTTCGACAGCGCAAGAAGCCACCGGGCCACACGTCCAATTTCCACCACAGCTCCCCGGTAGCGACGACTTTCAACTGTTAATGACGAATCAGCAATGACTCTCCAACTGTCTTTCTTACTTCACTATGCCTCGATGATCGGTTTTGACTTACGCACTGAACAAATTCCGCATCGATCACCATCTGCGCCTCTGAGACCTTCTGTCCCTCGTTGAATTGAAACTTGCCATAGATGTCATTGATGGCGTGAATATGTTCGACGTCTTCAGCACTCATGACGGTCCCAGGCCTCTTAACCATCAGATTTTCCAGATCCTTATTTGATAGTGGTCTGGGCTTATATCGAGGTGATATTCCTTCTGCACGCTTCCAGATATGCGTCTTTGCGTCAGGGACTGGCACGGCAGCTGAATGAAGTGCGATTGATATGATCGTCCAGAGTGCCAAGAACAACATGACGGACTAAAACCTGGATCCTAGATGGAGATCCTATCCTCCGATTAATCAAAGGCCAAGATCATGGCGGCTTATAAGCCATCAGACTGCTGTCCTCCAACGGTCAGATATGTCGCATGGAGCCGGCTGTATGAAACCCGCTTGTCTCTGACTCCGGTAGAAGGATGCACAGGATTCAGGCTCACCTTCGACGAGCCCAGACCAGATGATCGGTTGCTCTCGTATATCCGCCGGCCCGAGCCGGGTGCAAACATAATACCTCGTAATCGATGTTCTCATGGTGTGTTGAAGAACTGGAGGGCAAACTCATAAGCGATTGTTGCACCGCGATCAACCCCGTATGTAACTCGGACCAGAGAATTTTATGCTCTTCAAACCGTTGAAATCGAACTTCGTGCGGCTCGCCAGTGTTTTCGAGGGATTATGGTCAAATCGTTACCTCATCCATCTCAAGCGCTGTTTCAGCTGAACTGCATGCATGAAGCATCGTCACCACGGGCAGTGCGCTGCCCGGCCGCGGAGAGGTTTGTTCGTTTCAGAGCGCAGATCGCTTCTCTACCCGATGTTTTTGAGTGAAGACTCCTCCACAGCAGTTCTTGATCTGGTGACCTGTTGGTCAATGAGGTATGATTTTATACCGCAGCGCGACGGAAAAAGGGTCCTTCAACGTTGGCGGGTCCAAGCTCTATGGAACAGCGAGCGCTGGCCGCGGGGCTCTAGGCTTTCCAATTGGTGGTACTCGGACTTGCGCCAGCGAATGCAAAGCAGACTGGAGACCATCCACCACTCGGTTGCGGGAGAATAAGATGGACCTAAGCCGCTGAGGCCGATAAATAGGGTTTCCCTTGGGCAGCTTCCCTTTTCGTCTCTTGAGACCCCGGAGTGCCTGTCTTCCGCAAGACGTCAGGGCAAACTCTTCGTACATGATCTGGAATAGATCTCCGCTGGCTTGTCGTCCAACCAGCTTGGCCACCGTCTGTCGAGCACAAACATTGTCTAGGAGGGCCTGCAAGTCCGTCTCGGCGATGATGTTGACGTTCTTGACGCCGAAGATACTCAACATATCTTCTCGGCACCACTCCACGATGTTCTATTTGAGATGATCAGCATCTTGCTGATTGAGAGCTCCACATATCCATAACAACTATGGAACGGCTTACCCCGGCCGGATCCTGACACCTCAGCGTATACGCTATGTCTCCGAGTCTCTGACGCCATCTCCTCCCTTCGAGAGTGTTGAAGAATTGGGTTTTGCCCTGGCCCCTTTCGAGGTTCTCGTTATCCCAATAATCACGTATCCTCGCAAACGACTTTCTCGGTGGCTGTCCGCAGCGGTACTTGGGTCTAGTTAGCCCCGGTGAAGTACCCAGAGGTCCAATGTATGAAGAGGGCTCCCGACTGACATAATACATCTGGTTGACTAGATCCAGAGCAAAGTTCTTTTCGATATCGCTGACTCCTTCCGGAATGGGATAGCACCAAGCCACCGCTTGGAGAAGGTTGAGCCCATGGTGGGACCCTGCGGACAACACCTCCGGCCAGCCAAGAAGGACCGGTGCTAGGAAAAGAATCGACCACATGAGGTGGCAGGACCAGACGAACAACAGGAGAAGTATAGGAACCAGACTCCTCTGTCGTTGCAAGAAGAGAGAATGGTAACATAGATATAGAATAGGGAGCTCTTCGCTCGAAGAGTTCCCTTGAGTTTCTCGTACGTACGCTACGCGAACGTTTCACGAAGCCTGCGATCCCACGCGGGATTTGAGCCGAATGAGGAAGTGGCTAATAGCAGGGTTTCAAGGAAGATGGCGAAGACTTGGCAAAGTCAAGCTGGTAAACATCGTTGGACGGAAGGGACACGAAAATGGCCAGTGGTTGGGTGCCCTTTGTACGACCAAGCGTACGATAGTGTCGGACGCGGATTTACCACCTGGCAATGAGCGGCTGGAAAGTTCTCCTTACGATTTTTAGCGATATCTCTTCATCCGCCAGCAGGCTGAATGGACTTCTTGAACCACCATTGGATCATTTTTGACGACCACGACATCCTTCCTTACGCTCGCAAGACGATCTGAATGTCAAAGATCAGTATCAATGGAGTCAGTTCGTGTTAAAGAGTAACCAAGTATTGAGTAATTGCCAAGTTTATGCCTACCGCCTCGTATGTGCGGAGATGTTGATGGACCCCTTGGGCGAACTGACCCACATCTCCGAGGCCAAATTGGAAAAAGGTGACGCTGTCGAGGGGATGCCTGCTGTACGAGGCCGTGCAAGCATGAAATCGGCTCATTTCGAAACTCGGAGCTGTTTGTTCCCGTGGCACCTCGGGGCCACGCGGCGTCTGATGACTTTTTGATCTGCAAGCTGACAGCCACGCTGTTGCGGGACGACCCGGATGCATAATCCTGGTCCGTCGAATGATGATCCAGGCGCCTTGCGAATCTCGAACACGAGGTGCTGTTATATTTCCGCCGCCCTATGCTCCAATTAATATTTTGCCTGATCAACGAATACGAGGCAGCTTCATGCGGGTGTCATACCACCGTTGTACTTGGGGGGGGATATGAAATATAGCGACAGTATGGTTGAGGGTGGGACAGAATTCTGAAGGTCCAGTTGAAAACTACGAGATGGAATTGCAACACGAGCACTAGCATTTTGTATGGGGAACTATTGCACGCAGTATTATTCACTATCTACCGCTTGGTATAGCTTCCATTCGCATCAATTAGATCTTTGATGCGCTGTGGCATTGTCTTGATCAATTGTTCGAGTCTTTCTTGCTTGTGTAGCTGCCATTGTTGCACTGCATATTGAGAAATCTCGTCGTACTTGGTCAGACAGGGGATTTCTCAACCAATGATTTTCTTCATATCCCTCCACAATGTTTCTTCTGGGTTCACATCAAGAGAGTTAGGAGGCGACCATAGGATGCGCATGTTGTTGATGATCCGATATTGCACCATGCATTCACAATGCCCTAGCGCATTGTCCTCTATGATCTTGATGTAGCTATATTCTTCCTCACAACACAACTAAAAGAGCTATAGCAGCGGGTTCAGGATTGTATCTTGATAGATTTTGGAGTTGAGCTTTACTTGAATTGTGTTTTAGTGCAAGCTCTTTTACGTTAAGATGAATAGCTTACTCTTCTTTTAACCACATGTAGCTCAAATTTGGTCGTGCCACAAAATGCTCCCCAGACCATGACCGACTGCCTGCCTTACCGTAGTTCATCTTGCACGCAACCTGCATGGTATTTTTCACCTATCCGTCGTAGTACCGTGACGTTGTAAGCCGTATAATCAGTAGAGAAGCTAGCGTTGTCGGTCTAGATTACGCGTCACCACTTGTCGTATCCCCATTTGGCATGATTCAGGGCCCAGTAATAGCGCAATTGCTTTTGACGAGCGGTCAACAACTGTTTTTGACGTGGGATGCACTTGCGAAAGCCCAAA
>QQTW01004069.1_pt1 | contig 10920 bp, 6 predicted proteins | sample 1904831 | NCBI WGS metagenome assembly QQTW01 (sample SAMN09435610, study PRJNA476489) | Subsurface metagenome, whole genome shotgun sequencing project.
CGTCAGAAACTTTGCCGCGATAAAATCGCCTTCTTCCATCAGCGCCAGTAGTCGGTCGGCCCAGTTAGACAGAGTACCGATTGATACATCATTGGTACCTAGAACGAATAGTCGACCTTTATAAGCTCTGAAGCTCATATAGAGGAATCGGCACGCCATGGTTTGGTACGTGAAAAGCTAGTGGAAATGATGTCTGCATCCTTGAAGTACGCCTTTGGGAGAAATCAACAAGCTAGCACAGGAAAGGTGGAGAAGCCGCAACTGGAAGAGCTAGCTGCTGCGTGCTTTCATGCGTGCGTCAGTATGGACAATATGGATTTTCTATTTGAGGATGCTTACGCTTGGTACGAGGATGAACTATCTGAGGGCATTTTCCTAGAAACTCTCGAGCCTTACATTCTGGACGGACGGGTCACCTCCATACCGCCAGTCGTTGTTAAGAGCTTGATCACCCATTACACCACTCGAGGTTCAGATAGTCGATTGGAAGAGCTGATTTGTCATTTAGACACAACCACAATGGATATTGACCAAATCACGACCTTATGCAAGCAGCACAATCTGTATGATGCTCTCATCTATGTCTGGAATAAGGCTCTTGGTGACTACATTACTCCGTTGACGGACTTGTTCGAACTCCTCAAGCTTCAGCAAGGCGACAAGACCAGCGCAAATGGCAGGGAGGATTCGATATACTCCCTCAACGCCACAAAAATGTTTCCATACCTTTCCTACGTCTTGACAGGCAGAACGTACCCGACTGGCAGCGAGCTGCCAGATCAGGAAGCGTCAAAGGCGAAGGCTGAGCTGTACTCTTTTCTGTTCTCTGGCAAGACAGTCAAGTGGCCTAAGCGCAGCGGCAAGCCTATACTAACCAAGAGGGATCATCATGAGGAGCCATCTTACCCTTACTTGCGCATGATACTCGATTTTGACGCTCCAAGCTTCCTCAGTACTTTGAACGTCGCCTTCGAAGATAGTTTCCTCAACGATGCCTCAAGCCGCTCTGAAGATAGTGGTTCCCGGAATGTGCTGCTCGACAATCAGGGTCTGGGCATGGCTGTGAATCGCCAGTACATTGTCAGTATTTTACTTGAAGTTATGATATCAGCACAATACCCACCGGAAGATACAGTATATTTGGACATGTTCATTGCTCGGAACATAGCAAAATTCCCGCAGTTCATTCTCCTTTCCGGGACTTCAATACACCGGGTACTACTTGGTCTTTGCAAATATCCAGCGAAGGATATAGCGGATGACTGTCAACTTAGCACTGAGTACCTGCTCTCAATATACCATCCACCAGACCTGGACAGTCTAGTCCCAATGTTCACAGAAGCTCATTTCTACCGAGTATTGAAGTCGATATTCAGGACAGAAAAACGATATGCGCAGCTACTACAGACCTGCTTCGAAGACCAGGAGAACCAAGAAGAAGTGTTTGATTGCATTACAACCTGTTTGCGTCCCCAATCGGGTCTTGATCAGAGGCAGATTAGTGAGGTCCGATCCGTTATCGCCAAGCATGCCCGAGAACTCGTTGAAATCGATGCCGTGGCAGCTGCTTCTACCGTAGCCAGCGTTGCGCCAGACATGCATGCGACGCTTCTAGAAGCGCTGGAAGAGGCCTCTTATGCGCAATATGTCTATCTGCAGACCATTCTGGAACCAGAGTTCAAAATCTCAGAGGAAGTTGAGCGGCAGCCTAGAAGAGTAGATCATGAGCTTGTGGAAAAGTATGTGCGGCTGATGTGTAATTACCAACCACAGCATGTAAACCACTACATCGAAAGCCTCAAAACTGGGGATCTCAGACTGGAGGCAGTTTTACCTGCCCTAGAGAGCAGTGGCGTAATTGACGCCGCTGTTGTTCTAATGGCTAAAGAAGGTCATGTTCGAGAAGGAATGGACAGACTTGTCAAACATCTTGGAACGCTTGAAGCAGCTTTGTTAGGACTTATGGAAGGCTTTGCCAAAAATCCCGGTTTGGCTGGTTCAGAAATCGCCGTCGGGGAGCTTATCGAATCGCTGCAGAGGCATGCTGGGGTTGGCATCTGGCTGGTGAATGGTCAGTCTAAGGTTGCCCGGGAGTCGAACGGCATGACGAAGCCGCGTAAGTCAACCGGTTCTACGACCAAGCAGGATCTTTCTGCAGTGGAAATGCTATGGTTGGATCTCATCGACATAATAGTCCGCATCACCAGAAATGTCTCGGCTGCTGTGTCGCCAGAGTCAAATAACGACTTCAATCTCGAGCAGTCGGCATCATATGCACCAAACTCGCCTGATTTCTCAAAGATTGTCACATCCTTACGCACGATCGTTCAGCAGGCTTTCACCGCTCTTCTCGCCACGACCACCGAAAAACGCAGCACACCGACTGATCACGCTGGTTTGTCCTTCCTTCGCATCCTTCGGGCTTTTCTAGCACGAGCATCCTTAACCTCCCCCTCGCTATCTGACCTTCGCGCTGTGCTTGCAGCGATCTTCTCCGCCTACTCATACGAAGAGTCACTCCTAAGACTTGCCAATCAGCTTCTGGAGAAAGACCTCTTCGTGCATGTCTCGGACGCGGCAGTCCTGCGGCAGCGAGGCTGGAGACCGCGAGGACAGGTCTGCGAGGATTGCGGAAGGAGGGTGTGGGGTCCAGGAGCGGGCGGCAGCATTTGGAACCAGTGGGAAATAAGACTGGAGGAAGAGGAGCAGAGAAAACGGGCCAGAACGGTCGAAAGCCGGGGAAGGGAGACCAGCCGCTCCCAGAAGAGCAAGGGTAAAGCCGTGGTGAGCCCGGAATCCGGTGCTGTCACGGTGAGTAGGCCGATGGCCCACCGAAATGACCTCACGGACGGAGGTGTGGACGAAGCAGGCAGGAGGGAGCAAGACTTAGGGCCCCTTGTTATATTCTCCTGCCGCCATTTATTCCACAAGAAATGCCTCGAGCAGCTGCAGACGAAAGACGGTGAAGATTCAGAGCAGGCTTCACATGACACAGGGGGCCCAGAATTCAAATGTGCAGTATGTGCATGAGGGACAGTCACGGGCGACAGCAGTACGTCGGTACTGCTGGAAAATATAATGACCGCACTTCACTTGGCGATGGCTGACCCGCGGTCATCAACGTCAAACATAAATGTTACACATAACTGTTTGGTTTCTCTGATGTTGTAGTAGTGACTCAAGTTACTCATGATCAGATATCATAAGCGATCGAGATTTCTAGGGATTTGGTGAAGGTACGAGTAGACCCTTAGCTACTCCTTACTGTGCAGATGCTGCCGACTAAACTCAAATGCTAGAACTGGAAGGTCAAGTAGGCATAGATAGTGCATAGGGTTGACACCCCATTAATCTCCGTGACGGGCCTATGATAGTGATCCTGAGGGAACGGGCAAGGAGGGGCGCCTCCAACCGAGGTGGGGAGAGGTAGTTGATTTGCAGATACCCGCCTATGGTTACATGAGACACGCATTATCAACATGGTTCTACCGGTATTGATGTCGAACTTTGTCCTCTGGTGTGAGTGGAGACCGGATGAAATGCGGCGGCTGTTGCAAGGCTGCGCGCTTCCAAGACTTGGCGCCACTGCCACTGCGTACGCCACAGACCTCAGTACCTTGGTCGCACGTCTACCTTACTCACAAAGTGTGTAATCACCATCAACATCATCTTGACGGTATGCTGGATGTTTCGGCGTTGGCTCGTTCACCTACCTGACAGGATGGTACTACTAGACTTTCCTCAAAGCAATGTACCTTTGCTCGTGCTTTGGTCTGATCTCCGGTCAACACCTTGATGCAAACATGGCTTTGTCATTAGTAACGCTGACCTGGATCCCATGTTTCAGCATCGCTTGGCTGGAAGCCTCTCCCACTACTGCAGGTTTTGCATCTTGGGCTGCCTGCCACGATCAGATCCACAAAGAGATCAATACCAATACTCTGGGCGGTGGGAGTGAAACGTTAATGGGTAGGCCCCGGCGGATATTATTTAGTTGTTGACGTTAGTGTCCCGCAGCCTGACTGGTCAGTACTCTGATATTGCTTCACGTCAATTATCCTCTTCTGGCAAGTTATCCGTTGTTTCCATCTTTGAGACGACCATCGAGATGTCTTTTCACGCGTACAACCCTGAACATTTTCTTGGATCTTGCAACCCTCATGAGCGTTCCTAATATCCGTTGAATCCATGTCGGAAATCTGGACCGCTGGCGAATAAGACTACTGACCGTCGGCCGCTGCCACTGTTACGCCAGATTCACCTACCCTGGTGTGGACCTTGATGAATCTTTTCAGGGGACAAAGGGACTTCTAACGCGCTTGGCCTGATGGCCCTCTCATTTGACTTACGATTCATGATGTCTATATCATGCGCCATGTCCTGCATGTTTCTTTTCTTTCGATCTTCATCGAAATCCAGCAGCTCTTCTGCTCTATAAATTTAGCTTTTCCAGATCAAGCTGGGCTTGTTTTCTATAGTCGTTCTTTACCACAATGTTGTTCAAGTCACTCCTTATAGGCGCGGCCTTGGCCGACCTCAGCATAGCTGGCTATGTTCTCCAGGACAACTATAGCCCAGCCACGTTCTTTAGCATGTTCGACTTTTTCACCGTGAGCTCTTCCACCCCGCCAAAGTGTTGGCCTATACTCATAGTGTGCAGGCGCAGGACCCAACGAACGGTTACGTTGATTATGTGCCCCAAGAGACCGCGCAGAACATGGGCCTTATCAATACAGACAACGGCGTCGCATACATGGGAGTAGACTACAATCGCATAGGTTCAGGGAGGGGTAGGGCCAGCGTTCGTCTGACGAGCAAGAAATCCTACAATCACGGTCTCATCATTGCCGACATCAAGCACATGCCTGGTTCGATTTGTGGCGCGTGGCCTGCATTGTGAGCTCGATGGCTTCCGTATAGCTGGCGAAGAAATGCTGAAGCTGGGAATTAGTTGGACAGTTGGCCCAGACTGGCCCAACCAAGGCGAAATTGATATCCTCGAAGGTGTCAATGAACAATCTTCGAACGCCATGACATTACACACCAATGCCGGATGCTCTCTTACCGACAATGGTGCTTTCACAGGAAGCATCACTACCCCGAACTGCGACGTCCATGCGCCTGGTCAGTATACCAATGCCGGGTGTTCGATCCACACCGACGCGACCAATAGCTACGGCAACGGCTTCAATGCGGTCGGAGGTGGTGTCTACGCTACGGAGTGGACTTCGGCTCACATCAGTATCTGGTTCTTCCAAAGAGGCCAGATCCCAGGCGATATAAGCAGTGGCAATCCCAACCCGGCCGCGTGGGGGAGGCCTGCTGCACAGTTCCAGGGTGCATGTGACATTGACTCTCATTTCAAAAACCAGCAGATTGTCAGTCTTCTACTCCTGACACTTCGGCAGCGAAAAGGATCACCTTGCTAATACCCAATTCTAGGTTTTCGACACGACCTTCTGCGGCGACTGGGCCGGCAACGTCTGGTCCTCCGGCTCCTGCGCCTCCAAAGCCCCCACCTGCACCGACTTCGTCCGAGACAACCCCGGCGCTTTCCGAGAAGCGTTCTGGTCCATCAACTCCGTCAAAGTCTATCAATCCTACGGCGGCGCAAGGGAAGGAGGTATTGGATACAACAGCACCGTTGCCGAACCCATCGCCAGCAGCGTCGCCATGTCCTCGCCATACTCAGAACTCAAGCCCACCATCATCTCCACTGTCGTCGAGACCGCGACCTTGCCACTAACCTCGGGCGAAGCCGCTTCGTCACGGACACCAACTGCTACCGTCACCTCTTTCATTACGGTTACCAGCCCGAGTCCCAAACCAGCCGAAAAGACGGTCAGCGCCCTGCAAGCCGATTACTTCCGCAGCAGCCCTGAGACGCAGTCACAGCCGAAGGCGAGGAGTGTGGAACGTAGGCATGAGAGGCATTTGCTGCAGCATCGGAAGAAGCAACTGTTTGGTTGAGTGGACGTGTATAAGGTAACTGGCTGTGCTGAGTAACCGCGTGTCTTTTGGGAGATATGGAATGGAATGGAAGGGTATAGCAGGACATGGGTGGGTTGTTGTTCAGGCAGTGCCTTTACGTTCGATTCTATCTGTATTCGATTCTTTGTATGCATTATTTACTCTTGTTTTTCCCGGCATGGACTGAACGTTGGAAGAACACGGTCTTTTTGATGGATAGACGAAGCGTTTTTGCACAATCACTTATCACACATACGGTCGTTCTTTAGCCTAGCTTAGACGGTGGAGATATCGATATGTTTGATGGAGGAGCCCTACCATGTACTCATTTCTATACGTTTGTTTAAGAGAAAAGCGCATATAGTATGGTCGGCGATGATCGATGCTCTCTTATGAAAGTCCGTACCTAGTTGAGGCGACTTACCTATTTAGGGTTATTGAGTTTGATTGTCCAACGTCTATGAAATAAACTGTCTTGCAGCGGTTGAATTCTTTGTTTCTTGGGGGAACTCATCATACCCTGGCGATGAAATTTCCTAATCTGGGTTTTTTGACATTGCTGTCGAACGTCTATAAGGCCTCATCGTGCTGCGATGATGAATTTCACGACGCTGGTCATCATCATGCCGCGATGATGAGATCTCAATGTAGGCCAGAGTAAGATACTTCCAATGACGGCTAATCGCGTATGGAGATCCATTTCCGCTCTGCTGGATATTTCACGGGTCTCTTTTAGTGCCTGAGGCACAAATTGAAAGAGCACTGAACGGCTCAGCAGACCGCGTTCTTGATAGGCAAGTCATATCACTGCTCATTCAATGGACGTAGCTATTGGAATAATACCCACCAGTGGATCTAACTCTCAGTGATATCCCCAGAGCATGCACACCCTGCTCACGTCGATTTCCAATCCACCAGGCCCCTCACCGCCTCTTCTTCTCCTTCTTCTTGTTCCTGCCCTCTTCCAGACCACCAAGCTCCTTCTCATAGATCTGCGCCGCCGTCTCAACAACCTTCCTCTTGTCGCCCGTTTTCGCCGCCTTGCTCTTAACACTGACAACCGTACTCTTAGCGCCAGTGCTGGCACCGGTGCGGATCTGTCGTTCGGCCTCTTGCCAGGTGGGTGCGTCGTTGTTGGTGATTTCGTATCTGGAGAAAGATGTGAGTGAGATGAGGTGGGTAGCGAGATGTTTCGGTAAGGTAAAAGCATAGTAGGCACGATACTCGTGGGAAAGGAGATGTCGAACGAGAGAAAGGGACTTACCGATCCAACGGCAAAGCATCAATCAACGCCCTCTGTTTCTCCCTCAGTTCCTTGTCCACCTCCTGTCCACCCTCCTGCAACTCCTCATCGAGATCCATTTCCAGCGGTTGGAATCTCCGATCAACAACCTCGTCCTCATGCACACCCGTCGCATCTTGCCCATCCACTCCCATCGCCTCATTCGGCTGAGCAGGCATGCTCTCCGCAATAGCGCCCTCGACAAGCGACCGAAAGTGCGTTGCCACTTTCCGCACGATTTTGACGAACATAGCCAACAGCTGCGAAGCTGGCAAGCCGAGTTCCTTCTCCACGTCCTCCAGCACTTTCCGCTGAAGGCCGACGGCAAGCAGGATGGCCGATTGCACGCCGGTGAGTTTAACGGCCGGTCGGAGGCGGCCGGAGAAGTGGAAGTGCGCGATTTGCGGCACCAGGTCGAGAATGACGTGGTAGTCGAGCATGTTATTGGCATAGGAGTCCAGGCGCTTGAGGTCGAAGGGCGAGAAGGTTCTGTCGAGATCAGATTTCGTGAGCGGTTGGGGAGGGGAAGAAGAGTCGATTTTGGAGCCGGCGGAGGCGGCTTCATCAATGCTGAGCGAGAGGACTGAGGGGAAGGAGCGAAATTGGTAGGAGAGGAGGGAGAGGAAGCGTTGATGGAAGTCGCGGGCGAAAGCACCGAGCCAGGTTGTGTCGGCAGTGCCGTCGGGTGAGAGGGTGCGGAGCATGACGCAGGTGTGCTCGCCGGTGAGGTCATTGGGAGTCTGGCGCAGGTACACTGGGACGAAGGAGGACCGCTTCCAAAATTTGAGCAGCGGCGGGGTGAGGCCGTAGCTGACGCCGACGTAGTCAAGAGCGTTGGGTTTGCGCTCGGAAAGTTTGGAAAAGAGAGGTGGCATGCTGTTAATGTCTCGAATGCGAACATTGTCTTCGAGCAGGCTGGAGCTTGCCAGTTCAGCGTCCGTTACTCGAACCATCTCGTCGGTAGCGGTGGCGTCGTCCTCGGCGAGACTGGCGAACTTGCCCTCGTAGAAGTCAACAAGAAGCTGAAGTGCTTTGGACCCGTATCCCATGCCAACGTAGTCTGGATTCGTAGCAATTCGAATTACCCTAGCACCGGACAAGCCGGCAAACTCTTCGTCTTGGAACTGTTGGCTTACAAGCCAGGGGATCAAGTCGCCGCCGGCTCGTTGCCCTCTGCTTAAGCTGCTGAGAACGCTTTGCTTGCTGATCTGTCCCTCCAGTGCCACCTGGATGACACAGAGCGGCTCAGGTAGTCGAGGGCTATTCTCATCCACCGGAGGCACCAGCACGAAAAGTTGATGTGCAGGTGCATCACTCATGAGTTGCAGATCGTTAGGAGAATTCTTGTAATGACTTGCTACGTACAGAGCCATCATATGCTGCAGGAACTTCTCCGAGACAGGATGGAATGAAAATAATGTGTCTCGATTGACGTGCAGTAGCTGACATTGAGACGGGTGGGGACACCCTTGTATGTCCACTTTAGATCGAGGGAGAGTTGCATCCAGGCATAGAAGCTTGTTAAGCCACTTCTCAACTGGATCTCCTGCGGCATATCGTATAGGCTCAGATAAGGTGATCTCTCGAAGCGAGCGAGTTCCGGAGTAGTTGATGTCGCCATTCTTCGCTGTCTTCCCAGTCGATCGATCAGCTACGCCTCTGTCGTCCGTCCCGTCACTTTTTGTGCCCCCTCGCGACTGCTCACGTAGCTGTTGAATGAGCTTTAGCGACAATGACCTTCCAGTACCTTCATAGCCGTTGATGGTGGAAGCCATGAAAACCAAATATGGACCCATCATCTTCCTCACGAGAGGCAGTGGAATTGCAGCGGCCTCATCAATGACCAGGAGCTCGGCTTGCCCAAGGGCGTAGGCGTCTTGCGGCTGGATGTATTGAATTGTCTGACGGTGTTGCCGGTGCACATTGACACGAACGATTGCCTTGTTGAACTCGGGGTTCGTGGACTGAATGATTGTATAGTCGACATGATCTAGGTAGTTGAGCGCATCGAAGCCTTTAAACACGAATTCGAACAAGGTCCTTAGGTTCTCGGGGCTTGGTGAAGTGATGAAAATGTTGCTGTAGCCATGGGCGACGGCCGCTGCTATTGCTACACCCAAAGCAGCAGATTTACCGCGACCTCGAGCGGCAGTCAACGTCACTGTACTCCTCAGAGTCTTCTCCGCAATCGCTTCCACAAAAGTAAGGAGAGCTTTAGCTTGATCCATCGTTTTGGCTATGGTAATAAGTGACCCCACAGGCGGTGAGTCTACAAGACTTTGCTTGATTCCGTCAAGCTCCCTTGCGGACTTACTTTTGCCCTCATCTTCTGGGTTGGGCGGAGGTAGCGGCTGGACGTTCTTCCCTCCTGAGATGGGGAGGACATTCAGCTCATCATCAACAACCAAGCAAGACTCGCAACTTCCAAGGGACAGAATAAAGCGCTCATTGAACCGAGCGGTAACGTCATCATGCGCTTCAGTTCGATATCTGGAATGTACATCCATCGACAACGTGTATAGTTGTTTCAAGCTCGTCATTCCCTTCAGAAGAAGAAGTACTAGTCCACCTCCCTCCACGGTCTCTATTGTTCGGGCCAGTAGGTTAGGCGTAATTGCCTCAAAGTCTTGCAGTATGCACATCCCAAACGTGTTTCCCAGTATTTTATCGGTTTCCTTATAGTACACATAGCGGATATTGTGCAGCGTGACGAAAAGCTCGAAAGGATCCTCAGTATTCGGTTCACGTATGCCCCGCTTTATCTCCTTCTTGATCTTGTTTTCCCGCTTCTTTCGATGGCTATGGCCAGCCTCAAGTCAGCATCTTGATCCTCCCGAGTAGGGCAGCGTCCACCGACCTTGTGAACCCGAGGAGGTCCTTTTTGTATGCCCATAGCACTGACTTGTTCTGCTTGATGTCCACGCTAGACATGATGTAATGGAGGTGTACAATGACATCTTTGGCTCGATCACCCACAACCACGATGAAGCTTCGCTTTTTCTCCTATTGCGTAACACAATCAGCGTTTGACCAGCCGAGGATATAAATTGCAAGGCTTGGTGCACCTGTATGCCATTGCGAATCAAAGCTGGTATACGTGAGTCTCTAAATCAATTCCGAATTAGCATGCGATGCTCATACTGTTGCCCCCACCGCAACAGAGACTCACACGGCTTTGCGAGGCATCTCAGGGTTGCCTATCGGGCCCCCAAACTCTCGTCGTCAAGAGCAAGACTTTGCGCTAGGTTAAGCTCCACAGCTCTTTTCAGTTCGTCCGCTATGATTTAATGCATTGTTTTCTCGCCTAGTCTTTAAGATGGTCTTGCTCTTGCTGTGTCTATGTTCATGTCAAATTCTCCAATCTATATGTGATAGTAAGCCACTCCCGAGACCCTGAGCGTGATATCGGCTCTAATACTTTCTTTAGAAGCTTGAACAGAGGTTGCGTGTGATCCGATATCTTAGGGCACAGGCAACTTATATCCATAGCTCGAACTTTTGGTTATTGCATTCCCGGGCCGAAGATAATCCTAGCGTTGAGAATCACTCCCCAAGCGAACAATTATACTCTTGCTTGCATTCTATTTAATCTGGGTTCAATGCAATATATCTGTTGTAAACGGGATTCAAAGAGGTCCTCCTCAAATTGAAGTTTCGGCGTTAATTGG
>QQTW01004070.1_pt1 | contig 10919 bp, 13 predicted proteins | sample 1904831 | NCBI WGS metagenome assembly QQTW01 (sample SAMN09435610, study PRJNA476489) | Subsurface metagenome, whole genome shotgun sequencing project.
TATGAAACTGAATTCCTGCTATTGATCGTGTGCCTCGGGTATGGCGTGGTCAAGCCCAGCCTGGGCAAGACGATGCTCATCGTTCGAGGCCTGGCGGGAACCCATTTCGTCTTCGGGGTCATTTACGCCATTGCTAGTCTGACCATCACGCCCGAGAGTGCAGGTACGTCCATTCCTGCTCTGTCTGTCGCGTTCCAAGAGGTCATACTTACTAATATCAGGGCCTCTGGTACTCCTCGTCATTCTTCCTTTGTCGGCAACCCTCACAGCCTTCTACGTCTGGACGCTCAACGCCCTAAACCTCACCATCAAAGGCCTGACGGAGCGCAAACAAACCGTCAAAGCAATGATGTACAAGAAACTGTGGTGGTGCATCTTGACCAGCATCCTGGTGATCTTCGGTTTCTTCTTCGTCAACTCCTTTAGTTTCGCCGGCCACAAGAATCCCGATTTTGTTCCGGAGAACTGGCAGACGAGATGGTTCCTGCTCGATGGGTGGTTGAACCTGGTGTATCTCGTTGATCTCGCCTTCATTGCGTACCTGTGGCGTCCGACGGCGAATAATCGACGCTTCGCCATGAGTGATGAGGTAAATGGTTCCTCTATAACACTTTCGGGGAAGACTCATTTCCGGACGCTCGCTGATCAGTTGCAATATTAGATTGCTCAAGACGAGGAAGGTTTCGAAGTTGCTTCTTTCGGCGGCTCTCTCGACGAAGAAGAAGGTGGATCGGGAGATCACACTCCACGCGGTGGAGGTGGTAACACGGATGGCACCAACGATCGCTCACAATCCATGCCCTCAAATCCTTCTGGAACGAGCTATCAACCGCCTAATGGTCTTCAGAAATCAACAGCAACCGTCAAAGATGATCCTCGGGAATCCTTCGACGCTGAACCGATCTTCGCGGTTGGTGAAGAAGATGGTGATGCCGAGCAATGGTCCGAAGATGAAGACCAGGCTGATCCCACTCCCGATTCGAGCGAGAAGAAACGATTAACGGGCAAGGATGATTGATCTCAGTTGAGTCGAGGCATCTTTCAAGGCCAGTGTCGTTGCTGTTTTTCTATTGAAGTACATACTTTTCTCTCTTTGTTCCTCTTCAGCTTGTTTAGTAGTTTCTCGCGTGGTCATAGCAGGAATTCAGTTTCATAAGTTTTGCGTTTCCGGGTCTCAATCCAGCATTCTATTTCCTCGCTCTCTCACATGTGTGGTGTGCTTACTTGAGTGGTATGGGTAGGCTCACATTTATCTAGAGCCGAGCGATCTATAATCGTCATCATCGTCATTACTTGGAATCAATAATGAGATTGTACTATTGTCTCAACGATGGCGGGCTTGCATCGTCGTGGTTGTCGTCTCGGATGGAGCCATGTCCAAGTCTTCGACCCGCGGTCAACTGGATGTCTGATTCGGTTCTATCTCCTCGTCTTCTCCTTTCCTAACAAGCTCCGAGCAGTAGGACAGAGCCATATCTGCGGTCCGCTCACATCCATCTCTCTTTTCCCTTTTCCTTCTTCTCCTTCTTCCTCCACCACACTCAATCTTCGCATCATCTCGTCGCCAAGAACCTCTCCCTCGATTCCATTCACTTCCACAGCACCGCCATCGTCACCACTGCGAAGAATTTCCATCATCATCCTCACGACCGTCCGATTACTTGACAAAGTCGTCACCCCCTCTTTCCACCCGAACAGAAACACCGACTGATTAATCGGCGTCAGGCGCTCCTTGACTTTCCTCGCCACGGGAGGGAGACCATCGATATCGATATCCCCGGCTGCCGTCTCCGGAAGAGTCCTGATGGGAATCTTCCACTCCGACGGGACCTTATGAGACGAATATTGCTGGAAGGCGGTTATGATATCCTCACCACCCACATCATCATAAGGAGAGTCTCGAGGATTTTTCACACCCATGAGGATCGCCGTGCGGGCCTTCTCGGACGGAGTGCCAATGGTGTCCACAATCTCGTGCATCCTCTGAGCAGCCTGCGAGGTACATACTAATCCCCTATCCGCCATTGCGGGCCATAATAACGAAGGCAAGACCTGCTCGGTCTCTTCACGCTCGATTTGGCGCCGGATGGCGACATGAAATGAAGGCTCGATGGGGATAACTTGGTGGGAGAGATCGGAGACGAGAGCAAGGAGGATGGTGCAGTCGATGTTCAGCACGGGTGTGAAGTCGCTGAATTCGTCGATGGTCATGTTCGAGAGAGTGGTGGAAGTGAGTGCTGGTGGAGGGTGGGGTATGTCTGATGCGCATTGGATAATGGTCCCTGTGGCTCGAATTTGTTCGAGAAGAGTGTTGATGACGGGAAGTCGACCTAGGGATAGTTTAGGGAGGACCAAACGGACTCGAGGGCGGGAGTAGGGTGCTTTGACAGATGCCGCTGCTCGTTGGAGACCCTGGGCCAGGTGAAGTAACGATAAAGTAGGGATATCATCTTTATTTTCGGGATTATAAGTTTCCTCGTCGTCTTCATGCCACCCGTTCTCAGCTAATTCGAAGAGGATCTTAGTCTCAGTGATGGTAGAGACTTTGATCCATTCGGCGCCATTGTCGGCCACGATGTCAACAATGATGCTTCTCTTCTTCAATTTGCCGTCTTTCTGGTGACTCTTTCTTCCGTTGGGCATTCTGATGCCACACTCGAAAGGTTGATTGAAGCCTTTGATGCCCTTGCATGACTTGGCGGTATTCCATACAGCGGTGTAAAACGGTAAATTGGAAGAACGGAGATGATGAATGGCGTCATCATCGGTTTCATCTCTCTTCTTGGACACCTACCAGGGCATGGATTAGTCTTCGTCGTTCCTACGACGAGATTTACTTCGATCTTTATCCAGCAGATGACGATGGTACAGTCTCTGGTTTCATCGGACTGATGACGAAGATATAATTTTGGAGATAGAGTGAAAAATTGGGATTTCGATGCTTACCTGAATTATTTGGTTAGCAAAATACTACTTATTCGTTTCGTTTCGTTTCTTATGTCCACTACGTAACAGGATAGAGCTCTAGTAGCGATATAAACGAAAAATTATCTACCTTCTCCAGCGCTTTCAACTCCGCTCTGAGTCTGCTTTGATATGTCCGCATCTCGACCATACGATCCTTCTTTTGCTGAATCAGATGGTCTCGAAATTGCTCCAGCTCAGATAGCAACATGTTGAGTTCTGCCATGACTGTCTCAATTCCCATTTGTGGTACAGGGCCGGTGGATGATGATGATGATGATGCCGCGCAGCCATCTGTACTGGGAAGCATGTGCTACAGACATACAGTAACGTAATTGCTAACTCAAGTCAAATTACACATAATGAGCAAGTAATCAGTCTAGTTAGATATCCACTCAAAGTAAGAACTTGGCCGGGTATGGAGCGGGTTCCACCGTCGTCCTAATGTGATGGAGGTGGGGGAGTGGTGGGGTAACATCTCAGCCCTACGCGGCACATCCAACAGCCTGCAACTCAACCTCACACACCTTTTCTGCAATACACCTTCCGGTTCACAATTAATACAAGAACGACAATGGGATACTGTATAAATAGTCAAGAATGGTTACATCAATCTGCATTACTCATTCAAGCTCGTCCTCGAACAGTGAGTTATCCTCCCAACCACTCTACCATGCCCCACTCTTCGGATATTCCACCGTTGCATCGTTGATATATCTGAGAATCGTCCTCACATACAACTTACACTAGGCTCGAATCACCACCAAATACACCGTTGAACATCTCCCCTCTTCCAATCCACCATCAAGAAAGAAACGTAAAACGTCCTCATCTGCCACCCCGGCCGCATCTACTTCGGCATCCGACGTATCTTCCACCACCTCCAAAGCGTCCGATGTATCATCCGCCACTGCTATCGCCACCAAAAACACATCCACTACAAACGCCACAACCGTTGCTGCCTCCGTCTCACAAGGCCCCTCAGCACGCAAACAACAACAAGCAGATCACCATTATACTGCTGACGCTCCTCCCCCACAACCGAAAGCGACATTTACCCTGAAAACCTATGATCCCGTCTCAGGAGTCTGTCTGAAATATTATACAGATAAAGGATGGGAAGTGGGTCGATTAATCACTAGTCTAGGACAGTTAGGGAGGGGGATGTGTGCATTGCCTGTAGAAATCCCGAAATCATTCATGGTGTCGATTGGACATCCACCGAGAAAAGATGGCGCGAACGCAGTGGAGGGTGTAAAAGATGCAAATGCAGCGTCTTCAGAAGTCGCAGTCGATATCAAATTTGGCGGGGGAGAGACGTCTAAGGAGGCTGCTTCTGCTTCTGCATCTGTGTCTGCGCCGGGAGCGAAGGGGTCTGCTGTGGGACCGAAAGCGGCGGTGAAAACGGCAGAGGCTTCGTCAACGACAGCGAGTGCTGGAGAGATGACGGGTAAGGGAGGCGCAGGAGGTGTAGGAGGTGGTGGTAGTGGTGGTGGAGGACAAGGTAATAAGAAGCGAAAGAAAGGAGGGAAGAAATGACCGGGACTGCGACTGCGATTGCAACTGCGCATGTATAATTGGATTTGGTATACCATATAACGCTTGTATACACAGCATATCAGTAGGATTCGGAATACGTAAATGTCCCACCATAAAGGCACCGATTGACTATCGTGATAATTACTTCTACCCTGGCACGGGTGGCACTAGAAATGAGGTAACTAAACAGCATCAATAGACTAACATACACCATGACTAAGAAAATGTCCTGATCCAATCTCCCTGTGTGCGCGCACATTAAACCCTCAATTGACCCTCCCTTCTCAGTTCACTCAACGCCATTGACCCACAGAGGTCAACCCAGCTCTGAGCCGTCCAATCTGAAGATTATGAAATCCACCCAATCGACCCAATTCTCAATGCTACTTACCCATACATGCCAAACCAGGAAAAGAGAGACAGTTAGACAACAAAAAGAGAACCTAGAAGTCCTCATCGAAGCGCATCGCCCCATCATCCTCCTCGCCATTTTGCTCCCCATTCTCCCCGGAGCCCCCCTCTCCACCATTATTCTCCCCATTATTCTCTGCTCTCTTCTTGGCCCCCGCCATGACGCCAGCCTTCTGATAATCACCCACGCGTTTCTCAAAGAAATTAGTCTTCCCCGCCAACGAAATCGATTCCATGAAATCGAACGGATTCGTAGCATTGTAGTATTTCGAATTACCCATTGCGACCAACAACCGATCAGCGACGAATTCGATGTACTGTTTCATCAGCGTGGCATTCATGCCTAACAGAGCGCAGGGAAGCGCGTCGACGAGGAATTCCTGCTCGATGGCGACGGCCTCGACGATGATCTGTTCGATGGCTTTGGGCGAGGGTCGGTTTCGGAGATGCGAGAGGAGCAGACACGCGAAATCCGTGTGCAGTCCTTCGTCCCGAGAGATGAGTTCGTTGGAGAAGGTCAGACCGGGCATCAGACCCCGCTTTTTCAACCAGAAGATGGACGCGAAGGATCCCGAAAAGAAGATGCCTTCAACGGCGGCGAAGGCCACCAAGCGTTGCGCGAAGGTGGAGTCCTTGTCTTGGATCCAGCGGATGGCCCAGTCGGCTTTTTTGCGGATGCAGGGGACTTTTTGTTTTCAAATCGTCCATTGATCAGCAAATATTCATTGATGGCGGAGTGAGGATTCCACATCGCAACCTGTAGGGTTGGAGGTGTTGGTGATTGGATGAGAACTCACTGGTATCAATCGCATCAAACAAATACGTTCGTTGCTTCTGCTCTTTGATGTACGTATCGATGAGCAACGAATACGTCTCGGAATGGATATTCTCCATCATGATCTGGAAGCCATAGAAGCAGCGGGCCTCAGGGATTTGAACCTCGCCACTGAATCGTTCGACGAGGTTCTCGTTCACGATCCCATCCGAGGCCGCGAAGAAGGCGAGCACATGCGAGATGAAATATCGCTCGTCATCGTTCAGACGGTTATTCCAGTCATGGAGATCCTTGGAGAGATCAATCTCCTCGGCGGTCCAGAAGGAGGCTTCGGCTTTTTTGTACATTTGCCAGATCTGGCAATATGAGAATCATCGTTAGCATGATGCGATGGGATGTGGTGGGTTGATGAGTGCCACTCTACGCGTCGACGAACCACTTGACGCGTGAGGATGCGAAGAACACGTCGCGTCGCGTAAAGAACTGGGACAGGAGGGAAACAATGGAAGTTGAAGGGGACAAACCTCGTGATACTTGATGGGAAAGAGCACGAAGCGATGAGGATTCTCTTGAAGGATGGGTTCGTCGGCCTCTTGGACTTCCTTGACCTCGGGCTCCATCGTCGGCTTGATGGGAGCGGGCGCGGACTCTTTGATGGGTTCCGTCGTGAAGATGGCCATGGCTTGGAATGATGGTGGGAGATGAGAGACAGCGTCGAGACGTTGATGACTATGAGGACTGGTGGCAGAGGTCGATGATGGCAGAGGGCCAGAAGTAGTGTGAAGATGATGGAGGTTGAAAGGCAACTTGCAACGATGGTTGGGAAGGAAGCCGCGTTCGCAACGATGAGAAGAGTCTGGAAGGACGCGTCGCAGTCGCGATGGAAATTAAATATCCCCCCACTTCACAAAGTGGACCAATCCGCGACGCGGAATCACGACGCGTGGGATAATGAGATCATAGACACGTGATCATAGAGAAACATACTTTACGCGGGTCGCCGCTTCGAAAGACGCCGCTGGATGAGATAGGTCACTCTTTGATAGATTTCTCATACAAGCAGTACAAGGCCGCCAACCGTAAACACCACCACAGCTACAATATCGCAGAGTTCAATTGTAACGTATATTAAATTGTCTATCGTACAGGTGGTCTATTGCAATTTTTCCTACGCGTTAATTGGCCTGCGGGGGCTGTTGTCACGCGTAATAATCTCTTCATTATAAATTCACAATGTGCATTTTTGATGTACTTTCCCAATAAATGGCCACCTTCTTGATTATTTCTCAACTGGCACTGGTCTAACAAGATCCTTTCGAGAGTCATTGGAGGAGTGTAACGTGTTGCATCTAGGTGGAGACGTACTCCCATCCGAGCATTCCAGCATAAAAACCAACCATCTTGTATGGGGAATTCCAGCCTACAGCACTCCGATAGAACCATCTCTTGAAATTAAAAAAAAGCTCTCGCTCGAATGGAGATCATATCCAGATTGGCCTTAAACTCCAACATTGATTATTTAAACTGGTTGTGGTTGCATCCTGAACCCCCTTGGTTTGGAAAAGCTGTCGTGCTTCTACAAGAAATCAGCTGTATCGGATGGGGGTTTGTCTCGAATCTAGGTGCAATATGTTATAAGTCATTCTTGATTTTGTGGTAGTGGAAAAAATCAGTTTAACGTATTCTACCCTCTCTAGAAACATTCCCAGATAAATAAGCGATCACCTTGTAGCGGGAATATCACGCTGTGGCGCTCCAACATGACCACTTAATGAGATCACAAACGCTCTCATCTGCATCAAGACTCTACCTTCAATAGCCTCCGTATTGAGTCTTAATTGATTCGAGCTTGCTGCAAACGAATATTATCCCCCTTTGGTTTGAAAGCTTACAATTTTTCCATATCGCTGCTGCTGTATTGAAGGAGGGTGTGACCGAAAGGGAGTAAGACACGTTATTGGGTTTATACGCTGCGTAAGACTACACTACGAAAAAGTGGCCCATCTCATCAAGGGGTGCCAGCGTTAGACAACCGCCACCGACCGACACAGCTTTAGCACCGCGGTGTTAAGATGGTGCTTGCTGTGAACAAGTGACAGGGTAGGGCTCGTCAGCTAATGATGGCTGACCAAAGATCTGTATGGACCTAGTATGCGAGGAATTCTAGTTTCACCTCCGATACTCCCGTCCTTTCTTTCTTCTTTCAGTGCCTTACTAGTCCGCATGGTACGGATTGCTCCCCTCACCAAATGCTGCTAGCGCGAACAATCAGGTGTAATGACAATTGGGGAATGAGCCAATATAATAAATATACACATATGATCTATTCCAACTGTCGACTCCAACAAATATGATATAAAGGGTCTACATACTCGTACTTTCCTTCACAGAGCGAGGCAATATTCGATATTCAGCTTTTCGCATGAGCTTATTTGTCTGCTCGGCCAGGGTGAGAGTAAGAATCTGATGTGCACGTTAGTTGCTGCCTTGATCATATAGATTCATACATATTAAACAAAGAGATGAACATACCGTGTGAGGAAGGATGCGAGCCAAATGGGCCACAAAACCCTTATAGATTGCCAGAAACCCCTCCGTGCTGACAGTCTTATACAAGCAGTCGAACACCCCCTTGTACAAATTCCCCGTCTGGTTATACATGCGTGACATGATTGTATCTATTCCCCGTCATCAGCATTCTACATTCCCTATAATAGGACGTTATGGACGGGCTTACCAGGTGGATGCATAACGCAGCATACCACGAATCCACTCGCCGCGCTACTCGCCAGATGTAACGGCGTACCCTCCTGCATACCCAGATGTTTGACCAGCCTCCTCTTCGCGAAGAAATACGTCGGTAATTGCACGGAGCTTCCAAAGCCGGTTCTCACCATGGCGGCACCAACGCCACGGTAAAGCCCCTTTACCCCTTCGTTGCCATGAATGCGTCGAAGGCCGTCGACGGCGTTACGGTAATGATGCTGGGTACCGACTGGAAGAAAGGGCGAGTATGATTGCAATCGCGTCTTGACTAGAAAGAATGGAGAGCCTGCTGCTGCTCCCAAGATGCCGGAAGCGGCGCCAGAGAAGATGTTGATCCCTAATGACTGCCGGGTTGAATCCTTGTACAACGCCGTGGTCAAGGCGCCGCGGAGGGGCTCGTAGAATCCGAGTCGACACCCGTTGAGGGTCATTTGGTAGATGTACTGCCATGTCAAGATCAGAACTTGACCATCTGAAATTGGGAAGGCCAGGGAAGTGTGTACCGCGGAGCCAATGCCTCGAAATAAACCCGGGACACCTTCATGCTTGAGAATGACGCCGACGCCGTGCAGAACACCTTTGTATAATCGAGGTGCTTCAGCTTTGGATTGTAGCTCCCCTTGCAATTGTAGTCTGTGGGCATATCTCAATCAATGAACTGTCCTCCGGAAAATTTGGTGTATCAAGAATACCGGATCTTGACGGTTTCGAAGCCATGCGTGACAGTCACGGCGCCGCATGCTGCCAGACCGCCGGCGATGAATGCGCTACATATCAATCAGTAATCGAACGGGTGATGTGAAGGCACTGTAATGTTTACCCGACGGTGGTGGACATGACACGTCAACTCAGTCCCCGGCAGAGAGCTGTTGCTCGATCGGAACAAGTTTTGTTATTGCGCCGAGACATCGATGCCTCGGGAGAAGAATCTACTCTTGAATATGTTCGCTATGTAGATATGTTAGCCTTATCAAGTCTGAACACGGACATATAAGGATCAGGCTTACGTGTATCAACACTCATCTTTACTATTTGTGCTACCCGAGCGCATCATTTGCAGTGCTGTCTTCAATCCCACAACAGTCGGTCGTGCTTATGTAAGCGTCAGAGATCGGGACCGCTTTGGTTCCGATCCAAATCCGGAAATTTATATCTCCGCTCTCCGCTCGGCAAAGCGGAATATCTCTAATCCGCACAAGCTTAAGCTCAATTGATCATTCGCGAATCGCGACCAGCAACTTCCACTCGACGCGACATCATGGCGTTGCCCACCGTTCCGCCCCCAGCTCACCCAGCTCACCCAAGAGATGCGACGGTCAGACTCTCCGATGTCATCGAGACATACCGACCTACTAGGGTAAGTCTTGCTTATATTCATTGCTCTCTCAACATCGCCCTACTAGCTCTCCACGCGCCGATATCCAGCTGGGCGTGGCTAATTATCCGCTCAGCTCTTCAAGAATGCCAAGGAAACTACTGCAACGACGTCCCTCGACTTTGACGACCAAGGCGAGCTGCTCGTCTCCTGCGGCGATGACGAGATGCTGCAGCTCTACAGCTGTCGAGAGGGGAATCACACCAAAGCGCTCTTCAGTCGAAAGTATGGCGCGCATCTGGCTATCTTCACGCACCATTCGCAGAGCATCTTGTATGCCAGTACCAAAGTTGATGGTGGGCACTGAATAAACATAACCTGCATTCGACACATGTGTTGAGGTCCTCGTAACAGATCAAATTCGATATCTCTCCACCCACGACAATCAATACATCCGCTACTTCCCCGGCCATACCGACGCCGTGACCTGTTTAGCCATGGCGCCCGAGTCGGACGATTTCGTATCCTGTTCCCTCGATAACACGATCCGATTGTGGGATGCAAACACGCCGAATGCGAAAGGCAAGCTGATCCTGCATGCGCCATATCTCGCGGCCTTTGATCCCACGGGAAGCGTCCTCGCCATTGCATCGCCTTCAACGGAATCCGTTCTACTCTACGACCTGCGTAACTTTGCGACTCCACCCTTTGCCACCTTTGAACTCGACCAGTGGGATGCCAAGTACATCCCTCGCGAGGTTGACCGGAAAGAATCCAAGAGCACCAACCCCGACAGATGGACCACGCTTGAGTTCTCAAACGATGGCAAATGGATTCTGTTGGGAACCGGGTCGGGGTACGGACACTACCTGCTCGATTCCTACCGAGGGGACCTCCGCGCTTTTCTTGCGCTCAGTCAGTCTCCCCCGGGAGGTTCTTCGACTCCGATCCAGAGAACACGCCCGCGACTCGTCCCCGGAGAACGCTTCAAGGCCGGGGGTCCACCGCTGGGTCAGACAGATGTCTGCTTCACGCCCGATGGTCGGTACATAGTGGGTGGCGTTGGCGACCAACATCTCTGCGTGTGGGATACGAACCAGGTGGCGGCATCGCCACCGCCGGAATTGGGGCAATCGGGCGCCATGGCTA
>QQTW01004071.1_pt1 | contig 10918 bp, 19 predicted proteins | sample 1904831 | NCBI WGS metagenome assembly QQTW01 (sample SAMN09435610, study PRJNA476489) | Subsurface metagenome, whole genome shotgun sequencing project.
GGCGCAAATCGCGGCATCGGCAAGGCGATAGTTGAGTCCTTTATTGAACACGGAGCCGCCAAAGTATATGCGGCTGTTCGTAAGCCGGACAGTATCTCCCCATTGGTTGAACAATACGGCGATCAGGTCGTGCCGATTCAGGTTGATTTAGGTGATCCTCAATCTATTGTTGCCGCCGCTCAAACTGCTAAAGATGTGCAAGTGGTTGTCAACAATGCAGGAGTCTTTCAAGCTGGGACTATCCTGGCTGAGGAGGCGATCGCCGCTCTTGAATTTCAGATGAGCATCAACGTGTATGGACTGCTCTCGATGGCTCAGGCGTTTGCCCCGGTTCTCAAAGCCAATGGAGGGGGTGTCTTTGCCCAGATCAATTCTATTGCTTCGCTAAAGAGTTTCTCCAACTCTGCCACCTACTGTGTCTCAAAAGCTGCGGCCTATTCAATCACTCAGGCATTACGGGAACTGTTGAGTGAGCAGGGCACACTTGTGCTAAGTGTTCACCCTGGTCCGATTGCCACGGATATGAGCGATGCGGCAGGGATGACTGAGGTTGCGGAGCCACCTACACTCGTGGCAGACGGGATAATAGAAGCTCTGAAAGCTGGGGATTTTCATGTTTTTCCTGACTCAACGGCTAAGCAAATGGGTGCTGCTTACAAGAGCTTTGCAGAAAATGTCGTTGAGGTTTCATCAAGTTAACCGCGTGGCTGAGAGGGCTGCTAGTTGTTCTGGCGACGACGAAAGCTACCACATCTGAGGCGGATTCTTAATCAGGTGTGGCTGCGTTTCAGCCGAGTGGCGATGCCTGGTATTGTCAACTTAATAGGATAAGTTCAAAAATAGGCACGATGACTCCTGAGTAGTCAGGAGCACTCAAACTAGGCGGCAGATTTCAGCCCAGCAATGTCTCGCCACTCTTCAATTCGTTGCCGCATCTGTTTACGATAGCGGCTAATTTGGCTTTGGGATAGCGTTTGGGGTCAAGCAGGGTAGTAACGAGAATGATTTCGGTGAGACGAAACCCCGGTTGTCGAATCAACAGATGCACTTCACGCACTGGAATCGTTTCAGGTAAACGTTCAAAATCTGTTGGACGCATCGACTGAGGACACGCCAACGGACGTTGCCAATGGACGATATGGTCGCCAATGCCCAACTTTTTGCCGCGTCGAAAATCACACTGACGGGCATGATGTTTGCGAAACACAGCATCCGCATCGGCTGAGCGCACCCATGCCAAATCCACGTAAGTGCGTTATGCTGCTACTCCGAAAATTTGAGACACGAATTCTGTGCGAGCTTTAACATCTCCTTTTGCCACTCCCACGACTTGTCCAATACGTGCGCATGTTCATAGCCTCAAATCCTTTTAATGAACGCCCGCGCTGTATTGAATGAATGAAATCCCATCCCTGGTCTGGTCAGTCGCTTGATAAATCGATGGTCCTGCAAGGGCGAGGTTATTTAGATACTTGTTTTGCCGTAATTCCACCTGCTCAGACACTTCTTCTTTCTCTTTAAGTTCATCTATAGCTTTCGGATAAGCAGCATTCTTATCGACATTAATTACACGAGGTTCTTGAGTGTGAACCGCTTTCATTGCTTTGCGGAAAAAGCGCTTCGCGGCTTGTGCATCACGCGAGCGCTGTTAATAAAAAGTCTAAGGTGTTGCCCTTCCGTTTCTACTGCCCGATACAGGTATCTGTCTTCTCCCTTCACCTTAATGTAGGTTTCGTCCACTCGCCACGAATCGTTAGTTGGCTTCAAATGCGGACGACATCGCTGATCCAGTTCTGGCCCATACTTTTGGACCCAACGAGAAAGTGTGCTGTGATCCACTTCCACCCCGCGATCGCACATCATCTCTTCTAACTGCCGGTAGCTGATCGGATAAAGGCAGAAAAGCGCGAACTCCCCAGAGGATGATGTCAGGAGCAAAGTGACGCCATTTGAAGGGAGGTTTAGAGGTCATTGAGGTAGGGTGGTAGGTGGTTAATCTCTCGCCAGAGATTTATCTACCCTACCATCTCTCCAGTTTTTGCAACACAACCTTCAATTGAACCTTTAATTAAAGCAGTTGGTGCGAACGTGCTTAATTTATCACCCTCAACTCCAGATTTTAACCCAATTGAACAATGGTTGTCACAGCTCAAGTCTTTCTTCCGTCAATTTTCTCCTACCACTACAAAAATGGTTGACGAACTGAATTGCCACTGCTCTTGATTTAGTCAATTCCAAACATTTACACAACTGGTTTGCCAACTGCTGCTATTGTACTCAATGAACTTGCAATTTGCTGTAATTACTCTCACGCACCCCTTAATTCAGAATATTCACTAGAAAATCTAGGAATAACTTAACTTTTTGAGGCATGTATTTACGACTAAGATAAATTGCATTAATTGGCATTGGAACCGATGACCACTGGGGCAAAACATTGACTAATTCGCACCCTTCATGCTCTGTTTTACACAGAGATTCTGGGATGAGTCCAATGCCAGAACCAGCTACCACCGCTTGATAAATTGGGATAATATCATTGCTCACCAAAGGGGGGCGAAAACGAAAGACTTCGGTTTCCTGCTGCTCATTTTGTAGTGTCCAAGTAGATTCGTGATGATTAGGGGCGACGCAGAGCAATGCATGGTTTTGGAGTTCGGCGATCGATTGTGGTTCGCCATAAGTCTGGAGATAAGTTGGATGAGCATACAATCTCGTTCGAGCCATCTTCAACCGTTTCATCACTAAAGTTGAATCGTCTAATTGCCCCACTCGAATGGCTAGATCGTAGCCTTCTTCAACTAAATCTATCCATTCGTTCGTGACATTAAGGATGACGCGCACCGCTGGGTAAGTCCGCAAGAATTCTGGCAGATGGAAGCCCAGAAATGAGTGGACAAATAGCACGGGTGCTGTCACCCGCAGCACACCTTGGGGATGACCTGGCAAACTAGAGATCGCATCATTGGCATCATGCAGGGCATCGAGCAACGGTAAGCAGTGTTGATAATATATTTGTCCTTCGGCGGTGAGCGAAACCCGACGGGTAGTGCGGTGCAATAGGCGTACCCCTAAGCGTTGTTCTAGCTCGTTAACTTTGAGGCTGACAGTAGACTTGGGCAAATCGAGCGATTGGGCTGCGGCGATGAAGCTGCCTAATTCTGCCACTTTGAGAAATACTAAAACAGCGTTTAAATCTTCCATGACTGTTTAGATTGGCTTATCTCTAAGATTATCAAATATAGCGAACAATGAATCTAGAAAAACTACCTTTATCAATTTAAATTAGTCAGTCATCATGAAATGGTAGATAAAAAAATTGCAAATCGCCCTACCCCAAGAGTTGAAAAATGACAACTATGTAAGCGATCCAGATGCAGTCTTATGGTAAAGCTGAAGTCCTGGTTTATGAGGATACTGCTCGACCAGAACCACAAGCAGGCGAAGTATTAGTCCAAGTTTATGCAGCAGGAGTCAATGGTCTCGATTGGAAAATTCGGGACGGTAATCTCCAAAACTCCATGAATTTTCAGTTACCAATAATTCTCGGTTTTGATGCTGCTGGCATTGTCGCAGCGGTTGGCGCAGGTGTTAGCACCGTTCGGGTGGGTCAAGAAGTCTACGGCATCATCGAACAGAGTCGTTCTGGTGCCTATGCTGAATATGCGATCGCCAAAGCAGAGGCAATCGCCCCCAAGCCAAAATTCCTCAATTATGTAGAAGCCGCTTCGATTCCGGTGGTGGCTCTGACCGCGTGGCAAGCTTTATTTGAAAAAGGTAACTTAACTACAGGTCAAATGGTACTGATTCATGGAGCCGCTGGTGGAGTGGGGATGTTCGCGGTGCAGTTGGCTAAGTGGAAAGGTGCAAAGGTAATTGCCACAGGTTCCACCAGCAAGCTGGAAACAGTTCGAGCCTTAGGTGCCGACCAAGTAATCGACTATACCACCACCCCATTTGAAACAGTAGTCAGTGGGGTCGATCTGGTGCTAGATGTCTTGGGTGGGGAAATGCGATCGCGATCGTGGCAAGTCCTCAAGCCAAATGGTGTGCTAGTTTCCACCGTACCACCCCCACCTCAAGTCCCCGCTGGCGTGCGTGGCGAAATGGTGATGATGGCAGTTAACAGCGAGCAACTGCTGGAAATTAGCAAGTTATTAGAATCAGGTCAATTGAAAACGATCGTCGAACGTGTCTTTCCTTTGAGTGAAACGGCACACGCCTTAGAGTTAAATAAAACCGGACATACACAAGGCAAAATCGTCGTCCAAGTTGTTGCCTAACAATTGCAATCGGATAGGCGGGGTTGAGTTGCACTCCTTGCATCAATCGAACCACAGGGATGAAAATTCACCCAATCCTCATAAAAACGTCGAGCTAAAGGGCAACTCGAAATTATTAGCTAGAGGACTTAATTTTTTACCAATGAATCACATCACTATTATAGACTTACTAGAACATCTCAACTGGCGATATGCTACCAAACAGTTCAATCCAGGCAAAATAATTGCCCCAGACATTTGGACAACTTTAGAAGATGCCTTAGTGTTAACGCCATCTTCCTATGGGCTGCAACATTGGAAATTTCTAATTATCACTAGCCCAGAGTTAAAAGCACAGCTCCAACCCTTTTCTTATCATCAGTTAAAGGTAACTGAGTGCTCTCATTACGTCGTATTCGCGATTAAAAAGAATCTCGCTGTTGAGGATGTTGATTGTTTTATAGCCCGCACTGCCGAGCTACGGGGAGCGACGGTAGAGAACCTAGCTGGATATCGGAATGTCATCGTCGGTGACTTAGTTGATGGCGCACGTAGTTTTAGTATCAATCAGTGGGCAACGCGCCAAACTTACATTGCACTGGGAAACTTTATCACCAGTGCGGCATTACTCGGCGTGGATACCTGCCCGATGGAAGGAATCGAACCTGTCAATTACAATCGAGTGCTGGGGCTGTCAGCCCCAGGCTTTACAACAGTTGTCGCTTGTGCGGCTGGCTATCGCGATGAAGCAGATAAGTATGCAGCACTGCCAAAAGTCAGGTTTCCTAAGTCCAAAGTCTTAGAAACCTTGTAGAGATACCGGAACAAGAACATCGCCAACAAGGATCGTCTAAAACTAGATCCAAACCACCCAATTCCTACGAGGCAAAGGTTTCAGCTTGAAAGTAATGACCGAGCCGCTGAGCATTGCCGATTGATAGACAATTAACAACGGAGTTAAGTAGCTAAGTAGCTAGGCGGAATTAAACTTAAAACGTTCCAGTAAATACCCACCTGCTTCACTTCGCGTTTCCATGCCTTGAATCACCGCCATTGCTAAATCATACTCATCTTCAAACATCTGCCCAGCAAATTCATGTGTTTTGAGTTGATGCCATTGGTCTTCAATCCGATTCATCTCGGCACTGTACGGCGGTAAGAAGAACAAAAACAAGCCTTGTTCTTGCCAGCGTTGCCACTGTTGGCGCACAACCTCGCGTTTGTGAATTGAACTGTTATCCTGCACCACAAACGTCAAGCGCCCGCTTTGTTTCAGCGCCCCTCGCCGCTTTCTGAGCGCTCCAGTCCATCACTTTCATGTAGCTTTCGCCCTCGAACCCACCTTGAGCGAGCGCATACTCAAACTGCTGCTCCGGTTGCCACAGTCCCAGAATGAGTAACGCGGTTGCCGCGTTTGAACACTTGTTCCAACCGTTTTTGCTCCCCGATGCGACTGTAGCTGTAACTAACCGGACTGTACAAACAGAAGCCTGCTTCATCCAAGTATTTCAGGTCGATGTGTCCCTCCTGTGCTGCCAACTCTAAGGTTTCGAGGTCAGCTTGTTTGCGTTGTCGCAGGTCTGAATCTTGCTGGAAGCGCTGCGAGTGGCGGCGAGGACTTTCCTATCTAAACTTGCCCAGCCGTATTTCGAGGTTGTCTGTGGGTAGCGAGTATTATGGGTTTGACGGCTGGGCAAGTTTAGATAAGTCTGTTGCAGGGGGTGCGCTTCCATCGGAACCCCTTTTTTGCAGAATCCGCCGAATTCGGTCTGCACTCAACTTGACTTGTCGGTCTTGTTCGAGCTTGACCGACAGTTGAAAACTGTTGTAAGTGCGTTGATCTTCCTCCACACAGCGTTCCAAATGCTGCATATCGGCTTCCTGCCATTTGCGCTTTGCGCCGCGACCGGGAGCTTCCCAGAGTCCGCCCAGTCCCTGTGTCTGCCAGCGTTGTATCGTTGAGCGCACCGTGTGCTCATGGCAGTTAAAAATCTCCGCGATTGCTGGTACTGTCCACCCTTGAGCATTCAGTCGCAGCATATGGGCGCGATAGGAGCGTCCGTTGCGGCACGGTCTGAGCCACTCGCAGTTTACTCAGTGTGCGATCTTCTTCGGCAGTGAGCTTGATTCGAATGGCGGCAGGCATGTTGAAGCGGTGAAATAACTGTCTATTTATTTTATATTTAATTTCACCTTCTTACTTAAACATGAAGAAACTAGCAGAAAAGGTAGCGATTGTGACCGGAGCCAGTCGTGGCATTGGTAAAAGTATCGCGCTGAGATTGGCACAAGAAGGCGCAAAAGTCGTTGTCAACTACAGTCATAACTCTGAGAAAGCTGAAGCAATTGTCAACCAGATCGAGCAACAGGGCGGTGAAGCTACGGCAATCCAAGCAGATATGCGTCAGTTCGACCAAATTCAGCAGTTGGTGGCTGCTGCCGTTGAAAAGTACGGTCAACTCGATATTTTGGTCAGTAATGCCGGGGTCGAGCATTTCGGCAAGCTAGAGGAAATTACCCCACAAGATTTCGATCGGGTGTTTAGTCTGAATGTTGCTGGTCAACTCTTTGTCACGCAGGCTGCCGCTCGCCACCTGCAACCTGGCGGCAGGATCGTGTTGACTTCCTCTGACAGTGCTCGGAAGGCAGTCTTCTATCACACGCTCTACCCCGCCAGTAAAGCTGCTGTTTCAGCAATGGTCATGAACTTGGCTCTGGAGTTGGGAGAGCGGGGCATCACTATCAACGCGATCGCACCGGGCGGCACAGCGACAGATATGGCTCAAGAGAATGCGAAGTTTTACACGCATCCAGCTCTACGGGACGTACTACCCGAAGCTGTGCTCAAAAGCATGATATCGCTGCAACGTCTGGCGCGGCCAGAAGAAATCGCCGCAGTTGTAGCATTTCTAGTTTCTGATGACGCATCGTATATCACTGGCAGTACGCTGGCCGCTGACGGTGGAGCGATCTAATGACTACTCCAGGTGCTGAAGGTGCTAGAGGTTGAATACTCTAAAACCCAGGTCTTGCCTCTTGCGTCATACCCAGCATTCGCTCAGAAGTCTCGATCAATTCCGCATTTTCTCTGACCGAACAACCCACTAAACATTAAATAGGAGAATTAAAACATGAAAGTTCTAGTCATAGGAGCCGCTGGCAAAACTGGTAAAGCTGTAGTCGAACAGGCTATGGCTGCTGGTCATCAGGTCACTGCCTTCGTTCACAAAGCTGATGAATACCAGGTTTCAGATGTTCGCGTTATCGAAGGCGACGCCACCGATCGTGCCGATATAGATGCCGCAGTCATCGGTCAAGACGCTGTTCTGGACACGATCGGCGGCAAAACACCTTATAAAACAACTACGCTCGAATCGAGTGCCGCCAGTACAATTATTGCTTCGATGCAGCAAAACGGTGTGCGCCGTCTGGTGGTAACTTCCATGATTGGCGAAGGAGATAGTAAGGCCAATGCCCCATTTTATGAACGTTTACTTGTTTCGACTCTTTTGCGCGGCGCGAACAAGGACAAAGCGGCAATGGAGTCGGCAGTGGAATCGAGCAATCTGGACTGGGTGATTCTTCGCCCAGCTATCCTCACCGACGACCCTGCCGAGGGAAACGTTCGAGCCTTTGATACCGAAACAGGCGAGAAAGCCCATAAGATTACGCGCGCCGACTTAGCTTCCTTCATGATTGCCCAGCTTGCTAATGATGAGTACCTTCATCAATCCGTGACGATCGCCAATAGCTAAGAACTCTTTGATCGTGCGCTCTTTTTGGATCTAGCAGCGTGTTCGTTGCAGCTTCGATATCCACTTTCTCACGCGTTATAAGCTAATCGGCATCTAAACTGCATAATATAGAAGCCAGAATAATTTAAGTTTCTATGCCAGCACCCATCAAAAACTTTTTAACATCAGAGCAGAGCAAGCGATTACAGAAGGCACTTCGAGAAAGTAAACAGCCCCATGTTCGGGAGCGAGTTCTAATTCTGCTTCTACAAAATGAGGGGAGGACACAGCGAGAAATTGCTCAGTTTCTAGGCTGCTCACCGAGAACAGTGGCTCACTGGTCTATGCATGGCAATCCAGACCAATTAGAAAGTTTGCAAAACAAACGAGAGCAAGAGCATTATAGAAAAGCGACACCGGAATATATTCAACTTTTGCTCTTAACCATTAACGAACATCCAGAAAGACTTGGATACGACTTTGGTCGATGGACGGCGGAACGATTAGCAACGTATCTGGCAGAAAAAACTGGAATTGTGTTAAGTGGTTCACAGGTCAGGAGGATATTGAAGCGAAAAAAGTATAGTTACGTCTGGGCGAAATACAGCCTGGAAGATAAACAGAATCCAGAGAAAAGAGCCGAGTTTCAGGAGAAGCTGGCGAAATATTTAGCAATTACCAAGGAGCATCCGGAGCGTCTCCAGATTTGGTTTTGGGACGAAACGGGATGAAGGTTTGAGAGTGATTCGACGCTGACGGGGCGACAACCCTGTCGAAAGCCATAACGGTTGGAGGTTTGGGCAACTTGTGGTAACAAAAGATCGGTCTGGTATTGTCAACAAGACCGACTTATCAAAAATGCTGCCCTTATTCTACCAAACTCACTTACAACGGCAACTGACTCGCGCTCAATACATCATTCTTTCCCTGCTGCTAGCTCTAATTAGTGAATACAAACAAGTTAGCTTAGAGCGCTTAGCAGATGCGTTTCCGCTTTACATTAAATTTGAAAGCCGTCGCCGGAAACTGCAAAAATTCTTAATTTTACCACAACTGACAATTGAAAAGATTTGGTTTCCTCTAGTCACCTATTGGCTACAAACTTATTGTCTAACCGGAACAGTTCTGTATGTAGCGATTGACCGCACGCTGCGGGGAATGTATTAATTTGTTAATGGTAAGTCTGATTTGGGATAAGAGAGCCATTCCATTGTATTGGGGGTTTTTACCTAAACTAGGAGCGAGTAGCTGGGAGGAACAAAAAGCAGGCATTCAGCCAGTTTTCCCCCTGTTAAAGGGATATAAAATTGTGGTTTTAGGAGACAGAGAGTTTTGTAGAGTAGACTTCGGGAACTGGCTCAGGCAGCAATGTGTGTACTTCTGCCTCCGCCTTAAACGTGATGAATATATCCAGCTTAGTTGGTGAAATGTGGGTGCAATTACAGCAGATCGGACTAGCTCCAGGACTTTCGGTTTACTTGCCAGGAGTTAAGGTGAGAAAAACCAAAGGAATTAAGGGATTTAATGTTGCCTGTAAATGACGAAAAAGATACCATGGATGGGCACCCAAAGAAGGCTGGTTTATTTTAACTAATCTGCCAGATTTAAAAGCAGCGATCGCTGAAATGCGAAAAACGATTTGATATTGAGGAGATGTTTAGAGACTGCAAGAGTGGTGGCTATAACCTGTCAGGTACTCAGGTATGTGAAATCCGGCTAAACACTCTAATTCTATTAATAGCTATTGCCTATACAAGTGCCATCATTCAGGGTGCAGAAATCAAGGCAATTGCGGTGTGCAAAAATATATTTGTAGGGTCAAAGAGCCGGGTCGAAGTGAGCGGCGACACAGCACTTTTCATGTGGGTTTATCTGGACGAATTTGGGTCGAGTCTATAGAAAAGTATCGAGAGTCAGCAGCAGAATTAATGAGATTAAGTCTCAATAAACGTCCGTATTATCAGCGAGGGCAGAGGGCTTTTGAGCTTATCAACTCTGCATCCTAGCCTTTTTGTCGCCCCGTCAGGATTCAACGCAAGATATGGGGCAAGAAAGGGCAACGCAAGAAGATTACCGGACAGCGCGGACGGGGACGTGTCAATGTCATGGGAGGTATCCGGGAAAAAGACCGCAAGCGAGCCTGCTTTTTCATTCAAAAAGGGAATGCAGATACTTTTTATGAGCAGTTACAGCAGTTGCATGAGTTTGTCAAGGATGAATGGGTTGGCAAGGGAAATCAAGCTGATAAATTTCAGAAAACAGGTCCCAAAATTATAATTATTTTAGATAACGCCAGTTACCATAAGCGGTTAGATATTCTCGAAAAAATAGCGCAAGACTTACCAAACATTGGATTGGAGTTTTTTCACCGCCTATAGTCCTGACTTTAATCTAATTGAATTGCTTTGGCATTCTTGCAAGGAATATATTGCTCACCGCTTATTCAAGTCAGTAGAGGAATTGAAAAACCTACTAGAAAGTTTGCTAAACCAAGATGAGCTAGTAATTAAATGGCAGCGTAAGGTAAAAAAAAAAGGGTAATAACTATATTGCAGTTTAAATGCATATTAGCTTACCTCCTTTACCGTCCAGTTTTCACGATCGATCTAAACAAAGGTGTCTTATGCAATATCTTGTTATCTTCTCACCCAAACAGAAATTCCAGACCGATGGAATGCCCTCCGACTTCATGGAGATGGAACTCAAGGAGCAAGCGCAAGTGCGAGTCTTACAGCAGATTGCGGCTAAGTGTAGTACACTAAAATTAGTGCATCAACGCTTAACATGAAAGCTTACTCCATCGATTTTCGACAAAAAATAGTTAAAGCGTACGAACAAGGAAAGGGAGCATCCCACTTTGGCAGATAGACCAATTTTTGGGAGAATGTAGGAAATACCCAAGCCGTCCGTCTAAAACATGAC
>QQTW01004072.1_pt1 | contig 10917 bp, 9 predicted proteins | sample 1904831 | NCBI WGS metagenome assembly QQTW01 (sample SAMN09435610, study PRJNA476489) | Subsurface metagenome, whole genome shotgun sequencing project.
TGAAGGAGAAATTATTAGTCAAACGCCCGTATCCAACTTACCTTTAGAACAAATTGCCCTAGCATTAAACCAATTTACAGGTAAACTCTCCCAAATTCCGCCGAAATATAGCGCGATTCAAGTGCAGGGAAAACGCTTATACGATCTAGCGCGTCGCGGGGAAACGATAGAAGTCCCAGCTAGAAGTGTAAAAGTATATAAGTTAGAGATATTAGAGTGGCGCGGTGGTGAGTATCCCGAAATTGATGTAGCGATTTCTTGCAGTGCGGGAACTTATATTAGAGCGATCGCCCGCGATTTGGGTATAGCTTTACAAACGGGCGGAACATTAGCCTGCTTAATTCGCACTCAAAGTAGTGGTTTTAACTTATCTAGTAGCCTGACGTTTGACGAACTAATAGAGCAACTCCAACAAGGAACATTTAGAGCGATCGCACCGAGCGCAGTTTTGCAGCATTTACCAGTTGTAACTTTAGATGCGGCTATTGCTCAAAAATGGTGTCAAGGGCAAAAAGTTGTTGGCGAGGAGACAATTTTAGTCAATTCTCCCGTACAAGTTTATCGAGATGGCGAATTTTTGGGTATCGGTCATCAGGAAGAATTGGCAGAAATACTAACTCTTGTTCCCGATTTAGTCTACGAACCGATGTGAAAACTTATTGTGGCAGCAATTCCTCTAACTGTTCTTGACTTAAAGTTGTCAAAATAAACACTTCTTGGACTGTTTTACCTTGTCTAGCAATAATTTTAAAGCCCCCGCGAATTGGCACAGATACTCTTAGCTGCATTCGGGGGACATGACCTTTGGTTCTACTAATAACACCGGGAGTAATAGTGTGGATACCCTCTAGCTTTGTCAAAGCTTCTAAAATGCGAATAAGTCCGGGAATGTGGGTAGAGTGATTGAGTACAAGCCTGCCGCTAGTGGGTTTATTCACAATATTTAGGCTGCTTCTAAGGGGGCCATAGTTAAACCTGCACGTCTAAGTTGCTGATGATATAGTTCGGCTTGTTCTTGAGGGCCTACCCAGACAATAGCTTGTCCTTCAAAGTGAATTTGATTAGTTAGTTCCCAAGCATTGTCGCTACTCATGCCGGGAATATAAGTTAATAAGCATTTAGCAACGTGTTCAAAAGTATTAAAATCATCATTTAAAACAATAATTTTGTAGTTGGGGTAGTGCTGGCGAGTGACTTCACTACTACGAGTGGGAGCGATAGTTGGTGCAGAATTTGCCATAGCGCGGACAATTGTTGAATTTAAACTAGGCATAACCTATCCAAAATATCTCGATCGAACTACATTCCAAGATACCAGAGCCTACAAAAATCGGCGGAGGAAGCAAATAATTTTCTGTAGAGACGTTGCAAGGCAACGTCTCTACTTTTAGCGCCAATCGTCCCAATTTTCGTTAAATATTGAAGTGTCGGGAAAAGCGGTAGGATTGCCTTGTTCTTTTAAACGACGTTTGAGCGCTTCTAGTTGCGGCTCTTGTTGGGGTAAGTTATTAACTAATTCGTAAGGTGCGATCGCTTTATCTAAACTAAAAGCTGCGACATTTCCCGCCGCCGCTCCTGACGACCATTCAAAAGAATGCACTCGGTAAGCCGCCGCCGCAATATGGCTTGTAGCGATACTTTTGCCAGCTACGAGCATATTGTCAATCTTTTGGGGGATCATTGCTCTTAAAGGAATTTGAAACGGGTAAGCTTGTCCTGCACCGAGTCTTTCGCCGGGACGCTCGATATTTCCTGGTGCTTCTGGGGGGCTTTTGACCATGCAGGGATGAAAGTCTATAGCATAATGAGCGATCCCCACCGAATCAGGATATATTGTCGAACGCGATCGCCGCATAATTGAGGCGGAATTTTGCGAACTGCCAATTACGGCGGTGGCTTCTAATCCTGATAGCGCTGCTTTTAAACTGCGATAAGTTTCTGGGGATAAAGTATCTGTGTAGTACTTATCGGTATAGTCCCGGCGAGAAATATCAATTTCCCACACTGTAAAGCCTTGGGGTTGTCCCCAACTAGGTCTACCAATTATTCTTCGTCCTTCGCGCATATAAGGATACTTAGATAAACCGTGAACAGTTCCCATTGGCGAATCTAAGCCTGATAAGTAGCGATAATTTGGTTGAGGCTGCTTGACTCCTGCGCCTAGTTGAGAATCGGTAGTTCCTGCCACTAGCCAGTAATAATAGCCAAGGGAAATTTCTTCAGCTTTACGCAGACTTTCAACTCGCAACCCACCCATCCATTGTCCGGGTTCTAGTTGTTTTGTTGCTTGCAATTGGTTGCGAGCATAAACTAAGTTATCGCTGCTAGTCCCTGGGCGGTAATCGTTGCCCCAAGTCCAGTTTTGCATCGAAATATCACCGGGGGCGGGATTTGTAAATTCTACACCGCCAAAGCTCGCTGTTTCTCCTTCTTCTGGACTCCAAATGCGGCGGTAAGTAAACACCAAAGGAAAACTTGCCAAACGCTGCAATTCATAACTGTAGTAGGGAGAATACTGCATATAAAAGGGCGGCATTGTCTGAACTTGGGGATCTTTGGTTGCCTCCATTGCGTAAGTATAAGTAAAGCCTTGGGTGCAGTAAGGATCGTTAGTTGCACTAGAAGAAGATGGTTCTAAGTAAGAACGCGCATCGATACCAAGCCGATAAGGGACATCTGCCAGCCCGACTAATTCCCCAGTTTCGGTCGCATCAACTATGTACCAGTTGGGGGCGTTGCTTTGAGCTAAAGGGCTATTTTTTTTCGGTTTGGCGGGGACGAAACGAATAATACTTTTGTCAAATTTAGCTGAGTTAGCGTAGGTATATGCTTCGGTAATTGTTTGCGATAGCGACTGAGTATTGAGGGGTGGTGCGCCAATAGCTGGGCGGTGTTGAATAGCGATCGCGCCTGTAATTATATTAGGTGTCTTTTGTAATTCCTTGACTACGGTAGTAGGAAAAAACTTGAACTTGCCTTTACCTTTTTTTGCCGCATCTGTTAATAACTTAGATAATATTTCGTGACCGTCCTTCGGCAAAAAACAAGAATCGCTTACCCAACAGTCACCAGGGTTTAATTCGCCATATTTACGCTCGATGCGCGATCGCAATTCTAAATAACCGCGCGGATACAATAATTTTGCTCTTTGCGTCGGTCGTTCGTCTAGGGCGGAAGTTCCTTGAGCAGATATTTGTCCTCCTACCCAGTCGGTAATTTCTGTAAGACAAACTGTTTTACCACTAAGCAAGCCTTCATAGGCTGTAGCTACACCACTAAGCCCACCGCCAACCACTAATATTTCACATTCAACAGTTTGGTCAGCACTTCTAGGAGGAGTCGCTAAGGCAACGGGGGTAAAGAAAGTTGCAGCTAAAGTCAGACTAACAAGCGGAGCTTTCATACTACTCAAGTTTATTTAACGTAGAATGTTTAGATAGCCTTAGACGTTACCACCTCAAAAATGTTTATGGCAAGCTTTATTTAGTTATTTATTAGCGATCGCCCAAATTAACCTCTAATTGTGGCAATTAGTGCAGTTGCAGCGTTTTAGGGTCTTTGAGTTGCGATCGCAAGTTTTGCGCCGGGAATTTGTCTAACTCGATCCATCACTTTCACAACTTGACCGTGATTGACGGCTGCATCGGCATTAACAATCACTAAAGTTTCTCGATCGGATTTAATTAATTGCTGCACTTGGGTACTTAATGCTTCAATTTTGACGGTTTTGCGGTTGAGAGCTATAGTTCCTTGCTCGTCAATAGTAACTGTAATAGGTGTTGAAGGTTGAATTTTTGCACTAGATGCTTGGGGTAAATTTACTAACAATCCCTCCGAGCGAGTTAAAAATAGCGTTGACATAATAAAAAACGTCAAAATTGCAAAAATAACATCGATCATCGGTACGATATTTATTTGTGCTGGAATTTCTGGCTCATCGGGCAAACGCATATTTATTTCCTCTTTCCTAATTGCGACAGTATAGTAATTTTAGCTGACCGCCATACCCTCAAATTAAAACTATTTGCCGGATATAGCCACCGCGAACAGCGTAGAAAAAGATTATTGGCATTGTTAAATATAGATACGATCTTCCCTTTGCAGCAACCCCAGAAACTCCTCTTTACCACCTTGTCCCCTTGTCCTCTTTCATCCTTTAATTAAGCAACGCCAGATTATTTACACGCATTCTCTCGATCTGCTAAACTTTCGCTTGCAAAGACTTCAGCAACTCTGTATTTACTCCTGATTCGCGGGTCAGGGCAATTTTGCCAGTCCGGGCGATTTCTCTTAAACCAAACTTTTCTAATACCTGCACGATCGCTACCATCTTTCCGGGATCGCCTACTACTTCCAAAGTCAGCGAATCTTCAGCTACGTCTACTACTCGCGCCCGAAATATTTGCGCCAAGCCGACAATTTCCGAACGATTGGCGCTACTTGCATTCACCTTTATTAGCATCAATTCTCGTTCTACACAAGGAATTTCGGTAATATCTTGGACTTTTAGCACGTTTACGAGCTTGTATAGTTGCTTTGTCAACTGCTCGATAATTTGTTCGTCCCCCGGTACAACCATTGTAATTCGCGATATCCCCCCTTGTTCGGCTGCTCCTACGGCTAAACTTTCAATATTGAAGCCGCGCCGGGCAAATAAACCAGCAATTCGGGAAAGAACCCCAGATTCATCTTCTACTAGAACTGATAATGTATGTTTCACGGCTATTTTGGCTTGATGTTATGCGATCGCGTACCGCCAGCAAAGCGATTAGCTTCTATTTCTCGCAGCACCGTTTTAGCACTTTATTCTAGCTCGATTGCGTCCTCTTGTTGTTGAGTATGGCAAATTAAAGCTTCTCTCTTGGTATGGATGTACGTGGAGAACAATTTATGATTATTTAAAGTTGTATCTGTATAAAAAGAGAAAAATAACTATGGGTTGGTTAAAACGCCTGTTTGGGATGGAAAAACCTCAAAATGCTCCGTCCTACACTCCCCAACAGCAAGCTGCTCCTCAAGCGGCAGCTACCGAGTCGATTCCTCCCGAACGCATGGGACTTAGCGGCGAATACGACCAAAGCGGATTGGCTAAAAGAGTAGCGCTAGAATTTGATGAAGAACCAGATTTAGATGATATCGATACTATCTATGTAGCTCAAACTGGTAGCGTTGTAGTATTGAAAGGCAAAGCTCCCAATCAACAAGTCCTCAATAAAATGGTTTCTGTCGCGCAACGAGTTAATGGCGCAACGGAAGTAAATACCGACCAAGTAGAAATTAGCTAGAGTGTAAGGCGTTGATTGAGTAAAGGATGAAAGACAAGGAGATAAGGAGATAAGGGGACGCATAGGTTGCTGCAATCGTATCTAAATTCAGCAATGCCAAGCATAAGTAGCGGTTTAACCGCTACTTACCCAACTATTCAGGCAAGGCTCATTGCTGGTGCGGGCAGATTTTGTTGGACTTTGCGCCATGCTTGGGGTGGTGCGCCGTGATGCTGGCGAAATTGACGGGAAAAATGACAAGTATTTTGATAACCCAAGGCGTTAGCAATTTGTTCTACCGATTGATCGGTACTTTGCAGTAAAAAGCGCGCGGCTACCATGCGTCGCTCGACAATCCAGCGATTTACGGTATATCCTGTCTGACTACCTACTCGGTTGGTTAGGTACGCTGGCGAATAACCAACTGCTTGAGCAACATCGCATAAAGTAATCGGTTGATGGTAGTTGGCTTCGATAAATTTGAATACTTCTTGTAATTCAGGCGCAACGGGAAAAATTGATTTATTAGCGATCGCGTCTTTTGTCTTTTCGGTTACTGACGCAGACTTATTCGCATACCAAGAACGCAGACTTGCCCGCTTTTCTAACCGCACGGCGATCGCTTTTAATAATTCTTCGACCGTTGTTGGCTTCATGAGATAATCGTCAGCGCCTAATTCCATGCCTTTGCGTAATTCCGTTTTGCTGACACTTGCCGTTAAAAAAATAAACGAAGTAATTGCTGTAAGTGGGTTTTGACGTAGATTTGCCAGCACTCCGTAACCATCTAATTTGGGCATGGTAACGTCGCAAATTACTAAATCGGGTAAATGCTTTTGCACTTTGGCGATTCCATCTAAGCCATCTTCTGCACCATAGGTAGAAAAACCTTCCGCGTCTAAGCAGTCCATAAAGATGTTGCGGGTGCGTGCATCATCTTCAATTATTAAAATTTTTGCTGGTGATTGTTGAGTCATTGTTAATTACTTAGTGTGTTTGATGTTTTCTTTGCAGGCAATACAACGGTAAATGTGCTGCCCTTTCCAACTTCGCTAATTACTGAGATATGCCCGCCATGCACTTCTACAAGCATTTTCACCATTGCAAGTCCCAGCCCCGTACCGGGCAAATCCCCTACATTGCTGGCGCGATGAAATGGCTCGAATAGTTTAGGGCGATCGCGCTCTGGAATGCCAATTCCGCAATCGGTAACTTGAAACTCGACTGTTTCTCCCACGCCAGCAATTTCAAAGTTGACAGTGCTGGCTTTGGGCGAATACTTAATTGCGTTCGAGAGTAAGTTCGTAATAATTGGCTCTAACAACTTTTTGTCTAAGCAAACTAGGCGATCGCAATTATTTATAAAAGCAATCTGTTTTTGATTGCTACTTGCTAACTGCATTTGTACGACCAAATCGCGGCAAAATCCCTCAATATCGAGTTCTTTAGGCTCAAAGTTTAGCTTTGCTGCTTCTAGCTTGCCAAAGTTTAGGATTTCATCTAGTAATAAGCCAATTTGCTCTACAGCTACTTGAATGTGTCCTAGATAAGGCAATTGTTTGTCTTCTGTCCATTTGTGGACGTGACGTTTGAGTAAGTCTGCGGAGAAGGAAACAATATTTAGGGGAGTGCGAAACTGATGGCATAACATCGAGACAAAGCGCTCTTTTAGTTCGCTTAGTTGTTTTGCTTGCTCTAAGGCTTGGCGTACTTCTGCTTCAGCATTTTTATGTTCTGTAATATCGATTGCAGTGACAAGCTCCGCAGGCGAACCACCAAATTCAAGTATCCCCACCGAGCAAGCTAAATAGCGCCAGTCGCCACTTTTAGTTATCAGTTTTATTTCTTGGTATTGAGGGTTGTCCTTCGACTGGGCTTTAGACGTTTTTTCGCTAATTAGTTGCGATAAATTAAATTCAAGGCTTAGTAGTTCTGCTTGCGTATATCCGGCGAGCGCTGTCATTGCCGAATTTGCGTAACGCAGATGAGAATCTTGAATTATAAAAATAATTGCTTCGGTTTTCTCAGCTAAGGTACTGAGTTCTATTTGATTGTATTCTAATACTTCTTTGGTTAGTTTAAATTCGCTAATATCCCAAATACTCCAGACTCTGCCAATAATTTTTCCATCTAACAGTTGTGCCTTGGAGTGGTGAGCAAAAGTCCTCCCATCAATTAATTCTATGATGTCGTAGCTTTCGTCTTCTGATTGAACTGGGGCTTCCCATATTGATTTGCGGAATGCTTCGGGATCTTTGACTTGGTTTTCAAAAAACTTTTGGCTGCGGGGGCATTTTTTGGAAAGAATTACCCCTTGGGGAACTTGCCACATTTCGACGAATTTTTGATTGTAGCTAAGAATTTCCCCAGTAAAACTTAGGGCAACAATTCCGTTTGCTGTTGATTCTAAGGTAGATTGCAGCAATGCTAGGGAAGTTTCGAGTTGATTTTCTGTTTGTTTCAGTTGCGAAACTTCTTGGAGTAGATACTGATTTGTTTCTAGTAGCTTTGTCGTACATTCTTGTACTGTCGAAGCTAAACCTGTTTTGGGCTGTCTTTTAGCAAATATACAGCAAAATCCCTCATTTTCTGCTTCTGCATAGTTAATGACCGCTTCTACAGGAATCATTTGACCGCTTTTTGTCTGATACCGAGTAGTTAAATTTAGGCTACCTTTTTGCTGTAAGATTTGCCAATATTTTGACCACTTAGCGATCGCAAGTTCTGGCTCTATATCCGCTAAGGTTCTTGACAGCAATTCGTCGTGCGAATACTCGGTTAAGTTGCAAATTGTCTTGTTTACATAAAGAATTTCTCCTTCTGCTCCCACGCAAAAAATAGCATCTGGTGCTTTGTCTACAAGTGCTTTTGTAAATTGCGATGACGTTATTTTTGGTTGGCTTAAAAGCTTTGTTGAGTTAGAGCGAACTGATATGTAGTTGTTGCTCACAGTTCTATTTACTCCTTATTACTACTTCAACGGACGAGCTATACTTTTGTTTTTCCTCGACTTGTTTTACCCAACTCTTTAAGTAGCTTAACAAAGCTTTATGTTTCTCGAACTCACGCTTGGTGTGAGATGTGTCTAAGATATGTACAACTTAAAATCATTGTAGATTACTCAAAACAGTATAGTTTTTAACGATTTCCCAAAAAACTTGTCAATAAGTCTGCCGATAGATTGAACGATTGATTAGCAAAGTTGATAAAGGTGCGATCGCAGTTTTTGCAAGCCTCTCTAGTTTTTTTGATTTGAACTAGCACTGTTGATAAAACCTAAATACAAAGTATAGTTTGCTACTAATAGTTTATTTAAAACGAGTATTTTTTTTTAAACTAATATTCGATTTGTTTTCGATTAAATCTATTCAAAGTCGATAAGCCGAACTGTTTTTAATCTACTGGCGCAACTCCCTAAAAGTAAATATAGCTCTAAGCGAAAACTTTCAATATTCTAAGCAAAAAAGTAATAAAAAATACATCTTGGGCAGAAAAAGGCAAACTTTTATCCACGCAAGCGTTAAATCCTTGATATCTCGATCTTAACAACAACTTGTGTAATAAAAAATACAAATTACTTTAGTTCAAAATAAATTGCTTTTTTAAAGTAACTATCAAAAGGTATAGATTTAAAAATTGAGTAAAGATAAGGTTTTCAGCTAAATAGAATCAAAAAAATTGACATAGCAATCGATAAAATCTTCATTGCAGCTACCCGTAACAATCTTCTACATTTGTTACCTGAAGCACCGCGTTAGGTTTGCATCTCCCAGGAAGCATTTTTAAGTTGTTGAGACTTGTTTGGCTACCTTATCCGAGCAGAAACACTCAGCAATTTTAACTTCAAACTGGGTATTTGATATTACTTATTCTCACCGTTCACAAGTGCTACTAGCTTCTGCCCTAAATCGGCTGCAAATTATATGAGTAATTAAAAGCAATGACTGAAAATTATACTCGCGCAATGCCAATCGATCCTGGGTCTTACAAAGAATTTGACACAGATAGCTTTGTAGAGTCAGCATCAGATAATAGTTACGCTTACATCCAGCCGCAAAAAGTAAGTGAAACAACGCCTACCGAGCAAGATACCGCATCAATTACCGTTGCAGCAGCAGTAGTTGCCATGCTCGAAGAACTAGGAGTAGGCTGCGCTTTTGGCGTTGCTGGCGGTGCAATGGCGACGCTTTGGGGTTCATTATCGAACAGCATACTCATGCAAGTATCAAACTTTCGGCATGAAGGGGGCGCAGCATTTGCAGCCGTTGAAGCTTACTTTGCAACCAATCGCCCTACCGTAGTTTTTACCACCGCAGGACCCGGAATTACTAACGCTTTAACCGGACTATTTGCCGCTCGTGGCGAGGGTGCTAAGGTAATTTTCTTGTCGGCTTGCACCTCTGCGCCGCAACGCGGTAAGTGGGCAATTCAAGAAACAACCGCTTATACCCTGCCGAGCGAAGGTATATTTACTTCCGGCGCGTTATTTAACTATGCAACCACTGTAGAATGTGCGGCACAGCTACCGCAGATTTTTCGCAGACTTGCTTTAGGATTATCGCAACCTGGAGGCTTTGTAGCGCATTTGAGCATTCCAACTGCCGTGCAGACAAGCTTAGTCGAGCAGGAATTACCAAGACTAGACTTACAATGCGATCGCACTCGTCCTAGCAGCGAAACAATTGCTAAATGCGTAAGCAAGCTAACGGAAGGACGTTTTGCAATTTGGGTAGGTTTTGGTGCTACAAACGCCGCCGCAGAAATTCGCACTTTAGCGGAAACAACGGGGGCGGCGGTAATGTGTTCGCCGCGCGCCAAAGGAATTTTTCCTGAAGATCACCCGCAATTTGTCGGCGTGACAGGCTTAGGCGGGCATTCGTCAGTAATGACATATATGCAAGAACAAAAGCCTCTACGAGTATTGGTACTAGGGACGAGACTTGGAGAACCAACTTCATTTTGGAGTCAAGCCATGATTCCTAGAGGTGGGTTTATCCACGTAGATATCGATCCTCAAGTTCCAGGAGTCGCTTATCCTCAAACGGAAACCCTGCCCGTCCAAGCAGACATCCAAGTCTTCGTGCAAGAGCTACTAGCGCAAATGCCCGCCGTAGAACAAACTAATATATCTTTACCTCATCCTGAAATTGAAGTTGTTTCTCCTGGTACAGACAACTTAGTGCGCCCAGAAGTATTGATGGCAGCAATTCAACAAGTCATTGTTGAAGGCACAGATGCAGTAGTGATGGCAGAATCGGGTAACTCTTTTACTTGGTCAACAAACTTGCTGCGATTTAATCAAGCGGGGCGTTACCGGGTAAGTACGGGCGTAGGCGCGATGGGTCATACAGTGACGGGGGTAGTTGGAGCAGCGATCGCTCGTAAAGGTCTAGCGGTGGCAATTGTGGGCGATGGCGCGATGCTAATGAATAACGAAATTAGTACCGCCGTAAAATACCAAGCCCCGGCAATTTGGATCGTCCTCAACGATGCTCGCTACAATATGTGCTACCAAGGAATGAAATTATTGGGACTTACAGGCGCAGATGCGTTAATTCCCGAAACAGATTTTGTCACCATAGCGCGCGGAATGGGAGCAGAAGGCGCGCGCGTAACTAATGAATGTCGACAAACAGGTAGTTGAAGGTCGCTG
>QQTW01004073.1_pt1 | contig 10917 bp, 10 predicted proteins | sample 1904831 | NCBI WGS metagenome assembly QQTW01 (sample SAMN09435610, study PRJNA476489) | Subsurface metagenome, whole genome shotgun sequencing project.
CCTCAACCTTGTGCCGGCGGCAAAGAAGCAGGTAGATCCAGTGCACGAAGAACGCACTGCCCGCCGCCACAAACGGCTTGCTAAGCACCACTCAAATGAGAGCGACTCTATGAGTAGTGTTCAGAGAAATCAGTTTGGTCTTTTTGGGATTATTGCAAGGCGAAGAAGAAGAGCCAAAGCAGATACTATGCCCACATCTCTGCATATTGAAAACGGCGACCCTACGAGGCCTGACACATCGACGAGCTCAACCAACGGGGCCGATAGCATGGGAACGGAGAAAATCGACCTTGTCAGCCCCCCCTTCTCCAGCGAGAGTGCAAGATTCTTCCGGTGTTTTTGCGGATCTGAAGCCTTGGCCACCTTCTTCAGTTGACGAGAGACAGGGACTAAAACATGATCTTGCTCCGTGGCCTGGAGATTGAGCCATCTCTGGAGGTGGGAACGACCATCTTATCATATACCCCAACCATCTAATGTGGCCTTTAGCGTGGCTTTTAGCGAGGAGTTGTGGTATACTGACTCAAAATCACATGTTTGGGGGAGCGCAATCATGGTTTGCATATACACATCTATATGACTGCACATAAAAGCGCATTTGTCTATATATTCGCAGTACATATTTACATCTACAGCAACTGTGAAGACCCACCAGTCTTCTTCATAAGCATAGTTTCCCATATCTTCTCGTATCTTTGTCAGTGTATTATCTCCTGATCGCGTTGCTGTTAAGATGCCTTGCTCTAACGTGACTACTTCTCCATTGCCATCAAGTAGCCCGCGCCTGGGAGGGATATATCGAAGATATCTGTATAGCGGCAAGGACAAACCGCAACAAGCTTATACTGGTTGCAGGTGTTCACTAGCATTCTCTTGAAATGCCCTGTAGCCACTCAAGACGTTGCAGAACCGGAGCTCCGCGTATTACGTGATAGAGTACCCTGTTCACATGACTGGCTTTTGGCAACCAAGCAGAGAAATGTTGAGCTGCGTATGCAGATATTACGTGCTTTCTTCAGATAACTCGTTCTTGAATCTGAAGATTTACAAGACTCCTTGAAACGTCTTGACTGCCATAGTATACACACTTTAGGCCCATTCCGGTGGCTTATCGTTGATATATTTTAGGCTTTCACTGGGGGGACGCTGGACTGGGGAAAATGACGTTGGAGAGCATGCGGCCCGCTAGGCTAGTGTTGAAAAAGTCTTAGCGTGGTGTTGTTCCTGCAGAAAGTGTGCCTTGGGAACCCGCCCCTTCTTAATGATCTTCCACTCTCAGCCTTCTGGACTCAGTCTGCAGCACTTCACCGCCCCGTCAATCCCATTTGATACGTTGATGACCACACTCCCTTGTCCACAACTGGAATTGAAATAGCTGTACTGCCTACACTTCCGCATGAAGCCGGTGCCGATCCGATCTAGACTTAAACATTAGCGATCACGCGCTGAATGGTTAAGAGACCTCTCAGCAAGCGGAAACAGAGCTTGAACAGCTACAGCTAAACACAAAATGAATTTCGATATCATTTGTTAGGATCAGTTAACAGATAATGATTGCGACATTTGGCTGCTTCCGATCATCTATCACACAAGGAGCCTCAGCTCACTAATTCTTCGCCTGATGTCTACAGCCACACAGCAAATGACAAGCGAAAGTGGTCTCAGTGGCCATTCAATGGCTCGCACCATCCTTCGAACAGAGGACGCTACCCGTACACCTTTCTCCTTACGACCAGACGATCACGAGAAACCACGAGCCTCTAGTGCTGATACCCGACCAAGAATCAATAATGTAACCAAAGCATCATATCCTCCCGCAAACGAAACTTCAAATCCAGAAGATGGCCTGACGGTCAAACCGGGTCTTCTAAGTCTTGACGAGACCATCGAACTGTTTCGGGCAAAGATTGCAGATGCCCAGCAAGATACACAAAATGCGCTGGCTGGGGGTGAAGATGTTAGCGAAGCAGTACGACCGAAGTTAACATTGGATCTGGGACACTCCAGAATCGCACGCTTACCGGAGAGTGTGATAGATCTCATCAAAGTGGAGGTAGAAAGGCTCTCGCTTTCACACAATCAAATGTGGTATCTTCCGTCCAGGTTCCCGGAATGCTCGCAACTCCGCTACCTAAACATACGCACAAATGTGTTTCGAGATGTACCATCCGTGGTACGTATGTCCTCGGCCGCCGTATCCATCTTATTAACCATATGTTTCAGCTTTATAAATTATCGCTCCTGGAGATTCTTGACATCAGTAGGAACAAGATCCGGAAAATCTCCAGTGAAGTGAGAAACCTCAGTTCCTTGCGGGTCTTTTCAATAGCGTACAACCGGATCGAAGAATTGCCACCAGAGATTTGCGAAATGTCAAAATTACTGATCCTGAAAGTTGCTGAGAATCCATTACGCTTCAAGCTGAAGAGAACAATTGAGGCGAAGGAGGCCGAAGTCACATTGTTGACGAACGAAAACGAAAGGGAGACAGCCGTGACAGCGGAAATAAAACGATTTCTACGAGAGACCCAACCGATCGTCACCCCAGTGAATCCAGAACCAGGAACGGATGTGGACGAAAGCGTGCTTGAAACACCAAAGCCACTCAAGCGTGTGCCGAGCAGCCGATTTCCTGTCAGGCCGTCAATGAATGGAATTGAAGTGACCGTAGATATGGCGACGAACTCGCCGAGTCAGCCTAAACCACCGCCAATACCGACAAGGTCACATTATCGAATAGCCTCAGGCCAGAATGGAAACACTGTTCGCAGGCCCAGCATATCTCCTTTGGCCAAAGGAAGTGAACAGAGCAGAAGCAGTAGTGAGAATGTTCTGCAAGCGTCCGCTGCTGCCCGTTCGAAGCGAATGGGAATAATGAGGAAGGAGAAGTCGGAGCTAGAACCTGTGGAAGAAATAAGAAACAACCGAGTTAGCCATCTCCGAGGCGTTAGTCATGGATCCGTTCTGCGTTCGAGAAGTAGTAATGCAGTTTCTCCAGGCAGCGGCTTGACGAGCCCTGTTAGTCCCAAAGAGGGACGGAAGCCGCGAAACGTCTATATCAAAAGATTGTCTAGCTTGCCAGAACAAAGGCAGGAGTCAGGTTGGCGCAGTTCCGTCGTTGAGGGTGCTAAGGGCATCCTCTATGCCTTGTACCAACTACACCCTCACATCTCCGGGCTGATCAGCGTTATCAAGGGAAGAGACCCCAAGAGGACAAGTCTTGAGCTCACATACTACAATGCTTCATCACACGTCGATCGACTGAACGAGGCTATCGGACAAGCCGCTTTAGTGGAAGGAGAGGACGAGGACGGTTTCGAGCGAGCTGAGAATACTGTGCAGAGGGACTGCGCAAGCTGCATCATGGCATATTCACATGTAGTCTCACAGTTACAGGAGAATGCCGGAAAGATTGTGGCAAGTGCGGATGCAAGATATGTGCGATCATTCATGCTTCTCATCTATGGCAGTATGCACGAGGTCAAGAATGCTGTGAAATGCCTTCAGGTTGATGTCAGGTTCCTAGAAACACCTGTACGGCACAACACAGTCAAGACTTTCCAGACAATTGACGAAGAGTTTTCGCCACCTACCGGTGTTATCAGATCTACCACTCCGACAAGAAACAGGCCAGCTGCTGGTGCTCGACAGAATCCAAGGTTACGCAGTGATACTGCATTCCAGAATTCAATACCGAGGACTGTAGCCGATTATCCATCAAAGCAAACTTATGCGCCGTCACAGAACGGGCCAATTTCTCAAGCACCTCTATACCCATATGGACCCTCTGGTATGATAAACCCATACAGCAGCACCGGCTTTTTCGTGCACAACACCAACTCTACAACCTCGACATTAGCCTATTCCCTTGGTCTGCGTTCTCGCTCTAATTCTCGATCAACGAATACAATGACGCTTACAAATTCTTCGATTGCTTCCTCGTTGGCCAACACGCCGCGATCGGGGGAATCATTTAATTTGCCAGTCTTTCAGAATCCGACGCGAGTGAATCCAATGACAGGTCTAAGTGATAGCCAGGAGGAATCCATCTTCGAAGGGATTTTCCTTGCTTTGTCTCGTGCTTACGACTCGGCTCTACAAGCCCTACCCATAGCTCGCCGTCAATTCGCGCGATGCGCCGAGATGGCGGACGAGAACAGGCGACCGAAAGAGGTTCGGGAAGTATGGAGAAATCTTTTGTGGCGGTGTAAAGCTTGTCAGGATGTGAGCGAAACTTTACATCTGAGACTCGTCAACATGAAAGTCAAGGACGCAGGAAACAGCGGGAGAAATGACCGCTCATTCTGGCAGCTCACCAAATCATTTACGCAGTCTTTTATCGATCTTGTGGCGGAAATGAAAGAAGCGAAGGCACTACGACTACTGGCCCAAGATATTGTGGTCATTCTTCGACCGGTCCAGAAAGCAAGCAGAGAAGCAGTACGACTTATTGATTCGAGTCCATGGGCATATCTCACGGAAGCGGGAAGCCAGCCCCTTCCTCCCCCTCCTCTCATCACCAACAGCGTCATCAACGGTTTCCTCACAAATAGTCCGCACATTGGCCACTCGGTGTATTCCAATGGCTTCCAACCACAATACCCCCCACATCCGTTTAATGTCTCCCCACAAGCTCCGGCCCTCATTTCGGTACAGGCGGCAATGCAAGGGGTCTCGCCCAGCTCAGTAGCTCTGCCAGCGACACCGCTGTCTGCTGCGTTAGGCCCGGCCGCCCAAGCTACTGTACCTGCTACGCCAGCATCTGCATGTGGCGATTCTTTTTTTCGTGGGGACGTCTTCGCCCGAGCGGACGCTGTTCTCGGTATGCGACAACAGAATGCAAACCTAACGTTCAACTCCCGAAGATGAGTCATGAGTTTTACCTTGAGACTCTTTCATCACTACGAAACGCACACTTGCACATGTTACCAGGTATACTTACGAAAGGACAGATACCTGGCTCACGATTGACCAGTATGATGTACTCACTCTCTTTGCGGATTTTCGGCTTTTCAAGCCCTTTTTGTGTACAAGACGAATGGACTTGTTTGGATTGGGAGGGCTCAGATTAGTGTTTGTGAAGTAGATCATATGCTCCAACGCATTGTACAATTGTACTTTATGTAACCCGAATGGGGGGTCTATGTTTCCTGGCTGGATCAGGATACGATAAGATGAGATAAGATAGGATGAGATGAGATGGGTTACAATGCCACAGATAGACGTAATCCAGACAAACATCTCACACATGATGACGCCCACGATTACGATCCCAGTTGTGCAAGATTCCTCTCCCGGCTCCTCGAACGTACGCACACATTCCCCACTAACTTACATACTGCAGCTTCGCCCAGGAGTAGAGACGTATGTGGTTCCACGTCCTGCTGTCCGACCTCATTACTTTCTTCCAACCTAGACAACAGGGTTGGAGTGGGACATATCAAGTATTCTTACCATCACACTTCCCCCTTTGCCCGTTCAAGCAAGATTACGGCCCGGATCGGAAGTTTCAATATAGTAACTATACTGCATGATAGTGGGTGGGTGGGGTATGGAAGCGGAAATACGGGATTAACCGAACTTTACTGCTCTCAAGAGCCCAACGGGGCCCGCGTTTCACCAATGTTTCCCCATCGGTTCATGGAGAAACGCGATCGGGGAGGCCGATGAAACATTTCTGGATTCCAAAGTAGGAAGGGAGGTTGGTTTTGGGAATCTTTTTTCTTGGGGCTGTATATATTTGGTAATACTGAGAGCGGAGACTTATTCTTGATTAAGAAGTATAGTATTCTCTGGAGAAAAACGATTGAAACATTCTTTTGTTTCTAGCTCAAGACTTCTAGGATTGAAAGAGAGAATAGATATCATGCTATCCAAACAGACCATTCCGCCATCCAAAGGCGTGCAGGGCTCCTCCTTCGCATCCTCAGCGTCATCAGCCAAATCCGTCCAGCCGCTTAGAAAAACAAAGGACGCCGCTGCATCCTCCAAACAAGGCAGAGAGCACCACCCCAACCGATCCATCCAAGCAAGCGCCCAACCAGGAAAAGGCTCCTCCGCCTCACCGCCCTCCAAACCCCAACCCCGCATCAGCAACCCAACCCCGACCAGCAAACCCAAGCCCAAAACCTTCGTCCACGCCCTCTCCACAGCCAAATCCCTAACCCGCGGCGGGCCCCTCGCCTACACGCACAACCCGGGATTCCGCTCGCGCCAGCCAGACGACGACGACGACAACAACAACGTCCGCGGACCGCTCGATAGCGAACTCACGGCGTTCATAACAGGCCACAAGGACCGGGATGGGCCGGATGGCTATCTGTTCGTGATCCGCGCCACTCTGCTCGGCTATACCAGCTTGGCTTGTGGGGGCGATACGGGAGAGTGTACGGATAGCTATGATGCGCATATTAAGCAGTTGGTTAGGGTGCTGGGGGAGTTGAAGGAGAATGGGTGTTGTGTTATTGCGGGTAAGGTTGTGCGGCCTGGTTGAGAGGCTTGCTTTTGGGTTTGTGGATTGTGTTGTGCCGTGGAGGGTTGCTTGGGGGTTGAGATGGTGGGGATTGAGTGTGGGTGGACTGCATGATGGTCTTTTTCTTTCTTTCTTTACCTGGATATTTTTTGAGGCTGGGATATGTAGGTCTGGTGGGTTGCTGGGACTCCTGTTTTTCATTAGAAAAGACAAGTCTTCCTTCTAGATCAATGCTACTATTTCATGCATCATTCTTTGCCGGCCACAGAGTGACAGGTCCGTAGTATACTATGTGGCGTGCGCTTTGTGTGCGTTTCGTCAGCGTTCCGTTCTGATTTACCCTTGGATATAGCTTTGTAAGAGGCAGCCACCATTATTCGCTCTGTTATAGGCTGTTGCCCCATAACAATTCGGAACGCTCATTCCTATACTCAACCCCACCTACTATCCGCCTGCGTTTCGCTTGCGAATAGCGTGCGTACGCAATGTCTCCTCGTCGTCGGCACCAAGGCGAGATCGTCGACGACGAAGCAGAATCTCAGGAGGACGAGGAGGGCCGTGAGGAGTCAATTACTCAACGGCTGAAGCACCGGCGGGTTAAATTGACAAGGAAAAGAACTCTTGAGAATATAGAAGACATAGACCGTGAACTCGCTGGCGGAGAGCATACATCAAGTAATAATGCTTTAACAGGAAAAGGAAAATCAAGCCTCCATGCCAAGCCCGTGCAGTCATCAACACCTCACCACACGTCGTTAGCCACAACTGTTAAGACCAGGCGAGATTATGACAGTTGGACCGAAGTCTGATAGTTAAGAAGATGATGATGTTCGAGAAGTTGAATCTGACAGTGAATATTGACAAGCTGGGATCCTGAAAACTGTCACTTTCAAAGAGCCCCAGTTAACTCGGAGTTCGTTTCTTTCACGCCCTTGAGCTCACACTTAACATATATAGCATTATATACTTGGAATGGCTTTCGAGTCTGATTAAGACTTTTATTGAGATTGTACGTTAAGTTCAAATGCAGTCGACCACAAAGTATGGCGTAGTACAGGAACCATTGGCCTCTCCTGTAGTTGAATACCATGGCTTTATTCGTGGACGGCGAGCTCTGCAATCAGTAGTTAAGCAACGCTCACCCTGACCCTCATCATCAATAAGGGCGTCGCAAGGATCATTATGCTCTGAATCTATGTACATTGGGTAAAATGAGTGTCGTTGACCTACTTGCCACAACATAGCCTGCAAGTTGAGAGAAAATCCTCCTGAGAACTGCCTTTACTGTCTGGGAGTGAATTGCAGAAAGAGGGGAGGTAAAGCAGTGGTAAAAGTGTCCTTTGCTTCTTTATCGAACGTTTCTCCAGTCTCTCCAGGTGCAAAGGAGATGTCGAACTGCTGAGCAATGCTCGTAAGGGCGATCCGAAGATTCATTATAGCAAGGTTCTTCCCTGGGCAACTATATGCACCTGTTCCATTGTATTAGTGGCAATAAAGCCAAAGATATTGACTCGTCTTGTGGCAAGCTGGACTGACCTAGAGCAAATGGCATGTAAGGTGCATTTTCTGTTCCCATCTCCTCCTTTCTCACCCCCCACCGCTCCGGTATAAATTCCAGAGCATCTTTCCAGTACCGTGGGTTTGTCTGGATCAATTGCATTGGCACAAAGACATTGACGTCTCCCGGAATGTAGACTTCGTCAACTCGGATACCCTTGGCAGGTGTAACACGATATCCTCCAGTCAGAAGGGCGGGCTTGAGGCGCAAGGTCTCGTTGATAATATCATCGACGAAACTGACCGACTTGACAATTTCGTACGACCAGTCTCGGGCACGGCCAGGCATGGCTTTGTCAAGAAGATCTTGGAGCTTTTGAAGTGTACTTGGATGTTTTGCGAGAAAGTACAAAATATGCGCCAGTGTCGTGGCACTGGTCTCACTGCAACGTCTTTAGATCGGGCTTAAACAAGAGCGAGTTGGCAATATAGGCGCCATCATACGCACCTGGCGGCGATGATGACCACGCGAGAATCCTCGTGCAATGCATGTTCTGAAGGCGATGCCGATACATCTTTCTCAGCGAAAGCTTTTAGCAGCCAAGAGACAATGTCCTGAGGGTATTGATCAGGATCCATTGTCTATAAGTGACACATCAGTATCTCATCTCATTTGTGAGTCAGAATGTGGCAGCGGCCACTCACTTTTTGTTTTACCTTTATCTCGTTGGCGCACCAGCTGAAGAACCCAGCATAGCCTGCCGTAGCTCCGGGAATACAGGCCAGCAAGTTCAGCAGCCACGGGACATTGCTAAGAACGCCCAGAACCTCCATGTGATCATGAATGCCTTTGATGGCCGGATGTTCAACACCGCTGGCGAGGGAGTTGAAATCTTTGCCGAAGCCAACATCTCCCATGATGTCGAAGGTGAGAAACATAGACCATGCTGTGGCATCGATGGGCTTTCCGGCGTGAGTCGTGAGCTGCGATACGAAAAGGTCTGCCTTAGACTTGATGCGTGGCTCATATATACCGAGGGCTGCAACAGGGGAGGGATTAGGTCGAATGCCGGCTAGATCCATGTAGGGAAAAGAGACATCTGGGTTTACCTTTGATGCTGAAACTCCTATCCCATGCTTTGCGCCGACGTCTGTGATCGTCAAAGTCTCTAGTCATATGGATGGAGCTTTTGGTATGATCACTCGACACCTGCATGTACCAAGTTGACTTCAGACATTCCGATTGCGGGCCATAGATAACGGGGATGGCGGATTTTCGTACGATGCAGATTTCACGGGGCCCTTAGGAAAATCAAAATCAGTTAATGCTATGGGAGGTCGAAAGAGATTTCTGACCAGTCCGGATAAAGTCCCCATACGTCTGGTGCATTTTTGCCACCTCCTTATAGTATTGAACGCTCTTTGAGGCTTTCCAAACCGTATAGAAGCGACTCAACTTTGCTCCTAACGGACCAGGGAAATTGCGGAGCCTATGAAAGAATAATCGATAGATTGCGATACTGACAATCAGACCACTGTTGAGCGACGCCGTCGTGAGGAGCACCCTGGTCAAGGCTTGAACGACAGTAAATTCAGCAAAGAACAGATAGGCATATCCGAGAGCCAATATGGCAATGCCGTACAATGCAAGAAAGTGATACATGTAAATGTCCACCTCGATATTCCGAATGCAGACATGTAGAAGCACCCCAAGACTGGCGGCAAAAGCCGCTGTGGGGCGCAAATCGGCTTCAAGGGCGCTCTTTAGCCCACTCGATGTCAACGCCGACGACAATGCCATGTTGGGCCTCAAGGAACACGAGGAGGGGGAGACAACAATGGTTAATGAAAAAGAAAAATGGGAGGCCGCATGTTCTGTGCTCTCTCTCAGTCAGGGGCGGGCAAGACCCGGGGTGGCCACAAAGGTAGCAGTGAGTAGTAATCAGCAGTTCGTATTTAAACTTCCCCTCACTGCTCAGATCAAGATACTACCATAAGACGGGGGACTACGGAGACATGCATCAAAAGTCGTTGGTAGCGTTAGAGTAATAGTGAGTACTTCGTGACACTAATGCAGACCAGAGCCCGTGAGCTATTAGTATCTGACCTACTCCGTACTGCGTAGTAAAGCCGGTCTAGCTCCAGTCAAGCTCCATGGTTCATCTTGGTCCATGCTGTTTATGACAGCTGATCTTAACACCTAACCGAGGCCAGAGACTTACTATTACTGTACGTATACATTTCAAGAGGCGACGCTAATAACTTACTACGGTACCTGGCTGAAGTACTCGTAGTACGGGCGTTGTTATTGCCATCCAAAACGGCCGCTATACAGCTGATTTAAACTTAGGATGATCTAGCTGGAGTCAAAGAATCAGTCGTGTGGATAAAAACAAAGAGAAGCTTCGAAAAAATGTGATAGCGCCATGCTACGAATATTCATGCCTCCTACCGTAGTATGCCACATTTTACTACGTTACACTACTTGGTGCCGCCGGAAAGTGCCTCCCTTCCTATATATGATTAGATCCTTATATAAACGGTCGAACTTTGAACCAAATCCATCATGTTAATAGATTACGAGAGGACGAATACTCTTCCATATTCATTTTCAATTTGAGCTCGGCATCCTCGCACACTACTATAGTGTGCTGTAAAGAAAGATCTGCAACGCCGGGACGCACCTTCCGGTGGCACCGAGTAAGCTAGGATAGCTCTAAACTGAGAAATCACGCTACCAACGCCTTTTCAACATCACGGAGATTTGGTGCCACCTGTTTTGCATACCAAGGTACCAGGCGTAATTAGCCATAGTCCGGCCCCGGTAAACCTGTTCACAAACGCGCCTCTTACGCTAAGCCCTTGTCAGAACCACTACGCTAGAGCTCGCTGTCGGGTTTTGCTTACTATCTCGTCAACATTATTATCTTTGTCATCTTTGAGATTTG
>QQTW01004074.1_pt1 | contig 10916 bp, 8 predicted proteins | sample 1904831 | NCBI WGS metagenome assembly QQTW01 (sample SAMN09435610, study PRJNA476489) | Subsurface metagenome, whole genome shotgun sequencing project.
TTTTGCCCTTCTGGACAAGGTATACCCTCTGAAACCGCGCTCAAGCATTTCCCGCGTCTGGTATATCGTTTCACCCTGTACACCTCATCGCAGCATTGCGCTCATTCGTAGCACCACACAAGAGCTTAGGCCAGATGTCGTAATCAATTGTTGTTCTGTCGAATAGAACACCGAATAGACAAAACGTACAGAGTCCGCCTGATATGGTAAAGGCAAGATCATCATTGCGTTGTCGTTCCATGTGACTGACCTACACCGACCTATGCAAATGCTACCTTCAAGGAATTGCCAACAACAGCACCGCTACAACGTTCAACGGATATTGTGTTGCAGTAGTAAATCTTTTCACTCTTGTATGACTTACAATATTCATCCCATCATGCACAACAATCCCTGTTCTTTGCCAAACACTTGTCTTGTGAAACAATATCCTTAACATGGCCGATGATGAGGCCCGTCGGAGCATGTCCATAATCCCATATCCTAGCAATCGCGAGATAGTACTGTCAGTCCCAAATCTTCATCCTTGATGTTTCCCTACCAAGTCAACGTCTTGCTAAAACATCGTCCGCTCACAGACGGCATAACGATGCCATTGTCGTCTTCGACCCCACCTCCAAGCAGCTGGTCCTCCGCAACGCTTCGCATAACAATGACATCGACTATCCCAATTGCCCCTACTGCAACCGTCCACTCCGCGATGGCTCCCCATCAGAAGGCGCCCGTGAACAGTCGAGCACAAGCCCGGGCGCGTCAGCAGGCTTTGTCAGTCCCGAATACTTCCGCATGCTTGATCGCAGCACGCCTGGCTCAGTAGAATCGTCCGCCCCTCCATCACCGAGAAGACGTCTCGTCCAGCCCGTGCAGTCCAGCCGAAGTAACACGATTCGGACACCTCCAGATGCGGAGTTCATTGGCAGCTCACCTGCGTCCACGTCGTCACCGCATGGGATATCGTCTGCGTCTTTCAGTCCGAATTACTTCGAGCGATTCTTTGTAGAGGAGGGGGAGCTGGGGAGAGGAGGGAAAGGGGTGGTGTTGCTGGTCAAACACGTTTTGGATGGTGTTTCTCTGGGGTACTTTGCTTGCAAACGCGTGCCTGTGGGCGACGACCACGAGTGGTTGGAAAAAGTGCTCATCGAGGTGCAATTGCTTCAACATCTCTCGCACCAGAATCTAGTCTCCTACCGACACGTCTGGCTTGAAGAAGCCAGGCTTACGAAGTTCGGACCTAGTGTGCCGTGCGCGTTCATCCTTCAGCAATACTGTAACGGTGGTGATCTTCATCACTACATCTGCAGCCATGCGCAGTCTACAACCACTACGGAGCAGCTGAAGGAGCGGATGCGACGCCGGTCGAAAGGTCAGGTGGAGCCGCCACGGGATCTGCAGGCCCCACGAAGACTGCAGTTCGAGGAGATATATTCATTCTTCAAGGACATCACCTCTGCTCTTGCCCATCTCCATTCCAACGGATATATACATCGCGACTTGAAGCCTAGCAATTGCCTGCTCCACGACACCGGCAAGGGCGTGAGGGTGCTAGTCAGCGATTTCGGAGAAGTGCAATTGGAAAACATGACTCGAAAGTCCACCGGCACAACGGGAACCATATCCTACTGCGCGCCCGAAGTTCTCCGCCGCGCACAACCCGACGGCGCATTTGGAAACTTCACCAAGCAGTCGGACATCTTCTCCTTAGGAATGATCCTTTACTTCCTATGCTTTGCCCAACTACCATACCGGTATGCCGACAATCTCAACGAAGAAAACGAGGACCTAGATCAGTTACGCGAGGAGATCAGCACGTGGTCCGGCCTGGACGATGAGCGCAAAGCACGTCCAGATCTCCCGGAGAAACTATACCGTTTCCTGCGGCGCCTCTTATCGCTCGATCCGGCCGGTCGACCCAGTGCAGAGGAGATTCTCCTAGCGATCAAGACAGGCGCCGGCCTCGACGAAGACAGCGTCTTCACTCACGCCGCGTCAAGCGGTGTCTTCGAAGACCTCCGCAACGGCTCTAGAATCTTACCCGTCGACACTCCCCCGCCCAAACGATCTGCCCCACCTACGCCTACCCGGAACATGTCTGCCACCGTCTCCAGGCCGGCACACTCAAAACTTCGACCGCCGCTGTTCAAGAAAGATCGACAGGGCACCTCCTCGTCCGTCGAAATAGGTGAGAACGGAGACGGAGATACGAGCCCCGGTGGCTCGAGTCTCGTTCTTCACCCGCGAATCTCGTCCCCGACAAAAACCCGCACGCCGGACTTGCCGCAACTCCTGGCCCCGCCCGCGCCACCTCCCCCCTCACCACTCCAACGCGCGATCACAAACCGCGTCGCCCGTCAAGCCCTCCGCATTCTCCTTCTAATGTCGAAAATAATCTCTCTAACTCGGCCGTGTTCGCCGTTAGCCGTGAACCACTGGGTTGCGTATCCCTTGATATGTCTGGCGGTGCTGGACTTCGGGTTCAGCGAGCACCGGCGAAGTGTTTCGTTACTGTCGTTGGGATTGCATGTTGTTGTTGTTGCGGTTGCGTTTCGGTGGGGCGTTTTGTGTGTGCCTAAGGCGTCGATTTGGGAGGGGTTGTGATTTCTCTATGGTTTTGTTTGGATGCTCATGGAAGGGAAGAGGGGCGTTGGGAGGAATATGTAGTTTTGAGGTATGTAAGGAAAGCGGGTTGGAGCGGGCGTTGGGGTTTGGTTGGGGTAATGCAGCGTTTGATGGATGTGAAGGAGAAGGTCATACGCATCGCTATACCAGTCACATTACAAGCTGCAGTTACTATGGGTGCCAGTTGCGAAAATTTGGAAGCGTGTAAAATCAATGTCTCCGCAACGCGTTTGAACCATAAGAGGTTTGAGATTGCTTGTCGCACACTGGCAATTACAATGCACGTCACTCTTCCGATAACCCCATTTTGTAAATCGACTATCATTTTGTTAAATTACTCATCGCCGTAGGGCTCGGCTTGACACCGAACTCATCCATCCAGCCGTAACATCGTAAGAGTCTCTCCGACTTTCAGCAGGTGCGGAGCTGCAGCACCAACCGCCGATGCTTGATTAATCTCAACAACGCACCTTTCTGATGCAGAAGGCCTAATATTTCATGTAACAACATCGTACATAAATGCTTGAACAAGGTACAAACATCTCTTGCCACTTAATCCAGTTCCTCGAATCGCCCATCTCTGATCGCTTGCTCGACGGGATTCATGACGCTAATGACACCATTCTGCTTCAACCTACCACCATCACCATCAGTCAATAGTCGCGAACAAAAACGATTTGGGACCAATAATTTCCTCACCGTTCAAAAAGCACAAACAACCTCTCCGCCTCCCTCTCCTTCTCCTCCTGCGTCATCGCCGGCCCCGTATCCACAGGCTCACTGTCAAGTCTCTGGCCCGTGATAGGATTGACTTCCAAAGTGCTACGACTCGACGCGGCCGACGTGGATTCCCCATCCTTCGTGCCGACCGCTTCTCTCGCGCCCTCCGGGATCAGGGGCATCTTGTGTGTCATGAAGAATCCCGAGGCAAACCCGTATCCGACGTTCCGAACAAATGTCGCGGCGTCCTTGTCCGAGAGCTCGTACATCATGCTTGAAATGGATTCGCGGAGGGTGGGTGCTTCGGTGGTGGTGGTCAGTCGGAGGAGTCGGGATGGGAGGGTTTCTGAACTCCCGAGTGGGAGGTTGCGTTCTTCTTCGGAAGGGAGTAGACGTGATTGGATGTGCTTTTTTATCTCTTCTGGTGCGAAGGTGTAGATTTTTCGGAGGAGTGTGACGAGGGGAGTTGCTTGTTGTTCGAGATTTTCGGCGTCGTAATTGCGGACGGCGGCGTCGAGGATGTTGATTAGACGGTCGACGATGCTGTTTGGATCTGAGTCTGGAAAAAGTGGATTCGTGGTGGACTCTGTGTCTGTATTTTCGAGCTCGAGGTTAATCAGGGAGTTGATAAGGAAGTTTATCGGAGGCTGCAGCGGTGGAGTAGGTAACTTGATCTGACGTAGAATCTTCAATATGTTTGATATGGACTTTTTGAAGGCTTGAGCGCGATGAGGGTAGAACTGGGTGATGTTGAAGAGGAGTTTTAGTGTCTCAAACAGTGCCATATCAGTCATTGGACTTGGTTCCTTGCTGGCGCCATCTGCGAAGTCGTTCGAGTACCGAGCAATATTCTAAGTTCATTAAGCTCATGAACGGGAACAGAAGGTGTTGATGCTTGTACTCACTGCATTAATGCTGTCATCCAGATGGTACTCGTCAAATAGCGGATCAGAGTCAAGCTTGGTATTGTAAGTCATAAGAAATAGTATTCGTGATCCAAGAAACTGGTCATCTGGATTGTCGCTCTGTTCCGGTGTCAGCGTGTCCAATAGCTCGATCGTTTGAAAGATGCAGGGCATGCGATACCTTCAACTTCTCTACAGCTTTCCCTGCATAACCCAAATCCACAAAGTGCTGACGGCTCTCCAGATTGAGAAGCAGGGCGTTGGCTAAACATCGAAGCGCTTCCCGTGCTACTGTGGGAGAATCGCCGTCGAAACCATGTCTGCACAACGTCTCGATGCCCTATTGAATAGCTCAACGAAATGCGCTTGTCTCACCACGAAAGAAGAATGCATACATCTCTGCTGAAGATAGGCTCAGCATGATCGACCTTTCGCCCATGAACTTTCAGTTGCTCAAGCTTCGTCTGGCGATCTTGTTTCGGCAAGACGGAGTCAGAGAGGCTCAGAACACATGAGGCTCCTCATTCGGGGCAATGCATACGCTGTGGTGATAAGTTCTTCTCTTCAAGATCCACTTTCAAAGTGTGCATCAGTCTCGTAACTTCTTCTAGCTTGGCTTTTGTAGGCAAAATATCGTCAGCCTGAGACTATCGTCATCGGAAATCATCTGTTCAATGCTTACTTTTACCACTCAGCTCTATGCTTCCCGCTGTGGCCGGCATCATCCCGTTTGATATATGTGCAAACAAGATACAGAAGTGATTGTTAAGTTATCGGGAGTGTCCAAGACTACTGGCAGAAGAGCATTTTCACACTGAGAACTTTCGGTCAAAATGAGTGAATGTGAGATATTGTCTAGTAGGGCACGGTAGCTGACATTTTTGCGTTGAGGCGATATATCTACAGTAAGGTACTGTACGAGTGAGTACCTAGCCTCGTCTTCGTGACACTACCAACTCATCGCAGCCCTATAGTATCCTCAGTGATTCATGTCCTTCACGTTCAATGTAAGTGGTATTCAATGATTCAGTAGGTAAGTAATATTTTGTTTGATTATACTGACACCTGCCGGCTGATTATGTCAGCTGGACTCCTGCCGTAGTGGGTGCTGTTCTGTCAGTCGTAATTACCTTACTGTACACTGTACCTATGTAACCACTTAACGCGAGCACGTCTACCAGCAACTTAGCGTGTCTACTCGACTCTTTCAAACTCCGGTAAACAACTCTCTGCTCGTGTTTCCCTACCAACATCTCTCAATTGTGTGTTGTTGACATGCTCGGTTTCACACGTTGCTTTTTGGTACTCTAGAGAGAAGATGGTGGATGTTGCAAGAGGCTTTGCTACCTTACCTACTACACGTCCACAGACACTGCCCAGAGACGCATCTCCTCCACCACAAAGACCTCTTGATAACTCTGACGACACGAGTTCATTCAGCCCACCTACCTCTACGACTATCAGCGCACTAGATTCATCACCTCCTAATCCTTCGTCGGAGAATGCACAAGCTTCCAGAAAGGGCGCGAAGCGCGTTGGATTCTCGCCGTGGACCGAATACCACAAAGCGCCAGTGACAAGCGACAAGAAAGCTGAGGAGCATCGTCTGAAACCATTGCCTCCATCTAGAGAACGCAGATTGCGAAAAAACATAAGATCAATACTGAAGCCGTTCGATATTCCAATCGTTACGAAACAACTCGGGGTTGGTTCCTCGTTTCGGTTCCAGACCTTTCCCAAGATGTTGGAATCAGTGCTCCAGCTATTAGCGGGTGATGCAAAGGAAAGATCGGACGCTTACTCCGCGTTATCAAAAGCTTTGAAGGCCTACGAGGGTGTACCCGATCAAAGGGCGCTGTCGAGCAAGATGGGGCTGTTGATGCAGTTCATGCGTAGGGATATGTGTGCCGTAACTCCGGAGACTGGTACATTGGACATTACGCTGGTCTTGCAGTCGCTCAAAATACTCACCACGTTCGTCTGGACGCCAGAGCTCTCGAGATTCCTTTCCGATGATTTTAGATGCTTTGTCCTGGATCGTTCACTATTCGTTCTGGAAGAGATACAGATGCCCAAGCCGGTCGTCCTGCATCACATGAACGTGTTGGCGCTCCAGAGTTTCAGGCCTAACATCATGTCAAGCCAAAGGGCAAACCGACTCGTCACGTCTTTGCACGACATCGACTCCCGTGTGTCGGGAAACAGTGTTAAAGTGCAGAGATTGGTTATCTACCAGCGAATACTTCATCAGGTCCAAGATGTTATGGCGTCAAGGGTGGCGGATTGGATCGGACATATGTTTGCAGGCTTGCGTATCGGCGTCCAAACTATCCGTGCTCGTGCAATCGCCTTCGGAATCGATGCCGGCCTTGCATTGGGCTCCATTCATACAGTGTCTGGTGCTTTGGTTGATGAATTCAATCACCGATCCCCAGATGGTAGGATGGTCATCGATCTATTCTCTGATAGTCTGAATAGCATGGTCTTGAGCAAGGAACAAGGTGCGTATGTACCGCAAATCTGGAGCGTACCAGTGCTCTTCATGCGAGGCCGCCAGCGCCGATTCGAAAGGTGGGAGCACTTTAAAACCTGGTTGTACATCATTCAAAAATGCTTCAATTCCGGCGACTTCGTTGTAAAATCCCAGGCCAACATTGCTTGGAATCGGCTGGTTTTTGTCATCAATCCAGACGCCTCAATCGGGCCGGCACTCATGAAGATGCTTAGGCAGCCGGTTGGTGCTCAGCTGGTGCGGAATGTGGGTGAACGGCAGAATAACCAGCAAGCACGACAAGTGGTCCTTGGCAGCTACTGCAACCTTTTGTACTACGCTTTCAAGCCAACGGCAAGCCACCTAGAGCTGGACCTGTTCTGGCTTCATTATGTCGATGAGGTCTTCACCGATGGGTTTCTATCAAGCGCTACCGATCGTAATATGGCATGTCGAATTCTTACGACCTTGCTTGGCGATACTCGTCCTAGACCTTGGAACGAATGTAGGGGAACCGAGCCAGGACCGGTCAAACCAGAGGAGCTGGCCAGGGTTGACCCTAAATGGGTGCGATCCAGAATCATGTCAATACTGGGTGTGTTCGAGCGGGTTTTTCAAGCTGCTAAGTGGCTTACTGAACCAAACCAAGATGCCTTGGTCCGCAGTGCTTGGCAGAGCTTGATGGGCGCCATAGCAGAAGCTGGTACAAAGGAGGTCAAGATTTCGTCTCAGTGCATGACAGCAGTCGCACATATTTACACTATGCTCAAGAGATTGTGGGAGAAAGAATCTCCACCACCTGGAGTCGCCTGGAGTATCGAAGACGAAGATCTAATGACCAACTTTGCGACCCTTTTCGACATCGCGATTACTCACATTGGCTCGCTGCCTTTCACAGACAAGTGCCTCTTGAAACATGACCGACATCAGACACGGGACGATGAATCCCCAGAACCTAGCACTGGATGGATCATGACCCCTGTTATGCACATGTTGCAATGGTTCTTGCGAACCCAAAGGAATGTGAAGGTAACAGAAACCTCCACAGAAATCATCAAAGGCATCCTCCAGAAAGCCGTAAACTCTCGGACATCGCGGGAAGGCCAGCTAGACCTCTTGCTCAAATGGACTTGGGTGCTTAGTGAAGATACTATAGCCACTGCAGGCGCGGTAGTAATCTGGACTGTTATCGCCGACTTGGCGATATCCGCTCTAACTATCGAGCCATCCTTGGACCGCATCAGCGAGAGCCCACAGTATGTTGGTCATGAGTACCGGAATGTTGTGAAGCTCCTTGTTATGGGCCTACAACTAGACGGACCCGAAGTCTGCAAGACTTGGGAAGAGCTTTGCAAAGGCTTAGTCAACGTTGTCAGGAAAGAGACTGGCGATGGAGGCGTCATTCTTGCGGTCATCGAACCGTTGGCACATGTTGCCGCCCAGGAAGACGGACAGCCGTCCCAGGTCCTGGCTCTTGACCACGCATCTCTCTTACTGGAAAAGCTGAGCTGGCCATCTAGTGGAATAGCCCTTAATGAGTCTCGGAAGGCACTCTGGGGTGTCGAATCCAACACCCGAATAACTTCGCATGTTGATCCCTTGGACCATACCTATGAGATGATTAATAGCTTGCTCATAGCATCTTACAAGACCTTGACTACTACCGAGCCGGATTCCATTCAGCGCTTTCTTGGTGCTCTCTGCGCCGTTTTACAAAGGACTCCTCTGTCCTTAGTTTCTACCTTCTTGAAGCGAATTCAAGAAGGAGTGTCGGTATGGGTCCGAGATAAGGACCAAGTTCCTGCTCATATACGGCCAATGGTAAGCTACACTCCGAGCTAATACCTGTCGAACCCAGCTAACGAATCATAGCCCTTGGAGCTCCGGTCTGTCATAGAAGACAGGATCGAGAGTCTTCCGAAAATCGATAGGGAAGAACTTGACCTGATACTAGAGTTACCAGTTGCGCAAGGGCAGTGTGAGGTCCAGGAACGGCTTCAGGCAGAGGTAGGCCTCATGTTGTCTGATGTGGGATCCAGTCCCGGAGATCGAATGCATGAAGCAGAGGAGTCGCCATCGAAATTGTGGCTCAGCTCGTCACCCGCCTCGATTGTTGATATTGTCAATGCACTGAATTCACCACCAGGACAGAATGGGATGATGAGCGAGTCTCCTGGGTCGTCGCCAAGCCCTACTAGGCAGGAGCAATCAGAAGGTAACGATGATGAGCTCTCTTCATCCCCACCGCGCTCCAGCTCTATGGCCGACAACAGGTCTTCGACTCCGAGCAGACCAGACACAACTCCCGATCATCTCTCAACGAGAGAAGCACTACTCCATACTACCAGAAGCCCTGTGACGCGAAGTCCGATAGATGACAACGTTGCCCGCGACCCATCCATCGATGACTCACCTATAGTCATGGCATTGAGCGTGAAGGAACGGAAGTCACATCTAGAGGGATCAGAAGGGCCGTGCTCGACTTATTCACAGGAAATCGAACATAAGCCGTCACTTGCGGCTGCAGAAAATTCATCTTCCTTCGAAGCAAATCTTAGCCGAGTGGTGAACTCGTTTGGAGATGACCGTCGGTCCTCATCCCGCGAAGCACAAGTGTCTTCACAATTAAGGAGAGATTTAAGCAAGGCAGCTGGCAATGATGACAGTCATGACGGCCTCGCAGTCACAAGAAAGCGTAAACGGGAATGCGCAGGGACAAGCCCGGTATCGAAGAGACCCCGAACGTCCCAACCGCGGAGCAACATCCAGGTTGTGATTGAGGTTCAGCACCAGAGCACCCCTGTGGAAGCTGATAGTGATATGCTGGACTGCATTGTTGTCGACAGCCGTCCTTCTACGGCTAGTCCAAACATGCGTTCATCCGGTACCGTAAGCAAGCAAACGTCGTCAACCCCGAAACCTTCATGTGTTGCTGCTCCTGTGCAGAACGACAGGAAACAACCCGGTCGTCCCAGGAATAGGACATCAGAACGTGACTCACCACTTCCCGAAAGGACGACGGCTGCGCATTCGAAGAAACGAAGGGCTTCGGAATCTCCCGCGAACATTCAAGAAGATGAAGAATCTTCCGTATCAACTCCACCGGCCGCAAAGAAGAGGCGCCTTTTTCAGGCTAGCACGACGCCGGAAGAGTCTCAGGCTAGATCACCAACTGGCCGAGGCATCCTTGGCGGTCTGAAGCGGATATTGAGGGATATCCAGCGAGCAGTGCTCGGTTCGCAAGAGGAACGCGAAATCGATGATGTGCTGTTCGAAATAAGAAAGGAAGTCCACCAAGCGGGACGCCGCGGCCTTGACTAGAGAGTTATTTGGTATTTTCACACTCGGTAGCTTATCTGTATGTTTATGTGTTACGAGTTTTCTTGCTGCTGACACCACTGGGGTGTTTCATCCCTGTTCTCATCCGTTACCATAGATGGTACTACTATTGTACTGTACATACTAGGCGTTCGTATAAGGTAGATACCACACGGTCACATACAGAGGAGGAGGAGGAGGAGGAGGAGGACTTGGTCAGTGTGTGCAGATCAGGCTATAGGCTGTATACTACCTAGAAGTATACCTACTAGAAAGAAGTATACTAGGTAGAAAGAAGTATACTAGAATTGAGGCTTGAAATCCATGATCCTCCCTTCCGGCTCTAGTTACAGTCTACCTTATCCTTATAGAGTTACCTTACTAGTGGCATGTTTCAGGTTCTGCAGGGTGTCGCTTACAGCCCACCATTTGGTCGATCGGGCGGATTGTTTGAGAGCTAAGCTCCCCATTCTGACCTCTGATGGGTTGTCGACGAAGACAGAACGTCGTCATCCCCGCTTTGTGAGAAATGGATCATTCACTACCTTTACCTAAATCAGTCAGTCGGAAACGATTGACTGCAAGGTAAGGTAACTTACCTTAGTTAACGAGGCAGGCAGGCAAACCCGACGTGGCCCGTTCTCTCACTGCGGTCTTATCTTACAAATTATCCATCTTCAACTTCCAGTTCTGCCCTCACTTTGCACTTCCCTCCTCATATCTTGAGAATCAGTTGCCAGTTGCCAGTTGCCAGCAGCCTACCTTAGATTCTTGACTTAAAAGTTACCGTAAGGTAGCTTCACAATCATGGTTGAACGTGCGAAGAAACCTTCCGCCATCCCGGTTGCAGCTAGCGAACCAAGCCC
>QQTW01004075.1_pt1 | contig 10914 bp, 10 predicted proteins | sample 1904831 | NCBI WGS metagenome assembly QQTW01 (sample SAMN09435610, study PRJNA476489) | Subsurface metagenome, whole genome shotgun sequencing project.
CAACCAGCCGAGGAATTCTCCTCCTGGGCGGGCGGATCTAGGACGTGTATCTGCATCATCTTCTCAACAGGATCAGAGCTCTGATTCCGAATGGGAAGAACTGCAACCAGGCTTTATGCCTCAACGCAACCGTTCCTCTCCGCCGCGACTATCGTCTGCTCCTTCGCAGAGCCCTAACGCGGGTTCCGGATGGACAGAAGTAGAACGCCCATCTGCATCTGCATCTGCATCTGCTTCTGCTTCACGTCGACGACGGCCTTCTCTTTCTTCCATGCTACGTCAACTCAACCCTTCTGGTTCGCTACCAAAACCAAACACTCTCTCCAAGTGGGAACATCTGCAACGGCCCTCCCCCTCTTCGTCATTGCCGGCATCGTCTCCCGCCGTCTCGATAACATTGTCCTCTCCTTGTTCCTCACAACAGTACCAATCTCCCGCATCTTCTATCCACAGTGCTGTTTCTGCTTCGTCGCGTCCTTCTCCTCGACATGTTAGTGACTGTCGCTGCAATCGATGTCAGCCACAACTCTACAACATCGACGGGATCACCCGTAGAATGGCAGTCTGGACCGGTGTTCGGTGTGCGGCTGGCTGTCGATGTACAGCATGCGAGAAGGCCAGAATGAGGATTATTAAGGCAACTTAGGCATAGAATGTGTCGTATCTGCAATTTTCCATGCAATAGACCAGCAGTATTCTGCACCTGCGGTTCCGGGAGGGAGGGCTCGGATGTAAATGTTTCGATGAGCCTTTCAGATCAAGGTGTGATTAGGTAATGGAGGGCATGAACAGTGATCGATATAGAGCTGCACCTATACGTTAGCTGTAAATTGAGTGATACCCCTCAGCCGGTCTGCTGATAATATCAAACATATGCATGCATTCTGAGAGCGGATGGATTTCTTATATCCACGTGCCACAAGACTTGTCCTAATCTGAAAACGGAGGTGTACCGTCCTGCTCAAGCTTCCAAAACATGCTTGTAGAATTTCTTGAATGGGTCATTTCTACTAGTAGTGTTGAGTGGTTGACGCGTTCTGCTCGCCCTGCATGAAACGCGGGCAAAAGGAGTCCGGGCCTGCTCCGGGACGCACATTCCCTGGTTCAAAAATCCTGTAGCAAACGAACAAACAACCAGACAAAGCGGTAATCGATTAAGGACAAAGGACCTCAAGGAGCAAGACGGCAGGATAGCCATAGTTGGGCATGTTACTAAATTGAAGTTCTTGTGAACTACTACTCGAGTGCTCCGTATTTCCTTATAGTAAGGTGAGACACGATGCGTGGCAGCAGGCGCAGCAATGAGCGAAGGAGCTTCTACTACATAGTCTAACTAGTAATGTTGTAGTAAGCTACTAGCTATTTAGTTAGTTGGGCGAACCTGCGGGCAATGATTGTCCGAGGGGGTCCACCCGCGCGCTAACCAACCCCAATCAAGCTAAAGAATACTACGTGGTACTACCAGTAGTTACGGTACGTAACTCAGTAAATCCACACAAAGACTCGAGTCTAAAAGTGGCAGGTTTTCTTCGGTGGTTACGAGGGTCTCCGGGTACTGGTCCGTCAGCGCCTTTACTGTGTAACCTCTTCACGTTATTTCCTCTTCACACTTTCACTCATTCTATCGGTGTCATTATTGAATAGTATTGTTTTCTGCTCACACTCGTTAGTTTGCGAAATCATTTTCACGCTCTTTCTACCCACAAATCTAGCTCCATAACTTGTTGTGGTTTTCTTCTACCGAACATCATCCCTTGGTAATACTTCAGCAACCACTTTTCGCCACCATTACCAGCAAAATGCATCTTGCATCGAGGGTACCATCGCTTTTCCTGTTCGCGCTCTTCGTCATCTCTGCCTTTTGTGCCACCGATGCAGATGCACATATTCATCTACACAGACGTCAAGGCCAGAGTAGTGTGACTGGAATAGGTGGTTCAGCTTCAGCCGTACCCTCCAGCTCCGCTATACGATCCCAATCCCAACCCCAAACCGAGTCGGAGTCGGAGTCAGAATCAGAATCCACATCTGCTCCACCATCACCGTCTTCAACGGCAGTTGCCACTACCTCTCGGCCACAGCCGTCTCAGGCGGCACCAACGTCGTCCACTCCAGCACCCACCACAGCAGTAGACACCTCGACCCCTCCTACTCCTACTTCGACACCAAACAGCGACATCCCAACCCCGGCGGCCGAGTCCTCCACTCCAGTGCAAAGCCAAACTGCTGTGATCACAACCACTGCAGCGCCTTCTAGTGATGCTGAATCTGTAGCTGTCATCACAACAACCATAGTCATGGTCAGTGGCAGCAGTACTATCTCACGGGTCATAACAAGCAGTTCCTCTCCGTCAAGCGAACCTACATCAACCGATTCTCCGAGCTTGAACGGTGGCAACGGCGGCTCTGGTAGCTCCGGCATCACATCATCACAGAAGAACATCATAATTGGGGTGGTTGTTGGTATTGGAGGTGCTATACTCATTGGAGCTCTGGCAGTGGTAGCATGGCGAATTTGGGGCAGGAAGAAGCAAGACACTGATGATGATATGTACGACCCCAACAGGACATTCAAAGAAACCTCCAGCAACGGTAGTGCTCCAAATCCATTCAAGTCAACCCTCGATCAATATCATAACCCAGCACGGGTCAACACTGCATCGAATTTCTGATCGACAAGCCACAATGAGTAACATGATCATCTGATTTCATTAAGCGATGCTGCTGAGTTGTACAAGTCGTTCAAGGGTCACAAAACACAAGCAAGCGTTTTTCGGGAAATTCAAGGGAGGTTATTTGCTGCGTTTGGGGATTTGCGAAGAGGCTCCGCGCGGCAACGTCTGACAGACATAACGGATACTGCTCCTATGCTTCTAGATCTGGCTTCGGGTTTCCCTTGTATGGAATCCTCTTATGGGTTTTGATCGATTTTAGCATGGCGATGGTGATTACCAGTCATCAACCCGTAAGAACAGAGACATCCCTTCAATTTCACATAAATCTCTGCTTCTTTGCTCTATACTGCCTCCTTGATCGGCTCTCGTATCTGCACTGTCTACAAACGGGTACGGTGGGAAGGACTAATATAAACATGAAATAGGAGTAAATATCTAAATGGGAACATGAGAGTGAGAGTAAGTTTGAGAATCAGGGTTGAAGAGAGAGTCTTGTAGAGCGCTGTCTCGTGGAATGGGATGAGCGGCCAAGGCCTGCAAAACCGCTCTTTTCTACTTTCGGGTTGACTTCCTCGGGGCGGAGGGCCGGAGCGTCTGGAGGGCTTAAATAGTTATGATGGGCGGCATTTAGTCCCTACTGTAGTCAGTAGATTAGGCTGGAGCTTGGTGGGTTAACGTAGTAGAACATACTCTAACTTATCTCACTCCAGGTACCATAGGCCTCTTGTTGAGCTTATGATCACCGAAAGGGCGCGCGCCCTTCAGGCTCATAGATAGTCTGGTCCATTTTCAAAGTGGTTCTACAAGATAAATGGGCAAACCATCAGGCCTTCTTCCTTTGATCCCAATCTTTCCTAAACCCAAGCCCTCCATCCTCCACGGCCAAAGCATCATCCCCCTTTCAATTTTCCTCCCAGCAACTTCCGCACAGAAGCGCAGATCCTACCCCACCCGTCCCAATCAGCGCAGCATGTCCTTGAACGCATCAACAGCCTCTCCCCTTCCCCACCCACCCAAGCCCGAGCCCAAGCCCAAAGCCCCAAAAGAATGGCTGGTCCACCTGCCCGACCACGCCGACCCTTCCACCCTGGAGAAACGCCTCTCCGTGCGGCCCAACCACCTCTCTGGCATCAAACCTGCCCTTGCATCTGGCCAGCTCCTCTTTGGCGGCGCTACCCTGTCACACCACCCCGACGACTCAAAGGCGGAAGGCAACCCCGACGCATCAAAAGGTGCTGAAAAGCCGCAGATGACAGGCAGCGTGATGCTGGTCACGGCGGAGAGTGAGGAGGAGGTCCGCGAGTTCGTGAGGGGCGATGTCTATGCCCGGAGCGGGGTTTGGGATGTGCAGAATATGAGGGTCTGGGCTTTTCGGACTGCGGTTAGGAGGGGGGTGGAGGTTGGAGAAAAAGCTTGGTGATTCGGGGTTCGCCCTAGTGTGGGGATGGGCTTCGGGGACAGTTGAGGGGGTGGGAAGGTGACTGGATGGGAAATGGGTGCGGTGTGGTGTGGGCTGATTCATTGGACCCTTGAGAAATCTGAGTGGGAATTTCGTTGTTCTGGGTAACATACACACATACTAGCATTGCGGATGATGGGTGGTTTCAGAACAGGAACCTATGAGAGAGATGAAGAGACACGAGGATTTACGACCGAGAAGGTAGGCACTTTTTACGACCTGTGAACTGTTCTAGGTACATAGTTCGAACGGGCAAAAGTCTGAAAGGGGATTGCTCGTTACTATAGATGGTATGATGTGTTTAGATGGCTAAACCGATGTATTTAGCCTTCATGTTACAGTTGGAAGAGGCGATCCCCCGCGGAAGACTTGATCGATATATGAAGCTACTGCTCTCGTCTTTCCTAGTCGCGCATATGCTATGTAAATTAATGTAGAGTTGATAAGAACGTCATGATTGACCAGCATTCCCTTGCAAAAAGGGTTTATTCTTATTCTGTATATACTGATTATGTGAACTATGCTGAAGCTGGCATTTAACAGGAGTAAAGGCTTCATGAATGCAGCTGTGATACTGCAGCTGCCCGGAAAGAAAGGAAACTGAGAAGCGCAGGTTAATATTTGTCCCAAAATCCAATACCTCCCTCCCGAGCCGCCTATCAAGTAGACGGTTCAGGATCGGGAAAATCTCTACATGAAGAGGATATTTTCGTACCCGAAGGAAGGAAGGAAGGAAGGACCGAAGAGGGGGTTCTTGTATTCAGTTGGGAGAGGAGGAGGATTGGTATTTGGCTTCGCAGGTAATGTGCCAGCGCAACAGGTGTTGACTTTAGAGGATTCGAACCGGGGAAACCTTTGGAAGGAACTGTCGATTCCGTGGCGAAACAATGACATGTTAAACCAAGACGACCCGTTCATGTCCAGGACCATTTTCATCGTAAGGTCGTTCGTCAACCCATTGGCGTCACGATTGGTGATTAGAAAGTTCACGAAGAGTAGAAGGCTGAAAGTAGAACCACGAGAGCAGTCTGTGGATGTTTAGACTACTGACCCATTGAAGAGACCTGTGCTCTTCTTTCTTACCACGCTTTCAGTGGTCCAGGCCTGGGGTCTGACACGGATGTCGTGACGTGCAGAAGGTCAACATGACTGAATTCCGCCAGACTTAGAAGACTAGGTTGCCGACGGTGATATCTGATCCGAGACATCTGAACCAGAGATGGTAATACAGCATAAAGGGTTTAAGGTATGAATTTTTTGACCTACTGCGTCTGGTCTCACCCGTGTTTGTATGATTCTTCGGCAAGAAAGCCATCGCTGCGTCTAACTCACCAGAAGGGATGAAAGCCGGTGGGCCCTGGGAGAATTCTGCGCCAACGGGCTCGTCTACACATACTCTGCTTGTAGGCCTATGCATGTCTTAGCATCAATCAGGCAAATACTACGTATGCGCCCCCCGTTGATGATCTCGGACATCGGGCGGCATGGGGAGGTGTTGAAAGCATTCAAGACACTTCAAATGGTTATTTATAACTACGGCGCGAATGCAGGGTCTTTCAAGGATTACAGGCATCTTCAGCTCTTCCCGCTCAGGTCTTCCCGCTCCCAAGCTTAGGCCGGATAACCTCTTCCCGGGCTTCTTCCCACCGCGACATGATCAGCAATGTGCACTTCGAACAGTTCGTGCTGCACATTACTGCGGGCGCCAACGCAAGAGAGGTTTTCGAGTAGTACCTGCGCCTCCTGATAAAGGCTCAGAAAGCGTTGAAGGCGGCACAAACTGGGCATGACTACAGTCCGATCTTCCCCTGCTGACTGGATCGCGTTGATACCTTACAGAACCGCCATCTGGGGTGGCCCTTTCAGAGCCAATGCAACAGGCATGCTAGGTATTGTTGTACTTCTAAGTAAGTAAGCAGCACATACGTCAGTGGCTGAGCTGGGGTACTCTGAGCATCTAGCAAGCCTTGGTATCCCCAGGGATTGAAGGAAGAAAGGAGTTGCGTCTTTCATTACCATACAGCTTCATCATCGCACGGTAGTACGAGAAGATATCTTGTTGTCCATCAAGCAGCTCAACAAATCAGGAGTGGGAGCTGAGGTCCCTTTCAGAGCTATACCATACCCTTCTAACGCCAGCTGTCGCCATTGTCCTCAACAACACTGATATCAGATTGTCGCACATTCTTGGCTCTCTCGGCTCGAACGTCTCTGGCCTCCGATGTCGTTCACCCATGTTGAGCTTCGTTTTGTTGTATCGGCATGGATGACAATGATTTCTAGGTATTGCTCCTTGTATTCCTCTGAGAGATTCTGAGAGATGCTTTCCATTGCGGCATTGGAAGCCCGATAGTCTTGAGCACTTTTTTTGATGCTGCAGCAATTTGTACTTGGGCAGGATTTTATCGGGCAAAAATAAGGCCAAGAGGACAGAGCTGGTTGGAAATGGAAGCTCGCATCGCGACTCACGAGTACAGGGCTTTAGAAACCGGTGAAAAAATATCTCTTGAATTACATACAAGATATTCTGATCGGGCTACCTGCGTAAAGAGTTGCTAAAAAGCATGTTATTTGGTGTACCTAGATGGAGTTCAATTCCTATCTTCTACTACCATCTTACGATGCTCAACAATAGTACGGTGTGCATTCATATTGGAGCTGATTATGATGAAGATGGTTTGTGTCTGAATATCTGGAACGCAATCCAACCACTGCATCCCGTTTGGAAACAGGCGATCGAAAGAAACCGTTGCTCTAGATTTTCCCTTCATAATTGAATTCTCTCCAGCAGATGAAGATGTTGCGGAAATGTAGGTACAACCTCAAAGCGGGCTTCCGGCTCAAAATACTACCCCCTCGGTCAATCTCTCCAAATGTCTGATCACTGCTTAACCCTTCTCTCTTACTCCAGTCAACATCAACATTCCTCCCGCTCTTCATGTTTAGACTCTCACTTATCTTCGGTTTACTTCCCTATCTCTTCCAGCCGCTTAGTCCTCTGCTTCTGTTCAGGCTTCAGGCCAATGAGTCTTGATTTGCCACTTAGAAGGAGCCTCTCTCCTCTAGAAAAGATGCTGTGACGTTGTGGTAGAATTTCTTGTATAGGAATATGCTGTTACGAGGTGTATTGTGACTTCAAAGCCCATCCTCAATAGAGTACCTTAACCAAGTACTTTTCTACTCAACTAGACTGCCGTTCAACAGTGAACTAGTAAGTGGTGTAGTAAACAGAAAACTTAAGTGGATAATTGCCAAGACAATTTACGCGAGACGCGTTCCGTGTTACATACGTAGTAGTAGCATAGTCTCCCTGCTGCATGATCCTTCTAATTCCACGGTCATCAACCCTCAATCCTGAGGAATCCCATCTCATTGCGAACCCCAAGAAAAGAAAGACTGGAAATTTTGAGGAATATGTATGCCTTCACGACCCCGACAGGACCTGTAACATATGAACAAACCCAGCACCACTTCAGCCCCAAAACGCCCTCCCCACTCCGAACCTCGCGAAATGCGAATCTGATGCCTCCTCCTCCCTCTCCCCTAGACACCAAGAGCTCTCCGCTGGCACCCTGCGTCCTAACCCAGCAATCCTTCTCACTCAACCCCGCAGCACCACCACCACTACATCTCCGCCGAGCATCCACCCCCTCCATCTTCTCCCACTCCTCAACCCTCCCGACCTCCATATCTACTGATCCACACACCACCTCCTCAACATTCGCCTCCCGCTCCCGCGCCTCTGCACCCACCGCCACCCTCACCGCCCACACGGCGGCGGCCAAAGACCGGCGAAAATCGCTCTTTCGCGACAAGATCCGCCAACAGCGCGATGATGCGCGGTTCGAGGGGAGGGGGGATCAGGTGCTACGCATGGATTTTGTCAGGGAGAGGAGGGCGTGGGAGGAAAGACTCATGAGGAGGGCTCCTGCGACCGCTGCCGGTGTGGAAGCGGATGGGGATGGGGATGAGAGTATGGAGGCGGTGGATGAGCTTGGGAGTGATGGAGATGGCGTGGTGGTGCCGTGGACGGAGGAGGAGGAGATTGAGGCGCTAGCCCAGTATTTGGTGGATAGAGAGGATGTGGATGAGGATCAGGATATGAGGTTGGGGGAGGTGGGAGATGGGATGACGGGTTGGCAAGAGCAGCAGGGTCAGGGACGCGGATTGGGTGATGACGAAGGTTCTCGGGCTGATGGTTCTGGGAGCTATGGTTCGGACGAGGAGGATTACGATCAGCTATTCATGGAGGTCATCAGCGGCAGTCAGGAGCAGGCAGATCCGGCCCAATGGCCTACACAGCAAGGACAATGGAGTCAGCATTCTGGTCTGCATGGCAATCAGGGTCAACCCGGTTCGAGCATGGATCTCTCATGAGAAGGGGCGGGTTTGCGATGGAAAAGGATGTGACACAATTTGCGAATGGGAGACAGAACCTCTGTACGTGATTGCAAAAGGGGTATCAATACCATGTACGAAGCACAGAGCCTGAAGGTCTTGATGTACAGACTAGAGATAACGAAAACCCATCAATCTCAATCTGTCTTCATTATTGAGTCGGACATCCAGCATCGTCTTCCTTCTTACTCCCTCCTCCTCCTTCCCCTTCCATGATCCCCGGAAAGGGATTAGCAATCAGATCCTCCGGCGGACTGCCCATCGCCTGCATCTTCTGCATCCTCTCCCAGATAAACTCCCTGCAGCGCGAATCCTCATCACTATATCCCTTCTCCTCGAACTTGGCCACCATCTCCCTCACTACCCGCCTCTGCCTTTCATACCTCTTGTAATCCTCATCCGGCAGTTTCCCCTTCTTCTTTGCCAGCCACTCCGGATACTTGGAGTCGAGCTCCTTCATGGGCTCGTAGAGCATGTCCTTGTTTGTGAGTTGCTCCATCATGCCGAGGAACATCTTGCTGAGGGAGTCTTCGGAGCTGGGATCACCAGAAGATTTGAAGTCGTCGCCGGCGCCGGAGGACTCGAGGGCTTTGAGGAGGGTGGCGAGCATATCATCTTCCTCGCTGGATGTGCCGTCGGTACTGGCAGGTTTGGCGGTGTTGGCGGCGTTGGTGGCGCTGGAGTCGGAGGCTTGCATGCGCTCCATTGTGCGGCGGATGGTGGAGTCGAAGGACTCCTTTTCGCCGGAGGAGGATGAGGGTTTGGAAGGGTTGTGCGCGGAGGATTGAGATCTCGAGTCTGGTGGCACGGCGCTTGTGGGTGCTGCTTCTGTGCCGAGGTCATCTCCCAGAATAGCTTTCAGTAGATCCTCAGGCTTCAGGCCTTGTTTCTCCATGGTGCTGGTGAATTCCTCTAGTTCTTTGCCCATCTTGGAGATGTCCTCGGCTGATGCGGTTGATGCGCTGGGATCCGGGTTCAGGTTCCCAAGCACGGAGGACATCTCTGACGCCAGACGTGTCATGAAAGCTTCCTCTGATTCGGCGGACTCAGGGTTCATAAGGGAAGGCGCCGCAATCGGGGTCTTTCCGGACGATGAGGGTCTTCCTGGCCCAGATGAGGAAGGTGTGGGCTGTTGTGGTTGGACATTGGGTTGAGGTTTGGAGGGCTCGTGAGCAGAAGAGAATTGATCGAGTACATCTGAACGGAGACAGCAGGTAAGCACGAGGGATACAGCAGGCACGAAAGACATCACCGTCAAGGTCGTCGAAGTCTGGATCCGAGTCGTCCTCGACCGGAACTGGTTTGGTTACTGGTGCTGGTGTAGTATGTGGTGCTTCTGCTTTATCGTGAGGCTGCGCATCTTCCTGGCTTTCTGCCATCGCTGCAAGACACAGATCCTACCAAGGAGCAAATGTTCTTCAAAACATCCTTCGTATTTGTCTGTGTTTGACAGATTCTGTTGGCTCCGCCAGCATGCCGGGATGCTGCTCCGTCGTGGGACTTTGAGCCGAGGCAGTTCTGCTCTCCCGGGCGCCAAGAATCATCCCCTTTTTTGGAGATCATATGTACGTAGTAAGAAATTAAGAATGATCTTGCTTGGAGTGCCGTGGTTCAATGCTCATCTCTACCATCATCGTGTACTGCATTAGATATTTCTTAGAGAAGGATGACAGAATAGTCAAGGTTTCGACAAGGAGGGCGATCAGGATAATATGGAGAAATATTCATGTACCGAGTTGGCTTCTAGATTTCCGGAAGCATGAATGAAACCCCTTGAACTCAGCCGCTTGCTGCAATGCTAAGAATTGTAATCTATATTGGCAAAAATGTACGCGCCATCAATTATCCCCCATACCTCTACTATCCATCACCCGGCATCTCGGGCCTCTCCTCCCTAAACCTCTCCAATTAACCGCTCCTACCAACGAACATCAGACCATAACCGCCCCCATCGCCGCCCTCACCATGGCCATCCTCCTGTACACCTACAGCGTAACCTCCATCCGCGCCGCGAAACGGAACGCGCAACTCCACCGCGAAGCAGACGGTGGCCAACTGGACATGCGTCGGGAATCGCTAAGACGCCACGGCGTGCTGGACAGGGTGCAGGGGACGGGTGGGGTGGAGCTGTTTAGGGATGCGAGGCCAGAGCATCGGGAGGAGACGGCGAGGATGGGGGATAAGAAGGCGAGGAAGCTGGGGGATGAGGAGGTGGAGAGAAGGAGGGCGTCGAGGACGGAGGTGGAGGAGAGATTAGAGGGGTACAAGGGTAGGGGAAGGGCGGTGGAGAGGTTTAGGGAGGAGAGGCCCGAGATGCCGGGTGATGGATAGTAGAGGTATGGGGGATAATTGATGGCGCGTACATTTTTGCCAATATAGATT
>QQTW01004076.1_pt1 | contig 10914 bp, 8 predicted proteins | sample 1904831 | NCBI WGS metagenome assembly QQTW01 (sample SAMN09435610, study PRJNA476489) | Subsurface metagenome, whole genome shotgun sequencing project.
TTGTGGTTTGTTATATTGCTTCCTACCACCAACAGGTTAACCGTTTGCATGTACTGCCCTTATGTGGTATAACCCATCTTACTAACCTCACTGATTCGTCAATACTTTCATTAGCTTATCCAGCGTTCCTTCATCGGTAAAATGCATGCTGGCGTTTTGCAGCAGCTTTTCGTTGGAGAGTACCTGCCCATCAAATTTCAGTTTGTACTTCGTGTCCTTCTTATCAAACAAAGCCTTCCAACCCAGCTCCAAAGCCTTGCCTGTTTTAGTGGAGAGGAACATGGCTACCGGCACGGTTTGTTTGGCTGGTAGCGACACCACTTCCTGCATCTCGCTGCTCATGGTGTGCTCACCGTCAATGCTCATACTATACTTGCCATCCTTCATGCGAATGGCAAAAGAATTAGGGTTGGTGACGTGCATCGTCATCTTAACACCGGCATTTTTCAAGGTGAACTTTTTGATGTCAAGGTCGCCGGGCTTTAGTTCGGGCAGCCACACCATGGGCAGCCTTTGTTCGATGGTGACGTTGAACTGTCGCTCACCGGCAATAGGCAGGTCGGTATGCACGGTATTGATGAAACTGTACACCGCCGTATCACGACCTTGCTTTTCCAGCTTGTCGTTCACCGCATCAATGGCCTTGGCCGAAACCGTCATGGGTAATGTGATGGTTTGCTCGCCTGATGCCGGTAATTGAATGGGCTTTTTATAACTGCCTTGCGCCGCTTGAGTGCCTTCCACCTTCATTACATAATTAAGACCGGTTAGGTTGATGGCGACCGGCAAGGGATTTTTAATAATTACCCGGCTTTGCACATCAATATTGCTGCCCCTGATGCCGGTGATGGACATGCCTGCCGTTTGCATAGTGAGTTCCGCTGCCTTTGCTTTGGCCTTATTAACCGAGTTGCTGACAATCGCTTGTGGTGTGGAAGGATCGGCTTTGGGGTTGGGCTTTAAGCTGGAACGCCACCACCAAACGGCTATCGCAAACGTCAGGCAACCAACGATTCCACCAATCCAATATTTTACACTATTCTTTTTCATTGTTATTGTTTGAAGGAGCGATACAGGGCTGCTGTCATCTGGCTCATTTCGCACAGATAGCTGCGGTTTGTTCAAGTAGATGGCGGCGGGAACTTTTACAACAAAGCTTCTGCCTCATGCTTCAAACATTGTGCAACGAAGGGTTGATGGGCTTCGTTTTTTTTTAGAGAGCGGGACTGTAACCGGGCATCTACTTATAGCGCAAGGCCAGGTTTTAGATTTGAATTGATGTGTTCAAACACGATACATCGTCGTTGACGTTGAGGCATGTGAGATAATGAACGTTAGCAGCAAAGCCACTAATGCCCGGCTCCAATCACTTACTTCAAACAAAGAACATCCCTAAACAAAAAACCTTGCTGACGTTTCAGCAAGGTTGTACATGTGCTTTAGCCGACCCTCATGCCCGCTTCAACAATTCCATTTCTATTTGCTTCACGCCAAGTTGTTGGTCCAGTTCATCCAGCATGTCGTGCACCTCTTGGTGCGTCATGCCGTCAGGATACATCGCAAGGGTTTTCTTCACCGACGACAGCACCGTTACCATACCCAGTTTAAAGCTTCTTTCGTTGAGTTCCATAGGTTTTTGTTTTTGTCAAAGTAATTAGCTCCAAAGAATATTCCAATCTCGCTGAAAATGATTAAGGCGAATGTCTTCCCCATTTTGTTACAGCGCCATGCCAAAACAGTTAAGCCAATTGACGAGTTTAAATATTTTGTTATATGTAAATAAAGTTTTATAGCTTGGCCTTGTTATCAAAACACTGCAGCTTCTGCAGCCAATCCTCACAAGCTTAAAACAACATTTATGGCAAAGAGAAAAGCTTCCAGACCGGCATCCTCCTCCGACGGAGGCAACAACTCCGCTTCTGCATCTTCATCGGTGGACGCCCTGTTGGCCGCCGCTATGGAACGCGGTGGCGACTCCCTTGAAACCGGCCGCTTGATTGTAACCTTCAAGGAAGGAGCCGGCGATGCCGGCATTGAATCCCTAAGCTCCGTAAGAGGTATGAGGGTGGCCGATGCCCGCGACTTTAAAGATCAAGCCACCGTATTTGAAGATGTTTCTGATGCGGATGCAATTGTGTTCCCCGAAATCGGCGCGGCGCTCATCAGCGGCACGGCAGCCGCCAGCCGCAACATGTCGGCGATGGCCGAAGCTGAAGCCGACGGCCCTTTTGAATCGGTTGATCCTGAGTACTTTGTTTTTACCAACGACATTACCCGTGAATACATGCGCAGCTATGTGTCGAAAACCGGCACAACCTCCGGCGACTACCTGCGTGGTTTTTTGCAGGCAGCCGAAATGATTGCCCGTGAACTTGGTGTGGACGATGGCGCCACACAGGATGAAGTGGATGCCGAAGTGCTGGGCGCTACCTGGGGCTTGACCGTTTGCAAGGTACCGCCAAGCCTACGTAGCGGTTTGGGCATTAGGGTAGCCGTACTCGATACCGGCTTCGACACGGGCCACCCCGATTTTGTTGGCCGGGCCATCGCCACGGGCACCTTTGTTGGCCAGCCCGTACAGGACATCCACGGCCACGGTACGCATTGTATTGGTACGGCTTGCGGCCCCAAAGCCCCGGCGGGCAACATTCCCCGTTATGGTATCGGTTACCGTACCACCATCTTCGCCGGCAAGGTGCTAAGCAACTCCGGTTCGGGCACTACCGCCACTGTGCTGGCCGGCATGAACTGGGCCATCGCCAACCGTTGCCCGGTCATTTCCATGTCGCTTGGCTCGGCATCCCCGGTGCAGCCGTCTTACACTGCAGCAGGCCAGGCCGCACTTAATAATGGTTGCCTCATTATTGCAGCGGCGGGCAATGGTTCCGGCGCCCCAACCGGTTCGCCGGCCAATTCGCCTACCATTATGTCGGTGGCTTCGCTTGACCCGAATCTTCGGCCATCCGCTTTCTCCAATAGGGGCAAGATTGATATTTCTGGTCCCGGCCGCGACGTTTATTCTTCCTTCCCACGCCCCACCCGCTATCGCACTATGAGTGGTACCAGTATGGCTACACCGCATGTAGCCGGTTGCGCCGCTTTGTGGGCCGAAACTTCTCCCAATCTGCGTGGCTTGCAACTCTGGCGCAGGCTGCAGGCAACAGCCAAGCCACTTGGTTTGCCGGCTACTTTGGTTGGCGCCGGTTTGGTGCAAGCGCCATAGCCTTTTGAAGATTCTACATTTGTACCCGTTGGTGGCCCCAACGGGTACATCATTTAAAGCCTCTACTATGCCGCAAAAAAAACAATGGATTGTTGTTACCTCGGGCGACCGGCCGCTTGACGAAGTAGCAAAAGCACTGGAGAAGAAAGGCTTTACCATTGATTCGAAGCTGGAAGCCATCGGGCAATTGATTGGCAGCGCAACAGAGGCTGAAAGGAAGGACGCTAAGTCAATCAAAGGCATCACGGATATTCAGGCTTCGTTCGATGTTAATATTGGCCCGCCTGATGCGGAAGTGACTTGGTAAAAGGCTGCGCCTATTTTGGGTTGATGATATCACTGCAACCTGTTTAAGTAAGCCGAATCTGTTAATAGCGGATACCGAGTCGCCATTTATGGTAAGCGCATAAAACAAAAACCCTTTCAAACTTTGAAAGGGTTTTGTAATCTATTTACGATACTACTCCGCCACTATCCACTCGCTACTTGCTTCTCCCTATAACTCTCTTACCACATTGGCAACCACATGCGGCTTGCCAAGGGTATAGTAATGCAGCACCGGTACACCGGCTGCCTTCAATTCCTTTGATTGTTGCAGCAGCCATTCCTGTCCCACCTGCTCCACATCCGTATCGGTTTTGCATTGCAGGATGGCCGATGAAAGCTCCTCCGGTATATCCACATGAAAGGTGCGGGGAATGATGCTCAACTGCTTTTTAGAAGTAATTGGTTTCAAACCGGGAATAACGGGAATGTTGATACCCGCCGCCTTGCAAGCTTCCACAAATTGGAAGTACTTCTGGTTGTCGAAGAACATCTGCGTAACCACATACTCTGCGCCGGCATCAGCCTTGGCTTTTAAAAAAGCCAGGTCGGTTTGCATATTGGGCGCCTCAAAATGCTTTTCTGGATAACCGGCCACACCAATGCAGAATTCCGTTTTTACGGCGTTCTTCAAGTCTTCTTCAATGTAGATGCCGTTGTTCATATCCATCACCTGCTGCATCAGCTCCGTGGCATAACGGTGGCCGCCGGGCTCGGGCTCAAAAGAGCTTTCATTCTTGGGCGCATCACCGCGGAGCACCAACACATTGTTCACGCCTAAAAAGTGCAGGTCAATCAGGGCGTCCTCGGTTTCCTGGCGGTTAAAGCCGCCGCAAATGAGGTGCGCCACGGCATCCACTTTATACCGGTTCATCAACGCTGCGCAAATGCCCACCGTGCCGGGTCGCTTGCGCACTTCCACCTTATCAAAGGTGCCGTCAGGCTTCTTCTTGAACATGCTTTCGCTACGGTGGTAAGTCACGTTAATAAAGGCCGGCTTGAACTCCATCAAGGGGTCGAGGTGGTCCCACAAACCATTGACGCTTTTGCCTTTGAGCGGCGGCAGAATTTCGAAGGAAACAAGCGACTTGCCGGCCGCGCCGTTGATGTAATCAATCACTTTCATACTGGGCCGCAAACTTAGCGGTAGAGGGGCAAAAAGAGATATTGGGATATTGAGATATTATGATATTGCCTGCCTAATTATCCTTTCGTAAATGCGATACCCAATGAATGGGATATTGTTACTCGTTGGCACCGCCTCTTTGAATATTCGCCTTAAGTTTTTTAATGTAGATATTTAACTGGTGATGCAACACTTGCAACTTTCCGAAGATGATTTCATAATCAGCTTGTGACATTAGCTTGCGGCGGAGTGCCTTTCCCGCCCAGTCTTTGGTTTCCATCAATGAGCCGCGACTGAAGTAGCAAAAGTTTTTGCGGTCTTTGTAATGGTAGCGACCATAGCCTTCTGCAATGTTTGCGGAGATGGAATCTGCTGCGTCGGTGAATTGTCGCCCAAGCGAGTTTTTTGGAAAGTGCTCCCAGTTACCTACCATAGTCCATACAACATCACCTATTTCTGAAGCCAAACGATAGATGTCTAAGTCCTCTAATTTGAGCGTATCCATAAACAGTTTTTTGGTTATTGGCCTTGCATTAAAGTAAACAATATCCCAATATCCCAATATCTCAATATCACATATCTACTTTAGCCGCATGAGCATCCGCATTCATACGGACAACCTTCTCAAACGCTACGGCAAACGCACAGTCGTCAACCATGCCTCTGTCGAAGTAAAGCAAGGCGAGATTGTTGGCTTGCTGGGCCCCAACGGCGCCGGCAAAACCACCACGTTTTACATGGTAGTGGGCCTGATAAAACCCGACGAAGGCAAGGTGTATCTGGATGGCAAAGACATCACCCAACTCGCCATGTACCGCCGGGCCCAATCAGGCATCGGCTACCTGCCGCAGGAGGCCTCGGTGTTTCGGAAGTTGAGCGTTGAGGATAACATCAGTGCGGTGCTGGAAATGACGAAGCTGACCCGCAAAGAGCAAAAAGCCAAGCTGGAAAGTTTACTGGATGAATTCCGGTTGCACCATGTGCGCAAAAGCCCCGGCGATGTGTTAAGCGGCGGCGAACGGCGGCGCACCGAGATTGCCCGTGCCTTGGCCGTTGATCCCAAGTTTATTTTATTGGATGAACCCTTCGCCGGTATTGACCCCATCGCCGTGGAGGACATTCAATCTATTGTGGCGCGGCTGAAGTTTAAGAACATTGGCATCCTCATCACTGACCACAACGTAACCGAAACCCTCTCCATCTGCGACCGGGCCTACCTGTTGATTGAAGGCAAGATTTTCCAGCACGGCACGGCGGAGGAACTGGCCGAGAACGATGATGTAAAACGCTTGTACCTGGGACGAAACTTTGTGCTGCAACGCAAGGATTATTTGTATGATGAATTGAACGGCGCAAGGGTGGCAACGGTTGATAACATTGTGCGCAGCCTTGAAGATTTGCAGACGCAGGAAACAGTGCTTGATGAAGAGACGGTAGCGGATGAAATAGCGGCCGTTATAACCCAGCCCGAAAACGCCGGCGATGCCGCGGAACAGGAAGCGCAAGCGGATAAACTTTACACCGAAACAGTGAACGCCATCGAGGTGTTTCTGGCGTCGAAAGCGGATGATGAATTAAAAGAAGAGTTAGCAAAAATCTTTGATGCCGGGTACGATAGGAGAGGAACCGTTGATGCACTGTTAACTGTATTTCGCAGTCAGCAGCTTCAGAAAAAGGCTGTATAAAAAAAGAAGGCTTATCTATTTATTGCCTCGTAACCATTTCGTCTTGGCGTCAAATTCCTTTACGGTAAACCTACGCTCTCACTATTCCTAAAAATTCTTCCTCGCTCACCACTTTTATACTTGTAATCTTCTTTGCCTTTTCCAGTTTGCTGCCGGCGTCTTCGCCTACTACCAAATAATTCAACTTGCTGCTAACGCCCGGCACCAACTTGCCGCCGTTCTTCTCTACCAATTCTTCCGCTTCGCTACGTTTCATCTTTAAGGTGCCGGTAAACAAAAAGGTTTGTCCCGCAAGCGGGCCGCTTTCGCCACCGACCAGGCTATCCTTTTTTGTATTGGTTAATTGTAAGCCCAAGTCTTCTAATTCGGTTAGCAGCTGCAGGTTGTCTTCATTGTTGAAGAACTGCACCACGCTGCCTGCCATCTTGGGGCCAACATCTTCCAGTGTCTTCAACTTCTCTTCATCAAAGCCCTTCAATTCAAGCAAATGCCCGACTGCATTGGCCAAGGTCTTCGCCATGGTTTCGCCCACGAAGCGAATGCCCAAAGCATAAAGCAAACGATAGAGTGGTTGACCCTTGGATTTGCTGATTGCTGATTGCAGGTTGTTGATTGATTTCTCTTTAAAGCCTTCGAGTTTTCGGATAGCATCATAATCCAACCGGTAGATGTCGGGGAGGGAACGCAGCATTCCCAACTCGTAAAACTTTTTGATGTTAGCCTCGCCAAAACCGCGGATGTCCATCGCATCTTTTGATACAAAATGGTACAGGCGTTCCAGCACTTGTGCCGGGCAAGAAACGTTCACGCAACGCCAGGCCGCTTCATCAGCAGTACGCACAATCGCATCGCCGCAGGAAGGGCAGGCCTTAGGGAAGACGATGGGCTGTTCGCTGCCATCGCGTAATTCAACCAACGGCTTTACGATGTACGGAATCACGTCGCCGGCTCTTTCCACCAACACCGTATCGCCTATGCGCACATCCTTTTCGCGAATCACATCTTCATTAAACAACGCCACCGAACTAACGGTTACACCGCCAATGGGTACGGGTTCAATCTTGGCTACCGGGCCAATGTTACCGGTGCGACCAACCTGATAATCTATGCGCAGCAACTTGCTGGTGGCTTGTCGGGCCTTGAACTTATACGCCATGGCCCACCGCGGGTGGTGCGAGGTCATGCCCATCTTATCCTGCTGCTCGAAGTTGTTCACCTTAATCACCATGCCGTCAATCTCGTAGGGCAGGTCATCGCGGCCTACTTCAAACTCATTGCAGTAATCAATCACAGCCTGTATGCCTTTCAACACTTTCATTTCCCAGGCCGGGCTCCGAAAGCCCAAATTCCACAGCATTTCCAGTGTGCCGGAGTGCGTAGAGAGCGAAGAAGGCAGATGACGGTCCGCCTCCGTTGAAGCGATGGCGGCTAAGTCGGATGCCGGGTCAACCGTATCGTCCATCTTCTCTTCATCGCTCATGCGAAAGCCTTCCTTTGTCACATAATAACTCACGTGGTAGCAGAAGGCTTCTAAGTTGCGGCGGCGCACTTCCAGGGGGTCTTTGATGCGGAGTGTGCCGGCGGCGGCATTGCGTGGATTGGCGAGTGGCGGCTGCCCTTGCTCGGCCAATGCCTCGTTGAATTTCTTGAAGTTGTTTTTGTTGATGAGCACTTCACCGCGTATCTCCACGGTTTGCAAACCATATTTTGAGAAATCAGCCGATAGTGGAATGGTGCGTATCTGCCGGATGTTGGGCGTGATGTCATCGCCCTGCACACCATCGCCGCGGGTGGCGCCGCGTTCAAGATGGTTGGCTTCGTAAATAAGGGAGATGGAAGCCCCATCGAACTTAGGCTCTACGCAATATTCCACTTCAGGTAAACCGGTCAGCTCACGGGCCTTGCGGTCGAAATCGAGCAAGTCTTCAGCGCCATAAGAATTATCCAACGACAGCATCGGCACTAAATGCGGTGCGGCCGGAAACTCTTTGGTTAACCCTTTGGCCACCCGTTGCGTGGGCGAATCCGGGGTGATTGAATCCGGCACTTCTTTCTCCAACTTTTCCAACGCCTTGAATAAAGTATCGTATTCAAAATCGGAGATGAGCGGATCGTTTTGGATATAGTACCGGTGTTCGTGAAAGCGCAGCACAGCCCGTAATTCTTCAATGTCGGCGGTGGTGATGGCCTCGGATTTTATTTTCTTCTGTAGTTCAACCGTGGATTGGCCGATGGCTTTGGTGCGGTCGGTGTTCATGGTTGTAAAAATAGGGCGGCGCACAGCCGATGATAGCGGCCTCAAAACGTTATCATGTGCTTTTGTAGGGTCACACTCTTGGTGTGACCGCCGCTTTCGAGAACCGGCGATTTAAAGGCACGGCTTCAGAAATTTTGCCTACAATGTGTGTTTAGTACATAGCCTGCTATCTTTACCCTTCCAAACCTGAATTATGAAACAATTGCTGGCCCTGCTAACCGCCATCTTCTGCGGCATTAGTTCTTATGCCCAACTCCTTACCTGGTCGCCTGCCTTTCCGGTGGCAGACAACAGCGCTCAAACGCTCATCATTACAATGGATGCCACAAAAGGCAACCTGGGATTATTAAACCATACGCCAACCACGGATGTATATATACATACCGGAGTCATTACCAACCTTAGTACGAGCCAAAACAATTGGCGATACGTTAAGTTCAGCCAAGATTTTACCCAACCCAACCCGCAGCTTCAAGCTATCTATTTAGGTAATAACAAGTGGCAATTCACCATAAGTGGTTCCTTAAGAACTTATTACGGTGTGCCTGCTGGCGAAACGATTTTAAAAGTTGCCCTTCTTTTCAGAAGCGGAAATGGACAAAAAAAACAAGCAAATGCGGATTTGAGCGATATGTACATACCGGTTTACGGTGCAACCGAATTTGCAGTACGCCTCTCTCAACCACCGCGCCAACCTAAGTTTACCTCCGAGCCCGAGCCTCAACCAAGCCTCGCTATTGGTAGCACGCTGCCCATTGCCGCCGATGCCAGCAAGCCTTCGGTTATAAAGCTTTACCACAATGGGGCTACCATCGCCACATCAACGGGTAATGTTACCAGCTTGAACGGTACCGCCACCATCACCGTAAGTGGCAACCAGCAAATTATTGCCGAAGCATCCGATGGCACAACCACCACGTACGACACCATCAACCTGTCTGTGGTGGTTTCACCAATTGCTCCCTTGCCTGCCGGTGCGCAGGACGGTATAAACTATGGCACGGCCAACACATCGGTTACGCTGGTGCTAAGGGCGCCGGGTAAGAGTTCAGCGGCGGTTGTAGGCGAGTTCAACAACTGGACGCCGGCCACAATGAACAAAACACCTGACGGACAATTCTTTTGGCTCACGATCAACGGCCTAACACCCGGCACCGAATACGGCTACCAATATGTTGTGGATGGCAGCATTAAAGTGGCCGACCCTTATGCGGAAAAAATTCTCGACCCCGGACCGTTTGCCGATGCTCAGATTCCGGCTACCACCTATCCCAACCTGAAGCCTTACCCAACAGGCCTTACCACCGGCATTGTAAGTGTGCTGCAAACCGCTGAACCAACCTACACCTGGAGCACCAACAATTTTGTGCGGCAGGATAAACGCGGCTTGGTGATTTACGAATTGCTGGTGCGTGACTTCATTGCCGCCCACGACTTCAAAACCTTGAAGGATACACTTACTTACCTGAAACGCTTGGGCGTAAATGCCATTGAGGTGATGCCGTGGACGGAGTTCGAGAACAACAACAGTTGGGGCTACAACACCTTCCAATACTTCGCGCCGGATAAATACTATGGCCCAAAGAACACCCTGAAGCAGTTTATTGATAGCTGCCACAAGTATGGCTTTGCCGTGATTATGGACGTGGTGCTCAACCACACTTACGGCCCTTCGCCGCTACGCGACTTGTACTTCGATGGCACCCGGCCCACAACCGCCAACCCCTGGTATAACTCTGTGGCGCCGCATGCCTTTGGTTTTGGCGATGATTTCAACCACGCCAGCCAACACACCAAATACTTTTTTAACCGGGTGCTGAAGCATTGGGTAACGGAATATAAAATTGACGGCTACCGCTTCGACTTCACCAAGGGCTTGACACAGAAGGCTTCTGCCGATAACGGACAGTTTTCGGCCCGCGATACCAGCCGCATCAATATCCTACAATCGTACTGGGACAGTATCAAGGTGTACGACCCGACGAGTTATGCCATTCTCGAACATTTTACGGACGATGCAGAAGAGAAGGAATTGGCCGACTATGGCTTCCTGCTGTGGGCCAATGTATGGACCGAGTACCAACAGGCTTCGATGGGTTATCTTGATAACTCCAATTTGGATCGGGCGGTGCATAGCTCCCGGAATTTCAATAATCCCCACCTCGTCACCTTTATGGAAAGTCACGATGAGGAGCGTATCACTTTCAAGAATATTAAATACGGCAATGCCGCCGGCAGCTACAATATAAAGGATACCGCCACCGCATTAAAGCGTATGGAGTTGGCTGCTGCCTTCCTG
>QQTW01004077.1_pt1 | contig 10912 bp, 10 predicted proteins | sample 1904831 | NCBI WGS metagenome assembly QQTW01 (sample SAMN09435610, study PRJNA476489) | Subsurface metagenome, whole genome shotgun sequencing project.
TTTACTGGTGTAGCTGAATCTATATTAGACAAAAATGTAGATTTAAGGTTATTTGGTAAACCTGATTCTCGCCCTGGGCGGAGAATGGGAGTTGCTTTAGCTAAAGCAGATAGTATTGAATTAGCACGAGAAAAAGCAACTAAAGCAGCCAGCAAAGTAAAAATTATTAGTTAAAATGTTTGCTGACTTTCTACCCCGCGATGTCTATTTTTTAAGAGAACTAGAGTCTATTGCTTTAGCTCAAAATATTAGGCGCGAACCAATAAGTACGCCTTTAAATAAAAGTGCGATCGCAACTTCATACGTGCAGCAGGGTACAGGCAAAATACCAATTCTTTTATTGCATGGATTTGATAGTTCTGTACTAGAATTTCGCAGCACTATACCATTGCTGGCGACTCAAAACGAAACGTGGGCAATCGATTTATTAGGTTTTGGATTTACAGAAAGATTGCCCAATATTGACTATAATCCATCTACAATCAAAACTCATCTTTACTCTTTCTGGCAGCAACTAATTAATCAGCCAGTAATATTAGTGGGTACTTCAATGGGAGGAGCAACCGCTATTGATTTTGCACTTACACATCCTCATGCTGTCAAACAATTAGTATTAATCAATAGCATTGGTTATAGCGGTGATGTTTCTTTTGGTAAATTTTTATTTCCGCCTATAGATTACTGGGCTGTAGAATATTGGCGACAGCGTAAATTGCAAGCCTTATTTTGGGGTAGTAATTTCGGCAAATTAAAAGCTAGTGAAATTGAAGCAATTAGATGTGCAACGCTGCATTTAGAGATGCCAAATTGGCACGAAGCTATGATGAGTTTTACTAAAAGCGGTGGCTATAGCGAACTAGCAGCTAAAATTCCTTTAATCGACAAAGAAACGCTAATTTTGTGGGGAGAATTGGACGATACCTTGCCTAAGTTAGATGCTGAGAAGTTTAGTAATGCGATCGCAAATTCTCAATTAGTTCAGTTAAATTGCGGTCACGTTCCGCATTTAGAACAGCCATCAACTATTGCTGAACGCATCCAAAAATTTGGACAATCCAGTGTATAATATTTTCTCGACTGCTACTTAATACACCTCGTCATGGCTACCGATGTCTACAAACACAGCTTTTCCGTCTTCTGTAAAGTAGAACAGTACCCTTTCATCATAATCTAGGCTAAAACTCCAAAATTCCTTAAACTTGCCCGACAGTTTGTGCGTTTTCAAGATTGGAGCGAATGGATCTACAGTAAACTGTTCTAATTTTTGCCAACACCTTACTTCTAAATCTGCGTTGCCTTTGATACGTTTTTTGAAAACACGTTTGAACGAAGAACTGAAACTGACTTCCAAAATCATTCCTCTAGCAGTCGTTTCAGTTCATTGATATTGGAGGAAAACTTCAGTTCACCTTTTTGATGTTCGATTTGCGACGATTTGACGTTAGCATATATCTCGTCACGACGCTCCTCATGGAGATACTGTTGCAATAACAGTTGAATTTCACGTTTTTCATCTGTAGAAAGGTTTTTGATTACCTCGACTACATCACTAAAAGTCATCGGTTTCAAGATCTCATCGCGCTTATCCAATCAATCTAACACGCTGATGGAATCTGAGATTACCGCACGCTGAACTAATAAATTGAATGCTTCTGCATCTTACCAATGGCTTTTCTATTGCTCCCCCACAGGTCGTCTAGCAGCATAACAAACTATCTCCATAGTATTGTCAGCATAAGAAATCCATTCATATTATCGGCTTCCTATAAAATGAATGGATTTAAATTTAACCCTTTTCTCTCTAACCTTCTTTATTTACCGACTTTACCCCGAATTGGGGAATGACTGCATACACAATTTTACAATTGTGTCAACAAAGTTGCACGATATTATACAGCGACGGGCTTGCGACCATACACATAGAAAGTAGTAATATCATTCCAGATTCCTTGCTCAGTTTGCAAAGCTTCTAACTCAGCCTCAAATTCAGCCTTAGCTTGTGCCAACTGCTCTGATGACAGTTGCGCTAAAGGAGGAGGATACTGTCCAGGCGCTGGATGAGAACTCCCAGACCACATACTCTTTGCTTTTTCCAAACTGATATAACTACCATCCTGCTCAACTTTGATTTCAATTGCGTCAAACCCTGCTTTCTGCAACAGTGTTTGGCATTTTTTCTCTGTCCCAGTTGGCTTACTCATTAAGAACGAAACGCCATACTTTTCAGCAACTTTCTGTGTAATAACCCCACCCACAAAAGCGGTGTCAGCAAAAGCATGAATACCAATAACTCCACCAGGTTTAAGAAACTTACTCCAAAGACGTAGTGCAGCAACTAAATCGGACATCCAGATAAATGCAGACGAACAGAAAATACGGTCAAAGCTATTAGCTGGAAAATCGAGAGATTCAGCATCAGCAAGCTGAAATTCTACATTATTTAGATTTAATTCTTCAGCCTTACGCATTGCCTGCTCAAGCATTCCAGTTGCAATATCTATACCCACAACCCGACCAGCACCAACTAATTGAGCAGATGCGATCGCAACATGACCTGTGCCAGTTGCAATATCTAGGACTTGCTGACCAGAACCAACTTGCCCATACTCAACCAGACGACGAGCAATCTGCAAGTGCCAATAGCTATTGTCATAGTTTTGGCTTCTACCAGTATACAAGTCAGCTATTTCCTGCTTGTACTCATTTAATTCAAGTTGAGGTTGAGCATTCATTGATGTTTTCCTTAGAACACAAGAGCCTAGCGGTTGAAACCGCACGCCAGGGTACATGGGCGGGGGGAAAATACGCACGTAGCTGGCTCGTCTACACCTTGGCGAAGTCCGCCTGCGCCGATTAAGAGGGCATTACTCTAAATTTTTGCAACCTGCGGAGGCAGGTTTTGTCTGTGTAGCCGCGAATTACATTCGCCCCATACTTTCGCCCTTCCCGTCAAACAGGCTTATTTACCGAAACCTTTACCCCGACTTGGGGAAGGAGTACATACACAATTCTGCAATTGTGTCAGCAAAGTTTCGCGCTCTAGGTTTTGTCCTATTAGGACTAGCTGATTTTTGCGATCGCCTTTCCATTCATCATCATCAATACTAAACCGCTTGCCGCACAAGTGGAAAATGTGCCGTTTGGGACTTTCATCAAACCACATAATACCTTTTGCCCGAAACACATTTTCAGGTAATTGGTTATCGAGGAAATATTGAAACTTCCTAATTGAAAGTGGCTTATCGCTTTGAAAGGAAATCGATGTAAAGCCATCATCTTCTAAATGGTGGGAATGGTCGTGGTCGGGATTGTCGCAATTGTGATGATCGTGGTCGTGATGATGATGGTCGTGGTCGTGATGATGTTCCTCCGATTCAGCAGCAAAATACTTGTCAGTTTCAAATAGACCAACACTCAAGATTAAAGGAATTGCAACTTGCGATCGCGTAGTGCGGATAATTCTTGCGCCTTCCTTAATATCTCTAATTTTTACTTCCAACAAGTCTAGATCGGCTTCATCAACCAAATCTGCTTTATTGAGGAGAATAATATCGCCGTATTGAATTTGATTTAAAGCTGCTTGGGAGTTGAATAAATCTAAGCTGTAATTGGCTGCATCTACAACTGTGACAATCGAATCTAAACGAGTCAAATCGCGCAACTCCGTACCCAAGAAAGTCAGCGCTACAGGTAAGGGGTCAGCAAGTCCAGTTGTTTCTACTACTAAATAATCGATTTGGTCTTGGCGTTCCAATACCTTATAAACTGCTTCAACTAAATCGTTATTAATAGTGCAGCATATACAACCGTTATTTAGCTCTACCATATCCTCGCCAGTAGAGATAATTAGCTCGTTGTCAATGCCAATTTCTCCAAATTCATTCACCAAAACTGCTGTTTTTACACCTTCTTGGTTAGTGAGAATGTGATTGAGCAAAGTTGTTTTGCCACTACCCAAAAAACCAGTAATGATAGTGACTGGCAAACCGCGTTTTGAGATATCCATTACTTGAGATTGGTCGGGACTCACTGCTGATTGCATAGCTACGTTGTCGGTCTAAACGTCAAAAAATTACAGTTGTGGCGTGGAAGGCGCATCGCGCTTTAGCATAAAGATATGCTAGCCGATATCTAGTCACCCTCCTCCCCTATTATTAGCCTATTCGCTAATTTCTTCATTGCTCGACCATGACTTTAAAGCTTTATAACACCCTTACTCGCCGCCTAGAAGAATTTGAGCCGCTAGTAGCTGGCAAAGTAAAAATGTACTACTGCGGCGTAACGGTTTACGATTACTGCCATTTGGGTCATGCGCGGGCTTGTATTGTCTGGGATGTAGTGCGTCGCTACCTGCAATTTTTGGGCTACCAAGTGCGGTACGTGCAGAATTTTACCGATATTGATGACAAGATTCTCAATCGGGCGCGGCAAGAAAATTCATCTATGCAAGAAGTCGCAGAGCGCTATATACAAGCATATTTTGCAGATATGGCGCGATTGAATATTAAAGAAGCCGATGAATATCCCCGCGCTACTCACACAATTGACGGCATAAAGAGGCTGATTCACGAACTAGAACAAAAAGATTATGCCTACGCCTCCGAGGGAGATGTTTACTACAAAGTCCGCTCCTTTGCTGAATATGGCAAGCTTTCTGGGCGGAGGTTAGAAGATGCGCAAGCTGGGGCTAGTGGTAGGGTAGAAGACTTAGAAGCAAGTAAGAAACAAGATCCCTTTGATTTTGCTCTATGGAAAGGCGCAAACCCTGGAGAACCTTCCTGGGAGTCGCCTTGGGGTGCAGGGCGACCAGGATGGCATATAGAATGCTCGGCAATGGTACGCGATCGCCTAGGTGAAACTATAGACATCCATGCTGGGGGTGCAGACTTAATCTTTCCCCACCACGAAAATGAAATAGCGCAATCAGAAGCAGTTACAGGTAAGCCTTTGGCGCGTTACTGGCTGCACAACGGTATGGTAACGGTAGATGACGAAAAAATGTCTAAGTCTTTAGGCAATTTCATTACTATTCGGGAGTTATTAGATCGCCCTACAGATCCAATGGCGGTGCGTTTATTTGTCTTAATGGCACATTATCGCAAACCCATAGATTTTAGCGATCGCGCTCTTGAATCTGCTCAAAATGGCTGGGAAACCCTTAAGGAGGGGCTATTGTTCGGCGCAAGGTACAGCGAACAATTAGGCTGGTCTAGTAATGGTGCGACCCTTTCCGAGGCTGTAACGCGCTTCCAAGTAGCTGTAAATGAAGATTTTAACTTCTCTAGCGGGTTATCTGTACTATTTGAAATTGCTAAAGAACTAGGTAAAGAAGCAAATAATCTCGTCCATCGAGGCAAAACAGAAACACCACCCCAACAGCTTGAATCGATGTGGCATACGTTAGTAAAGCTAGCAGATGTTTTAGGATTAGAGGCGCAACTAGAAGCTCAAACGCCTGTCAGCGACGGCTTAAGCGATGCTCAAATTGAAGAATTAGTGCAAATGCGATCGCAGGCACGTATTGCCAAAAACTTCGCCCAAAGCGATCGCATCCGCAACGAACTCCAAGCCCAAGGCATCACCATTATTGACAATCCCCAAGGTTCGAGATGGCATCGATAAATAGTTTTGAGTTTTGAGTTTTGAGTTTTGAAGTGGTTTTGAGTTAGCGAGTTACTAATAAGGCTACGAGCAGGATTAAGTTATTCTCATCCCCTGCTCAAGAAAGCTCCCCCTGCTCCCCTGCCTCTCTTACTCCGCCAACTGTCTGCGCCCGTTTTGAATTACTTGGAGCATATCGTGTAGTTGCTGCTCGATGTTTTTGAGGGTATTATCAGCGTAAGCATCGGCTCCTTGCTGAATTTCTAGAGCTTCAGCGATCGCATTTTGGCGCATTTGAGTCAATTCTTGCTGCGCTTGTAGGCGGATTTGATCGATTTCTACGTGGTTTTGCTCTAAAGCCATTTGGCACTCTTGTTGTACCTGAGCTTGCAGTTGATTGGCTGCTTGCTCCGCTTGCTGGAAAATCTCAGTCTGGTTGACTAATTGCGCTGCTCTAATTCTTGCCGCATCAATAATTTGCTCGGCTTCTAGCTGCGCTTGTAAAATTATTTCCTGTTTTTGGTTGACAATTGCTTCAGCTTCTCGAAAAACCTGTGGTAGATGCATTCGCACTAAATCTAACTGATCCAATAACCGTTCTTCGTCTACCAACGTGCGACGAGTTAGGGGAATATTAGGGCTAGCAAGTACCATTTCTTCTAAGTGATTTAATTCCTGCTGAATATCCACGCCTCCCGTTCCATTAATTGGCGGCGGGGTAGGAGTGTTGGGGATATTTTGAGCGGTAGGTTCTAAGTTGGTTTCTTGGCGTGACATCTGTAGATTTCTATGGCGACGTGCGGAGGAACAAGGTGATCGATAGAACCACCAAATCGGGCAATTTCTTTTACTTGACTGCTACTTAAAAAACTATACTCATTTGAGGTTGCCAGGAACACAGTTTCTATTTGATTAGAAAGGGTTTTGTTAGTATGAGCCATTTGTAGTTCTACTTCAAAGTCTGAAAGCGCCCGTAAACCTCGAATTAGAACTTGTGCTTGCCGCATTTGGGCATAGTTGACAGTTAGACCGTGAAAGCCGTCTACTTCTACATTAGATAAATGCATGGTAGCTTGGCGAATTTGGGCGATGCGTTCTTGGACTGTAAATAATGGTGTTTTGTTCGGATTTCTTAATACGGCGACAATTACCTGCTCAAATAGTCGACAGCCGCGTTCAATAATGTCGAGGTGTCCTAATGTAATTGGATCAAAACTTCCAGGGTAAATGGCAATCACGTTTGCACAATTATGAAGTATGAAATCAGCTTGCACTCAAGGAGAAGATGCTTGGTGAAATAAAAAGTTTGTTGTTTTGCCGACACATTGCAAGAGCGAGTTGTCCTTGCAATTATACCGAGTATTGATTGGCAGATTTAATTTTAGAAATAACTAGAGGTATAAGTTATGACTTAGGGGCGTGAAAATCTAATCGGAGGAGTTAAAGATTGTTGCTATGCGCTGCCATCTAAATAACTTGAGTTTATTTGTACTACTTTTGCAATAAGTCTTACCTATAAACTGCCCTACGGCGCTTTGGCTGTGGAAAATACTTATAAACCGATCTTTTCACCAAGTTATCTAAATAATGTCAGTGCGATCGCTGTTGTGAGTAGGGGTAAATTCGATTTACTCTCAAGTGAGCTAAGTAACTTCAAGCAGTGCCATGTCTTCCTCACATCCCAAACCCAAAGACCGTTCTTTGCAAAAAGCTCTAGCTAGCAAAATCGTAGATGAGTATTTCTACAGTTCTGAAAGTTGGCTCAGAGCTATCCTACGTATGTGTATCTTTTCAATGGCTTGGGTAGATAGACACCCTGCCCTGCTAATCGAATGCCCAAATCAAGCTGTCGCCAAAAGGTTGAGTCGCAAAACCTTACCATTACAAGAATTTGTCCAGCAATTTATGGGCGATCGCCCATCTAGCAAGCGCGTCTTGATCTGCGCTCCCCAAGCCGAGCGCCAAAGTTGGCTTTGTTTTGATACGAAGACAAATAGTTGGAAATGTTGGGATGATTTACAAAAACGTGCTGCCTCTGGAGGAGATGGAGGTAGAGGCAAAAGAATCTAGAATTATTGTTTTGCTAATTATTAGTAATTAGCAAAACAATCAACTTCTGGCAACCCCAAATTGATTTATTTGAGATTTAGCCCATACTTTTGCCCTTTTGCACCTTCACCCTGTATTACGCATTCCAGCAGCAATCCCATTAATAGTTAGTAATGCTCCTCTGAGCAATTCTCCCTTGCTATAGCGAGAATGAATAACCCCAGAAGCCGCGCTATTAGATTGACGCAGGCGTTTGAGCAGCGCAACTTGTAAAAAGCCTAGAGGTACAATTGTCCCATTACGCAATTGCACCGACCGTTGTAGAACTGGATCGCCATCTAACAAGCGTTTGTGACCAGTAATTGACAGCACCAAATCACGGGTAAGGTAGTATTCGTTAGCAATCTGCTCAAAAACTCGCTCTAAACGCGCTTTATCTTCTGGCAAACACAATTCATCTACATAGTGCTGTGCCATTTGAATATCTACCTTTGCCAACGTCATTTCTACCTTAGAAACCACCATCTTGAAAAAGGGCCATTTGATATAGAAATAGCGCAACAATTTCAAATGTTCTTCTGGCTTTTCTTGTACAAACTCTTGCAAAGCCGTACCTACACCGTACCAAGAAGGCAACAAAAAGCGCGTTTGCGTCCAGCTAAACACCCAAGGAATCGCCCGCAAGCCGCTCAAATCCTTATTTCCAGACTGACGACGGGCAGGGCGAGAACTAATTTGCAGTTGGCTAATTTCCCCGATTGGCGTAACTTGATGGAAAAAGTCGATAAAGTCTGGTTGCTCGTAGATCAAGTTACGATAATGAGTTCGCGATCGCGCTGATAGTTCCTCCATAATTTCATTCCAGGGCGCAATATTATCAAACCCAGTCCGCAAAAGGCTTGCTTGAATTACGGCAGTAGAAATTGTTTCTAAGTTGTAAAGCGCAAGTTGAGGCAGCGAGTATTTGGACGCTAGCACTTCCCCTTGTTCGGTAATTTTGATCCGCCCGTTGATACTAAGACCAGGTTGTGCCAAAATCGCTTCATGCGCAGGACCACCACCACGCCCAACAGAACCGCCGCGTCCGTGAAAAATGCGTAAGTTGACTCCGTATTCTTCAGCAATTTGTTGCAATGCCTTTTGGGCTTTATGAATTTCCCAATTACTACTCAAAAACCCAGAATCTTTGTTGCTGTCTGAGTAACCTAGCATTACTTCTTGCAAGTTAGGGGTAAGGGTTGCGTCTCCTGCTGAAGCATCATATCCGCCAGCTAACAGGGCGCGATATAAAGGCATTTCAAACAGTTTTTTCATCACCGAGGGAGCGCGTTGCAAGTCTTCCACAGTTTCAAATAAAGGGACAACTTGAATCGAGCCTTTAGCAGTACCAGGATCGTAAAGTCCAGCTTCTTTGGCAAGTAGCAATACTTCCAATAGATCGCTAAGTTCACGGCTCATGCTGATGATGTAAGTTTGGCAAATATTGCAGCCAAATTCTTGTTGCAGGCTGCGCACGACGCGAAATGTCCCAATTAGCTCGTTGGTTTTCTCCGAAAATGGTAACTCAGCAGGTATTAATGGGCGACGAGTTTGCAGTTCGCTCGTTAGCCACGCCACGCGCTCTACTTCTGATAGCTCGTGGTAAGGTTGGGGTAAAATTTGCAGGTATTCTAGAACTTCATTTATTGCATCTGCATGACGCGATGATTCTTGGCGAATATCTAAGTGCGCCAACTTAAAGTCATAAATTTCCACTTGGCAGATGAGATTTTCTAATTCGCGGCAAGTCAGCCCTGTTTCTTGAAGATTGCTATGAATTAGGCGTAAATCTGCTAAAAATTCGGCTCCAGATTGATAAATTTTTTGAGCGTTAACTTCTTGGATTGCTTTTTGCTGCAAGTCTTTGTCGTACAGCCTAGCATTACGATCGCGCGTATTTTCCAACCTTTTGAGGATGTAACACAACTTAAGCCGATAAGGTTCTTGACGATAGCGCAATGCTTGAGCTTCATACACTTCGCTCATTTGCGCTTGTTCTTGCTCCAAAGACTCCAGCAAATCTGGTAAGACATCGCTCCAGTGCAACGACAAACTTAATAAATCAATTAAGCGCTTGACTGACTTGATATATTTTTCCAGCACCATTTGGCGCTGATAGCAAGCAGTTTGCCAAGTAACTTGCGGCGTTACTGATGGGTTGCCATCTCGATCTGCGCCTACCCAGGAGCCAAACTTACAGAAATTTTTGCTCGGTGGATTGAGCCTGGGGTATGTAGTTGCGATCGCATGAGTCAGCCTTTGATGGAGCTTAGGAATTTCATCAAATAGCACTTCTTGAAAGTAGTGCAAGGCATATTCGACTTCATCAAGTACGGCGGGTTTAAATTGATGCAGTTCATCAGTACGCCACCACAATCGAATTTCCTCAGTCAACTGTTCTGTGAGTTCTGCTATTTCCCAAGAATTTGCCGCATCTGTAGCTGTTTTTCCTTCTTCTTGGCGATCAAGTTCTTGCAGCAATTTTGCCATCCGCCTTTGTTTGTCTCGAATCGTAGGGCGGACAATTTCTGTAGGGTGAGCCGTAAATACTAACTGGACATCAAGTTGATCGATCAAGCGCTGAATTTGCTGCGGCGGTACGTTTAAATTGTGTAAGTGGGGAAACAAAGTATGGAATGTTTCTTGATTTTGCCGCTCGTTATTAATTATTTGCCAATTTTTTTCTAATAAATCTGCCTCCAGCGTGCCATTAGCACATTGCAGTTCTTCTTGATGAGACTTAGCAGTTGCTGCTGCCTCACTTTTGTGCTGGAAGCGGCTAATTTGTTGGCGCTGTTCGTAATGCTGCTCGACAATATTAATAAGCTGAAAATACAATGCAAATGCACGAGCTGCTCGGATAGCTTCGTTAAGCTCTAGTTGAGAGATCAACTTAGCAACTAATGAAGCTTTATCGTTAGTTGCCTGTCCTTCTGGGGAACACAAATCGCGCAGTTGTTCCAAAAGATTGATTAATTGTTGACCGCATTCTTGCCGGATTACAGACTCCCACAAGCCCTCTACCACTTGAAGACGCTGGCGTAGGAATAGATCGATGGGGGAAACGGTAACGTCTAATGCTTCAGCAGAGGTGTGGAGGAGCGAAGTCATAAGTATCTCGTGCAGGTAGAACTGAGAATAATCTAATAATTTTAGGGTTTAAATCTTACTTAAGTAGTTTCACAAACAACAATCTTGGCTAAATAACTAAGATTGTTTACAC
>QQTW01004078.1_pt1 | contig 10911 bp, 14 predicted proteins | sample 1904831 | NCBI WGS metagenome assembly QQTW01 (sample SAMN09435610, study PRJNA476489) | Subsurface metagenome, whole genome shotgun sequencing project.
GACCATAGTTCTGGAATAATAATTACTTCCACAAAGTTATCACGCTGTAATGGCAAAGAGCGGCACTCCAAGAGTTAGGCCCCTCCACGATACGCACAGTGTTCTTGAATCAGAAGCCAGCGTCATGTTCCACCCACTCCCCAAGATGTGCAACCCAGACATCATCTGCGAATATCTCCCGTACAAGTCCCAATGGCTGCCACAAGTAAACGGTTTTACATGATTATTCACGTCACCGTATAGATCTCTATCGTTGGTGGAGGCCGTCAGTCATCACGTGAAATGCTGCATATGTCAATTATCTCCACCAGATACATAACACGGAGAACTCTACAGCATTATTGGCGCAGTGTGGTGTCGGCAACGTGGTCAGATTATCTATCACTGAAGATGCACATGGTGCTATCAAGAATGAGCATCGTCATGATTCTTGAGCGTCGAGCTCTTCTACGTAATTTGAAGCGCATTCGTAAGATGTAAGGGACGCAAGACATCGGATAATATTTGATTGTGTTAGTGGAAATTGTCAGGGGAGCTGGAACTTAGGGCTAGCGGGGGGAGTGTCCAGATGTAGTTCACGAGTACCTGAGTTCATATATTCATGAGTTACTAGTTTTTCAGCTGCGTAGAGTAATACTATAAATTCCCTAGCCCTTGATCTCCGGATAGACAGATCACGGACCTCTGGATCGGTCAATCACCGAGAAGCACACCGAACACCACCGCCCCGGCGAACTCCCAATCCTTCCTCTCTTCCTTCCCATCACACTTTCCTGTTCCTTCCTACACGACCACCATTCAAAGCCTGAAATGTCGGATAAGGCTCTTCTGCCCTCGTTGCCCTCACTGGTCCCTTAATCGCCGCCGCCGCCGCCGCCACCGCCGCCGCCGCCGTCACCACCATCATGACCACCACCATGACCATCACCATGACCACCACCATGACCACCACCATGACCACTTACCCCACCTCTCGTGTAGGCGGGCGGCGCCCCATACAACTCTACCACCCCATTATTATGGTTGGTATTCAGGTTCGACGGACCATGCGCCGTACGACGATCTTTCCCTCGCTTCCGGACCGCACAGGCGATACACGAGAGGACAAAGAAAATGGAGACTAGGACGATGATGACGATGGCCCAGGCGGGTATCACAACAATGGTGGCTCTGGAGTCGTTGGACGAGGAGTTGGAGAACGGGTAGGGGGTGGAGACGCCGGTGATGTAGGGCTTGGTGATGGTGCCGCTGTATTGGGGTTGCGGGGTCATGGCGGTTGTTGTTGCGTTGCGGTGAGGGTGAGGGTGAGGTTTGTTGATTGAGCGGGAGGCTTGGGTAGGCGTGTGGGTTGTGGTGGTCGGGGGAAAGATCAGACGTACAAATCAAAGGATTATGCGGAAAGAAAGTGGCTAACAGTCAAAAAGAGATCGGATAATGGATTTGTTTTGATACTCTTCTTTGTAGGCTGTGGAAGGGCAGAAGATTGGATTCAAACACGCATCTCCGGAATGAAGATGATTGTCCAAGGCAGCGGAATTGAAAGAAAAGGATAGATAGAAACATCGGTCTATGAGTTATATAGATATGCTGCAACAGTGAGCCGTAGGTTCAGCATAGCCCTTCTGAAAGGCCCGCTTGTCCCGTGCCTGGTGAAGATCTTCGTCTTCTTTGGATGCCGTCCCGGCGATGTCCCGCATACTCCTTGCGCCACCCTCAAGCTGAGCTGGTCTTGAGCGTGTATTGATCATTGGTTATGGTCGACGTCTATTGAACCGGGCATTTTGGAGCGAAGATGGGTTCTCTATCTACAAGCGATCATATTGGAGATTGGTTCTTTGTGGAGCACGGTGGTCGGTTAATCATCGCTCCGTGATGATGGGTTCCACGATATGATCGATACCAACCCAGTCGATCAGGACTTGGTCTTTTTTGTCGGATAGAGATCTTTAAACTTGTGCTGCTAGATCTGATTCTAAAGACTATACAATTAAACAGAGAGATCAATCCATCCTACCGTACCAAACATATATATCTCACCGTTAGTACGGCGTACTCCCCAGTGTCATGACACACATTTGTACATCCATCAAGTCTCCAACCGTCCTTACGCTTCAAGAACTCCATTCGGTCCCGGTCTCCCGTCCGTCCTACGACATCCCTCATTCTCCCTTCCCCTGCAGCATGATCATAAACCGCACCCACCATCGATACTCAACCTGTCCCATGACTACCCGCTGCGCCTGCAACTCTTTCACGCCACTGCCCTAGTCTGTGGGTAATTTTGATCGCGCATTTGCATCCTTTATCCGCTTACGACGGACACAAAGACAGATACACAAGACGTCGATGAGCAACGTGAATAGAGAGATGAGAACTGATGGCGAAGATGGGGATCAACTGAACATGACTGGGAAGGCGTGGGTGGCGTGGGTGGCGGTGGTAGTTTAAGGGTTTGAGGCGGAGAAGCCGGGGATGTTGGTGTTGCTGATGGTGCCGGATGGGGTTGGTGAGGACTAGGGTTGGCTGTGCTTGGGATGCCATGATTGTGATTGATTTGGTGGGTTTGACGTTCAGAGACGGGGTCAGTGATGACGGTTGGCTGAGGCGAGTCGCTTGCACTGAGTGGATGGTGTGGTATGTGAAAAAGAGATTGGGGGTGAAGATGACTAGAGAATAGTAGGTAGAGAGAATTCCGAAGCAGTCGAGGAAAGAATGGAAGCAACTGTGTTGTGGCTCTTCTCAAGAGTGGAGGGCAAGAGGAAAGCCTCGAGCATGGATCTTCAAAGTGGGATGATCGCATAGGGTAGCAGAACCAAAGTAGATAAAAGGAAACAAGAATTTGTGTTATATCGCGAGGGTCTCCTCCAGCATAGACAATGTGAAACGCCGTGCATACCGCGAGATACCTTACAACAAGAACAAACTGCTAGCATAAGGCCGAGGGCACTCCTCAAAGCAGACCGTGCCCTGTACCTGTTACAAACAAAGAATATGCATAGTGACAGAAGATGTGAAATTCTAAGCAAAAGCGTTCGTATCAGTGCCATTGTCAAGCGCAGTCTGCCTGCCATTCGTGGGAGCTTTGGTTGCGGTAAGGCCGTAGAGTAGGGTGCGGAACCTATTCCGGGTCCAACCGGACAACGATCCGTTCCTGCGGTTTGGATGATTACTGTCGAACGTCTCTCTGCAGCTCATCATGCAGCAATGATGAGCAAACCTGGAATGACCCTTCACCAGTCCACAATGAAGCCTGTTATCTGTCAGTTCGAACCCCCCGTCGTGCAACGACGGGGGTGCAAAGAAGATCTGTCTTGACGGATGAAAAAACGATGGGTAGTTCGTGTTGGTAGTGGTAGCAGTATTTGCTTGTGATGCTTTGTTGGTGATAAGAGAAAATCACGGCCGTAATAATAGTCTACCCCAGCACAGTCACGGGAGTCCTCCACCTGTAACCTAACCCTAGACGTTCGTTGATAATCAGCAGGAATCTGGTTCCATGATTTCTGTAAAGTAATTGGGAGTACTCCCAAAACAGGATCCTGAGACGTCCGACGATAATGAAGAAAACCCCGGATTCTAGCATCTTCACACATATATTATGGAATGCTCTGTCCAATGGAAAACCAGACAGACATTCAGGTGATAATCATCAGAAACGCATTCCTCAGTAACGGGAGTGCCCCCTCAAACCAAAGTCCTGAGACGTTCAACAATAATCTACGAAAACCTGGAACTTGGCTTCCCACACATAGTCAGTCGATGGGAGTCACCCCCAGACCAGCCTGAGATGTTCGATGATAATCTTCAGAAACCTGCTCAACTCAAAACCATGAGATGTTCGACAATAACGAACAGAAGAAACCCACATAGAAACGGGAGTGCCCCCAAAAACCAAATCTGGAGACGTCCGACAACGAAAACCCCCTTGCCTAGGACCAAAAACTCATAGACGTTCAACGATAATCATTTGAAACCCTGCCAGCACAGCTAAAATAGGTAGTTATTTTAAGGCACCGTATGAAGTGCGCCTGCAGGGACACCGGGAGTGCTCTGTCTGGGACAGAAGTCATAGACGTTCGACGACAATCGATGAAAACCTGCCAGCACAGCACAATTAAGTACCTAGACCCTAGTTAACCTGGCACGGCCCCGAAACCTCAGTCCGCAGTGCCCTCTCGGACAGACGTTCGACGATGGGTTCAAAGAAACCTCCCAAATAAGCTTAGGTTGGGTTACATAAGCGATTCACCCACAACTTGGAATCTGAGAAACCAATTAGGGACCTGATTCCGGTACCCCACACTATACTAGTCGTACCCCATAGAAACAATAGTAATACCCCACGCCTAATCGGGTATAATAGAACACGTTAATAGCGTGTAATTGACGTGTTTTCGTGTCGTGTTTTCGTGTTCCTAGGCCCAATGCCACTGTATATAAGTCGTGATATGCCCGCGGTCCTCGTTTTTTGGTGTTTAGTAAAAAAGAGCCCTAATTGTGACGGTCTTTCGTGCAAAATGAACTTGGCCCCACCCCCCAAAGACATCCACCCTACCCTAGAGGCCCTAATCGAGTCAGTGAACATCCACGCTGGCCCAGAGGGCTATGCTGTCGTCAAATCACGTTCCAAGACCTATAAGAAGACAGGCCTCGTTCATAAGGTCGTCCTACGATGTGACCGAGGCGGAAAACATAAGGAAACCGTCAATCCCGAGCGTCGGAGACGATTCACGGCTACCCGATTGACTGAATGTCCGTTTCGAGTCTTGGCCCTATGAAAAGATGACAATTGGGTGCTGTCAGTACGGATACCCGATCATAATCATGGTCCTACACGGGAGAGTTCCCATCCAGCCCTAAGGAAACTAGCCCCAGAGGTTCAGAAGACTGTTGCGGAGCAGTCTGCCGCTGGGATTAGCCCTGGGCAAATTGTGACTGCCTTACGAAACACCGACCCTACGAGCACAGTCCTTATTCGGGACATCTACAATGCTTGGGCCACTATAAAACGAGAAGCCCTAGGTCCATTGACGCCTATTCAGGCCCTTATGTTAAGACTGGACGACAATTACACCTCGGCCCATACGAAAGATGCAGGAAATCGAATCCAGCATCTCTTTTTTTCGCATAAGCAGTCACAAGAACTGCTTCGAGTCAACAATGATGTCCTTATTATGGACTGTACCTATAGAACGAATCGATTCAAGCTCCCATTGCTTGATATTATTGGTTGTACGGCTCTGAACACTACGTTTTATGTAGGGTTTTGTTTTATGTCACAGGAGAAAGAGGAGGACTATATATGGGTTCTTCAGAACCTTCGGAATCTATATATAGGGCTGGGTATTGAACCTCCGAAGGTCATACTCACAGACTGCGAAAAGGCCCTAATGAACGCCATTACGAACGTGTGGCCTAACACTCAGGGCCTGCTATGCCTATGGCATGTGAATAAAGGCATCTTTGCCCACTGTCGGACGGGGTTTAACGACAAGGAGTGGGTAGGGTTCTTGGCCGCATGGAATGCAGTCACAAAGGCCTCTACCCTACAGGCCTATCGGACAGCATGGACAGCCCTAAACGACACCTATGCACTCCCGGAACGCCAGGAGTACTGGGAGGCAGTCCAGTACCTGGAAGACACGTGGATACGCCTGTACGATAGGCGTATAGTCGCCCATTATACGAACCGATGGACTCACTACGGAAACACAGTCACATCGCGGGCTGAGGGTGCCCATGCAGCCCTAAAACACGCCCTACAAGTCTCTACTGGAGACCTGAAGACTGTGGTGGATCGGATTAGCCACGTCCTTACGAATCAGCATATCGAGTACCTCGCCGCCGTCGATACTGCAAAGATGCGGGTGCCCCTAGCCCTACGAATCGCCCTACTACGAGACTTGGTCGGCCGCATCAGTCCTCATGCCCTACGGAAGGTTTTCGAGCAGTACGAACGATTGACAGTCACAGCTACTGTTTTACCGGCATGTACGAACGTATTTACGACTACAATGGGCCTCCCATGCAGTCACCGCATTCAGGAACGACTCGCCAGCAATGGGGTGCTAGCCCTAGACGATATACACTGCCATTGGCACCTGGAACGACCCATTGTTCCTGTTCCTATTGATCCACGACTATTAGTCGTGGATCCCATGGTTATAAGGCCTCGGGGCCGAGCCCCAGGATCACGTGGCCGCAATCGGGCCGAGCAATCGACCCAGCGTGACTACTCGGCATTCGAATTAGTAGAGGATGGGGGTAGGGGGCGACGACGACGTCGTGGGCAGGCTGTGGAACGTGGGCGACAGCGAGGTGGACAACAGCATGGTGGACGGGTTCCTGACAGTGTTCCCGGGGCTCATTATAGTGTATTTTCTATTAATTAATAGGTTCTATTATATTTACTATGTTTTACTATGTTATACTTATATAAAACATCCATTTATATGCTCAGAATCACATCGCAAATGCACAGTTTATACGTAGTTATATTTCTATATAAATCTATAAAAAAGCCTCACTATTACCCGATTAGGCATGGAGTATTACTATAGTTTCTATGGGGTACGACTAGTATAGTGTGGGGTACCGGAATCAGGTCCCCTCGCAAGTGGCCCCTAACACAACCTTAATGCACACGTGCCTTAGGCTTGCTGAAAACCATCCACCTGGCACAGCTTCCCTATCACGCCTGACAGCTCGATTGCTCCACAGCCGGTGGATAGTTGGCACTTCGGGGGGCCGAGACACGAGCATGTATTGAAAAGTAAGATCTGAGGCGGAAATCAGGCGCTAATCGTCCGCCAACGCAGACGCCTTTTCCAAAGCAAGGGTGAACGGGCTACGCTCTCTGTACCACCTTCAGAAGTGGCGTAATACAGAGTGCTGTTTTGCTTATTCACTTCCGATCTCAACGGCACATACTATTATCCTACACGCACCTGATGTCGCGCATCTTTGAACAGCTAGAACGAAGTCTATCGAGAGACAGAGAGACCAGAAAGGAGGAGTCTTCACTACGAGGATGGCACATATCATCAACACGCGCGAAAGGAAGGCTAGCATCAGGGAAGGGTTAGGAAGAGCGCTGGGGGTTACTCAGAAAAGCCATCATAAAGAGCGTAGCAGACATCGACAATATCGTCCGGAAGACGACGATGTTGAAGAGGGTCGTAAGATAGTATATGTCTATAGGCCTAGAGGCAACGAGCATCTCCCAAGGGGCGAACCAAGACATCAAAGGATATCAAGATCGCAGGACGTGACATCTAGCATAAATGCAACTAGGAACAGTCAAAGTCGGTCAAACTCCTCACATAATGAGCGTTCGAGAAGACGGAGCTCCAGGCCCCACCATAGGTCCGTAAGTGATGTCGCCCCCAGGTGGTCGGTACGCACTGGGGAGGACGAGATGGGGGAGAGCAGGAGTCGTGAGAAACTGACACGAAGACCTACGACTCGAAAGCGTCATTCTGAACGAGGCATAGATCTGGGCGGTCATCCCCGCGCTACTAGGTATGGAATCTCTATCACCTTTCACCAGAACATCTTTAATAACCTTACCAGGAGCTCTTCCATGCGCGAACCATCATCGCCACCGGCTCCGCCTCCCCTACAAAGAAGCAACACCACCACACGCTCTCATACGACCCGTAACGATGGCCCTAAGAACACGGAAAACCCTTCATCAATTGCCAAAGAGCCAGGACAAAGCTCTAAAGTTGTATACTCACTTTTCGGACTTCCCAACGTGGTTCAGCCTGAAAAGCGGTAAGCTCCACTTTGCTCATCTCCTTACTCATACCACTGAGCGGGCCTGATGTTTCCGTAGAGTCGAATGTCTTACATGTCTCTCCGACGATATCCCGAGATCCAAGGCTGCGAAACTTAGCTGCGACCACTACATGTGCCATGATTGTCTGAAGAGGATTTTCACAATGTCTGTGACGGATCCTCAACACATGCCACCTAAATGTTGTACTCAGGATCACATACCACTCAAGCACGTGGATCGTTTGTTCGACACCAAGTTCAAGATGAAATGGAATAAGAAATATCAAGAATACACAACTAAAAATCGTATCTACTGTCCTACTAAGGGATGTGGCGAATGGATAAAGCCGTCGCACATACACACCGATCCTAGCACTGGCAGAAAGTACGGCAAGTGCGGTCGTTGCAGAATCAAAGTGTGCTGCAAGTGCAACAACAAGTGGCACTCCGGGAAAGACTGCCCGAACGACGAAGAGACTAAGAGATTTGTCGAAATCGCCAAGGAGGAGGGTTGGCAGCGCTGTTTCAATTGCTCAGCAATGGTCGAGCTCAAGGAAGGGTGCAACCATATGACTTGCCGGTGCACGGCCGAGTTTTGCATGATATGCGGCTTGAAATGGAAGACTTGCAATTGTCCGTGGTTCAACTATGAGGCCGTGGAAAACGATCGCCTTTTTCACATGAACATCCCTCAGGCGCGGAGAGCACAAGAAGAAGGTGGCCGTAACATGCCGCGGGCATACAACGACGATTTCAGACGCCGTGGCGAACAGGAGCGGCTGGACGAGGCTTTTGCTCGCCGGCTCGTTCTCGGCATGGGTGACGATGATTACAACATCGGCGAACCTGGAAGGGAACCTGGCGGACTGGGAGCCGGCTTAGGTGACATTCTGGGCATCGGCAATGCTGCCGGACACTTCCTGAACCACGACTTTGTTCGAACAGCTCAAAACATCCTCGGTCGGAATTTCGGCCAAACAGTCAACGCGGCCGACTACCTCGTGGCCGACCATACCCACAATGCCGTTGAACCCGACATCTCCGAACCTCGCCGTGAGTCAAGGCGCCATACCCGCGGACACGTCGACATCCGACTAAGCAGAGGATCACGAGCACGCACTCCAACTCGAACCCAATCGACTGTGTCACGCTTGAACAGCAACGCCGGTCGCATCCGGACCTCGGAACGAGTGCTACCTCGACGGACAATTACGGATTACCAGACCGAAGCCGCAACTCACAGATTGGAAGCCGAACGTGGGCCACGGGACCGGTATAATGATCGACGCCGCCCTTCTGCGATGGCAGGTTTGACGGCGAACACGCATGCCGGGAGGATAGGAACGTGGCTGGATCATGTGGAGGATGATCCGGTGGATATGATTACTGCTATACCCGTGCGATGAAATTTTCTGGTATGATTGTGAACCTGCATACTTGTTGGCTTGCGATGGATTGGCATTGTAGCGGTTGCTCGACTTGGTATACCGGGGTGTCAATGATCTCAACAGTGCCGTCGATCTCACTTTTGGCATCTCATCGAGCTTGTTATGTTTTCTTTACATTGCAAACGGTTGACTTTACTGAAACTCTTGATGATATCCCTCTTTCAATTTTACCTGGCGTTCGGACATGTTTGTACAATTAGTTATTAATCAATTCTAGTTCTTATAAACAGCTGTCACAAGCGGCCTAACCAGTCACCTTCACATCTCCCAACTCCTAACCCTCCTCAACCCCCTCCGAATCCTCTCCACCAACCCCAATCCGAACCCCGCACGCCGCGCTTTCCTCCTCAACCGTTCCGGCACCCCATCCACCCGATCCATGATCCGCTCCGCTTCGGCGCCGACACCAATGCCATCGACAGCAAACTACACACAGGGTTAGAGCAAGGATCTCTTGCATATCAAACCCGAAGACATCGAAAGAGGCAACTTACGCAAAACTCATCCCCGCCGGCAAACACACTTTCATCGTAGGAATTCCACGATTCCGTCCGATCCCTTTCGTGCCGACGTCCGCGGCGAGTGTGCGGCCGGGGACGCGGACTCGAGCGCGGGAACGGAGCTGGATAGGCGTCCAGGAGGGAGGGGTCTTGGCCTTCGATTGTGATGTGCTGTTTTTTCGTTGCGTTAGGTGGAGAAATGAGGTAAAGGGGGGAGGACAGTGACGAGGTAGGGAAGTGACGAGGAAAAGAGAAGGTGACGGGAAGGGAAGTGGCGAGGAAGGGGAGTGATGAGGAAAGGAAAGGAAAGGAAAGAAAGAAAGAAGGTGACGGGAAGGGGAATGACGAGGAAGAGGAGTGACGAGGAAGGGGAGTGACGAGGAAGGGGAGTGACGAGGAAGGGGAGTGACAAGGTAAGGAAGTGACGAAGAAGGGAAGGTGAAGGAGAGAGAAGGAAGGATGGAAGATAACGAACCTGACAATCAACGCCATCGAAATTGAGAGAGCAGGCATAATCATGGCTGCTGATAAGCCTTATGCCATCGTCGACGTCATCGTCGTCCTCGTCATGGTGGAGATTGGAACTGGAGTTCGAACGGGGGCTGAGTGCTTCGACGAAGCGACTCGTTCGTCTGGTTCCGACTGGAGAAGAGGAAGTTGGCGAGGGGAGGGTGCTGGTGCTGGTGCTGTCGCTGTTTGTGTTGAAATTGAGGATGAGTATTATTGGCGGGAAGAGTTGATCAAGTTCGGTTTCGGCTTGCTTGGTATAGCTAGCTGTTGTCGCTGGGGGGGTGAAAGAATATCGCTGCTTGCTTGCTGGTGATTGTCGAGTTGAAGTAATTGTGAATGCAGATGAAGGGGATGGAAAGGATGGGAGTCGTGGTCATGGCAATATATACCATGCGATGGATGATGCGTGCGGACTAAACCCATCTCGTTCTTAGGACTTCAGATACCGAGGTGGGTGTGGTAAGTTTGTTATGATATCATGCATCACGATCAGGACCGTTTACGTAGGGCTTAGCTTGGACCCTGTCGGGGTTTGGTTTGGTACCGAAGGCTTCGTTTCGAATCGCTCAGGCTAATTCAGAATATCACAACGACATAGCGCGAGAGAACACCAGAGAATAATGTCACATCGTAAGAGACACAAATCAAGTGTAGTGGTATATGATGATCGCTAG
>QQTW01004079.1_pt1 | contig 10910 bp, 11 predicted proteins | sample 1904831 | NCBI WGS metagenome assembly QQTW01 (sample SAMN09435610, study PRJNA476489) | Subsurface metagenome, whole genome shotgun sequencing project.
TGGCAGACTCAACCAAGGCATACCATGTCAAGGGACCGCATCATGACTCTTGCCAAGAAAGAGCAACGTTCCAGGACGTCTAGAATGTTGGTCCTTCCATCCTGACCATAGCTCTGGCCAGGGGGATGTGTAACGAAGTTAACGAAGCAGCTAGCCAAGGTGTGATTGGCTAGCTGACCTAGCTCTTGACTGCTAGGCAACAAGTGACAAGTTGACGGGTGGGGATTCCAACCCGACCAAAGGTTTCCAGGCACTAGAACCAGTAGATCCTAGCATAGAGAGCCTTTGCTAAGTAGGTTTGGCCTGAACGAAGGCAAACGGAGTAGCGTTCGAGCTTCGTTCGCTAGCCAGCTCATGACACTCGCCCCGTCGATGTGCCACCCTGTCTTCCTCCGTCCATGCGTGTGGCCCTGAGCGAAACAATCGAGATTGTTCCTATAACCCGTTGGGCGCGTTTGCCACCATCATCAGCGTACCTGATTGACAGCCGAGGTAGGCAACGTTGCTGGCGATTTTGTAAGGCCGGACGTCATCAGGATTGGGGCCATAATGGGCAATGCGGTTGCTGGCATTGCAAAAGCAAACCTCCTTGGGGATGACTATTATTTCCAGGTTTGAACGATCGGCTGTCGTCTGAAGACCCTTGAGGAAAACATTGAGCTCTTCAGGCGTTGACTCGCCATGAATAGAAGCAGCCATAGCGTCGCAAGGGGCAGTACAATTGTGACGGGAAAAGGTGCAGATAGAGATACAAGATGGGAGACGACCGAGGTCATGACAGGACGACGAGTTGGTGCCTATGGTTCTATTGCAAATCTGACCGCAACCAACTCTTTTAGACAAAGACAAACGATATCATGACCAGCTGGACGGATCAGACTTTCGTTTGACATCATTGGTTTGCCCTCGAGTCTCCTCTACCTTGCTCGTTTTTTCTGTTATTTTCTGGCACGCAATTGGCATTCGTCTTGTTATCCTCGGTGTCATCGTCCTGCATCTGATCTTCCTATTCTTGACGTTCGTCCCAGATGCATCTCCTTCTACTCCTATTACGAGTGGTGGTGAACGTCTTTTCTTTACGCTATCGACAGGGCAAGGCTTGAGGTGCCGGTTGACCATAGGGATAGAAACTGCATCCATAAACGCTGTAGCTATGAATAGACAAGACCTGAAGTTTCACCGTGGTCAGGTGCGACTTTCCTGCACAATATTGTAACGATGGATTCTCACCCTCTCTGGTGGTGCTTCCGAAAGAGCGGCGCCATAAGCTCAATACCCAAACTCACGTCTAGTCTCTCATACAAGTCAACCTCATGGTCGTTTAAAGCAGCGGCGGACTTACTGCCGTTTATTCACTATCGGGTGGCGATTGGCCCTCGCAAGTCTTGCACAGTCCATCATGGTCGTCTTGAGGATCGTGCGCATCTCCAGCATCTCGACATCCAAACTACCTGGTAATTCTGACATGTTGGATGAGTCCCCAGATATCTCTGCTGCAAGATCGGGGTAGCATGTTTCGGGTCGACATTGGTCCATGAGAAAGCTTCAAGGGAAGCACAAGCAGCAACCGATGGTAGCGTGAATTCTCGACCGCTCTTTGTTGCGGTGGTCAGCATATTTCAACATCACCACACTGGGGATGTGACTCGATTTGATCACATTCGACCTCGTTTAGCATGCTCAGTTGACATTTAGAACTCAACCCATTCAACGGCTCGTGGAGTGTCCTTAGTCGGGAGACGCTTCACCACAGAGGATCCCCTGCTTCACATTAGGCGCCGGCCGCTGCATAACGCGCCGATCAAGCGCCGACCAAACGCCTGCAAGCGCTAATCTTGGCGCTGCGTCGGGTTGAGTTCATCTTGAAGTTGTGGTTCGGTGTCCGTATCGCTACGTCGAAACCCAGTTCCTCCACACCCTCTTCCCTTCCCACGCTAAGTCGCTCATCCACGATGCCGAGGGCCCTACTGCCACTCCATGAGCTGCCAGCGAGGCTTCCGTCATCATGCCAGAAGCAACGCCTTCTGCATTTCACACCATGCTGGAAGCAAAGAAGAAAGTCTATAAGCAAAAGAATCGGACGGCGAATGCTGGAAAGTCGGACAGGGACGGACCGACCGTGTTGCTTCCTCGGTTGGTAGTGGGCAGGTGGACGGCGATTGAATTGTTCTAAGTGCGAGAGTGTGTGCCGAGATGCCCCGAAGCTCGGAATGGCGATGGAATGACACTGGAGCTGTCGTTGATTCTCTATCTAGCAAGCTTGATCTGTAATGGCCTACCGAATTAGTCATCGAGAATGAGACTCTTGAAAGTCGATTTGAATGCTTGTCTAGCGTGTGATTCTACTTCCACACCGTCCCTTCTCAAGCTCCACTGCTACCAACTTCCATCATCGTCCGACGACCTTGAAGTATACCCACAGCGCGTGGGGCAGTTCAGTTCGGGTTACTATCCACCGAGTACCTCCTCGGCGCTTCTCACGTCGGTGCAGCGCTTCCGTCACTTGCTACGCGATCGCTATGAAAGCACTAACGGTAGGAGCCGAGAAAGTTTTCGATTCCTGCAGGGTATGAGATCTAAAGTTTCACGATAGGGAAACGGCCCGGTAGAGTTCACCATCCACACGGGATCTCTATGCTTCGAAGCGAGTGGAAACCGTCTGGGTGACGTTTGGACCGTTTACAAGATGGACGATTTGGAACGTGCGCAAGGCCTCGCTTTCTAAGAAGGAAGGCGAGCACTGGTTCAAGAGAGTTCCGGACCTACCATTCATCATGAAGATCAGCGACGATGATGATCGATTTGCTCAAGAACTCGCCATCTACAAGAGGTTAGCAACATTGCATGGTGATGTGGTGCCACACCTATATGGGACCGCGACATGCGTCGACCGCACCGGCAATGGCTTTGATCGAGTCCTCTTGCTGCAGTACATCAAAGGCCATCAGTTGTCGGCCATTCCTCCTGAGGAGAAACATCTAGCGATCAACATGCTCCACCCAACCTATGAGAAGCTCGGCCAGCTGAATGTGATTCACGGAGACCCCAGTCTGAACAACGCCATCTATGTCCCGGCTGGGCCTGAAGATATCTCCAGCCATCCTTCGTGGTTCAGACATCTCTTGGATCATCTTGGACTCTCAAACAATCATGTCGGTGACGAGATCTGTTTGTCAGGCGATCTGGCTGATGGTACCACCAGTCACAATCACGCCCTCGTATCGTGCTCATCGACTTCGAACATGCGACGATCGATAAGGATGCATCTGTCATCAACGGGCATGACGTTGAGAGCATTTTGTATTGTTTCTCTCTGTTTAGTGGTTCGACTCCTAAGGATGGCTAGATCAAATTGCCCTGAGCACTATCAATTAAAGTCGTCTTCATTCAAGCGCCATCGGGTTCGAAATGATCCTGATCAGCCCTGCAGCGAAGGTGTATCCCAAGCATGCCAACTTCCATCGCGATACCATGCCCACCGTCGATGTGCATGGTCGAACCCCCTTTCATAACCTCCTGGGTGGTCATGATAGATCAAATTCCCCGAGACCCAATACGGACGACCGGAGTGATATTCGTACCGCCGATGGTATCCTTCAAGTTCGAGTTCTCCAGCAATCTGACCTTCCACACGACGAATGCCCTCCACGATCAACCGGTAGAGTCCATACTTCAAAGTGCTCGTCTGGTCGGTACCGGTCGCGTTGGCAAGTAACCAACAATCGATTGGGCAGTTCGGCGCCAGTATCCCGTCACGGCTGTCGGCTCGGAAACGAAGCATCAGCAGAGAGGCACCGTCATAGCAGAACACCTGAGGACAATCGTATTTGTGTGCGTAACTATGAACACTTCAGCCAAATGATGGTGAAAGGCAGGTCCAAGATCAGCTCACGCTCGAAGCTCGGGTCCAAGTCTGTTCTTGATGGACGTCGGCAGGTCTTCCTTCCAATCCCGGGGATTGAGGATTCCAACTCGTTTGAGTTTACCGATCACGACACAGTGATTGCCATAGGCCATCCACTCATCGACCGTGACGCTGGCGGTGGTATGCCCGAGCGGTCCCGTCTCGCTGTGTTCTCGGAGCCGTGGATGATTGGCAAACGCCCGACGCATCGTTGACGAGATGGATCGATGAAAAAGTCGCCGAACGTCCCCTTCGGAGCGAACATCTTCCGGGATATTCTCAACCGGGTTGACCATGGTATCATCGAGTCTGACTCGGTCGGCTGGTTCTTCCGGTCCAAAACCACGTAGCGACGATCCGTCGCTCGAGGTGCCAGGATGGTAAGTATAACCGTGAACTTTAGGATGATCTTTGGCCCATGCCTTCTGACTTAATGTGGGTGGAGCCTCTCCAGGTAATTCTGAGTATGAGATGGGCCCAATGTTCAGATTGATGAGGTGTCGAACGAGGACGGCCATTGAGCGTGGTGGTGTTCTTGAGATGCAGGCAATTGTAATTCTTGAGGAGACGTGCTCTGCTTACCTATATATCCAAGGGCGGGTTAGATTCCTACACAATCAGCGCAACGACCAGCTGACGTCACATTACTATAAGGCTGGCGACCCAATGCAGGCGAAGAGATGAGACCAGCCGCGAGCCGCAATGAGACTGCGGGATGCGCTGAGGCGGCAGGTGAGTTATGACGTTCGGCCACAGCACGTCAAGGAAGAACAAAGTTCCATAGCTTTTGATTGCCCGATGCCGTCAGACCTTCCGCTAGCCCAGTGCGAGTTGAGCACCCTGAGCATGTGGGCTTCCTTCGGGACTTTCATTTGGACTCACGGAAAACGGTCTTTGATGAAGGGGACAATCATTCAAAGCCGATGAAGGAAAAGATACATTACTATTCAATTCTTCCAGATGTGCTAGGTTTGACGATTCCCCGAGACCCAGAACGCCACAGCAAGGTTCGTTGATATGCTCCCAGCCAATCGAGCCCACTATCCCATCTCTATCTTCAGAGCGTAAAAGTACTGACGGATTGTTCGCTGCTGGTATCCCCGTCGTTCTCGATTAACATCGGACGGGATTCGGCGTTGCTCCCGCTAGGTAATTCGCCTTCAATGTTCCTGGGTTCGTCCATGCTGCTGAGCCTCTCCTGAAGAGTAATGATTTGATTATCGAGAACTTGATGTTGAGCGAGCTGAACGATCAGATTACCCATTGTCCTCGCAAGTGCTCTGAGGCGGAAGTCATTCTCACCTCAGCGCTGCTCTGTTCCTTCGCCTGGATCGCTTGCTGCAGCTGGACGCGAAGCTGCTGAACATCTTTCTTCAGCCTGTGGGTTTTGGCTTTGCATCGATTTGCCTGCTCTCGAAGCCGGACACCTTCGTGCCTGAAGCGGTCGACGTCATCTCGAGCGCGCTGGAGATCCTGGCGCATTTCATCGCCACGACGTCTCTCCAGGTCCAAGGAGACCTCCAACTCGAGCCGACGTGTCAGCTCATGATGGTACATCGATCGGATCGAGTTATGAGCGTTGGTCTCGTGCTCTAGCGTTGTGCCCATGACTCGCAATTGTGGCTCAGGCGAAGACGTTACGAAAGTAGGTGTTTGAGCGGTGCTCCTCGACCCGTCTGGCCTGTGGATCTGAATTGCAGGAAGGTGCATCGGATGGTCCTGCTGACCACCGAGCGGCTGCGTGATCGTCGCCATCCCGTGGCGTCTTGCCAATGGTAATAATCGACTGAGCTGATCAAGAGAGATATTTGAGGTTTAGACGTATGCCGAGGTGAAAGTGGACATGACTGCTCTGCTACCGTCACCGAGGAGAATAAAGACGGGTTCTTATGGAGCCTACGAGCCGCCAACCAGTGGAACGCCATGAAGAGCAATGTTATCGATCCTTGCCATTCACGGCGCTCTGCATCTTTGACCCCTTCGAGTACCGTACCGTGCTCTGATGCAGCGACTACCTCGCGCCTGCAGGGCACCCTTGAGCGCGGTTCGGTGGACCGGCAAGACACATCTTCCGTCGCCTAGATTAGCACGGCGTTTCAAGATGGAGTTGCATCAGGGAGACGTCCCTGGTCCAAGTCTAGCAGACAGCTGAAAGTTCGAATCCCATACACGGGCGAACAAAGCTTGCTGTCTCTAGGCGGCGTATGACTCCACAGTATCGCTCACGGTGGGAGATTGAGGGTGGGGTGTTAGCCAGGTCAGCTGGGGGCGGTCCTGATACCCTGATCTCGTCTCCATGGTCCGAAGCGAGGGGCTTCATCAGACATTTCCCGATTCGGACTTAGCAACACGCCACCGGCTGATAGCGCTGGCAGATCTGCAAAGGACCACCCGCGCGCATGCAGGTGGCGTCGGCCAGCTGGAAACCTATCTGGCAGCAGACACTTCCGATATCAATTAAAATGACGAACAACGGGAAGAGCTGCCAATGGAATATCTTCATACCCTTTCTCCTACCGGGCTACCTCCCGCTCAACTGCGGCTCAAGCTAGGAGCGCTGGTCATCCTGTTACGCAGGCTGTGCAATGGCACAAGGTTTTCCATCACGAGATTAGGTCGGAGATGCCTGGAAGGACGGATTCTTACTGGATCCTTTGCCGGCAAGCTGAAACTGATACCAAGGATCAAGCTGACAACCACCGAGGGTGAGTTTCCTTTCATTTTGAGCCGGAAGCAGTACCCAGTAAGACTCTGTTTTGCCATGACCGTCAACAAATCTCAAGGTCAGTCCCTTAGCACAGTCGGGTCTTGATTTGCCAACCTCTGCCTTCACCCATGGACAGCTATATGTGGCCCTTTCAAGAGTCACTGATGTGTTCAAGCTGTTGGTGCTCTTTCATAAAGATCATACGCAGCAGACGACTGAAAATGTCGTCTATCCTGAGGTTTTGTTATCTTAACCCTTCATACAGCGGCCTTTCTCACATTTTATTACTTCTGAATACTTCATCTGTTTCTGCTTTGTGTGTCAGAAGTCATGTATTTCAAACCAGCAGCACCTGCCCCTATACATTTTAGTTCTATGACGCCCCCCTCTTTTTCCCACTATCATCAGACGCAATTTTGACTACTGAAAGGAAGTCGTCCGTGTAAAAGATAAGTGATCACGTGCCAGCCCTAAGTAATCTCCAAGGGAGTATATAGTGAGATAGACCTGACACACACACACGCAACAACTCAGACAATACAACACATTGCTCTCAACCTTCGATTCCTTCCCATAGTTGCTACAGGTTATGAGCCCGGGATAGCGATAGAATCAAGGTACTCACTTAGACACATCAAAAGACGTGACAAGATGTCAACTCTTGATGCAAAGAGTCTGGGGGGTGTGCCTAAACTCAAGGGCACTGAGAACTACGATGTCTGGGCCATGAAGGCAGCTCAGCTGTTGATTAGGGAAGACTTCTATGACGCTATTGAACCCACCGATGAAGACAAAGCTGACAAGAGCTTCTCTAAGAAAAATCGTCAGGCGCGGGCCACCATCATCCTTACATTAGACGACGCCATCCTAGAGCACGCAAAAAGAGCCACCACCGCAAAAGAGCTATGGGAGCCGCTCAAGGAGCTGTTCAGCCTTGCTGGATTCTCAGCACATCATCTCTTGCTGCAAGGGCTAGTCAAGACGAGCTTAGAAAGTCATGGGTCGGTCACAGAGTTTGTGGAGGCAGTCAAGAGGCAGGGTTGTCAGCTCAAGGAGCTAGACCTAACGGTACCGGACTGGATCTTTGTGAGCGTTCTGCTACATGGCTTGGGAGACACCTATGAGGTGTTTGTCAGCTCCACCATCCAAAGCATGCGACAAAAGCAGCCCCCAGCGCCCAACGAGGTCATCAGTCAGCTGCTGGACGAGGAACGTCGACGGACAGGAACAGAGACTGGAACAGCGTTACTTGCCAAAAAGAGAGATAAGACTGTTCAATGCTCGTACTGCAAGGGAGGCGGACACACCCAAAACACTTGCTGGCGACTTCACCCGGATTTAAGGCCTAAGAAAGGTCAAAAGATTGGAAAGGGCAAAGATGACTCTAAGAAGAAGGATGAAGGAAAGACAAAGAGAGTCTTGGTGGCTCACGGCAAGCAAGACGCGTTACCTACCACATGGTATCTGGATTTGGGAGCATCAGAGCATGTGACTTCATTGGAAGCCATGTTTAGCCAGCTCTCACGAGCAAAATCTAGTATCCACCTGGGGGATGACAGCGTCAAAGAGATAGTAGGGACCGGACAAGTGGACTTTACCTTCCTCTTGCCAAACAGTCAGACTCAGTCAGTCACTTTTACCGGAGTCAAATACGTCCCCACAATGCGATACAACCTCCTTTCGGTCTCAAGACTGCTCAACGAAAGTTGCAGGGTAATATTCAAAGATAACGGTTGCAAGGTGTTCCATGAAGACATTCTCCTAGCTATTGGACAGCAGGAAGGGAACCTTTTCCGCCTTGCCATCAAGCAGAATCACGCTTTAGTTGTGCAAAGACCGGTCAAACCGCTTTCGATCACCTTATGGCATCAACAACTAGGACACCTAGGACTTGATTTAGTCAAGAAAACAGCCGAGCAAGTCACCAGAATGAAGCTAGATGAGGCAACCGAGTCACAGCTATGTATAGCTTGTGTGGAAGGGAAACAACATCGGGAGCCAAGCCAAAGATTGATGGAACGAGCGACAGCAAAGCTGGAGCTTATTCACACAGATATTGGCAGTCCCATCACCCCTACCAGTGCTGAAGGAGCACGCTAGTGGTTGACGCTCACGGACGATCTCACTCGGTCCAGCTGGATCTACTTCCTTAAAGAGAAGGGAGAGGCCTTGATCAAGCTCAAAAACTTTGTCACCTGGATCGAACGTCAAACAAATTGCAAGGTTAAACGTCTTCGGTCCGACAATGGTGGAGAATATGACAACAAGAGGACCAAAGAGTGGCTGAAAGGCGTTTGGATTCAGTGAAAGCCAACGGTGGCCTATATACCAGAGCAAAACGGAGTCAGTGAGAGGTTGAACAGGATGTTGATGGATCGCGTACGCTCGATACTCTATGGGAGTAATCTGGACATGTCAGCATGGGCCGAAGTGGCATTCACAGTCATCTACCTCAAGAATAGAACTCCGACAAGAAGCCTTAAAGGCAAGACGCCATATGAAGCGTGGTATCAAGAGAAGCCAGACATGTCCCACCTAAGAGCCTTAGGCTGTGATGCCTATGTTCATGTTCCTAAACAACAAAGGAAAAAGCTCAACAGCCATACCAAACGGTATCAACTTGTTGGATACAACCACTCCAACATCTACCGACTGTGGGATGCTGATAGGAAAGAGATCACTCATGCGCAAGATGTCATCTTTGACGAGGGACGTGAGACAATGGAAGTGGAAGAAGAAGAGGACATTGTGGAGCTGGATCTTGTGCCACCTCAACCAAGGACAATAAGCTTGGAGCAACAAATGACGCCCAAGCAAACCATCTCATCTGAGTCAGGTACTGTGCCTGAACAAGAGGGGGAGAGTCAAGAGGATGTTCAAGCACCTGTACCCGTACCAGCACCTTCAGGAGCACTTCAGGAGTTAAGACGATCAGAAAGATCTACCAGAGGCAAGCTGCCTTCTCGACTCTTGCTTGCCAAAGCCCTCACTTTGTCGGAAGAACCCAAGTCCTACCAAGAAGCACAAGCATCCCCAAAACAGATTGAGTGGGAGCTAGCAATGGAGCAAGAAATGGAGTCACCGGAAAAATGAGACATGGGATCCAGACAATCTCCCTGCTAAGCAAAAGGTGCTCCCAGGTAAATGGGTCTACAAGATCAAAACTGGACCGGATGGTCAAAAGTAAAAGGCACGATGGGTGGCCAAGGGCTACATGCAGCGTCAGGGACTGGACTTTGATGATACTTTTGCTTCTGTCGTCAAAGCAACGTCTGTTCGCACTCTTCTTGCCCTGGCCGCTGTCGAAGACCTTGAGATTGAGCAAATGGATGTCAAGACGGCATTCTTACATGGTCAGCTGGAAGAGGAAGTCCATGTGGAGCAACCAACGGGATATGTTCAAGGATCAAGCCTAGTCTGTTGACTGAACAAGGCTCTCTATGGACTCAAGCAATCCCGTTGCGCTTGGTACAAGACTCTTGTTAGCTTTCTCACGGCTGTCAACTATGGACCCAGACCTACCTTCAAGGACCTTGATGCAGACCACGCAGTGTTCACTAATGGGCAAGTCATCATCATAGTATATGTGGATGACCTGCTGCTGCTAGGACCAGACATGAATGACATTCAAGAGCTCAAGCAGGAATTTCATAAGAGGTTTGAGATGACCGACCTGGGATCTTGCAAACAGTTTCTCGGGATTCAGATCTCCCGGAATAGGTCAACCAGGACGATCCGGCTAAGTCAGTCGAACTACCTCAAGAAGGTACTACAAGAGCATGGGATGGAAGATAGTAAGCCGCTAGCGACGCCTATGGAGAAAGGACTGGTGCTGCCAGCCTTGGACAAAGAGACTCCCGTCGATCCTCATCTTGCTCAGCAATACCAATCGGTCATAGGATCTTTGATGTACGCGATGGTATACACGCGCCCGGATCTGGCCTATGCAGTATCCAAGTTGAGTCAATACGGCTCAAACCCTAAAGAAGTCTATTGGAAAGCGGTCAAAAGAGTCTTACGATATGTCAAAGGGACATTGGACTACAGCTTGACATTTGGAGGGACAAGTTCTACCACAAGCCTAGTAGGCTATACGGACTCAGATTGGGCAGGAAACAAAGAGAGTCAACGATCAACCAGTGGCTATGTATTCTTCCTGGGCAACGGGCCCATCAGCTGGAAATCCAAACTAAAGTTTATGGTTGCTCTGTCTTCATGCGAGGCGGAGTACATTGCTGCGACACAAGCTACCAAGGAGACCGTGTGGATCCGTAGACTCTTGGCTAGACTTGGGAAGCT
>QQTW01004080.1_pt1 | contig 10909 bp, 8 predicted proteins | sample 1904831 | NCBI WGS metagenome assembly QQTW01 (sample SAMN09435610, study PRJNA476489) | Subsurface metagenome, whole genome shotgun sequencing project.
GCAACTGCGGGTCTGCGATCTGAATTGACTTCATCAAACTGACGACGACGCCGGTGTGTCATCGCACTGACGACGTTGACCTCTTATCTTTTCCAGACCGACAACGCAAGCGGACGCGGTTCTCCGTCGAACTGATGATGACGAAAGCACCTTCATCGCACTGACGATGACCGCAGTTTCTCCATCAATCTGACGGCGGCACCAATATCGTCTCGTCAAATTGACGGCGACGGAAACTTATTTCGTCAGACTGATGATGAAGGCAGTGATTTTCTCCGTCGAACTGATAGTAATGGAAGCTCTTCATCATACTGACGATGAAAGTCAGAAGCTTCTTCGTCAAACTTGAGGATGATAGCTTCTTTCATCACACTGATGACGGTGGCAATAAATTTCTTCCGTCGCTCTAATGACGACTCCTTCATCTCAACTTTCATCATATGATAGGCGATGCATGATTAATTGCTGATACGCTTTCTGATCCGGCCTTTAAAGAGCTGACAAGCACTCTTCCTTCCTTCCTTAACCTAGGTCTCATATACCGTATCGGATGGAGGTATATCTCCAATCACACATCGACTCTCCTCACAGACCGAGATCATGGCGGGATCGAATAGCACGACCCACCAGGCATGGTCAAGGACTAGGATCTAGTATTGATTCTCCTCACCCAGGCCCAACGGGAGGCGTCTTGACCATGACATTTCCAGTCGCGTCCACCGGCATCGATACGGAATCCTCAGCGCAGAACGAAGCGAGGTCGACGCTATAAGTCCATTCGGTCGCACTTACTTGAATGGCCTGATTCGGTTGGAGCGAAGCTCGAGCTCGCCAAATCAACTCTTGATCTTCATCTAGAACAGCAGAGGTCTTCGCCCCCTCGGCCTGGGCCGAGGAATGATTGAGGTTGGAACCGGATATCTCGCTGGAGTCTCGGCGGTGCTGTATGTCCGTCCACGCCGTCCATTCGTCTAGGATGACTCGGACGAGACGAGCGACCCGTAAGCGACGGTGCGACTCTAACTCTGCCAGTTGACTCGTACTGTAGGTGTCTCTGAGAGCTGCTGGAAGGTGGCAAAGCAGATCAAGTTGATACGTATCGAATCGTCTGCAACTGGCTGGGGAGATTCCGGTGTCCAGTCCAGTGATCGAGGGCCGGCAGACCACGCAGACGTATCGGTTCGATAGGAGAGGCGGATTGAGACGCCTTGGATTCCAGAAGCCGCTCATTGGCGACGGACGAGCTGGCTAGGAAATCGGCCAGCATTTCCGGCGTCAACCTTGCAGGAGGCTGTGAGCTTTTAGCATCTGGTCTGTCCCGATGCCGTCCACGTTGGGGATGATCTTGGTCTCTCTTTTGGCCCTGTGACGGGGGACTATGTAATCCGTATGACGCTGTCAACGCTATCATCCCATCGGGGGTTTCAGGTCAAAATGATGTCGAGCCCACCGAATGGATGCGCTGGAATGAACATGCGATGGACCAACTATTCCACCACTTGAATGACAAAATAAATGGAACATGCTCAGGACTGTAACTTACTTAGCAATAAAAACATTTCATAGCTATCCGACTGATTCATAACACTGGCGACGATAGACGGCTTCATCAGCCTTATGATGAAGGTATCTTCATCACACTGACGACGAAAGCCAACTTCGTCATGAAGATGACGGATGGCAGCTTCAGCATACTTACGACGAAGCTACTATCGTCGTGCTGATGACGAAAGACAGCTTCATCGCCCTTACGGTGAAGGTCACGTTAACCAACCTTCACCACATTGATGACGATTGCGATTTGCGATTGCATACTTCTCCTCGTTTGCAGTGACTACTGAGCTGTCTTTTTTTAAATTTGTTACACACGTGGCCATCAAGATGTAGAATCGATTGGGAATGGGGTCTACTAATGCAGGTGCTCAATCGCCAACCAACTTGAAATTTTCAATCCCTGGCATCGTCCAGCTTCTTCGCTACCTCTTCCATGCATGCTGTTGTTCACCGAGCCACGCAGCCCACGCTGACATGCTCAGAAGCCCCTTCCCAATCACAGATGCATGCTGTTAGGAAAGCGCCGTCTGCTTCATGCCATCGTGAAATACATCATCTCCTGAAGACCGGCCCTCCCTGAGCACATCCGTTCCCGGGGCCATTCCATCAGAAGTTGTATCTCGTCCCTTGCCGCGTCAGAGGCTTCTCTTTGAGAACGGCCACTCCACGCTTGGCGGTTTTGGCTGCACCGGCCTTCTGAGCAGCTTTACGTGGCTTGGGGGGGTCCGAATGTAGATGACCAAACTCCTTGACCGCCATGGTGTTCTTCCATCGCTGGCAACGATGGACCGGCTGTGTGGGCTGGGTCTTGATCCGTCGCGAAACCCGAGTGGCATGCTCGTCGCCGGTGCTTGTCTTCTCGTCTCTCGTCAGATAGGCCTGACGCTTCGCCATGTGCGTGATGATCTTGCCGCGGATGTTCTGCAGCTCCTTACGGAGCTTCAGCTCGCGATGACCACGCGGGTCCAGCCATCCGATCAGCAGATCCAGCGAGTCGGGCTCGTCGTAATAACCCCACTGACGGGCGTTGAACACGTTCGTCGGTCCCTCCTCCATCCGCTTGCGTTCCTGGACGGTCATCTGGAATGTCTTGCGATACGTCCTCTCCTCCTCGGGCGTCACGTCGATGAAACCCATTCGCTCCAGGTCATCCGGGCCCTGCACCCACACGCATCCATTGGCGTATTCAGCGTCGGCGGTCGAGCTGTAGTGCAGCCCCGCCCAGGGCATGGCGTTCCGCTCAAGGAACCAATACCGGTTCATGAACCGGTCCTTGCCGAGACATCGTGTCCGCGGGCAGTCAATCTCCCGCAGATCCTCCTCCGCTTTGGCAATCTCCGTCTCGCATTCCCGGATGATCGCCTTCTTCTTCTCCAGGTCACGCATGACCTGTTCGAGGTGTTTAGCCCCCTTCGACAACTTCTTAAGGGGAAGCTCGGGCTTCTGTGGTTGCTCTGGCTCTGAGGGGCGCTTGCGTTTCTTGTTACCGGCCAACGGAGGTCGACCGTGGCGCCGGGCCCCTTGACTCGCGTCGCCGTTCATCGATGGCGTATCTCGTTCGGTTCCCGTTGTTCCATCCGCTGCATCTTCTCCGTTCAGGTTGGGTTTAAAGTCGAGAGAAGGATCCGGAGGAGGCGTGGCAAACTGTGGCTGCAGAATCTTGCGCTGCTCGTCAAGGACCCGAAGTTCCTCAATCCTGCATGCATGAGTTAGTAGGATCAGATGTCATTCAGCCGCCAGTACTTACGCCGTCCTTCGGGTACGCTGCCATTCCATCTTCTCCTTGCGCACCTCCGTCATCAATTCGCTGCTCGACTCCATTTCGCCCCGAATCGACTTCAGATCGACAATCAACAAAGTCAAAATTTGGAGGATGGCGATGCGCGCGTTGATGTCGAGCTCGGCGTACTGTGCACGGGCCGTCTCCTGGGTGGGCTCTTCGTCGAGCGGGGCCAGCATCTCCAGCAGCTCCCGACACGTCGATTGCAGCTGCGGCTTGACGGACAGCCGATCGAGCAGGCCAACGATGATCATCTCCCAGCCGCCCTGCTTGAAGTCGCGCTGGCGCAGTCGATCGATCCAGTCATACTCAGCCGTCATTTCGGCCGCTCGGTGAGACTTCGTCTGGAGGCCATTCGACGGCACTCTAGATGACGACCGACTGGCGGTGGCCGAACGAGACCTGGTCCCTCGTTTCTTTCCACCTTTCTTCTTAGTGGCACGCACCTGCCGCGCGGGGGTAGCGCTCTGGCTCCGCTCCGTTCCCGACCGCTCGTCATCGCTGGAATCATCGTCCGGTAACTCGGGCAGCTTGACCAGTATCTCCCCTCCTTCCGACTCCTCCTCCACCAAGATCTTCAAAAGCGCACAGTGGATTTCGGCATAGAGCTCCGTCTGCACCTTCGGAGCCAAATGCAGGCATTCGAGGTAGTCGTCAAAGGTGAACGAATCTAGGAACAGAACTTGGCAGAAGACGTTCAAGGTGTTCCACGTCTCGAGTAAGGGTCCAACCGACTTCATCAGAACTCCATACGGATTATCTTTGTCCTCCGCACCAAGTGGAGTATCTCGTGAGAGGTATTTCAGCGCTGGCCGGTGTGTTCCGTCCCGCGTGGGAGGCACCTCGAGATCGTCAATGGGATACTTGACCGGAGGTGGTGGGGCCGGGATGGGAAGACTCTTGACGCCCAGCGTGGTAGGAGTCGCGGCGATGAATCTGATCTTCCCGTTCACGAATTTGCCAGGTTTGCCGTTCGACTCCAGAGGGTCTGGCGAATCGTCATCACGAGGCCGAGAGGGACGCTGCGGCGTCTGCTTTCCCTTGGCCGCTTTGGAAGCAGGTTTGGAATCCGATAAGCGGGGAGGGTTGAGCACAAAGTTCAGCAGGCCGGGGTTCTGCGGAGTCGGTTGATCTTTCTGCATCTTTCTCCGCTTGTTGCCATGTTGTAGGTGGAGTGGAACGTCCCGATCAATCTTGAACCGGTCGGCGATGGCATCCTTGACCAGCCAAGGAGCGCCATTCCAGGCCTCGCGGGTAACATTGTCCTTGATGAAGGTTTTGATGATTTGCTTCGTGAAGGATTTGCGGTCCCGCGCGATGTACTGAGGATCGTCGATGATGACCGTTTCGAGAGGGAGCGTATCGAGGACCACCCAATAACGCGAGAAGGCTCCTCGCTCGCGAGTACCGTCCGGACGGAAGACCTCTGCAAATCTTCCCTTTTCACGAATGGTCCCTTCGACACGGTCTCCATCGTCCGTCAGGACCGTCACATGCTCTCCAGGATAGAAATCTTGCTTGAAGTCCTGAAATCCAATATCAGATACAGCAGCTCAAAAATTATCGTCAGCAATCACCAGCATACCTCATAGATCCAGTCAACTACCATGAAGTCAGTTATGACACAGCTGATACACATCTCTCGAGGTCGGTCTACTCACCTAACGCGTCCACCCTGGAAATGGTTGAAAATTGGACTTTTCGGAGCACCTTCTCTTTGAGGGCCACCGGAAAGATTTGACCGATTCCTTGAGACTCGCGTTTCTGTTACGGATTAGCTACCAAGATCAAGTCAACAGAAATCCTGGAACATACCTCGCTTTCAAGGGCGTCAAAGAACGTCAAACCGGAATGTCCCGTAAGTTCGCAAACAAATTTCTTCTAATGGACGAGTTAGTCAATGGAGAGTTCCAACGTGATTATTGCCATAGTCCAAGAAAGAATTTGCTCGCAAGACCAACCTGCTTGTAGAATTCCATGCTGGTTCAAGTTAGCGAATTCGATCGATTACCATAGCTAGAGTCTCAGACGGTTAGTACATACCGTTGTAAATAACTTGTGTAGTCTGTAAAAGCCTCGTCCGTCTCCGGAATGACCCAGAGCTAGGGATGCTGTTAGCAGGTAGTTAGAAAACACCAGATCGGAAAGACCTACCTCGGCATCTTCCCTCTTGATGATGGGAAAAGGAAGATATCGCACTGGTTTCCGCTTGAAGCAGACCTGTCATATACACCGTCAGCTTACTCCGAGTAACCGAGCGTGGATGTTACTCGCCATCTTAGGCGTTGTGATCGAAGAAGCGTGTTACACCTGGAGTTGGAATCCTGGCAGCTGTCGTGATATTGATATGTATTTCGCAGTAGATGAGATGGAACGACAAGACGGACACAGTACAAATCACGGAATAGGTTTTATATCCTTGACGTGATGGGATGAATGGCTGTTGACTGCCGAGCTACTGTCATAAAGTTAAACTGAACTGGAACGTGTCGGTATGGCGCGGAAGCCCAGAACGCGTCTTGAAATCCCCGAAAGAGGAAACGATATATCAAGACGGGGTCGGTTGTTGACGTGTTCAATGACTCGAAGAAGAATCGCGTTGGGGTTGTGTCCAACGACGAGGAGAAGAGGCAGTAGAGGGTTGACGTGGAGGGAGGAGGAGGAGGCTGGGAGGTTGACACGACAAAGCGGTGGACCGAGGGGGAGGAAGACAAGGAAAGGGACGAGGAAGAGATGGAGGCTCTATTGTGTCTTTCCATTTTATTTTTTCCGGTCTGGGGTTGATCCCGAGGGTAAAGATCCGCGCGCCTGGCGCAAGTCCGCCTTGCCCCCTCCCCACCTCCCAATCTTGGGCGCCCGAATTATTATTTAAAAACGCTCCATGGAAGGCGAGTCGAAGGGCTCCAAGGCGAGCTCAAGAGCCGCATTATGTCGATGCAATAACATTACGTAAGCCGGCCGGTACGTATCGCGTACCTTTTAGGGTGTGGTAGACGGGCCGAAGCTCAGATGCGCTAGGCCCGTTGCGCCGCTAGCGTCGCTCATCGACGCGTTCGTGGACGATTGTTTCACATACGTCAACTCACGCTCGACGGGCACACCCACCCTCGATGATCTTGGTCGACTTCCTCGGCCATCACCGCACCAAAAGTGGGCATGTTTGGGCTCGATGTGATGCTGCGGCTAAGTGCCATTGTAAAAATAGCTAAGATGGCGGCTTTTCAAGACTCCGTCGATATTGTTGGCTAGCTAATTTGATTTCAAAAGTTGCGCCCCTCCCATGCAATTCGTTGGGGATTATGCTAAGCTAGCCTTTGAGCTCTCTAGGATACAGCGAGAGTAAGCTCGCAGTCGCCATCGATGTGAGATGCTTGTGATCAGCGGCTGCTATGATTAGTCGTTCATTTATGACTCCGAACACGTCCTAGAGCCCATATCAGCCTCCTAAATTGTAGGCATGATGATGTGTGGAAGCGCTCATGCGCTCCAAGTACGGCCCGGTCAGCGTAATAAGTAGCCACTAAGTTACATTGAAGCTACCAGCCTTGAGCAGGAACACTCACCCATTTTTCTGACCTCTGTTCCCCTCAAAAGCGGTGGGTTTTGAAAGTACTGCGTCGTCTTCGTCGGAGCGCCGGGCACTCGACTTCTGCGTCTCTTGCATCCTAGTTTAGCCATGCTTAAAGGACAGCTTTAAGTCCAGACGATATGAAATGCAGGCTGTTCGGGACTGCTACCCCAGCTGGAGGTGACCAAATGTTTCATGCCACGGATGTTCCGAACTTCCAAGGATCTTCAGCGACTCACTAGCAGAGTCGAGCGACCTGCTTCTTGATATTGACCTTAGACCTGACGTACGCAAACAGAAATGGGCAAACGTCTCCCAGTTTGCCGATTTGAAATGAAGATACGTGGGGTATAATGGAGAAAGAAATTCAACGAAACCCATTGATAGCCTTCGAGCCATCAAGAAGTCAAATGAACGACCAAAAAGCCCAGCCAGCTCGCCAAGACACCTACGGCAGAGTAGGTGCTGATGAACATGAGAGGAAGGAAAGCAAGCTTCTCTCCGAAAAAGAGATGGTGAAGCAAGGAGCAGTACAGGACAAGAGGGATTGATAGAGCAATGTAGAGCAGCGACAGACGATCGAACAGGAAGATGCGCGGCTGTCGCGACCTATCCACATCGTTAGCTGAAATCTTTCAACACTAGAAGATGGTGGACCGCACACTGGAGCAATGTGATCGAATGTCACTAGGAATAGCAGCAGCCAAAACATGGTATAGGCGGTCTTGATTGGGAATTCTGTTACGACGTCAATTATTGTCATTTGAAGTTGACGGCGGCTAACTTACCGGATGGAGTGAATAGCAAGGGAAAGAGAGAGACGTGTCCAGCAACAGCCAGGGGACGGAATGCACCCAGATACCGACGGTCCTTGAGCGCCAGGAGACTACACTACATCAGTACCATTCTCAAACCCATGCTCTAAGGCTCACCTGAATGGGACGATGACCAGCAGTATGGCCTTCTCATGCACATGCCACCCGAAAAGAAACGAAGCGTATCCGCAGAGGGTCACCGCACCCACGAATGCTTCCCAGGTGGGTTGGTAAAACACTTTGAGCAGGCACGGCTTCTCGAGTCAGCCTGATCAACCATCTCGACGCAAGAAGCTTACTTACTAGCTGAGCAAGGAGAGTTAATGTGAAGGTGGTCCGCGCGGCGACTTCAGGCAACACCGCGAAAGACGTATCTCCCACTAAGCCACGGGAGGTACTCTCGACGGCCGCTTCGTTGACATGCAAACCCAGTCGAGGCGCCACTAGATGTGTCAGATTCGTCGTGCTAAATGAAGGAACTCGGAATAACATACCCAGCAACAGAACCCGATCTGTAAACGAATATAATGCCCAGAAATTGGGAGCCCAGTATGCATGGCACAGCCCCCGCGAGAAAGGAAATAGACGTCGGAGCAGCTGCTCGGATTGGCCCCAGTACACGAATGGACCGAGTGCCAGACCAAAGATGGCCAAGATGCTGGAACCCAACTTGAAGACGTTCCGAAACCGGATGCCCCAGACTGACTTTCGACTCAGACAGTAGGCTCGCAACAGGAAGACAAAATATGCTGGGGCTAGATAGAGGTAGATGTGCTTCATGCACAAAAGGACCGCGAAGAGGATACCACTCCAGAGCATGGTGGACTGTTTTCGCGCGAGGACCAAAGAAAGAACGAGAATGCCATAGAGGAGACCATTGTACTGAAAGTGAATGTGATCAATGATCAGCAGCCCGGGAGAGAATATAACTGATAGGGCTGCCGCATGCGCAGAGCGCTTCGAAGAGGCAGGAGCTGTCTGGACATATCTTGAGATCGTAAGTTATATAATGTTTCATTCTCCAGGATTCAATAACATACTGTTGTAAGGCGTAGACAAGTACTAGCTCCGTAATGATGACCGACGCACGCTGGTAATAGACCGTTTGCCAGCTTGCATAGTTCAAATTGGAGACATTCAGCATGGCAGGATCAACCCATCGTGCAAATTGTGATAGTAGCCACTCGAAGTAGGCAAAGAACGGAGGATAATCCAATGTCCATTCTGACGTGGTCTATGTCAAATATTAGCTTCATTCTCCAGGTATTTAACTGTAGCTGCGAAAACATACATCGTGATACCACTGCTTTATAGGCAGCGAATGTGTAATGGCTAACCAATTTCGATGCACCTCGAAATCTGTTGATTTGCTGAACTCATGTCACTATACCGCTTTCTTATCCTAGGAATGTAGTTTATACATACTAGGCTGGGAATAGAAGGATCTTCAAGGCAGCTGAAATGATCGCGCCCTGTGTCAATGATGGATATAGCTCCGCCATCATTATGGATTGCACGGGAAGATTTCGAGATATCAGTAACTCCAAAGGGCACCAGTAATCTTGAATAGCCTGTCCATTCGAAAAATTGAGATTTTCAATCCTTGCAATTAGCCGTCCAGGCCAGTCATCTGTGTTTCTGGGAAGTTGCTATGAGCAACACAGTCTCAGCGTTGTTCCACAATACCAAGTTCTTGGATGCAGCGCCGAAACTCAACACGAGCTCAACGTTAACGACGTTTCATCAGTAGCCAATCGGGGATTTTCCGGGTCAGGAACAACCACGTTGCTCGACTCTCGCGCAAAGCAAAAAAAAACAGCTGAAGCTGGTCCATCGTTAACAATTGATGGACGCTTCCAACATCGGCATCAACCACGCGGTGGTCTTTGAAGAGTTACGGTTTCGACATATCATCGACGCATCTCCGGCCGTGGCATCCATTGCGCGAGATATTCGATATAGTGTCATTGCGATTGTTGTGGGCATCTCTACTGTTGCGATCGCGCGAGCGTTGATAGCGGTTAGAAAACCGCCGAGGGGAGATTGAGAGTACGGCAAGTTGGTTCGCCCCATCACACCTGATATCAAAAATTGTGTGAAACTAAGTCTTCATAGATTGAACATAAGAGCTTGTCTGTATTGAATTTGGAAACAGCAGATATTTGTAAAGGAGGAGGGGCGAATAGAAGGCGCGCAAATATGCGGTCCTTCTCCGGAATTAGAAACGGGGCGCTAGGTGCCTTACTGCTGAGCGCCGTGGGTGCAGAGGTGTTGGAGGATCATCTCAGCTTCGGCCATACTGGGAAGTGAGTAACTTCTTTCACTTTTCTCAGACCGAAGCTGATATGCTACATCCAGGGTAACCCAAGATCTTCGAACTGTACCGGGCTGGCAATTACAAGGCGATGCGTCCGGGTTACCACAGCTGGTAAGTAAGCTGGGAATGTTCATTGAAACATTACCGGTCCTTTTGTTAACGTAATCCTTAGCTCTCCGACCGTATCATCTTGACTCCACCATGGCCAGGAAACCGGCGAGGAGCATTATGGTCGAATGAGAAGTACGCTCAATCTATTGCCGCATCCTATCTCCCTCATGAACATATACTGACCGATTACAGGATGCACTCTCCCGAATGGACAGTTGAGTTCCAATTCCGCGCAACAGGAGACGAACGAGGGGGAGGAAATCTTCAGCTATGGTACACCAAAGACAAACAAGGGACGGCGAGTGTCTACACAGCGGGTAAATTCGATGGGCTGGCCCTCGTAGTGGATACGTATGGAGGAAGAGTAAGCTACCATGATTTTCTTCATTTCGAAAATCGTTCGAGAAGCTTATAGGTGATGATGATCACAGGGGGGTAGCATCCGCGGCTTCCTCAACGACGGTACAACCGACTACAACAGCCACCATCACGTTGATTCCTTAGCATTCGGCCACTGCGACTACCCTTATCGCAATCTAGGTCGACTCACTCAGATCGTGTTGAAACAAACTTCCACCGGATTTGAAGTAACGGTCGACGACAAGACGTGTTTCAAGAGCGAGCAGGTCCGTCCCATTAGCAGATTTTTCTCCCTTTACAACCATTTTGTATTAACAAAGATACAGATCAGGTTACCACCGGAATATATCTTTGGCGTCTCTGCCGCCTCGGCTGAGAATCCGGATACCTTCGAGGCCTTTAAG
>QQTW01004081.1_pt1 | contig 10907 bp, 11 predicted proteins | sample 1904831 | NCBI WGS metagenome assembly QQTW01 (sample SAMN09435610, study PRJNA476489) | Subsurface metagenome, whole genome shotgun sequencing project.
CTACCTCCGCAAACGCAAGTATCCTACCGGTTGCGGGCCCTGGTTGTACAAAGCCGGTTTTACGTTCACGCGGGCTTCGTTCAGGCTGATGGTAACGGGCGGTGCCAGGACTTTGGTGTAGCGCGAAGTAAGCAAAAGCGGCGTTTTCCGGATTTCCTTTACCCGCACGCTATCGATGGTACTCATAAACCGGCCGTAAACCGCGTCGAGGTTGCGCGTAATTGGGTGTTTACTAAACGAGTTGATGAGCGGAAAATAGCGCCAGTTCATGAGCTGGGTTTGCGGCTGATTACCGAACATACCCGTTACAATCGGAATTTGACCGGAATTTATGTCCTGCACCAGATTGGCGTTTACCCGCACGCCGTATTTAAAAAGCAAATCGTCGAGGTTAAGGTTATACGGAAAAGCAATATACCCCTGCGGCCGGATACTGTCCAGTGATACGTTTATTGCATCGAGGAAAAACACCGCGTTGCCGCCCCGCATAATATACTGGTCCAGCTTATATTTTTCTACTTCGGAGAAAGCCGCCGTGGGCCGCGCCACCACCAAAGCACTCAACGAATTTAAATCCGGTACTTTATTCAGGTCTACGCGGTATACGTCGTAATATTTCTGGAGCGAAGTTATAAAATCAGCCGCTTCGAGGTTATTCAGTTCCCCGTGGCCGTCAACGAGCCCAATGCGTCGCCGGTTTGGCGCGGCCAGTTTCCGGATGGCCGAGGCGAGCTCAAATTCTAGCCCTTCTATTGATTGGTTTAAACGCTGATCGGGAGAAGCCGCCTGATTGCCTTTGAGCAGCATGACGGGTTCTTCTTTGCCGTTTACCGACACAATAGCGCCCGGAAAAACCAGCTTTTCTACCTTCTTATCGCCTTCTAAAGCAAATAAATTGGTCGGCTGAATTCCTTTTAGAGCCAGGTTGGTGTATAATTGATTTTGTTTTTTGCGGTCGGTGCCCGCGCCGGGATCAATAAAGGTATAAGAAAAACGGTCGGAATATACCCGGAACTCGGCCAGCGTTTCGCGTACCGCCGATTGCAGTCGTTTAAAGCCCGCCGGAAATTCGCCTTCTAAATATACATCTACGTGTACGTCCTGGGGCAAACTTTGCAGTAATTGGCGGGTGGCCGACGCCATGGTATAACGCTTATCGGCGGTTAAATCTATCCGGAAAAAATAATAAGCAGCGCCAATATTAAGCAATATAATCAGGCTGGCGCTTACCAGGAACTGCGTCAGATCGCGGTTTTTGCGGGAGTTGGCGGCAACGGTGGGGTTTGTATCTACCATTTTCTGCTTTCCATTACCAGTTTTGTGGCCAGTAAAAACATAACCGATACACTTACAAAATACAATACATCGCGCGAATCAATCAGGCCTTTGCTTAAAGAATTATAATGGTATGAGATACCCAACTGGCTGATCAGGTAAGACGTGGCCCCCCACACATCAATCGCGGCAATTGAATCGAAACCCGCAAAGATCAAAAAGCAGAAAAATACCGCGATTATAAAAGCCACAATCTGGTTTTCAGTTAGCGCCGAAGCAAATATACCCATCGCGGTAAATATACCCGCTAGAAAAACCAGACCCAGGTACGAGCCAGCCACCGCCGCCGAATCTATATTGCCGGCCGGGTTACCCAAACGATGGATGGAATAATAATATACCAGCGTGGGCAGCAAAGCCAGCAAAGCCAGGGCAAAACAGGCAAAATACTTACCCAAAATCAACTGCAAATCCGAAATTGGTTTGGTGAGCAGCAGTTCAATGGTGCCCCCTTTTTTTTCTTCGGCAAAGGTACGCATGGTAATGGCCGGAATCAGAAACAAAAATACCCAGGGCGCCAGCGAGAAAAAAGTCTGCAAATCGGCGTAGCCGTAATCCAGCACGTTGCTATCCGGGAAAACCCACGTAAACAGCCCCGTGGTAACCAGAAAAACCCCGATCACCAAATAAGCTATGATAGAATTGAGAAAGGAATTGATTTCTTTGCGCAGTACGGCAAACATATTCTATTAATTACGAATGATGAATTATGAATTGAAAATTGAAAATTAGAAATAGTAATAATTGATACCAGGGAACTAACGAAGGAGTAATAATCTTCATTTCTAATTCATAATTTTTAATTTCTAATTCTATTTAGTAAGTGATTGAAAGATTTTTTCCAGGGAATGTTCTTCCTGGCGCAGGCCGATCAGGCTCCATTTGTGTTCGGCGGCCAGCGCAAATACCGCCGACCGGATATCAGATTCTTTTTGTGATTTGAGGCGGTAGGTAGTTGGATTGAGGAGTTGAACTTCTAACATGCCGGGTATTTGTTCTAATAACGGCGCTGCTACCGGGCGCTCGAACTCAGCTAACGTATATACTTCCGGCTGCGTGCCACTAGTGAGTGCGGCTACGTCGCTATCGGCCACAATTTTGCCTTTATTAATAATTACTACCCGGTCGCAGATAGCCGTTACCTCCTGCATAATGTGCGTAGAAAATATAACGGTTTTCTCCCGGCCGATGGTTTTTATCAGGCTGCGGATTTCCTGTATCTGATTAGGATCCAGACCGGTAGTAGGTTCATCCAGAATCAATACTTGAGGGTCGTGAATCAAAGCTTGCGCCAATCCTACCCGCTGCCGGTAACCTTTCGACAAGGATCCGATTTTCTTTTTCTGCTCCGGACCTAAACCACAAAGGTCTATCATGTGGGCAACACGTTGGTGCCGGTACCTGGCCTTTAACCCGTATAACTCCCCGATAAAAGTAAGATACTCAGGCACGTACATATCTAGGTATAAAGGATTGTGCTCGGGCAAATACCCCACATGGCGACGTACTTCCAAAGGCGCTTCTTGTACATCTAAGCCGTTAATCAGAATAGTACCGGCGCTAGGCGGCACGTAACCGGTGGCTATTTTCATGGTAGTAGACTTTCCGGCGCCGTTTGGCCCCAAAAACCCCAATACCTGCCCGTCTCCTACCGTAAACGAAATATCGTTTACAGCCCGTTGTTGACCGTATATTTTTGTTAATTGTTTCACTTCAACCGCCATAAGCAGGTAATTCTTAAATTGGGTGGCAAAGGTAACCTATATTTCCGAGCCTGAGTTTGGTTAGCACTTTTTACCCGTCAGATTCTCACATTTATTTTAATGCCCAAATATAAACGAAAAACACAGTCCTATATTTTGCTATATTTTTTAGTAATCCGGTTCTCTTGCCTGATTCAGTTAAATAGTAAAATATACCCGTTCTGCCAAATTGTCGGTCATTCAAAAAAATTATTTGTGAGAACATTTTAAACACTCATAAGTATAATATTATCAGCATAATATATAAGTACACATGATATTTTACTTAAACATACTTAAGCCTCAATATCGCCCAATTGGGGCCGGATTAGGATTTCTTCTACTACGGCATTTTCGGATAACTGGTAAGTACCAAAGATAGCGCTGGCTACATCTTCGGCCCGGATAAAGCGCGAAGCCGGTAGATCCACGCCTTCCCAACTTGCCGTGAGGGTGGCACCCGGCAACACCGCAGTTACTTTTACATTATGTTCTTTTAGTTCTTCGCGCAGCACTTTCGTCATGCCGTATAAAGCGTACTTAGAGATACAATAAGAACCTCCGTTAACATAGGGGGTAATACTGGCCGTAGAACACATGTTAAATATATGGCCGCCCCTCCTGCGGATCATGTCGCCGACCAAAGCTTTGGTAACGAAGTAGGCGCTGTAGAGGTTGGTTTCAATCATGTATTTCAGCACGGTATCGGGTTCCTGATGAATCTGGCCGGGCAGGAAAACGCCGGTGTTGTTAACCAATACATCAATTCGTACTTTCAAAGATTTTACGTAATCCAGAAAGCCTTGCAGAGCCAGGGAGTCGCTTAAATCGGCGGCCCGGTAGAACACTTTACTGAAGGTATATTGCTGCTGAATTTCTAATTTTAACCGGGCTAATTCGTCTTCGTGCCGCGAGCAGGTGATAATATGAAAGCCCTCGGCCGCAAATTTTTGAATGATGGCGCGGCCCATCCCTTTGGTGCCACCGGTAACCAATATGTATTTTTGCATATCTTTATGGTAGTTTTACTAATTTCCACGTAATATAGGCAATTGTTAATCGTGGCCGTAATTTTTAGTGCCAGCTTGTACTTATAAAACCTTATATGAGAACCTTAGGTAACTTTTTACTTTTCATAGGCAGTCTTTTTTCCCGCGGCGAAGCCTTTCGCATTCTTTTTAACCGCACTATCGACGAAGCTATATTAATCGGCATTAATTCTATTGTGATTGTAGCGATTGTTTCAACCTTTATCGGTGCGGTAACCTGTGTACAGGTAGCTTATAACCTCACCAATGCCCTTATTCCGCGTTCTACTATTGGTTTTATGGTGCGGGAAATGACTATATTGGAGTTGGCTCCTACCATTACGGCTATTGTACTGGCGGGTAAGGTGGGGTCTAATATTGCCGGTGGCCTGGGCACCATGAAAATTACCGACCAAGTAGATGCTTTAGAAGTTATGGGGATTAACTCAGCGTCGTACCTGGTGCTGCCAAAAATCCTGGCTGCCCTCATTATGTTTCCGATGCTCGTTATCCTGGCCATGTTTTTATCTATTACGGGCGGGCTCATAGCCGGAAGCTTTACCGGTGCTTTAAGTGCCCAAGAATACGTGGAAGGTATCCGTAGTGACTTTGTGCCTTATAATATAGTTTTTGCTTTGATCAAATCAGTGGTATTTGCGTTTTTGATCGCGGCCATTTCTTCTTTTGAAGGATTCAGTACCAAAGGCGGCGCCTTGGAAGTAGGTGCCTCCAGTACCAATGCGGTTACAAAAAGCATTATTGCAATCCTCATCGCTGATTTCGTGCTGGCCGGCCTACTGTTGTAAGTTGGAAAGCTACAGGTTGGAAGGTTAAACTGTTAAAAGGTTTTAGGAGTATATTTTAAGAAACGATTTAACAATCCAACATTTAACAATTCAACCATGGACTGTGGACTATGGACTAACTAAAATTTTAACCTATGATAGAAGTACATAATATTCATAAATCTTTTAATGGTACCAAAGTACTTAACGGCATCAATGGTTTGTTTGAAGCGGGCAAAACCAATCTGCTACTGGGAGCTAGCGGTACGGGTAAGAGCGTACTGCTGCAATGTATTGTAGGATTGATTAAGCCCGACGTGGGCAGCATTACCTACGATGGCAAAGTATTTACCAACAATAAACTCGATCTGCGTCAGGAAATCCGCCGCCAAATTGGTATGCTGTTTCAGGGCAGCGCTTTGTTTGACTCGATGAACGTAGAGGAGAACGTGGAATTTCCGCTCAAAATGCAAAGCTCTATGTCTAAGGAAGAACGCCGGGACCGGGTTAATTTCTGTCTTAAACGCGTCGGCCTGGAAAATGCCGGCAAAAAAATGCCCTCGGAAATAAGCGGCGGGATGAAAAAACGGGTAGGTATTGCCCGCGCCATTGCCCCGAACGCCAAATATTTATTTTGCGACGAACCAAATTCAGGTCTGGATCCGCTTACCTCGATTAAGATTGATGAACTGATTTACGAAATTACCAAAGAATTTGATATTACTACCGTAGTGGTAACCCACGATATGAACTCGGTAATGGAAATCGGGGATTATATCATGTTTCTGCACAAAGGCAACAAGATGTGGGAAGGTACCAAAGACGATATTATGAACACCGGTATTAAAGAACTGAACGAATTTGTATTTGCCAGTTCGCTCATGCGGGCCGCCAAAAAAGTGGAAGAAGAACACGGAGATATTAGTGCTTTGTAATTTTTTACGAAATAGAATATACCCCTCTCTTCCACGATTATTTAAAAAACCGGTAAACCAAAAAGCCTTTCTGCTGCGAAAGGCTTTTTGGTTTTAACTAACCGGCCAGGTTAAATCTACCGGTTATATTTTTTTATTTTCCGAACCTTGTAACTTTATCAGCTCCGTTTGTTCAGTTCGTCGCGGATTTTGGCGGCGCGTTCGTAGTCTTCTTTGTCCAAGGCTTCGGTGAGCATTTTGTTCAGTTCTTCTACCGATACTTCTTTTATATTCTGGCGCCCTTCGTAAACCGGTTCGGCTTTGCTGGGCGTAGCAGCGTCGGTTTCTTCTTCCTCTTCTTCCTCTTCTAAATCGCTCAGAATAATACCGGCTTCCGACAATACGCTTTCTACGGTATAAATATCCACGCCAAACCGCAAACCAATGGCAATGGCATCCGAAGGGCGGGCATCGAGTTCAAACTCCTGGGTACCATTCGAGCAGATTATTTTAGAATAGAAAACCCCTTCCTTTAAATCAGATATCAGCACTTCGCGTACCTTCACGCCTACTTCTAGGGCAAATGATTTAAAAAGGTCGTGGGTCAGGGGCCGGTTAGGATTTATTTTTTCGATCTGAATGGCAATCGACTGGGCTTCGAACATGCCAATAATAATCGGTAAACGTCGGTTTCCTTCTTTCTCTCCTAATACCAGGGCAAAAGACCCGGATTGCGACTGGCTCGAAGACAAGCCTAATATTTCTAACTGAATTTTTTTCACAGTTTATGTTCTAGTGGTGTATTCTCCGGTTTTTTATTTGTCTAAAGCTTTCGCAGCGGCAATCAACTTCGGCAAAACGTCAAATACGTCGCCCACAATTCCGTAATCGGCGGCTTTAAAAAAAGGCGCTTCCGGATCTTTATTGATAACGACAATTACTTTAGAAGAGTTTACCCCGGCTAAATGTTGAATAGCTCCGGAAATACCTATGGCCACGTATAAATTAGGACTGATCTTGATACCCGTCTGGCCTACGTGTTCGTGGTGCGGACGCCATTCTACGTCGGATACCGGTTTGGAACACGCCGTGGCGCCACCCAAAGCTTTGGCCAGGTCTTCAATTAAATGCCAGTTTTCCGGCCCGCGCAGGCCGCGCCCGCCCGAAATAACCACATCGGCCTCGGTAAGCAAAATATCGCCGCCTGCCCGGATAGTTTCCTGCGGGGTACCCATAAAATCAGCTTCAATTAAACTGGCCGTAAAAATCTCTAAGGTAGCTTCGGCGGTTCCGCTCTCGGTAATATCAATTGCGTTCTTTTTAAGAGCAATTATTTTTATAGCAGCAGTTAAAGTTTCTTCGGCGAAAGCTTTCCCCGAAAATACGCTTTTCTTTACTTTAAGGGCATTGTCCGTAATTTCGGGCAAGGCAATAACGTTAGTGGCGTAGCTGGCTTTTAACCGGGCGGTTAAGCGGGCACCCACTCCGGAACCTATATTGGTGTTAGATAATACAATAACCGTAGCGCCTTCTTTTTCGGCGGCGGCAGCTACTACTTTGGTGTATGCCTGGCTCACGTAATCTTTTAAACGCGGCTCGTTGTCGAGGTATATTTTAGTCAGGCCGAAATGGCCCAGGCTTTTTAATTCTTCGGCAGCTACTTCGCCAATAGCTACTCCGGTAGTGGTGGTACCCAGGGCAGCGGCTACCTGGCTGCCGTAAAAAGCGGCTTCGAACGAAGATTTTTTAACTTTTCCGTCCGCACATTCTATAAATACTAAAACCGACATATTAAATTACTTTAGCTTCGTTTCTTAACAAGGTAATTAGTTCGCCGGCATTATTCGGGTCAATCATTTTTACGCCCGATTTTTTTTCCGGCAGCGAGTAAGCCTCCGTTTGGGTTTTCACGTCGGTGCTAACCGGTTCCACTACTTTCAGCGGTTTGGTGCGCGCCGTCATGATCCCGCGCATATTCGGAATCCGGGGGTCGCTCATGGGCTGCTGGCAACTGGCCACCAGGGGTATATTTACCTGCACAATTTCCTTGCCGCCTTCAATTTCGCGTTCCAGGGTTGCGGTGTTGCCGCTAATATCTAATTTAATGGCGGGTACAATGGCCGGCCACTGCAGCATTTCGGCCACCATACCGTGCACCTGAAACCCGTTGTAATCTACTGATTCTTTGCCCATTAAAATTAAATCGTAATTACCCTGGCCGGCGTAATGGGCTATTTGCTGGGCCACAAAATAAGAGTCAGTGGGTTTAGCGTTAACCCGGATAGCGTCGTCGGCGCCGATAGCCAGCGCTTTCCGGATGTTAGCTTCGGTATCGGCTTCGCCTACGTTCAAAACCGTTACCGTGCCGCCCTGGGCTTCTTTAAGTTCAATGGCGCGGGTTAAGGCGTATTCGTCGTAAGGATTAATTACAAATTGTACGCCAGCAGTATTAAAAGCTTTATTATCAGGGGTAAAAGTAATTTTAGTGGTAGTATCGGGAACGTTACTGATGCAAACTAAAATCTTCATTCGCGAAATCTTTACGTAGAAAAGATAAATTTGCGCAAAGTTATAAATTTTAACCAGAATGGAAAAAAACCGCACCAGATTAGACCAACTTTTCGAGTTTTATCAGGAAGATCCGCACGATGCTTTTACTATCTACGCCATTGCTACGGAGTATTTAAAAATAGATCAGGGCAAGTCTATGGAATATTATCAGAAGCTGCTGCGCGAACACGAAGATTACGTGGGCACTTACTACCACGCCGGCAAGTTGCACGAAGTGTTCGGTGAAAAAGACCTGGCCGAAAAAGTTTATAAAAAGGGAATGCAAATCAGCAGGCAGGCCGGCAATATGCACGCTTTCTCAGAATTGCAGCAAGCTTATAACAAGTTAATGGGCCTGGATTATGATGATGATGAATAATGTGCTGATGAGTTGATGTGCTGATGAGGTACTGTATTTAAGCTCTTATTTACCCGAGAATGAAAGCTTTTTACAGTTCTTACTGCTGAATACAGGAAATATACCCCCATACCCCTAAATAAAAAGGCGGCGCGTAAGATTTACGAGCCGCCTTTTTTTATATCTTTTGTAAGCTTAGTTATCAGCGTTGTTTAAAAATTGTTTGCTCAACTGGTTTAGTTCTTCCATCAACATTACGTCTTCGGGTAGCTGGTGCAGTTTATGGGTTTGGTTATGCGATTTGCTCTTTGGATATAATGAAGCGTGATTAGGCCGGTTTGCTACGTAGGCGGTAAGCACTATTTCGTCGTTTATGCTGGTTCCCGAAAAATAAAAACGGTAGTTCTCATTACCCAGCGTTAGACCTATTTCGCAGTTAAAAACGTGCCCCTGGCGCCTCAAATCGCTCACCAGTTGTAATACGGCATCAAACGACTCCAGCTCAGCTACCGAGATTAAAGATTTATGTTCAATTTCCTGTGGATCAAAAATAATATCGCTATACAGAACCTGTTTAACAATATACCCATTATCGCACAGTAAAATTAATTTCTCCTTTGGTAAGCTAGTATTCATCAGGGAGCCACGCTAACATGAAAATATACCTGTTTTAAACAGGCTTTACTCAACGCTCATCGTACGTTCAGCAACCTTAAAAAGTTATAATTTAAGGAGTTTAATTCTGAAATAAATTCAGGTATTTTTTTATTTACCTGAATACCTGTATTTTCAAGTACTTGCGCCGTTTGCTTAAAGGATATATTTCTTTCCGAATTAAATAAAATTAAGTAAGGTCACGCTCTAAAACTCTTGTGCGCGGTAACAGGGCGACTTGTTCCGATAGCTAATATATCCTTTAGTAGCGGTTTATTTCCTACTTATTATTGATAATCATAAGCTTAATGTAAAAAGACAGGTTAATCATTTTTGTCCCAGAATTTTCCAAATCAGTAAGCCTATCTATTTACTGTTTCACATCTTCCGGTTTAATCCGGCTGGGGGTATCTTTGCCGGCCACAATGCTGCGGGCGCCTTGCGCAATTGCCTGGATAATATTGGTCATGTTGGTTATATCGAGGCTTTCAAACTCATCGTCAACGGAGTGGTATAATTTATCAGTATCTATTTTATCCGTAGATAAAGTGTGGGCCGGAACGCCTAAGCGAGCCAAAGTAGCGTTATCGGAGCGGTAAAAAAGATTTTCTTTCAGGTAAGGATCGGGGTGGAAGGTATATTTGCTGCCCGTTAAATTTTGCTGCACCATTTTGCCCAGGTCTGATTTGTCGAAGCCCGTAATAAAGCCGGCGTTTTTACCGAACTGCGATTCTTTCCCGATCATTTCGATGTTAAACATGGCCACTACATTTTGCTGATCAAGCTGTTTCGAGAAATATTGCGATCCGTAGCCCCCCACTTCTTCGGCGGTGAAAGCTACAAAAACCAGGCTGCGTTCGTTATTTTTCTGTTTCTTGTAATAATCTGCCAGCATCATTACCGCCGTGGTACCCGAGGCATCATCGTCGGCGCCGTTGGCGATTGAATCGCCGTTTACGGGTTTCAGTATTCCAATATGGTCGTAGTGTGCCGAAAATACCACAAACTCCTGCGGCCGTGATTTGCCGGGCAAATATCCCACTATATTTTTTAATGGTTTAGGCGTTACCTGGTTTTGTGCCTTTACTTCTATTGTTTGAGGATTTTTATTACTGGTCAGCACAAACACCAAGGCAGTACTATCCAAAACCGTTTTAATGGCGTTTTGGCTGAGGTAATTTTTGTAGCGTTTAAACAACTCGGCGTGCGCCGGATCAATGAGTACCAGGCCGCTTTTTTTACTTTGCAGTACTTCCTGAAACTTCTGCCCCATGTTATCGGCCGCCTCAATGCGACTCAGCACCCCGGGATTCCTATTTTTTGGCCATTGCACGTTTTCCGCAGCCGAAGAAATAAAAATTGATTCCGGGGGTATATTGGTGTTATCGAGCGCCACCGAACTGCTGACGTACTTTACTTCGTACACGTTAAAAGCTTGCTCCAACGATTGGGCGCCCGGCAGCGGCTGCAAGCCGGCTTTCTTAAACTCAGCTTGTATAAAAACGGCCGCCCGGTCCAGACCCGGGGTAAATACTTTCCGC
>QQTW01004082.1_pt1 | contig 10904 bp, 13 predicted proteins | sample 1904831 | NCBI WGS metagenome assembly QQTW01 (sample SAMN09435610, study PRJNA476489) | Subsurface metagenome, whole genome shotgun sequencing project.
CAACTCCGACAATTTCAGAACCCGCAAAGATTATCATCATTACTGTAGCATCTTTGGGGCAATTCTGAAAGTTCACGTGATATCCATTATCGTCTCAAATTGCTTGCAATTGGGGAGCATTCAGGCCATTCTCATTGGAGTTTGGGAAAACCTGTATAACTTGTCCGTGGCAATATCGTCTGCCCCTTTTGGCCTTTCTTCCCCGCAATTGGTCCAGTGGATCGGAACAAAATCGCCCGCCGTTCGCCTCCACGGAAGCGGCTGGCTGACGTAATAGCTGACGCGATGGACCCTGGCAGTTCGCCCCATTGGGCTAGCTGCCATCCGGAAGCAATAGCCGCAGCCACTCAGATGGCCACTTCGACATTCTTCTTCCGGCTGAGCACAGCATCCCATGGCGCCGTTCGCACGGGGACGCGCACGGCGTCCAATGACGCCGCGGAAGGGACGGCCGGCTGAAGCTGCCAGCGGCTGCAGTTGCTGCTGGCTGACGTAGGGGATACAGCTGGGAAAAGCAGGCTGCATGGTGGAGGCAATTCCACGCGGCTGAAAACAATTCTCAGCTGGGGGTCGTATTGGAATGGAATGCTCCTCCGCCAATTCATGGTCTCATCGGCGATCTTTGATGAGGGCATGGCAACGTTATCCGGGCAGGGGGTTTATTGGTATGGATATAGGAATGACACCAAATGCTCTCCTTCCCCGCGGACGTCGTTGCCGTCGGACCATCGGCATTCTCCAGCTTCATTAATCGTCGTGTTGCCTCGCTTTCCTATTCCCTCCCACGTTTGCCTTCCTAAACGTTCCGAGTTACCCCAAACGCTCAAAAGCGGAGCTTGCCCCTCTTCGTTTGGCCATAAACCTCTACGCCCCTCACCTTCCCACTCGACCTCACATCCTCCCACTTTTACTCACTTCGCTCTTAATGACCTGGACTCGCGTCAGGTCGTCCAACAATTGCACCCACATCGCATGACCTCGCAGTGTTGGCCTAGCCCCTCGACATCGCTTCTAGCATCGAGGACTTTTGACGGCCAGTGCCACGACGACTTCTCATCACAACCGTCTTCATTAGCATCAGATCGCCGTCGACGAAAAAGTTCATCATGTCGTCAACCACGGATCAGCCAACATCACGTCGATATCAAATCCGGCTGGAGTACGCCAAACCGGGCACGCAGCCGCCGGTCTATGTGGCCGGATCCTTCAGCACGCCCGCATGGCAGCCTGACGAGATGTCCGTCACCGAGCTCCACTCGGAAGATGCAAACGTGGCGAAAGAGTATGCATTTCACAAGGAGGTGATGGTTAGTGAGGGCAGTTGGCAATACAAATTCAGGCTGGGCCACGGCGACTGGTGGGTGTTGGATGATGGCGCCAAGACCGGTACGAGAAATGTTTCACCTGGTTGATTGCTTATCTGGAAACGAACATGAAAAAAATTTAAATATGGAACGTGTTGCTGACTGCGCCCGATTGAAAAAGTGACCGACAAGGCTGGCCATGTCAATAATCTCCTGGTGGTTCAAAATGGATCACAGCCGCAGCCATCGCTCGTGGATGCCAGACCTCAGGCAACCACTTCCGCGGACGTCGAGGCAGCGCCAGAAGAAAAGGACGTGATTGTTGAAGCGGTTCTCTCGCCCGTGCCCGACATGATGGATTCCAGCGCTCTGCCGAGTCATCAGTTCGATATGGACGATTTAGCCGAGGACCTCCTGGCCGATGAAGACATCTATTGCACGCATAACGCTCCCATCCTCGCTCATGAGGCGCTGATCGAAGGTGGCACCGGATCGCTCGAGGACGGCGTGCTCGGGACGCCCAGGGAGCTTGAAGACAATCTGATGCCTGACCGCGAAGATCTTGTTCGGCAGTTGCCGATGAGAAAGACACTCTCGCCGATCCGCACCGACGCAGCGCCTCCGAGGGTGTTCACGCCGCCCATCACCATCACGACTGCCCCACCGGAGCCCGAGGGCCCTGCGCACGAACTACCCTTGCAAGAGGAGGCCGCCGACCATCTGTCGGTCCACCTTCCGGACGCCGATGCGGTTCCGGACGACCTGAGCGCTCCAGACTGGTCCAGCTTGCGCGCCGCCGACGATGGGATCATCCCCCATTTCGTCGACTTGGTGCTGCATGGTGACGACGCCGAAGTTGCTCGCCCCGAGCCCAGTCCGCTCTTCACCCACGAATGCATTGGATCGCGGGATGCTGGTTCCGCCGTGCCGTCCTCTTGCTCCTCCACCTCTTCTCTCTCCACCGACGAGCGTCGGCAGGTCGACAGCGACTGGCCGCAGCTGGAACACTTTCCCTCGGAGTCCTCGCAGATTCTGAACTACATTCAACAAGTCGAAGGCCGGCTGCACGAGGATCTGACCTCCGATGACGACGATAGCAAGCTGTCGTCGCCTGTCAACATGCCCGCGACACCCATCGACAACGTGTCGCCCCATCGAGGGCCGCCCTCGCGAGAGCGATCGCCACATCTCGAGAAGATCCCCGAGGACGGGATTCCCGAACTGGAGACGGAGATGGACATGCCCGCCCGCATCTCCTTCAACATGGAGCACCGAAGCGGAATCGTGCTGGGCCAGGACCTCCTCTTCGACGCCTCGCCGCCGACGGACGACTTCGATGATGATGACGAGGAGCTCGAATCTGAGTTGGAGGCCCTGGCCGGGTCGTGGAGCGACGGGGGCGTGTGCTTCCTGCCGGCGCGGTCCGATGACGGTACGAATGCAGCTGGCGTGGAAGAGCCGAATGCGCCCGCTACCATCAGCCAACCAGCAACGAGAGAGAATACCGGCGAAAACTCGACAGACCGTGACAACTCGCTCGTCGTGAACAAGCTCCGTCAGCGACAACCGCTCGAGAGCCAGCCTGCCGCAGCGAATTCAATTTCCTCATCCATCACCCGTAACTCCAACACCTCAACCGCCAAAGCTGACTCGTCCTCGGACGTCGCTTTGGGTCTCCTTCCTCGAGGGTAAGGGCATTGGCTGATGTGTGCCTGCCAATGTGCTGATCGTCTCGACCAGGCGCCTGATCTCGTGGTCTCTCTTCTCCACCACATTTCTCCTCGGCCTGTATTATTACCTGTTCTGATTCCCCATCCTTATGGCTTCCCGAACCTACCGTACCTGGATTAGTGTCCCTATTGGACCGTCGAGAAATATTCTCAAATTGGGTCAGTGATCCATATTTCTTTTGTGTTCTCTGGTAGTCTTAAATTCCCAATCAATCAATTGGCCAACGCCCTAATGGGCGACCCTTATCCATTTCTCCATGCATGTGCCACGTCAATGGAACCTTACCTCCATTCTCCATCATCAACCCTTCATGTCGACCAAGCGGTTAAACAGGTGAAACGAAGCAAAAAGCAAGACGACGAGGTGTTGCTACTTCAGTCGCCAGCCCCATGCTCTTCTTTCACACCCGCAAGGTTTCTCGTTGAAACCTCCCGGGGCCACGAAGATCTAGCTTCTTCTCATCCGGTCCTTCCTTCGAGGGGATGGGTAGCTAGACTTCTTGGCTGTTGGTGATGGGTTACAGTACGAGTACGACTTTGTCCTACGTAAGCATGTTCACCATCTTTCGGGTCCCAACAGCCACGCTTTGTACTCAAATCCATCTGAGAAGACTCTGATCGGGCCATAGTGCGTCCGTGGGCTCCTGATGGCAGTTGTCTCTATGTTCCCAATATACCTGGTCCCTTCTCTCAATCACTTCTCTCACTTGATGTTTCCTTTCTCATGATACCCACAATGACCGGCATCTTCATCACCTTGCTAAGGACTTCCCACTCGATCCGACTCTCCTAGCGTGAGGCTTATCCCAACTCTCGCATGAACGCGTGCTCATTCCCAGCCTTGGGTACCCGAGTAACCTACGACAGCGAGCTCTGTAGTGGCCTCAATAGGTCAGCGTTGAGCAACGAGTCGTACACGGCTGAACAATTGAACTCTTGCACAGCATCCCTGTTGAACTATATCCTCCTCGCTCATATATTCTGCTGCCTTGGCGATACGTCATTTCTGCAATGATGAAGAGTGTGCCACCAGCTGCTGTACTTCCCCCACTATTACCACTCTCCCCCCCCCCTCCACACCATCACTGACTTTGGCGGCTGAGATCCTACTGACCCCAGTGAATGCAGTGAATGCAGTGAATGAACGTTACCGTACCGGCGCCATCCTCTCCGATACCGGAGAATTCCCCGCGGTAGGCCCCATTCTCAAGTGTCAAGACCACATTCGCATGATGGGCGGTCGTCGTGGGGTTCATCACTTTTCATCCATTATCTAATCAGATCTGATTAAGTTGGGGATCATCCCCCGGTCCGACGTTGATCCGACCGGTTATGTCATTCAACCATGTCTTATCAGATCCCCGGGGCACCAACCTTGGGGGTCCGCATCAGAGCGACGACCCGGGCGACCGGGGACATATAAAGACTAGCATGGCACCAAGGGAGCGGGGCTCCTCTCGGGAGAGAGAGCCCATCATCCAGAAAGATTCAATGGCTCGACGACCATCATTCTCCGAGGACGAGGGCAGTCCCACGCCCAGCTCGATCGAACCTCAGGCGGGCGTGAAGAAGGCCGAGGCGGTCAGTTTGACATGGACGCTATGGGGCCTGATCACAGCGTACATCGGGTATGCGCTACGGTGTTCTTGCGTATCTCGTCGCGAAGTGTTTCAGCGTCGTAGCGATGATCGCTTGACTGCATGAACGTGATGGGCTGATGGTGGGTTCATGTAGGATCTTCCTGGTTGCCTTCTCGACCTCGCTCGAAGGACAAACCACTCTGTCCCTGTCGATTTATGCGACGAGCTCCTTCTCCAAGCATTCGATGCTGGCGACCGTCTTTGTCGTCCAGGGCATCATCAATGGTATGGCCAGCCGTATGTATTGCTCATCATAATCACCCACTCAATCCCATTAGCTGTCATCAAGCCTCCCATGGCGAAGATCGCCGACGTCTTCGGTCGACTCGAGTCGTTTTCGTTCGCCATCTGTCTCTATGTGCTTGGCTACATCCAGATGGCGGCATCGCAAAACATCCAGGCATACGCGGCGGCTCAGATCTTCTACGCGGCGGGCTTCCAGGGATTGCAGATCTTGCAGCAGATCTTCGTGGCCGACACGAGCGACCTGGTCAATCGTGCGCTGTTCATCAGCTTGCCCGTCGTGCCGTTTCTGATCACCGTCTGGATTGGACCCTCCATCGCGGACAGCATCCTGAAACACTCGACCTGGCGATGGGGTTACGGCATCTGGACCATCATCGTACCCGTGGCGTTCTTACCGCTGGCCATCTCGCTTTCGGTCAATTATCGGAGAGCCGCTACCAAGGGTCGACTCCCTCCCTCTCCCTGGAAGGGTAAGTCGTTCGTGGGGATTCTCAAGACGATCGCCATCGAGCTCGATATCATGGGTTTGCTGCTGCTGTCGGCCGCGCTGTCCCTCATCCTCATTCCGTTGAATCTGGCGGCGACGGCGAAGAGCGGCTGGCGCAACCCCAGCATCCTAGCCATGTTGATCCTTGGAGGTATCTTTGCCTGTTGCTTCATCTTCTGGGAGAGTCGTCCCAAGCTGGCACGTAAGCCCGTGTTATCACTGCGCCTGCTGCGCCAACGGACCGTGCTGGCGGGCTGTGGCATCGCCTTCTTCTATTTCAGTACGCACCCTCAATTCCTTACTCGATCCATCCGTGTGACTAATTCCCGCAGTGGCATTCTACCTCTCGGTGCAGCCGTACTTCAACTCCTACCTGCAAGTGGTTCAGGACGACTCGGTGACGGCCGCCGGCCGAATCACGCAGGTCTTTTCTTTCACGTCGACCGCCACGGCCATCATCACCTCGCTCTGCATCCGGTTCATCGCGCGGTACAAGTACTTTGTCGTGCTGGGGTCCTGCGTGTACGTCGTCGCACTCGGGCTCATGATCCGATATCGATCCGAGGACAGCTCGCGCGGGTCCATCGTCGGGGGACAGCTCGCGCTCGGGATTGGCGGGGGTATGATCACGGTCCCGACGCAACTGGGTATTCAGGCCTCGGCGAGCCATCAGGAGGTGGCGGGTGCGACAGCTATTTTCCTAACGCTGCTCGAAACCGGAGGTGCCGTCGGAGCCGCCATCTCGGGCGCCATTTGGACGGCCAACGTCCCGACGAAGCTGCAGGCGTATCTGCCCGAATCGGCCAAGGGTCGCGCCATGGAGATCTTTGGCAGTCTGGCCATCGCGCGCACCTTTCCCATGGGCAGCCCCGAGCGGATCGCCATCAACCGCGCCTATCAAGAGACGATGCATATTCTGTTGATCGTGGCCCTCTGCGTCTCGGCCCCGTTGGTTCCGTTGTCTTTGTTGCTACGAGATTACAAGCTCAAGGAGGTCAGTGTCCTCGGATCCCGCCTATTGCCGATCATCTTGAGCTGAATTCTCGGGACAAATGCAGATGGACCAGCACGTCAAAGGTCAAGTCATTGGCAATTCTCGACGAGGCCGACATCGCGATGATGACGACAGCTCTGAGACCTCGCGAAGCTCATAAAACGACCAAAAATTGTTCGACGCAGATTTGCAGGACCATTGTCGATTTGATTTGAAGATATCCCAGAAGAGATAGAGCAGGTAACGCCACAATCAGTCATGGTGTATCATTTCTTAGTTGAGTTAGATATCCTTTTCCTTTGTTACCTCTACAGTTCCATGCTCGCTATCTCAATCAAAGTTCCAGGATAATACCCGTTGATGAGAGTCTCAAGAGCTAGTTTCATTGTCCTCCCCCGTGTTGGCTCATGTTGTATCTATTGCGAACCTTTGAATCATTCTTGCTCTAGCTCTAGAGCTCTACCTTATTATTATGGGATCAAGCACATCTTCACCGTCAGTGTAAATGTGACGGGAGTTAAGGTAATCACCATCACGATTGTACTGAAATTTGGGTTATCTTCGTCGTGAGCCTGATGAAAAGGGGGCTATATCATCACCATCGTCATGGTGATGAAGGTTGGATCATCTTCATCGTAAGGCCGATGGAGCTGCCATTGATCATGATGATTGGTGATCGTTTGATACCCAGGGTGGTTGGTGTTCAATTCTCGAGTCTGACTTGATTAAGGTCGACAACAAAGTTAGTCAAGGTATAACCTCAATTTAGAGGAGAGCATCATTTGTCTCAGAGTGTATTGCGATGAGTGTAGACTGGCGGCCTGATTCTCGAGGACTCGAGGTCCTGGACCTCAACTATATAAGCAGAAAACCTCTCAGAACGACCGTACATGCCTTTTAGTCTCCACAGACTGGGGTGCCTAAACTCGTACTCGCCATAATTTGCTGTTAATGAGATGCTGCAGGCTGGATATTCCGTATACAAAGTGACTGGGGCAGTTTGTATAAAGAATGACCAAGGAAGCTCCTATGCGTCCACTATCAACTGAACTTACATGATACTGTCTAAAGCATATGTGTATTCTATATAGATTGATATGTCTGAGCCCGAACTATATCATGTGTTATTATTGATTTGGTTGAGCAGCTCTATTCTATATTACTTGGGTTGTGTAGTCATCTACGTTGCAACGGCCATTGGCAGTCACTGCTCTTACGAAGGTAAGTTTTTCACCTTCATCATACTGACAATGATGATACAGCTTCTCTCACCGTCCTTATAATAGATTGTCTTAATCATCTTCGCAATTGTTGCGAGACTGATTCTGAACGACTGAATTGCTAGAAGGACTCGAAGTCCTAGATCTCACTATATAGACCAAAAACCGCTCAGAACAACCATATAGCCAAAAGGCCTTTCGCCTCGAGAGACCGAGGTGCCTAAACCCGTACTCGCTATAGGAATGGTGGTGGTGATGTGGTTGCTGTATCGACAGTCGATGCTGGGGCTACGCCGTCTATATTTTCCACCCGCGCACCGTTATGACTGTCTCGAGATTGGGGTTTCAAAAGTGATCAAAGGCGTTAAGAGATCGCTATGTAGAGATAGTGGCGCCTTTGTTGCTATTCAAACACCTTACGTTCCTCAGCACTCAAACCCATCTTTATAGTGCAAAAGAAGGGCGCTGTATATCCACTGGCCATTCGTTGTCATGTATCTTCCGCAACCGGAAGCGCTTGGCCCAGAATATCCCAATTCAAGAAACGCTCGGCGGTAACAGCAACGTCTAGTCGCGCGCTCCCCTTCCGGTCGTCTCCCTGTCCGGAATGTGCTCCACTGGCGCGTCTTAAACATCCGCCTGATACACCGATAATTGGGAATGCCAACCTCCCTCGCCGGGCGCTTTTTTTAATACTCAACGGATCTTTCTTCCATCATCATCCGCCTTGTTGAGATTCGATTAACGATCCCGTCCAGCATTCCACCCGTCTTTTGGCCCCGCGGCTGAAGATCCCAGACGCCCACGCGAACGAGACAGCGCTGGTCCGTGACATGCCGGGTACTTGATGCTCGTTATCGATAAAGGCCATCTTGTACCACCTTGCGGCCCCAAAGCGGAGTACCGTGAAAGTCGCTTGCGTTCGGGTAGTTCATCAGCTCTGAAAATGGACCCCTTCTCTGCCAGGATCGCGCGGTGGTCGTAGTGTTGCATCGCCCTGAACATCCAACCTCCTCCTCTTTGAAACTCCTCTCGCATCCTGTTTGAGATCCTGTACAGTATTCTTAAAAATCATTTGGTTGAAACGTCGAACATATCAGTTTCATCCATCGTATACATGCCAATCACCTGGTCGTCCTCCATCGAAGTGTAGCCTCAGCCTCTCGATGCGCTGAAAAGATCCACGGTCCCAGGTTGCGACCTGACCCATTTTCGTCCCTTCGTCCCTTCGTCCCTGGCTGGACCGGCTTGGCTTGGCGGTGGCATCCAACATCGACGTTTCTTCGACATTCGAGCATCACCCAGTCTGTCCGAGCTTCGGGCTCTGACCTTTGGAGCTCCCAAGCTTTGCTTCACCCTTCACGGCTCAAGCCGGCCGCTGGCCGCTTCCGGTAACAATCACGCTCACACTCGCCCAACCCAAACTCATCGCATCGCTCTATCCTTAACCAACATTCGGCCTACAGTAGCCTAAACTCACATCGATTGAACTTAACCTTCACCTCTCATCTCACCGCTCTCATTTCGACATCTTAGTGCAGCATCTCCCACGTGGGCTGAGACCACAAGGGGACACCATCATCATTACCATCGTCGTCCATCATGGTGGTCGCAACCATCAAGTGCGTCTTTGTTTCATGCCTCACCGATGTTTGTGGTTGTAGCAATCTCACTGAATCTCCACTGACGTGCTGCGATTCACCTCTAGGTGCGTCGTCGTCGGCGACGGTGCGGTGGGCAAAACATGTCTGCTCATCAGCTACACCACCAACAAATTCCCCTCGGAGTACGTGCCGACCGTGTTTGACAACTACGCCGTGACCGTCATGTGAGTGATCCCCGACGTTCATTTGCCTCGTTTCGAAGAGAAGAGCAGTGCAATAGCGCACCCAGCGCAGTTACATATGTTTAGTGGAGTGAATCCACTGGGCGATCACGTCTGGCAAGATACAAGAGACACCGAGCTGACGCTGATTGATTGTCCAGGATCGGCGATGAACCCTACACCCTGGGTCTATTCGATACCGCCGGCCAGGAAGATTACGATCGCCTTCGTCCGCTCTCCTATCCCCAGACGGACGTCTTCCTGGTGTGCTTCTCCGTCACATCACCCGCCTCGTTCGAGAACGTGCGCGAGAAATGGTTTCCGGAGGTGCACCACCACTGTCCCGGCGTGCCGTGTCTCATCGTCGGCACGCAGACCGATCTGCGCGATGATCCGCAGGTGCGCGATAAGCTGGCCAAGCAGCGGATGCAGCCCGTACGGAAGGAGGACGGAGAGCGGATGGCCAGGGAGCTCGGAGCGGTCAAATACGTCGAATGCAGCGCCCTGACGCAATATAAACTGAAAGACGTTTTTGACGAGGTGAGAATGACCATCGGTCCTTGGAAGCTGCGCATGCTAGATGGTTGAGACTAATGGCGTCAGGCGATCGTGGCCGCGCTCGAACCACCGGCGCCCAAGAAGACGTCGCGGTCGAAATGCATTCTGCTCTGACCTCGCGGCATTTTTTTCAAGTCTTTCCTCACGTGAGTCTATTTATACATCATTTCATCCCTCGATGAAGGCTAATCAATTCTGGATCACAGTGGCAAGGAGCAAGGAAGGGGAATGGCGTTCGGATTCTTTCATTTCCAGTACTAGAGAGAAAGACAGGGGAGCTCAGAGCGCTCGAGGGGTGAACGTGGTGATTCGGCAGGCTGGACAAACGGACAGACAGACAGACAGCAGAAACATCATTCTCAGTCAATAGCTACATTTAGTCTCTAGTAGTCAGTCTCTGGCGTGAGGTTGAACTGAAGTAGTCCTCAGCAACCACTTTTTCTATTCAAGTAGTTCCCTACGTTAGACTCGCTCTCGATCGAAGTACATGACTTTCCGCATCAGTGCCGAAATTGGAGAACTGCGGGTGAACTTCCTGCATTGTTACTTGATATGTCTGTTTTTTATCGCTCACACGACAGATTTGTCGGCGGGACAAATCTTGCCAGAATGTAGAAACATGTTCAGACTTCATCCGTTCTATGATACTTACTCTCTTTATCCAAGACTCATTCCCAGCTCACTTTCGAGTCCGAACCGTACTGGTAGTCACTTCCCCGTCAGGGGCTTTTGATAACCCATCATTGACATCATTCCTCGTACCTGATTGTCTCTACTCTCATGCATACCATTCCTCCCCTCGCAACAACATCATCCCGAACGACTCTCCACCTTTGACGGACCCTGACTCACTACTCAATCAAAGAATATAAGCTACATACAATACAGTAGATGGAAAAT
>QQTW01004083.1_pt1 | contig 10900 bp, 8 predicted proteins | sample 1904831 | NCBI WGS metagenome assembly QQTW01 (sample SAMN09435610, study PRJNA476489) | Subsurface metagenome, whole genome shotgun sequencing project.
GTAAAATTCCATTACTGTTAAACCTGATGCCTTCCGGAAAATACCTGATGGAAGATTTTTATTACGCTGGAGGTTTACCGGTTATTTTGAATGAACTTCGCGAGCACTTGCACATGAATACCACTACGGTAACGGGTAAAGGCCACGCTGAAAATATAGCCGGTAAAATAAAATCTTATAATCCCGAAGTAATTGCCCCCATTTCCAATCCATTAATTAAAGAAGGTGGTATTGCGGTATTAAAAGGTAATCTGGCCGAAAACGGCGCGGTTATTAAACCGTCGGCTGCTTCGCCGGAACTAATGGTACACCGGGGTCGGGCCGTAGTTTTTGAAACCATCGAGGATTACCACGCCCGCGTGGACGATCCCGATCTGGACATCGACGAAACCTGCATTATGGTACTGAAAAACGTGGGGCCGGTAGGTTACCCGGGTATGCCCGAAGTAGGAAATATGACCTTACCAAAAAAAGTTTTGGAAAAAGGAGTAGTAGATATGGTGCGGATTTCGGATGGCCGCATGAGCGGTACGGCGTACGGAACGGTAGTACTGCACGTATCGCCGGAGGCCGCTATTGGCGGTACGCTGGCCGTCGTGCAAAACGGCGACTTTATTGAACTGGATGTGCCTAACCGCCGCCTGCACCTGGATATATCCGAAGACGAACTTGTTCGCCGGAAATTAAAATGGGAAAGACCAGAACCAATGGCTGACCGCGGCTACGTGAACTTATACATTAAGCACGTGCAGCAAGCCGATAAGGGTGCCGACATGGATTTTCTGGTAGGTGGCTCCGGCGACAAAGTAAGCCGCGACTCGCACTAGGAAATGGTTGGAAGGTTTTAAGGTTGGAAGGTTAAAAGGTTAGACAATTATGGTAAATAAATGAATGCGCTTCCTGATACTCAATTCCCGCCTGATATTATTAATGGCAGTTATTTTCCATTGTTTTGATCAAAACTAAGTAAAAGGACTTACGCAAAAGTTATTAGTGAGGACACCGACGTGGGCATGCGCCGCTGATTGTGTCTTCACAATCAGCTTACTAGCATTTTTGCGTAAGTCCTATATAAAATATTGCAATCTTCTAACCTTTTAACTTTCCAACCTTAGAACCTTTCAACCGCCTAACCCAACCCTATGACCCTGCTCGTTGTTATTCTCTGCATTGTTTCCCTGATATTATTAATAACCTGGGGAAAAATAAATGCCTTTCTCGCCTTTCTGGTCGTTTCTATCTTTACCGGGCTTGGTTTAGGAATACCGCTATCCGCTATTAATACCTCCGTGCAAAAAGGAATTGGCGATACTTTAGGGTCCTTGGTGATTGTGGTGGTGTTGGGGGCGATGCTCGGTAAACTGGTAGCCGAGAGTGGCGCCGCCCAACGCATTGCCAACGCCATGATGTCGGCTTTCGGCGAAAGATACATTCACTGGGCCTTAATGATTACTGGTTTAGTAGTCGGGATTCCGCTTTTTTATAATGTAGGTTTTGTGCTGATGATACCGTTAATTTTTTCGGTGGCTTATACTTACAAATTACCTTCCGTGTACATTGGCGTGCCAATGCTATCAGCTTTATCGGTAACGCACGGCTTTTTGCCGCCGCACCCCTCGCCGGCCGCCTTGGTTACCCAGTTTAAGGCCGATATGGGCTGGACGCTGGTGTATGGTTTAATTGTATCTATTCCGGCCATTATTGTGGCTGGCCCCATTTTCGCGAAAACCTTAAGGCACATGGTATCTAAACCGCTCGAAGGTTTTGTGGTCCAGAATATTCCCGTCGAAAAATTACCCGGCGTCACGAATAGTTTATTGTCCTCGTTGTTCCCCGTCTTTATGCTGATGTTCACTACCCTGGTGCTGGTTTTTGTGCCGAAGGACGGTGCCTTAAGCAGCATGCTGAAATTTGTGGGTGAACCCAATATAGTGATGTTACTCGCCGTGGTGCTGGCAACGGTAACTTTGGGCCTCAACCAGGGCCGTAGCATGGCCTCCATTATGGGCGTTTACGCCGATGCTGTAAAAGATGTCGCTATGATTCTGTTAATTGTGAGTGGAGCGGGCATCTTAAAACAAGTGCTTCTGGATAGCGGCGTGAGCGCGGAAATTGCGACGGTTTTACAAGGCTGGACGCTACACCCGCTTTTACTAGGTTGGCTGATCGCGGCTATTATCCGGGTTTGTTTAGGTTCGGCCACGGTAGCCGGATTAACCACCGCCGGCATTATATCCCCGCTCATGAAACAAATACCCGTAGACCCGAATTTAATGGTACTAGCAATTGGTGCGGGCAGCCTGATGTTCTCGCACGTAAACGATGCCGGCTTCTGGCTATTTAAAGAGTACTTTAATTTATCCATCAAACAAACCATTCGCTCCTGGTCGGTGATGGAAAGCCTGGTCTCCGTAGTAGGAATTATCGGCGTCATGATAATCGATTTTATTATTAGTTCTTGATGAATATTTGTAGTAAAGAGACACAAGTATCAGGTACTAGGTTGAAGTACATTTAAATTCATTGGCCATAAAACAATCAACTTACCCCGGGGCACGGATTGACGCTAAAGGGCTCGAGCGTTCAGCGATCTTGGAGCAGCTTGCTACTCGTTGATTCTCGGAAAAGCCGCCTCTCCTTCCCTGTTTTTAGGGAAGGTGCCCGCAGGGCGGAAGGGTAAAACAAGAACGATAGTTATACCAACAGTTAACTTAAATTATCATAAGTACTTCGACGAAATTGGTTTTGAGTATGATTTATCTTAATCCTTAATTATCAAATTCCATTAATCGAACAACGAACAACTAATAACCAACTAATAACCAACAACTACTTGTAAAACTATATCTCCGATTAAAAGCCTTAAAACATGCTTAAAAAATTCTTACTTATTATTTTTCTAACCAGCTCTTTCACCTTACCTATTCTGGCGCAACAAACAGCTAAAGCCCCGGTCGCTAAAAAAGCGTCTGGTAATCCTGTTTTCCCGGGTTGGTACGCCGATCCGGAAGGCATTATTTTTAAGAATACATACTGGATTTATCCCACCTTCTCAGCTCCCTACGAGCGGCAAGTACACCTGGACGCTTTCTCCTCCCCGGATTTAGTTACCTGGACCAAGCACAGCCGCATTATTGATTCATCGGCGGTGAAATGGGTAAAGAAAGCCTTATGGGCGCCGGCCGCAGTAGAAAAAGGAAACAAATATTATTTGTTCTTCGGGGGCAACGATATCCACGACGACACTAAAGAAGTAGGCGGCATTGGCGTAGCGGTAGCCGATAACCCGGCCGGACCTTTTAAAGATTTGCTGGGTAAACCGCTGATCGGCAAAATCCATAACAAAGCCCAACCCATTGACCAGTTCGTGTTTAAAGACAAAGATGGCCAGTATTACCTGATCTACGGCGGCTGGGGTCGCTGCAACATTGCTAAATTAAAAAACGATTTTACCGGCTTCACCCCTTTCCCGGACGGCGTTACTTTTAAAGAAATAACCCCGCCAGGCTACGTGGAAGGTCCTTTTATGTTTATCCGGAACGGGAAGTATTACTTTATGTGGTCAGAAGGTGGCTGGACCGGTCCGGATTACCGGGTAGCTTACGCCGTGAGTGATTCACCTTTTGGCCCTTTTAAGCGACTTGGCACCGTGTTGCAGCAAGACCCAAAAGTAGCTACCGGCGCGGGGCATCATTCCATCATTCAGGTACCGGGCAAAGACGAATGGTATATGGTATACCACCGCCGGCCCTTAGATGAAACCGACGGAAACCACCGGGTAACCTGCATCGACCGAATGTATTTTGATGAAAAAAGTTTGATTAAACCGGTAAAAATAACTTTCGAAGGAGTAGCCAGCCGGCCGTTAAAGTAAATGGAATAAGGAAGAAATAAGGAATGGGGCAAAAATAATCTTACTTATTTTTCGATCATTTTGGAAGAATCTAACCGGAACAAAGCAAGAAGCGGCGCGGGTCATGGCTCGGTAGTTACCGATGTGCAAGGCCGGGGTTTTTACTTGTATCACGCCTATAAAACCAATGATTTTGTGTACCCTGGGCGGCAGGGGCTGCTCGACGAAATTACCTGGGGCGAAGATAAATGGCCCCATTTCGATAAAAATGCTCCCGACCAGTGGGATATTAACGATGAATTTAGTCAACCTAAACTAAGCACGGGCTGGCAGTGGCCGGCAAGCGGGAGCTAAAAGCAAATTACATCAGTTAGGGCGATGAGGGCCTGCTGGTTTTCCGGTGCCTTTAGGCATTCCGCCACGCGTAGGAACGTGCCGCGGCACGTTCTCCACAGGAAAGGAAAAGCAGCCCGCCCGAGTGCCCCGACCACGAGGTAAACTTGAATGATTGATTTGCATTAGCACCAAAACCTGGAGACTTGAAAAGGATCCAAGTAAAAACAAAAGAGAGTAGATTTATTTGCTCTTAAATAAAGCAATAGTAGTAACAAACAAGCATGAAAAAGCAAAACCTAAAACACCTCTTTGTATTAGTAACAGGTATCAGTAGCCTCTTGGGTTTACCAGGTTGTAATTCAAAAGAAACTAAAACCGAAACGGCCACCAATACCGGAGCAACTACTCCTGCCACCAATACTGCCGATTCCAGTTCCACCGTAAAATCCTTCGGGAAATTAAAAGACGGCACCGAAGTGCAGCAGTACACCTTAAGCAACAGCAAAGGCACCAAAGCCATTTTTACCAATTACGGCGGCCGTTTAGTTAGTTTACTAATTCCCGACCAAAACGGGAAAGTAACCGATGTGGTAGTAGGTTTAAAAAATGCCGCTGCCTACGAAGCTGCCACGGAGCCGTACTTCGGGGCTACTATTGGGCGGGTAGGTAATCGCATTGCCAAAGGCCGGTTTACCCTGGACGGTAAAGAATACAAGCTGTTCACGAACAATGGCCCCAATACCCTGCACGGCGGCAAAAAAGGTTTTCAGGCAGTAGTCTGGAACGCCCGGCAAACCGACGGTCATACCCTGGAACTTACCTATCTGTCGAAAGATATGGAAGAAGGTTTTCCGGGTAATTTAAACGTGAAAGTTATTTACGCTTTAACCAGTGATAACGAGTTAAAGATGGATTACGAAGCCACTACCGATAAGAAAACCATTGTAAACTTAACCAATCACGCTTTTTTTAATCTAAACGGTGAGGGCAGCGGCACCATCTTAAACCACGTCTTACAAATTAATGCTGACCGCTACACCCCGGTAGATGCCACCCTTATTCCCACCGGAAAAGTAGAACCCGTAGCCGGCACGCCGCTCGATTTCCGGCAAAAAACTGCCATTGGCACGAACATCGAAGCCAAAAACGAACAACTAAAAAACGGCGGCGGCTTCGACCACAACTACGTATTAAACCAAAACAAAGCAAAAGGTCTGAATATGGCGGCCCGGGTAACCGGCGACAAAAGCGGTATTACCATGGATGTATTAACCCTGGAACCAGCCTTGCAATTTTACAGCGGTAACTTTATGCAAGGTAAAAATACCTTTAAAAGCGGTGCCAAAGACGATTTCCGGACCGCCTTCTGCCTGGAAACCCAACACTACCCCGATGCCCCGAACCAGCCCAATTTTCCTTCTATCGTGTTAGAGCCCGGCCAAACCTACAAAACTAGCTCGGTCTACAAGTTTTTCAGTAAGTAGAATTTTAGATAGGATAGAGTTTTCGTATATATGGCAGATAAGCGGATGTTGTTACGTTTAGCTGTTAGTTGGGTGTTATATTAAATGAATTTGTAAGTTATCTTTATGGGAGTTACTACTATATAGATGAAGTTTTTTTAATGCAAAGATGTAGCTGGATACTGTTTCTTCTAATTTCTTTATTTTTTGTTGTATGCTGCCATAAACCGAACCATACAGTTTTAACCTACGCTCAAAAGGGAGATATTAAAATCGAAGTTGATAGTGTAATACGTTGGCCTGAATTGGCTACCTTTCCAATTCGTGTACGCATAACCAATTCCATTAATAAAAAGGTAGCGCTTGTTTTCGATACTATTTCCAATGTATACAAGCATCAGGTTGAAAATTTATATATAATACGGGGGAAGGATACTTTTAATTTGGGAGTTAGAACTTCGGGAATGCCCTTAATTTTGAATGAAGAGACTGTTACTTCTTTTAATTGTCTTGGATATATTCATTATGGGAAAGGTCATTTCGAATCCTTTAAAGAAATAGAATCAGGATTTAAAGAAGGTAAACTGGTTTACAGATTGGGTAAAAACCCGATTAACCAAGCACAATTAGAGAAATTGCATATAAATGTTGACACCTTAATTTTACCAACTCTATTAGAAGCAAGAACTGAGAGAGCATCGTTAGTTAACGATTTTTTACAACAGTCTTTTAGACCAATTAGAGAAGCAAAACTTTAAAAAAAGAAATACAGTGCATTTTAGCTCAGTAGCGTTGTGGAAAATAGGAAAGTAAAAAAGTAGAAAAATGATAGGAATCAAACAGCTGTATTTAATGATTTGTTTGCTTTTGACATATCTCTCCGAAGCACATGCACAGGAAGAATTTAAGGTAAAGGCTACAAAAAACACAGTCTACTTTGAAGTTCTTGGTAACGCCTACTTGTATTCTTTTAATTACGAAAGAAGTATGGTAGTGACTCCTAATATTACCTATTCAGCAAGGATAGGGGTTTCTACTTTCAATTTTCTGCCTGGAGTAGGTAGCGAGACCCAGTTTTTATTTTTCCCCTTGACTCTAAATATGATTAGACATTATAACAAGAATAACTTAGAAGTAGGCATTGGTTTGGCTAATGAGCTATCCGATGAGGAGGATAGAAGGCGTGTTTATAACTTCATTCCTACACTTCACACTGGATACCGCCGGTACATGAAGAACAATTTGGATTTTAGGGCTGGAGTGAATTTATCTAGAGCTGATTTGAATCCAGATGACAACTATGAAGTCCTTCCTTGGCCTTATCTTAGTATAGGGAGGAAATTCTAAAAAGAACGATACAGAGAAAATACTACATTCCACAACACAATGGATTCAAGAAAGTGGGGAATTTATTACTGTTCCCAAAAGAGCCCTTGAACTGCTCTGCCATATCTTGTCCAATATGGCAGAAGGTAAGGCAATATCGCTTATCCCTTCTGCTTCAGAAGTAACCACACAACAGGCTGCCGATATGCTGCATGTATCAAGGCCGCATATAGTTAAACTGTTGGAGCAAGGAACAATCCCTTTTAAAAAAGTGGGTAGCCATAGGAGAATCTTATTAGAGGATTTACTCAAGTATGAGGCAGAACAAAAAGAAAAGAAAAGAGAAAATCTACAGTTCTTAGCGGAACAGGCCCAAGAGCTAAATATTGGCTACAAATGATTCACTCGCTTAGAATGGCTTTCTTCCAAGTATGAAAAACATTCGTCTGACCACACCTTTTATACTACTGTTACGCTAAAAGAACCGAGGAGCAGCCCGCCCAAAATTCGCTTTTAGGTTGCTTTAAATAGCCACCCACCTTACCGCCCAAGAGGAACTTTACGGGTTAAAATTACCTTTAAAGTACAAGCAATTACCCTTAATTTAAGCAAAAATACGTGAAGAAGAAGATAGGAATAATGGGCTGGCTAATGCTCCTGTACCTGTTTGTGAGCGCTGGCTGCCAAAAAGATACCTCAGAAGCGGCTATTCCGCAAGCCCCGGAAAAAGATCATTTTGTTTCGGCGGAACAATTAGCTGTTCTGCCGCAGAGTGCCCTGCAAACGCTGGCTACCAGTCAGGGTTATAACAAATTTGCTCCCCAGATTAAATACGATGTAGCGGTTTATAATTTGGTGTATACTACCACGTACAAAGGCCAGGAAATTAAAGCCTCAGGTTTACTGGCGGTACCGCAGAACATGCGTACCCCCGCCCCAATTTTAAGCACCCAACATGGCACCATGTTCCAGGATGCCGATGCCCCCACTAACTTCCCGAATACTTTTTCCGGGTTTGAGTTGTTTGCCTCCACCGGCTACATTACTCTTATTCCCGATTATATCGGGTATGGTATTTCGAAGGATATCTTTCATCCGTACTACGACCAAAAGCATTCGGGGTTGATGGTGGTGGACATGATAAAAGCCGCGAAATCGTACGCGAAAAAACAGGAAATACAGTTAAACAATAACTTGTTTTTGGTGGGTTATTCCGAAGGCGGCTACGTAACTATGGCGGCCCAAAAAGAAATTGAAACTCACCCGGAACACGGATTAACCGTAACGGCCGCGGCAGCTGGCGCGGGAGGCTACGATTTAACCGGGATGCTAGCGGCCATAACCACCGGGCAAGCTTACGGCAATCCGTCGTACCTGGCGTTTGTGCTGCAATCGTACAACACCACGTACAACTGGAACCGCCCTTTAACCGACTTTTTCCAGGAGCCGTATGCCAGCCGGATTCCGGAATTATTTAATGGAACCGCCGGCGCCGGAAAAATTAACAATAGTTTAGCTAAAAACCCGGCCGAATTATTTAATACTACTTTCTACGCCAATTTAAAGAAGCCCGAAGGCGAGCAAATTTTAAAACAAGCTTTGGTAGATAACAGCTTTTTAAACTGGGCGCCCCAAAGCCCCACACGTTTATACCACGGCACCGCCGATCAATCGGTGTTTTATCAGACTTCCCAAACGGTATTCGATCGGTTTAAAGCCGCTGGCGCGCCCCAAGTAGAGTTGATTCCGATTCCGGGCGGCACCCACAGCAGCAGCCTGGAACCCATGGTCCTCTCGGTAATCCCCTGGATCGAAAGTTTTAATGCTAGTCGATAGTCAGTGGTCGATAGTCGATAGTCCACAGTCGATGGACAATAGATAAAAGAGTAAACAAAAGCCCCGATGTAGCTGAAACATCGGGGCTTTTGTTTGATGAGGGAGGGGTAAAGGCGTTAGTTATACTGGGGACCTTGCTCTTTTCCAGAATTTAACTCTCTTTTTCTCATCCGTACAATCTTTCAACTTTCTAACCTTCCAACTTGTAACTTTCCAACCTCCCAACCCCATCAACTCACTACCTTTAAGCGGGTAATTATAAACATGCAGATAACCGTAGCAACGCAGGCAATAATACCCACCGTATTAAAATGCAGAATTTCGCCGGTAGCGGTTTTTTGAATAATAAGGCCGGAAAGAAAAGCCGATAGCCCCGAGGCTAATTGCTGCACCGACGATTGAAAACTCATGAAACTGCCGCGCAGCCTTTTTTCCACGCTGGAAGTTAAAAGAGACACGGCGGGTACAAACCGGGCGCCAAAGCCAATAAAGAAAGTAGTGGTGATAATTAAAGCCAGGTAATGCGGCACGCGCGGCATGTTGGTAACCAGAATAATCGGAATAAGAGAAAACAAAGCCGCATAGATAAAGATGCGTTGCTTCCCGTATTTATCGGCGAGCTTACCGGCCACCTGCGACGTAATGACAGAAGCTAAACCCCCGCACAGGTAAATAAACGCCAGTTCCGTTTCGGCAAAACCTACGTTACCCACCATGTACGGACTAATAAAGGGAACTACCGTAAAGCCAGCCACGGTAAGCATTACCATTAAAGTAAGGGCCCACAACAGGTTGCGGTTCGTGATAATATCCAGTACTAATTGTACGGGTTTAATCTTAATCGCATTGGTCAAATGGCCCCGCATGGTAGGTAAAAATTTAATCGACATAAATAATACCAGCACGCTTAAACCCACCAGCCCGAAGAAAGGCGCGTGCCAGCTACTGATACTCGCCAGGTAAAGCCCCACCGGAATGCCAATAATAGAAGCCGCCGAAAAAGCAGCCATAACTTTACCGGTAGCGCTTCCCCGGCGCTGCTCGGGTACCACATCGCCGATTATCGAAAACACTAAGGCTCCGATTACCCCGCCAAACGCTCCGGCTAGCACCCTGGCCAGCATTAAAATATGGTAATTAGGCGCAATGGCGCAGCAAAACGTGCCCACAATAAAACCCACGTACAAAGCCAATAGAGCATTCTTCCGGTCGAACTTATCAATAAAAAACGTACTGATAAACCCCGAAAAAGCGGCGGCAAAGGTATAAGCCGATACCAGCAAACCAAATTGTTTCGGGCTAATGTCGAAAACCCGCATGAGTTGCGGCCCCAGCGGCATCATAATTACAAAATCAATAATGTGGGTAAACTGAATGGCCGCCAAAATAAACAAAAGCCAACCCTCGTGGATAACGGTTTTCGGTACTAAGGTTTCCGGAGTATCCGGCAAAAAGGCGTACGTTTCAGAAGAATTGTTTTCGGGCATATAGTAAAAGAATAGTAAGAGTATCGCGTAAAGTAGAAACAGAAAATTACGTATAGAACCGCAGTGCAGTAATTTGTTTAAGCAAAAAATTGTTATGGCGGTAAAGATACAGAAAACCCGTTCGTAACGCTTTTGTTTCGGATTGTTTATGGCTTCAGCAAAAGAAAACCGCATTTGTCAGCTTTGTAACCGCGCAGTAGATACCGTTACGCGCCATCATTTATTACCGAAGCAGGAAGGCGGCTTTTCCTCTGAACCAACCAAAAGCTAGCAACTCCTTGAACCATTTAGCGTCAAATCTTTGCACTAGGCTAAATCTACTTGTTTTATAGTTACTAGGAGTAACCTGCAACTTTTCAACCTTCTAACTTTCCAACCTTCCAACCTGCAACTATCTCTGTTTCCCGCGGCGGTTCGATAAGCGGGTGATATTTGTCTTGTTGCGAATCCAAGCCAGGTATTTTTGTAATTTTTCGGCTTGTTGCAGGGCTTGTACCGAGGTAAAGCCGCGGGCCAGTTCACGGTTGGTAAAAGTCCGGTGAATGGTGCTGTGGCAGGGCTGGCACAAATCTACGGTTTCGGAGTAGCGGCCGCCTTCC
>QQTW01004084.1_pt1 | contig 10899 bp, 15 predicted proteins | sample 1904831 | NCBI WGS metagenome assembly QQTW01 (sample SAMN09435610, study PRJNA476489) | Subsurface metagenome, whole genome shotgun sequencing project.
CCCAGCAAAGTGATCCCGATGTTGGAGTATGCGGGAGCGCTGAAGGTCGGGAAGATGGGATGGCGACGCACGATCGCAGCGAGGTACTCTATGGGGGTATCTCAGTTCATCGGTCCTCGTCGATCTCAGGTCACCTAACCGAGCCTGAGCGGCGGGTTGACCATTCGGATCACACACCTTGGGGGGAACAGGGCGAGGCACCCGGGCGGCCACAGTTCGGTCGATCGGTGGCATTCAGCGGCGGCAACCCCGGGAAGAGCGGCGTTTCACCGCCGCCGGCCAAAAAGTATTCGAGAAGGTCTGACGGGGAGGGTAATCAGCATCGCCATTCGCCATTCCCGGATGCAGGGTTACGGGGTCGACTCACAGTTGCTCCCAATGCCGGAGATATGGGAGGCCAAGGCGCGGATCGTGACCTCATTCCATCGCACGCGTTCCACATCGCGGGTGCCGACCGGGTCCGGCTCGGAGACCAGCGCGGCCAGCTCCGGGATGTATGTGGCCACCGGATCATCGTACGACACCTTCCCCTCCTGCAGCAGCACCGCCAACACCGTGAAGACCTTGCTGATGCTGGCGATCCGATAGACCGTGTCGCTCGTCACATTGGACGTCCCGCCCAGGCTGTCATTGCGCAGCGGGGCGGTATGATGATGCTGCAGGATGAAGTCCTCGTCATAGAGCGATCGTATACTCACCGAGGAGGAAGTGATGTTGGCTTGATAGGGCACCTCGGGGTTGCGACCCTGGGTGGCCTCGTCGAGGGCCGACGATAGACGGGCCGCCGCTTCACGCACGACCGAGTTGGTCGACAGGTTCCGCGGATGGGGCAGGACGGCACCCAAGGGTGGGCAAAAGCGTGCACCCAGCGCCAGTGGGACGCAAGCGAGGACGGCGACGACGATGACCGCCCGCCGAGCCATGATGTCCGGTTGGATCTCGCAAAGTTCTCTGATCGAGCGTCTGGTGGTTGGCTTGAGGAGTGGTCGTGTTCAATGGCGACTGGGTCCGGTAGCCGGTGGAATCTTGCTCCTGGACGTCGGGATTGCCCCTTCTTATGTGCCATCGCCGCGGTGCTGATGTTGTGCTGATGTGAGGTCGGAAAACGAATGCTCGGACCAGGTTCGGGCGAAGGAGTCATTGCTGTTCCGGTTCCGACGTCGGTCGGGGAAGGATTGGGGAAGGATTCGCCCGAGTGACATCCTTCGGCACCAGATGTTCACCCGGTGCGGAGGTAGCTCGGGGCCAGCATTTAGGTCCGAGTCCCCGCATCACACCCTACCAGGCTCCATCCCGGGCGTGACGCGTCCAAAGATCAAGGACGGTCTTTCACCATACGCTCACCCTGTTTCATCTCCCTCTGCGTTCGCGACGGCTCCCCGATTGATGCGTCCATTGACGTTGAGTGTGCTCAGCCAGGTAGGGTTGCGCCTCGCAGTGAAAGGCGCCCCGCATCTTCATCGAAACTGCAGTTGCAATCGCCTGATGGCCTCCATTGGATAGAGCCTCCACCGGAGTTGTGTGATGGCCGTTGAGGCTGTCGAGCTGTGGTTTCGGATCGGTGCTCGTGCACGTGATGCGCGCTTTTTGCGGTGATTGTTTGGACCCCTCGGCATTGTCTGGGCTGGTCGTCAGACGGGTCAACGCGATGCCGTAAATTACGGCGCGTGGAAATACATCACCAGCCTCGCCCCTAGATGCGTGCACCAACGAAGCTTGTCGTCGTGATGATGGTCCGTTGGAGTTGGCCGAGCTCCAAACGTTGAGCGATGATCGACGTTACCGCCTTGCTGCGCCGGGGTCATGCTGCCCGCTCAGCCTCGCTGACTTTGATGCAGGTGCTGAGTTCATCGAAGCAGTTCCCCTGCGTTCACATGTAAGCGACCATGGTCTAACTGCCCACGATGCGGGACTGGCCATCTTTGAGGTGATGAGAGCTATGACCAACCCGTTGATCAGGCAGGCCTCCTCCGAGAATATCACGCCAAGTTGTTGTAGGCTACCCGGTGGAGGATCAACAGATGGCCGAGTGGCCGAAATGCCAATCCATACCCCAGATGATGCTGTGGACACAAAGGGTGCACGCAGTACCTCTGGGCTTCCACCCACGCCTCCAATGAACCTGGTCGAGTCTTCCTCGGGTTCCAGTCGCAGAAGGCAGCATCACCGTCCTGGCCGGCCTCGGATGGCGATTAATTGACCAAGGCAGACTCCAAACAGGCGGCTCTGCCATGGTGACGCAGAGGGAACACCAGAGCACCGGATAAACAAAAACCAAGCGGAAAGCCCATCAACGGGGAGCTGATAGGTAGCACCTGAGACACGACAGCGGTGGACATCCCTGCACGGTGTCGCCTACCAACATCCGACGGATAGCGAGGGTGAGATATCAAGACACAACCATCTTAACTCGATGAGAGGTAGAAAGTCTTCGTTGATAGGGTCCAGCCTTGAGTCTCCGATTGATAGATCCTCGCGTCCAACCACTGACAAGATCAGTGAACTAGATCTTTTGAATATGAGCTGAGGCTGTATCCTGATTCAGATACAGTGGAAAGTCACATCGGATTGGAAGAGGCCTGATTTTCAATGATCCAGGCGGCAGAAAATTTGATGTCTCCTCCTTTGAGGACACTGAATCATAGCACCGATAGGAAAGTGAAGACTTTTGTCCGGATCTTGACCTGTTGTACGACGCCCCATTCATCCCTCCCGACTTCCATTCCGACGGGGAAAGCTCCTCGATGGATGAGAAGCAACCAGACAAGCCAAAGAATGCACAGTAATAGTAGGCGAGCTACTACTACTACCAGTCACCGGGAATGAGAGGTGCGCAATCACCAACAAGCATCATAATGAGTGTGATGAAGGTTGAGTGTTGTTCATCATCAGTTCATTGAAGGAAATTATATCATCATCATCAACGTAATGATGGTCAAATCTTCGTCGTCAGTGTAGCGAAGATTCCTTCGTCGTGAGCGTGATGAAGCGGTCGGTCACTGCTGAGCTGTCCCCGTCAATTCTGTCCGCTGGGGTGGATGGTTGCCTAGACGATAGATGTGAGCTCGGCAAACGCCGGCTTCGGCACGAGAAAGCGCCGAGCTTCCGAGGCGGGGAGAGTTCCAGGCCGAGGCGGCTGGTGGAGCTTCACCTCGGTCAAGTGACCCTGAATTCCCTCCATCGATGATGTCAAAACCCGGCCGATCAATAAATGGCCCTGCACCCCTCCGCCCAGTTTCACTGCTTTGGGAGGAGCTTGCCCCGCCCCTGCAAGCTAACTGGCTGACTAAGAGCTCGAGCTCTCCACTTCACCCCCCCTTCATAAAGACTCACTCACCCCCTCTTCCTCTCTTCGTCTTGCAACCTTCCCTCTCTCTCTCTCTCATCCCCCTCCTTCTCCCAACGTCACCACCATCGTCGAAGAGAGCTTCGTTGTAGTTGAAGCTCCTCATCGCTTCGACATCACTGCTCTCTCATCACACCCGCTTTCAGTCAAAGTTCACACATCTCACGATGGCCGACATCATGGAAGCCCTCAAGCGCAAGACGATGACGCACGGCCATCCGGGCCCGGTTCCCACCGTCGTGCCTAGCGAACCTATCATTCAGTCCGCCGGCTCTGTGGGTCATCGTACGCTTTGGTGGGTCCATAGATTAGCTGTTTATGTTCGACATCTGCTCACCGATGAATCAGGGTGGTCTTCGTGCTCATGCTGCTGTCAACCATCATCTTTTCCGCGATGGCCTTTCGCGTGCCGGTGGTGAGTAGCCTATGGACAGCTTGTGAATGTTGGGGTCCATTATTGACCATCACAGCAAAAACGCCTGTTCCACATCATCACGGCCTTCATCACCACATTCGCCACCATCTCCTACTTCGCCATGGCCTCGGGCGATGGTAACTCCTACGCGCACATCGAGAAGTACCAGTCGCATAAGCATGGCATTCCCGACACCAAGCAGGACATCTATCGTCAGGTCTTCTTTGCCCGTTACATTGACTGGAGCGTGACGACCCCGCTGCTGCTGCTCGACCTGGCGCTCTTGGCCGGTCTGAACGGCGCCAATATCATCGTGGCCATCGTCGCCGACATCATCATGATCCTGACGGGCATGTTCGCCGCCTTTGGACGCGAGGGTGGTCAGAAGTGGGGTGAGTGAGATCGGCTTCCTTCCGGTGAAATTGTCCGGTATTGATGTCTGGCAGCGTACTATGCCATGGCCTGTGTCGCTTATCTGGTGGTCGTCTACCTCCTGGCTGTGCCCGGCCGACGCAACGCTCTGGCGCGCGACCAGAAGACGGCGACCTTCTTCACCTCGCTTGGGCTTTTCACTTTGATCCTCTGGACGGCCTATCCCATGTGAGTGACCCTCAGCTCGTTTGGGCGAGGATCGCTGAACTGATGATGAACAGTGTCTGGGGCATTGGTGATGGCTCTCGCCGCATGGGCGTTGACGCCGAGATCATCTGCTACGCCGTGCTCGATGTGCTGGCCAAGCCCGTCTTCGGTTTCTGGTTGCTCCTGACGCACGAGCGCATGCCGCAGACGTAAGTGATGAGAATATCTTTGATCCGAGCCACCGCTAACGTTCCGTGCAGCAACGTTCACCTGGAGGGTGCTTGGGCCCATGGCTTCGGCAAACGCGAGGGAACGCTGCGAGTGGGGGACGACGATGATGGAGCGTAAACTTATGAGGGTACAGCGAATTTGATATACTCGGGCATGCATAGGTAGCACCGAGTTAGCCAAGACTGGAAAGTGGATAATAGTATGATCTGGGTCGCAAGGAGGCAACCTGCTTTGATCGATGAAAAATCTCTGCGTGACGTCAGTCTCCATGTCCAGAAACGTCTCAATTGTGTTTTCCTTGCGTGATACCGATCTCCCCGCTCTGCACTGTTGTCTCGTATAGTATGTTCCCAAAGTAGCCTGGCACCAGATGCCGGATATGGAAGAAAAGCATCTGTTGTGCCACATTGATCTGTGCGTTCGCCTCAGTGGGTGAGGTGTCCCTACTGTTGGTGAGCTGAGATTGGCAGGCTGCCAGAGCATTGATGCCTTTCCCGGCTCGACCCGAAAACTCTCGAATAATCATCCCGGCCGCGGCGAGAGACTCGAACAATCCACACTATGGGAAGGACATACCGCCTTCCGAGTTTCGGGTCCTCACCGCCTCTAAAATCGATCTCAGGACGACTCATCAACACGGGATTCTAAGATTCAGATTCAAATCAATCGAAGACGGATAGTTCAAGTTTGAGTTCGACATTAACAGTGCTGCATGCTGGATGAAGGTCATGTAACCCACGATGCCCCCGCTCACCCCGTCCCTAACGCTCTCAGACAAGGGAAAGACAAGACATATAGATCTGGAGCCAAATCAATCTCAGAGCATACACCTCGAAGTCACGATTCTCGCTTCGAACCAGATTTGGTTCGACTGATGGCGGAATGACCCAACGGCCTTTGGTCTGCTTTACAACGGGATTATGAATTGGACCAGTCCCGATACAAGTCATGAAGGTCCTTATAAAAAGGTCGTTCCACCGACGTTCTATTCCCTCATCTCTTCCCTTCTACTCTTTCAATTCGGAAGAAGATTCAGTATCAAGATCTCTTGATTACTCTGGCTATCCTGTTCCTGGTACAGGCTCCCACCACCGTCACCACCACGACGGCGAGATCAAACCCATCAACATGCAGCTTTTTGCTCTCCTCATGATCCTGGCCTGCGTCATCTTCTCGTTCGTCTTCCGGTTTCTTTCTTTCACATTCCCATCCAAAGTCTCAGTTCGGTCTCTTATGTGCTATCCCTCTCTCGAGCTTCATGTCTTCTCGTCTTCCCTGTGCCTGTCCTCCACTTCCTGACTTCCCCATCATCCAATCCGTCATCTGCCCTTTCCATAAATGCCATATCCCCTTTCCTTCACACGATACTCAGAAAACCAGCCACGGAAACAAAGGCGATAAAAATTCACTCAACTCAACGCCTGAATCGAATCAGGGAGTGAACACAAATATATCTGTACTGACCGAATAAAATGAATAGAGTCTCCGCCGTTCCCCAAGATTTCCCACCTACATGGACCTGCACCACGACACTCACCATCAAAGACAACCCTACCTTCGGCGGGGCCACGAAGACGGTATACCAAACGTCCGTGACGGCCTTGAATTGGTTCGATTGCGATAACTGCTGGATGGTGACGAAACATATTGGGACGCCGACTACGGTGAGTGTTTTAAGGAGTTCTCTATGTTTTACTTCTTGTGGATATTTTTGGTTGAGTGTTTGTTCCAATAGACGATTGTTCCTACGACGACCGTCACGAGCCTGGTAACAACGATTATTTCATGGGCTTGCTACGACTAGTAATTCCAGCTGGCGTGTTAAGGGTAGAACTAATTGCAAATGAGTGGGATGGAGAAAGAGAAATGAAAATATCAATAAATACATTTTTGGTAGAATGTGCGTCGTATACTGGGTTAAGACAACAATTAGCGCCTTCGGCGCCGGGGACCTTTTGCATGTTGCAACAATTCTCATCATGGCCGACGACAATGGAATTGAAATCAGAAGCAAGGAGTTGTTATTATGCGCTCAGAGTCTATCTATCATTATGCTGTTTCCGTTGAAATTGTATAGTAAACAGCAATTGTATGAAAGCCAGGTATCATTCTTCGAAAAGAAAAACAGACAAGACAACCAACCGACACGCTTTCTATTGCAACAGCAAGGAATACTAGGTATCTGTCTAGCATTACTGAGGAGAAGGAAAAGAGGAGATGAAGAGAAACCGGCGTTTTCAGACGTTTTGAAGAATACCGGGTTGGATCTTCTCTAGAATTTGAGACAGCTCGCGCCAAACCCTCTTCTGCGTCTCGGCGCCTTCGGGACTGAGCACGAACTTGGAGGGGCTGTGATCGAGTTGGTCAGTGATCTACTCTTCTTCTCGTTCAACGTATATGCTCGTCGTGTACGGCAGATATACTCGCAGTCTAGACTCAAGGCAACGAAAGAGAAGAACGTAACATACTTCTTGATGCTACAGTCGCCCAAATACTTCCCATGCGAATCCTGTCCCGCCGCTGCCGCGTGGACCAACGTCCGGCTCCCCTCTTCCGTGGTCCGGGCGAAGGCAGCTTTCATCACCGTAATAAAGGCCTTCTGCGTACCCTTGACATCCCGGAGGAATTCCGAATGGCAGAACCCCGGATTCACGGTGTTGATAATGACGTTGCCCGCTTTGTCCGACTGCTGCTCCGTCTGACTGGCTAATTCACGAACCGTGAATACTTCAAGCAGCTTCGAGACATTATACCTGTGGATTTACATTCATGTCAGTCTTGGTGCCCATCTGTTCATGGCAGCGTGGGAAGAAAAAATGATCAACTTACCGATCCGTCATCCTCGCTTTGTCCTCCGACTTTAACGTCTCAAAGATACTCTCTTCCTTGCGTTCAGGAAACGAAGTAAACCCGTGCACCTCCGACGAAACGATGACGAGACGCGGGACGACATTGAACTTGGTCGCCGTCTCACGGAGTTTCGGGAGGAGGAGCAATGCCAGCAAGAAAGTGCTGATGACATTCACGGTAATGATCGACTCATGGTCCTCAGCCTTGGTGAATGCATCGGTCGTGATGCCCGCATTCTCGAGCAGCACATCGAGTCTCGGCAACCCCTTTGCTCGTTCCGCGAAATGCTTCACGGAGGCGTAGCTTGATAGATCCAATTGCCAGACTTCGACGACCTCCGCGGACCGTTTTGTCGATTCGAGGATCGACTTGCGGGCTGTTTCACCCCGCTCGAGACTTCGCACGGCGAGGATTACCTTGGACGCATTGAGACGGGCAACGTGTCGAGCCGCTTCAAAACCCAGACCGGTGTTGGAGCCTGTCACGATGACGGTCTGGCCCGTGAAGTCCTCGGTTGGGTAAGGCAGCTTGACGAAGATTTGAGAACGGAAGAAGTCGACGAACGCCGCCATGGTTGTTAAGATTCAATTGAGGGAGGAAGATAGATGGATTGGGTATTGATATCTTCGAATCGAGAATGTCTAGTAGAAGTGGGACAGGATAGAGCTGCAAGAAGCTTTGGTGGAGTAGAAGAATGTGTGAAGAAATAGAGAAAGGATGAAGGGATGCTCCGGAGAGACGCGGATTATATACTTATCTTTGCTGCCTCCATGGCGATTAGGTTGCCCATGCTGTTACGCATGCCTATAGGAGTAAGCGTCAACGACATAACGGAATGAACGGCGCTCGGATGATCTGTTGGCTCCGTATCCCGGTATCTCCGACCTTCTCGGCCGAAGAGTCGCGGGGCTCGGTCGTTCCTGTTCGGCGATTACTCTAGCATTGTCACACAATGCTATATTCGCAAGACGCACTGGCTGGTGGTAGCTTGAGAAGATGCGAGGTATGAGCAACTGAAGAAAGCTAGAAAGAAAGCTAGAAAGAGCCAGAAGCTGACGAGAGCAACGAGATTGTGTGCTGACAGGCACGACAGGTTCGTGCGAGATCGTTTGACAAGCCAATCGGTAAAAACATTCTCCGCTCCGCCTCGATTGACTTTCTTAATCTCCCCGACGTCTGCTCTTCAATCTCCACTCATTCCAAGCTTGACCGGGTCGACCTGATGGCTTGATTGCCCGCTGAAGTCTTATTCTCCTCTCATACACCCGGACTAGAGACCACTGGCTGTTCGATCTCCAGTTCTGAGATACGAATAGCTGAGATCACCGGCTCCCTGCGAACAATGCGTTTTCCCCGCAGAGTAACCACCTGCAAATCCGAACGAGCCACCGGAGTGATCGGAAGATGAACATACGCTGGCGGACCTGATCGTGGAATGGCCACCTCGATGTGATCTCTCTCTTGCTTCTTAATAGCCAATCCGGCATCCACGCAGTCGTAAGCAAAGACGAGCTTCTGCATCCGGCTCAGATCGAAACATTGCTGTAACGCCATGCTGTCGACCACAAATCCACCCAGAACGAGCTGCTTGATGCTGAGTTGGCGGGGAAGAAAGCCATGCTGCTTGAAGCGGACGGTCTGGATAGTGTCCCGGGCGTTCTCAATGGCCATAGAATCGAGGTATTCTCCGTATCCGTAATGGCTGTGCACGACACCCTTTCCGTTGTCGCCGCTGGAGAAGAAAAAATGAAATGTCAGCTTTTATCATCTGGCCAGACCATCCAAAAGGATATGGAGGAGCTTACTGGTATGCCGGTAATATCTCCTGTGGATCCCGCATTCGCCAGGACCCTTGGATGTAAGGCCAATGATCAGAGAATCCTCGACGGAGAGCCGGTTCCAAAGTCATCCGCAGATCCAGCGATTCCAGGAATGGCATGCACCAAACTCCTTCCCAGATGGACCGTTGGTAGGATTGAAGCATGCCGGAGATGGTCAAGCTTCTAAGATTTGCAAATTCCTGGAGCTCAGACAGACCCTTGCTGGAGAAAGCGCTTGCTGGTTCTCCGTCCGGTCGCAAGCCGGGTCGGGCCAAGTCCAACTCAAGACTCGTCAGGGTCTCCGGATTTACCGTGATCCATACCGCTGGCGAGAAGGGCAGCTCGGAAATCCATCTGCCCTGGGTGTCAGCTGGTTTGTCTTCAATTAAACACGACGTGATCTACTAACGTCATTTCTTCGAAGCCTTTGATCTTCCCCAGGAGTCGTACAATGTACGTGATCGCCTTGTCTTTGTTGGCCTCGATATCCTTGGGAGCCGGTGGCAGACCGGAATGGCCGCTGTTCTCAGCGTCTTGGATGGAGAGGAGATCGAACTGGGATATGTCCGCCGAACTTGGCCTGTCTAGTGCATAGGAAAGCCGTTCTGTCGGGACCTGTTGAGACTCTTCTGGATCCGGGCTATCGGTGACTCTTCCAGCATGCTTTCCTCCTACAGCATACTGCTCCGTGACAATACCAGCTCGATCCTCTTCTGGTGTGACTGTGATGTCAGGTATCGATGGTATCTCCCGTTCGTCCCAACGTCCTTTGACCACGACTTTGCGCACATTCTCAAGCTTCCTGACTTCATCACTTCCTCGCTCGCTGCGCAAAAGCTGTCGTACGATCCGCTTCACCTTTCCTAGTGACGAGCCGCAGCCGCAATGGATGTCATGACACCGCTGAGGATCAGGGGTGGTGTTGATCGTCAAAACCCCGTCAGAATCCATGATGATGGGTGAAGTGAAGTGAGGATGAGTGGAAGACTGAAGAGACTCTGAGCGAAGCAGGCTGGCGCGTTGTTTACTGCGGCGAATGCCGTGTACGCCCGCATTTGACACGGAAGAGGAAGAAGGCGTGCAGAGCATATCGTCCGTTTCGGTAATTCCCGGTGCGTCCGAGGTGAGGGATGAAGTGAGAATGTCGCTCGATCGGCGTATGAGAGGTGGTCTGAGTGACGGTAGAAGTGACGGTGATGTCGTCGTTTTATTCGGCTGCTGTTTCAGCAGTGTTCGCTGTCTCTCCTCCGGTGAATGGCTGTCCGCCGGTCGCGAGTTCATGGTTGATTGATTGACGTCCAGCGGCCGCCGAGCTCAATCCAAGGGCAAAGAGAGGACCAAGTAGTTAGATCCACATGGCCCTCTCTTTGCCCTTGGAGACGGCCCGATTGCCGCTCTCGGCCGTCTCTTCCACCGGCTCCTCTTCGTCGTCATTCTCGTCCTCATCCTCTTCGGGACATTTTCGGGCGACTGACCCGTCGGGGTCACCGCCATGATGCGGACGGGGAGGAGGAGCAGGAGGACGACAACGAGGATGACGACGATGAAGGCATGACGCCTCGCGAGAAAGAGGCCAAAGCTCGCAGCCTCTTCGAGGGCGGGGGGGTTCCAAACCCCCTCCGAGCGCATCCGTCGGTCCTGGAGTCCGCCGCACCCCC
>QQTW01004085.1_pt1 | contig 10897 bp, 14 predicted proteins | sample 1904831 | NCBI WGS metagenome assembly QQTW01 (sample SAMN09435610, study PRJNA476489) | Subsurface metagenome, whole genome shotgun sequencing project.
ATTCGTAATTTTCCTCAATTGCTTTAAGGGCAATTAAAGCCGGGGAATTATCGGGGTCAGTAAAAGCAATATCTGCTCTAATTCCTTCTGCGTCCATCGCCGCAATGATTTCTGGCAATTTCAGCAAATTAGGCTCGTCATCGCCAGAAACCGGATTGATAATTAGCCGTATGCGTTTGAGAGTTGTGGTTTGCAAAGCTTTTGACTCACCCGGAATTAAAGAACTCGCGCCTATTTATTCTAACTTGTTCTTTTTTAACCCCGAATTAACGGATATCTTCGTAGAACTTTTTTAAATAGGTCGGCGAAACACCCAAACCCCACAACAAACCAATATAAAGGTATATACCTGTAGCCTTGAATGTACCCCAACGAGCCACTCGGCGATCGCTGGAAGTAACAATGCGGTTTACTTGGCGAATCCGTCCCCGTCGTACCAACTTTAAACATAAATCTGCTTCTTCCAAAATCGGTAAGGCATCATTAAAGCCGCCACAGCCCCAAAAATCCGCGCGACGACAAAACATCACTTGATCGCCAAACAACAACCGCAGACCCTTAAAAAACAGGTGTGGACGAAAGATTAATGGGGCATAGTAGGTTTTTAAATAGTTATGTAGCGATACTCCCCAACGAGTAGTTTCAAAACCTGCCATTAACGAAATAAACCCGCCTCCAGCAATACTTTGGTCTTCTAAAGTAGCAGTGATTACAGCGATTAAATCGTCCGGGACGCAAGTATCAGCATGGAGAAAACACAATATATCCCCCGTAGCTGCTTTTGCTCCATAATTCATTTGGAAACTTCGCCCTGGGGGTTGGCAACTTAAAACTTTAATACCTAATTTATCGGCGATCGCTGCTGTTGCGTCTTTACTTCCACCATCTACTATTAATATTTCCTCGGCGGGAGGATTTAGAATACTCAACTGATGTAAAGTACGCTCTAAACAGCTTGCTTCGTTGAGAGTAGGAATAATAATTGAGACGCGAGACATTTAACTGGTTGAGAGTAGTAGAGACGTTGTAGGCATCTCTACAGTGTTAGCAATTTATTAGGTTTCTAACTTAAACATTTAATTAATATAGTTTTTAGTTTGCGCCTCTAATAATTGGTCGGTCGAGGGATTCTCTATACATCTCCACATCATCACCGTAGCCAATCGGTAAAACTGCTTCAACGTTTTCGTGGGGACGAGGGATAATTACCCAAGATTCCAGCGTACCGCCGTAAACCTTCTCAACTACCGCTACCCCCGCCTCCATTGCTACTTTGACTTCCGAAACATCCCCTCGAATATTGACAGTAAAACGAGCGCTTCCGGCTCTCAAATAGCCCACTAAGGTAACTCGACCAGCTTTGACCATCGCGTCTGCGGCGGCTAAAACGGCTGGAAAACCCTTCGTTTCAATCGACCCAACTGCCTGTGCTGAGGACATGAAAATCTCCTAAGTTTATATAGATTATGTACCAGACAATAATTGTACGAACATTTGGTAGCGATCGCGCTTTAGCTAGGCAAAAGCCGCTACATTCTATATTCTTCTACTTGTTCGGTGTAATGGATAGGCAAAACACTTTCGACATTTTCTGGTGGGTTAGGTACAAGGTAATAAGTAATTGCCTTTTCGCCACAAACTTTTGCTCCGGCTTCAACTCCTGCCGCTAAAGCAATTTTCACTTCCGAAACTCTACCTCGGATGCTGACTACAAAGCGTCCGCTCTCCGCTAAACTGTAATCAACCAGAGTTACTGCACCAGCTTTAACCATTGCGTCTGCTGCGGCAAGCACTGCTGGAAATCCCAATGCTTCAATTGTTCCTACTGCTGCTGGCATTAATAAAAATTCCTAAGTCCACCTTTGTACGTGCAATTAATTTTAAGCGGCTTTGTTGCTCGTTGGGGAAATTAGTTAGTCAATTTGCCAGGGGATAGCTGAAGTTTTCGGCTTGCGACCATTCCCACATTGAACCAGCATAGTTTTTGACGTTGGAATAGCCTAAAGTTGTTAGCACGGCAACAAAAAAACCGGAACGAATACCGCCAGTACAATAAGTAATAATTTCCTTGTTACTGTTTTTTTGAATACCTATTTGGTTGAGTTTAAAATTAATCTGTTCGGGAGACAGCAAGTAACCATTAGGCTGCAATAACTCTTTGAAATAAAAATGTAATGCTCCAGGGATGTGTCCGCCGCGCTTTTCCCCGTAAGGAGTAGCACCTTTATATTCTCTGGCTTCGCGGTTATCTAGAATAGTTAGGTTTTGCGGATTTGCTAACATAGAACGCAATTGGGAGGCTGGAATTTCCCATTTATTTGTACGCTTAATAGTAAAATTTCCCCAAGCAGGAGAGTTATTACCCCACATTTCCAGCGCTACGCCTGCTTTAACTAGCGCCGACTCTCCACCATCAACAAAGGCTGCTTGAGAATGTCCTAAAGTATGCAGCATCCAAACAATTCGCCCTTCTTCGCCAAAGTGCAGAGGATGAGATGGATTCCCAATTACAATTACAGGTTTGTGGTTTGATACGCCTTGTTGACGCAGGAGTTGCTCTAAAACTTGAGAATTATCTAAAAGTTTGCCTCTATTTGGGGGAGTTTTTTGGGAAAATTGCTGCCAGCTTAGACAACGAGCATTGGATACGTGTCCCAATCTCCAAGTAATTTTACTGCGAACATCAAGGATAGTTGCACCAGACTCGATTAACTGTTTAGCAATAGTTGCGTCAACTATCCATTGCTGAGGACTAAGTTTCACTAAGCGTACTTAGAAATTGACTCCACTGGGTAATCTAGCGCCCGCCAAGCTGCAACACCGCCTCTTAGTTCCGATACATTTTGAAAGCCTGCGTTTCGCAACTGTTCCGCCGCTTGGTAGGTTTCTTCATCGGTGTCGCCGTAAATATAAATATCGCGGCTGTTTTCTAGTGCTGACTGAGCGCGGTTTACAAGTTCTGGCATAGGCATGGGAATAGCACCTAGTATATGCCGAAGATTAAATTCCGTGCGATCGCGCACATCTATAATTGTCAAAGCTGGTTCTCCCCAATCTAACCGTGCTTTCAATTCAAAAACTAGCGATTTAGCTTTAAATGGTGGCGGTGTAGGGATCATTCCTAAAAATTGCGACATAAATATTATAATTATTAATTATCTTTCTCATAATGTAACAAATAGCCTTAATATTTACAAAGTTTTTGTAATATTTCTCAGAAATTGGCTTAACTATGAGCAGTAATCTATTTATATTTATTTATGCAATTTAATAATGTGTGCAGTCATACACTTACTCAAATAAATATCCCACCTCTAAAATTAGCTTAAAGATGGGATTTATTTAGTCTTGTTGTTTTGATTAAAAAAGAACGCTTCTAAATGCAACTTATACGTCTTTTTTGGTAGTTTCGGCGTGATTTTGCATTCTCGCAACTACATTGTAGTCGTCTGCACCTGCGGGAGTTTGAGACTCGATAATACCTTCAGTAGGCCCGCCGATAGCTTTCCATGCGGGCAAACCACCTTTTAGCTCGGAGATATGCTCAAATCCAGCACTGCGTAGCTGCTGGGCGGCTTGGGAAGTTTCTTCGTCGGTTTCGCCATGAATATAAATATCGCGGCTAGGAGCAATTGTATTTTTAGCGATTTCTACTAATTTATCCATAGGCATAGACATCGCACCCATGATATGACCGTCATTGTAGACCATGCGATCGCGCACATCGAGAATTGTAAAAGCAGGTTCGCCCCATTCTAAACGCGATTTGAGTTCGTGAGCATTGGATTGGGGATCGATTGGCGGCTGAGGAGGAATAACGCCACCTAGGGGATTATTCATAATTTTGTCCTGTTTAGTTGGATTACTGGCAATGTACCAAGGATTACACTCTGAAACGATCTTTCTTTAGAATGAATCCCAAAAGGATTTGGTATGAATTTTTATATCAAATCGCTCTATTGGTTTAGTTAACAAAACAATTAGGATTGTTGCTTTTTAAGCTAAGAGGTTGTCTTAAAAGTGTTGGATGCTACCCGAACTGCCCCCCTAGCCCCCAAATTTGGGGGAAAATTGGCTCAAAGTCCCCCAGAATTGGGGAGGCAAAAAGCGGTTTAGCTTCGCTTCCCGCTTTATTGCCGTGGGTTTAGGGGGCGAATGTAGGATATTTGATACTTCTCAGACATCCTCTAAGAGCGCCATCGCTCGAATTGATCTTCCGAGCAGCCATTAATGTAAGCGTTGTACACCCAGCCTTTAAGCGGTTTAAAAGTTTCATTAGGGACAATTCCAGAAGAAGTAGCAGCAATTTGTACCCAGTTTCCTTTTTTGTAAGTAGCTCTTACGCCATCGCCGCGATTTAGTTTAGTAATAATTTTGTATTTATTGCCCGCACCGCTACGGACATTAACGTTATTAGCTGTAATGAAAGAGCATACAGTGTTTTTTTGAATATTTCCGCCATAGTTAGTTGGCATAGATTGCGCCCCTGCCCTATTAGCTAAGAACAAAGTAGCAGTAATTACCGTTGTCGTAGCTAATAATTTGCTTAAGTAGGAACATTGCATATTCTTTATTAATAATTGCAAAAAGTACATAGCTATTATGAAGGCAGATTATTAAGAGTTTTACAGTAGAATTACGCAAAAACAAGCAAAATAGTTATTCCCAAGTAGAAATGCTCCGCAGCACCTCAGGAATCTGCTCCTGGCTGCGTGGAAACTCTAAAATAGTTTCACTTAAACCTAAATACCTAGATTCGCTAAACGATAACAGCATTCGAGCTAAGGCTACCCACACCTCAGCTTCGTACTCCCAATCGCGATTGCGGTAAGCTTGTCCAGCAATAGAGCGTAATGCCCAAAAATAGCTATTTCTAACTACCGAACCACCTTTTTTAAACTCCGGTACATCTTCTTTGTGGAGGTAAAGAACCATATCTTCAATTTTGGCTCTCATAAATTGTCAGTAAAAGCGATCGCAACTACTCTATGATGACCAAATTTACAAAGTTAAACATCAACTATTTCAAATTCCGATTTTAATATCTCTTGGATTTGCTGAATTGAGGTGACGGTTTTTTGATAAGCCAATCGATCTTTTTGCAAGATAAAGTTTTGGGCTGCTTGCTGTAAGTCTTGGATAGCTGCTTGCTGGTAGCCTAGTTGATGTCTCGCAATTCCTCTATTTACATAAGCTTGGGTATTACTTGGATTAAGTTGCAAACAAGTTGTAAAGTTAGCGATCGCGCTATGATAATCTCCGTGACGAAAGCAAGTACAACCTCGGTTATAGTAAGCTCGCTCATCATGAGGGTTGAGTCGGATAGCCAGAGAAAAGTCTTGCATAGCTGCTGGATAGTCAGCTAGTTCAAACCGCGCCAGCCCGCGATCGGTATAAATATCAGCTAATAGAGAATGAGACTTATGAGGAAGCTGTACCAAAGCAAGATTGAAATCGGCAACGGCTTTGAGGTAATGTTTATTGCCAGCGTGGGCTAAGGCGCGATTGTAGTAAGCGCGAAAATCGCACCTATGCAGAGCAATGACGCGATCGCTATCGATAATTGCCGCTTGATAGTTTCCCTGACGATAGTAGGCTATAGAGCGACTAAGTAGGGGTTCGGTAGGGTTCTTTGCTAGAGTAATTGCGGTAGTACAGTTAGCGATCGCACCTTTGTAATCGGCTAGCTCAATTTGTGCGTTACAGAATTTGCTATAAACCTCAAAGGTGCGATCGTTTGCAGCTAGGGCGGTGGAATTAAAGGCAAAAGTCACGATAACGAGTATTATGACTGATAATATTTTCTGCATACGTTCTCATTTTGCACAGTTCCTATTGCTATTTTGAGTTGAACGCTGTTTGCAGTCAAAAGACAAGTAGTAAAACTTGCAGCTAATTTTCACAAATCAAACTAATGCAAAAAACTATCTCTGCAAACCGGGTGTTAATCCAACGCTTGACTCCCTATTTATTTTTGTTCCCGGCGCTGTTGATTTTGGGATTAACAGTGTTTTTGCCAGCATTGCAAGCATTTTATCTCAGCTTTACTAGCTACGACTTAACCCAACCCCCAAAGTGGATAGGGTTGGCAAATTTTAAACGTTTATTTGGTGATCGCGTATTTTGGAAAACTTTGCACAATACTGTAATTTACCTTATTGGTGTCGTGCCAATTTTGGTAGCTGCACCATTGGCGATCGCCATATTAGTTAACCAAAAACTCCGAGGAATGAATTGGTTTAGGGCAGCTTTTTATACACCTGTGGTAATTTCTACTGTAGTTGCAGGGATTGCTTGGCGCTGGTTGTATGCAGAAAATGGCTTACTTAATCAAGTAATCAAAAGTGTTTTTTCCCTCAAAGAGGGAATCGGATGGCTAACAAGTCCTCAATTAGCGCTATTTAGCGTTATGGCCGTAACAATATGGAAAGGTTTGGGTTACTACATGGTAATTTATCTTGCAGGGTTACAAGCGATTCCTGCAGACTTGTATGAAGCCGCCGCTATAGATGGTTCTGATGGTATCTCTAAGCATTGGGACATCACAGTTCCTTTGATGAAACCTTACATAGTTTTGGTAGCTGTAATCTCGGCGATTTCTGCTACCAAAGTTTTTGAGGAAATTTTTATTATGACCAAAGGAGGCCCGCGCGATAGCTCTAAAACAATAGTTTATTACCTCTACGAGCAAGCCTTTCAAAACCTCGAAATTAGCTATGCTTGCACGATTGGGTTAGTGCTGTTTTTGGCAATTTTGGGTTTGTCTATCTTGAATTTGAAGCTATCGGCAGGGAGAGGGAGTATCAGTTAGGGAGTACAGAGCGATCGCACAGCAGATTAATAATCATTAACCGTAGGGACGCAATGCCTTGCGCCCCTACAACATTTGCAATTGATTTAGGATTGCTATAAAGCGATCGCATTTTCTGGCTGATGAATAATGCCAGAAACAATTTTCCACACACCATCGGTAGGTTGTTGAGTTGTGGCGGTAGCTTCAGGGATGTCTTTACAGAAAGTGTAAGTAACGCCAATTTGCTCTAGCTCATCTTCTACATACCCATCCTTTTTATAGCGAATTGCCGAACCACTGACAATTGCTATATTTTCACTCAACATTTTTGCATGGAGGTTATTTATATCTAGTTTGCTACGAGTAAACTTTTTATCGCGCAAAGAATTCATGAATTGAGTAAAAACACCCTGAATCTCCGTTGCATTCTTCATTGTCGCTACTAACGGTGTAGTTATCAGTACCGAACCTTGATGAAAGAAAGGAGGTATTAGTTCAGGTTTAAGTTCGTTAAATACCTCAGAATATTCGATAAATTGTGCTTTTACTGCTTCAATTTCGTTAAACATAAGTTCACTCCTTTTAAGTAATTTGAAAATTTCTGGATGAATGCGATCGCAAATTCCGGCGGGGATATCGTGTCCAACACCATCCATTTTGAATAGTTGAGAATTAGGAATTAATTTGGCGTAATCTTCCCCATGATTGGGGGGAATTAAGGGATCGGCTGTACCGTAGAGAACTAGAGTAGGAACATTGATTAAAGCTAAATCTGGTTTAGGCGAACGAGCGATCGCGCTAAGTTGATGAGTTATACAATGAGGGTTGTAGCGTTGACTATTTTCTACACTGTCTTTATACAATTGCGTGTAAAGGGGAATGTCGAGCGGGTAAGTTGTACCCACTAGCGCTGACCAAAACCCCAAATATTCCTCTAACGATGGAACTTTAGCTAATAAAGATAGCGATAGGACGCTGCTATTTGTCAAAGCTGACGAATCAACAAAAGAGACAATAGAGGTGAGAGACAAAACTCTTTTGGGATAGGTAATAGCTATTCGTTGGGCGATCGCGCCTCCCATTGATGCACCAATAACGTGCGCTTTGTCAATCCCCAATGCTGTAAGCAACTCGACGCTATCGGTTGCCATATCGTCTAGGGAATAGGGATTGTTTTCCCAGTCTTTAGCATCGCTCCATGTTGATAATCCTATATCACGATTATCGAAGCGAATAACATAGTAACCTTGCTCTACTATGGGTTCGTAGAAGTAAGGAAACCAGTTGAGACACTGACAACCCAATCCCATAATTAAGAGTACGGCGGGATGAGTCTTTTCTCCGAAGGTTTCGACATAAATGTCAATATTGTTAGCTTTAACAGTTTTTTGCATAGTTTCTTATTCAAGAAACGAATTTTTATCTTTATTTTTCGTGTGAATCTTGGAGCGCTATTACTACATCGCAAATCATTAATTCGCCTTCTTCAAATGCTTTAATTACATCACGATTAAGCATTTCACCTGTATCAAATCGTTTTAGATCCGCCACTCTTAAATGTCTATGTGCTTGACGAAAACTATTACCTTTGCGCCCTACATCTGTAGTTTTGATCAATGCTATTGGGGTGGCACTTGTAGCCGCTAATGTTTTTATCCAAAATGGTTTAAGTTCATCTGTAAAAGTAGCGACTATCACAAATGATACTACTGAAATTACTCCTAAAGTTATGTAAGTGGAAGGTAAGATTATTGCACTACAATGCCATCTTTTGAGTTGAGATTTTATTTCTTTGTCAATATTTTGGGTTATAATGGTAATCCTATTTAGTAGTCAAAGCGATCGCTTACCGACTAAGCATAAAACCACTAATTTTTATTTAATTAAAACCGCTAAGAATATCAAGTATTTCTTTTAAAGGTGTACGGTGATAAAGAAAACCTAATGTATTTTCTAAATACTCTAAATTTGCTGGAGGGGCTGTCAAAAGCTTGTCTGAATTTACAATATCACTCCACCAATTTTGTGGCTGATTGATAGGAACGCCAATATCGTGCATTTTCATCAAAAACTCATGAGCAACTAAGCCATAACATATAGGAGTTGGATGAAATCCATCTAAGCCAATAAGTCCACCTATAAATCTATTCTCTGGATTATTGTCGCTAGGGTTTAGACGAATATATCGAGTGTCTATCAGAGGTTTTTCTGCTGAAGTTATTCGGTGCGGAATATTGGCTTTTAATGCGTCAATTAATTCTCTGGGAAAAGTATAGCTAACCTTACCCCCCTGACGACGAAATGCTAGTTGGTCGAGCTTTTCACACAAATCGACAACATGAAATCCTTCCTGAGTAGCAATCTCTTTGATAGCTTGATTGTATTGGTCAATAATACTATCTATTAATTGGGCTTCTGTACCTACCAAATGAGGATATTGTTCAGGGTTTTTACTAAATTCATCATCCCAAATCCAAAAGTGAGTATAAAACTCATAGTATCCATTTGAAGTCAGTGCGTCTGTTCCCGTTCTTCCAGGAGTAATACCGCGACATATTGGAGGAATAGTAACATGAGGAATAGTTGCTAGAAAAACGTTATTAGCATTTATAGCTTTAATTTGAGGAATAATTCTCTTAAGCAGTTTTCGGAAATGTTCGGGTTGCCAAAGATTACAGCTTTGTTCGCTTGCTAACTTATAAATGTCTTCGGGTTTAGACCAATTAATTTTTAATTGAATAACCGTACCTAAACAGTTATTCGACCCTAGCCATAAAATTAGATTATCAATTCCCCCCTGCGTTTGAGCAATTTCTTGAGCAGCAGTGACCTGTGAATATTGCTCAAAATGAACATTCAAACTTGGATTTAATGTTCTCCTTGTAGCACGATACATTGCTAATTCAGGTAGTTGTTGAAAAAAGTTATCTTTAAGTTTTTTCTTTTGTAATATATGGCGGCAAACTGCATCTGTTAGCGTGTCGCAATCTCCTAACTTAAATCCTAAAACGCCTAAGTTGTGATGTAAAGAACCCGTACCGGAAGCTTTAGTTCCTTCTCCTGTTTCCCAATAATCTTCTACCCGATCGAGTAGATTCCGTACTGCTAAAACGGCAGGAGCAATTTCAAATAAATCAATTTTATTTCCAAATTTGCCAACTAGTAGGCGTAACAATTTTTCTATATTTAGGGGTAAACCACCTTCACCTGTAAAATCAGGACGTTTGAATTGATTTAGGTCTGGGTCGCCAAGACAACGGGCAATTAAAGCAGGATATGCAATATCTGTACGACAAACACCCCCGCTAGTAACGCCGTGAGTCAAGCTATCACCGATCGCAACGAGAGGAACTGGCATAAGGTTTTCTCCATTTTTAAAAGTTTATAGTTAGCAGGGTAAAATTTTGGATGACCAAAAAACAATTTTGAGTACGAGTTTTTAGTAGTTAAACTACTAAAAACTTATGATTGACAGCGATCGCGTGTGATTTACTAGAAATGCGATTGCTTTTTCAAGCTATTGGGCTATTTTCTAATAAAATTCTCATTATGTTTGTTGAAAAGAGATTCTTCTACCAGCATCTCAATTAACCTGATAATAATGCACGACTAAACTCTGACTATTGAACTCGTTCGGTAGGCAAGGCGGCACAACGCCAAGGTTGGGTGGCTGCAAACAACCTTGGCAACTTCAACAACAATTTATGGCAGTCCGGTCTAACAGAATTCTTGGGTTGCGGGCGACTTTAGCTACCACCAATTGGTCTAATATCACTATCGGCACAGAAAGAGCCTTGAGCATTCCAATTTGAATTAAAGCAACCAAAACTGATTCCATCAGAACAGATGGTTGAACCATCTGCATAGATATCTCCACCGTAGTAGCATTTGTCAGCCATTTAATTCTCCTTTGGTTACAAAAAATTTGTTTTGCAATCCTTTTCTAGCATTGCCTGATCGCTTGGTTATCAATCTGAACCCAGCTTAATTGCAGCATATAAGCTTTGTCAGTCGGTAAAAGGTCGGTAAAAGGTCAGATAAAAGTCAGTAACTAAAAACGATCGCACTATTCCACCTTTTTGCTGATATTTGAGGGCAAAAAGT